>Ga0255771_1000119_pt1 | contig 78731 bp, 75 predicted proteins | sample 011ome_19_FD_179969 | JGI IMG/M metagenome (GOLD analysis project Ga0255771, IMG submission 179969) | Coastal salt marsh microbial communities from the Groves Creek Marsh, Skidaway Island, Georgia - 011510BT metaG (version 2) | ecosystem: Environmental > Aquatic > Marine > Intertidal zone > Salt...
TTCCGTCCATTCTTATTGGCTCTCGGCAGCAAAGTCTAAAAACTCATCCATGAATACAGCCATGAAATCAGTACGAGAAGCAGAATTTGTCTTTTGGATCAGTTTGTGGATTTGTACTTTCACTGTGCCTACTTTTGTTTCACGTAGTTCTGCTATCTGTGCATTTGTGAAACCCCGTAATACGAGAATTGCAATTTCTCGTTCGGCATCAGTAAAGCCCCAAGATTCAAATTTTTTCCTCAACAAACTGTCGAAATCATTTCTCAAATAGTAAAGGTTCTGTTCTGCACTGTTAGCCTGTTCTTTCAAAACAGACTGATACTGAAAAGTTAGCCAAATACCCGCACCAATCGCTACCACAGCGAAACCTTCAAATAGTAGATGTATGAGCTCAAAGGTTTCGTACATCGCGGCTTCTAAAATGTGGTCTCTAACATCAAAAATAATATCAAAAAGAAAGAACAGAAACGCAACAGCTTTCACTAATAAGACCAAATTAATTTGTGCTTGGCTAACCATATTCATACCTTTATTTCTCCCATATTACTGAAAATCAGTCAGTTAATCTATATAACCATGGTTATAAAACCCTTATTTGAGGCCGTGTATAATCAGAGTTCAATAGTCTAAGCCTAATCCGTGTGCAAACTAAATAGACAGGAAAACCAAATTTGGAGAATCACAATGCTACGAAGAAAAATTTTGCAGCTCGTTCTAGCATCTGCAGCAACAAGTACATTGGCATTAATGGGTACGGCTGTTCGTGCTAGTGGCGGTGCAAGTCGTAACGACTCTGGTGCAAGTCGCAATGACACCGGTGCGAGCCGGAACGAGTCGAGTGGGGCAAGCCGGAACGACTCCAGCGGAGCAAGCCGCAATGGATCTGGCGCAAGTGTTTACTGCGCGACAGATGCAAATGGACAGCAAACTTGTCGGAATGAAACCTCAGATGGCCTTTCGAGTGTGAGCGATTCTGACCTCGATGATGTTTTGCGGAGCTTCAACTAATGAAAAGAAAATTGTTGCTTCTTACCTTGTTTGTGGCCTCGTTATCTGCCTGCAATATGAAAACCTATACAAGAGATGATGCTCCAATGTTGTTTGAAGCGCTTGATACCAGGCCAAACGGTTACAAAGGATCAATTGGGACTGACGCACTGTTCGAGATTACAGGAACAAAAGCTAGCCCAACCCTGTTGTGTCGTAGTGTAAAGGTTGCTTCAAATGAGGGTAACTCCAACCGCCAATATTGTAAAATTAAAGGCGGTGAATGGCGCTAGGTCATGGTCGATCACACACAAGAGACATGGGCGCTAAGTGGCGATGGGCATACAATCTATGCCCGTTGCCCCAAATATTTTGCAGCGATTTTGCACGTCGTTTTGAACGGATGGTCAATTTCGAAAGCTGACGCAAATTATAACGCCCAGTTGGCTGTTGCTTTCACAAATGGAGGCTATTCAATTGACTCTGTCGTGCTGTCACAACCAGAACAATACGATGAAGTCATAGACGGATTGAATGAATTCTTGGTGAATTTGGCCTATATTGTGCTCAGGAAATATCGCAATGCTAGACTGATTCATTGTGCGGCCTACGAAAACAAAGGCGAAGCGCACCTTATCGTTGCCCAGAAAAATCAGGGAAAATCCACTTTAATTTATCAAAAGGCATGTAGCGGCGATCAAGTGCTAGCCGACGATTTGCTGATTTGGTTGCCCAAGACTGCCGAGTTTGTTTGTCTGGGTCTGCCCCTAAGATTGAGAAGACCAGTTTTGGGATTAGACGGAAAGGCTGCTGATCCAGACAGTTTTTTCGCAGGCAATGGAATTGCGTATTCAAAATCTGGTGTTTTCTCTATCGCACCGTTCGGAAAGAGAGTTTTGCTAGACCATATTTGGCAAATCAAGCGTGATTATAGGCCTGACATGATCCCAATTTACAAAGCAGCACAAACGCTAAACGATTTTCTAATTGGTCCAGAATTTTCAGAAAAAAGAAAAGACAAGGTGAATTGATCATGGCATATTTCTTAAAATATACGAGGATGCTGCATTCGTGGTTTGGGGTAATCGCGCTTCCTTGGGTGATATTTTTCGGCTTGACTGGGTTCTATCTAAATCATCCTGGAATAGTTGATAAAATTTTGCCCTTGCAAAGTTACCAAGAAAATACCTCTGATTACGTCAAGCTAAACAAGCCTTTGTCGGCAGAGGACGCCGCAGAAATCGCTCGTCGATATTGGGTTGATCGTAAAATGAAATCGGTTTCACGTACGACCTATCATGGTTACGATGTGATCGCCTTTGAACGTGAGGCCGGTTCTATCATTGTTGTACCTGATACCGGCCATTATTATGTGAAATCACGTTTGCAGAATAAAATGTTTGCCCCAGACGGTACGCTTGAAAATAGAAAAATATACTGGGGCTATGTGTTCGGCGTGTTTCACCGCACAGGTTGGCTGGGCTGGAGTATCGGCACGGTTTTGGCGGACATTACGGCAATAGCGCTAATTATATTTGGCTTTAGTGGATTGGTTTTGTGGTACTTGCCAAAGCATAAGCGCTTTAAGCGTAGACTTGGAAGCATGTTGCCCTGAAAACGGTGCGTCCCCAGTTTGCAGTGGGCCGCTTGCCCAAGTGAGAAAACAAACCACTGATAGCATTTATTTTCCAGACCATGGCTGATCTGTCCTAGGCTTTATCCCGCACGCGATCTTAGGCACTATGATTGTTCCGTGGTTGCGATCGAAAAAATTTGCGATGAAAGACGCGATGGAATGAAACAGCCCGTAAGTCGTCAAACCCGAAATTCCCTGGGCTTTACGACGGATTAAACGGATGTGGGAGCCCCATAGTTTGGGCCTGCGGGGTGATTTATTCTGAAATCCAACGCCGCTTTAGGTTTGTGGACCTGTTTGTGTTCCAGCGGGGACTGAATTCTTGGATTAAGATGTCTTCTTCGTGATCGGCTAGGTCGATATGGACCGCAGCCATGCGTCCCAGCAATGGGGTTTCTTGCCAAAACTGATCACAGGTCCGGCCATAAATCACAATGTCACGACCTGCCTGCAGTTCGGTGCGAATATGGCCCGCCAGTTTGATGCCCGTCGCACTTCCATTTTGCCAACCTGCGCGATGTTCACGGTGACGTTTTTGCAGACCCTTGCCAGCCTGTCCGATATACAAAATATCCTGCCCAGACACCCACGCATAAACCTGTGCGTGATCTTGGCTGATGAATTTGGATACGGGAATGTCATAGGCAATGTTGTTATTTTGATCTAACACCAACCGCCCCGCAATTTCGAAATTATAGCTTACTAGTTTGTTTAACATTGCAACCGCATCACACTAAGGGCTAGCGATACTGGGGTACAATGGCGGTTTGTGCCCCATCTTGCCAAGTGGGGATATGGACAAACATTGCATCATCACCAACCAAATCAGGCAAACCATGGTGTGTATACCTGTTGGTTGTTTAGGCTGCACGCCGATGCTATAGGCGCGTGCCCGTGTCCGTGTCAAAGAAATGCAGTGCATCGGCTGGTATGGTCAGCCCTGCCACACCACCTACGGGAATGCGGAACCGTCCAGGGGTGCGCGCGGTCACGGATGCGGTACCCAATTTGAAACTGACATAACTATCGGCGCCGGTCATTTCGATCATGTCAACCGTGACAGGGATGGTTGTGTCATCATGGGGGCCCAGTACCATTACCTCGGGTCGGATGCCTGCGATGACTGTTTCGGCACTAGGGCAGTCGATACCCTTGATATCTAGGCGTTGATCATCGTTGAAATGCAGCATTGATCCAGCGCGACGACAGGGTGTCAGGTTCATCGACGGTGACCCCATGAATTCCGCAACAAATGTGTTGGCGGGGCGATCATAGATATCCTCGGGCGTGCCGACCTGTTGAATATAGCCATCCTTTAAAACGATGATTTTCGTGGCCAGTGTCATTGCCTCAATCTGATCATGGGTCACATAGACGATGGATGCGCCTGTTGCGCTGTGCAGGCGTTTGATTTCGGTGCGCATTTCCAACCGCAATTTTGCGTCCAAATTGGACAGAGGTTCATCAAACAAAAACAGCGCAGGATTACGAACCAACGCCCGCCCCATGGCCACGCGCTGACGCTGCCCGCCCGACAGTTGGCTGGGTTTGCGATCCAACAGGGCCTCAATCTGTAACAGCTTGGCGGCCTCTTGGACTTTGCGATCTATGTCTTGTTTTGGTTCACGGCGCACTTTCATGCCAAAGGCCATATTTTCCCAAACGCTCATGGTGGGGTATAGGGCATAGGATTGAAACACCATGGCGATATCACGATCCTTGGGCGGCAAATCTGCCACATCGCGGCCGCCAATTTTCAATGCGCCATCGGTGATGGTTTCCAACCCGGCAATACAGTTTAGCAATGTGGATTTGCCGCACCCCGATGGGCCAACCAGAACCAAAAATTCGCCCGCGTCGGCATGGGCGGTGATGTCATGCAGGACCTGCACATTGCCATAATCTTTGCGCAGATTCTCTAACGAAAGGCTTTGACCAGAAATAAAGGTATCTTTCATTTCAATCTCCAACTTAAATCTTGGGGGCGGGACCGGTTGACCCACGTACAATCAATTCCGCAGATGACGTTATTTGCAATTCAGCCGCAGGCACACCTGCCAACAGTTGTCCCATTATATCGGCCAGTGGTTTGCAGGCATCCCGCATGGGGGATCGTGTCACTGTCAGCGGTGGGATGAATTCAATGGCCCGCGCGGTCACAATGGCATCATCATGTGCAACAATCGACACATCATCGGGACAGGACAGGCCATGATGTTTCAAACAGTCGCGAACGCCCTGCGCGGTTAAAGTTGAGGCGCACAGAAATGCGGTTGGTTGCAGGCGTTCCAGAATGTCGGCCGCGCCTTGATAGCCGAATTGTTCGCTTTGCGGCCCAAATAAAATCCAGGTGTCGGGTTCATCGATGCCCGCCGCTTGACAGGCGGATATAAAACCGCGCCGACGATCGCGTGCGAATGCACGATCCTGCGGGCCGTTGATAAAGGCGATGCGCCGATGGCCCAGATCGGTCAATAATTTGGTTGCATCCCGTGCCGCTGCCACGTTGTCGATATCGTAATAGGCGTAATCAACGGGGCCTGTGTCTGCTTTGCCATGCACAACAAAGGGCATGCCGATGCTTTGCAGGTAACTGATGCGCGTATCCCCGCGTGCTGGCCCTTGGATGATAAACCCGTCAACCGCGCTTTTTTCGACCAACCGTTTATAGGGGGCGACTGGATCATCCTGAATATCGACCTGAAATATCAGGTCACGATCCTGTGCGGCCAGATGTTGGGACAGCCCGCCCGTCACCTCGAAAAAGGATTGGTCCGCCACGCGATTTTTGTCAGCCAGCAACACCACACCAATCATGCCTGATTTTCCCGACACCAGCCGCTGTGCGGTTTTGTTGGGGCGGTAATTCAGGCGCTTGGCGGCCTCGGCGACTTTGGTCTTGGTTTTTGCGTTCACCTCAGGAAATCCGTTCAGCGCACGACTGACCGTTGCCGGCGATAGGCCCAGTTCTGATGCGATATCCTTAAGTGTTGCCACGTTCCGTCCTGTTGTAAACGATTTGAAAAGTTTATAATTCCTATCCTAAATAACCCATGTATATGAAAATTTCAACAATTTAAAACGTTTTGAAAATTTCAAAAATGATGCTAGGTTTTGATCGAATCAAATTTTAGATAGGGGCGATACATTGGGTAATTGGTGGAAAGGTGCGGTTGTTTATCAGGTCTATCCGCGCAGTTTTCAGGACAGTTCTGGCAATGGCGTGGGTGATCTGAATGGGATCACCGAACGGCTGCCTTATATTGCGGATCTGGGCGTTGATGCTGTTTGGCTTAGCCCGATTTTCACATCCCCGATGAAGGACATGGGATATGACGTGTCGGATTATTGCGACATTGACCCTGTGTTCGGGACCTTGGCCGATTTTGACCGGCTGGTGCAGGCCGCGCATGGGTTGGGGTTAAAGGTCATCATCGATCAGGTTCTGTCGCATACGTCAGACAAACATCCTTGGTTTGTCACCAGTCGGGCGGATCGCAACAATGACAAATCGGATTGGTACGTTTGGGCCGATCCGAAACCTGATGGTATGCCGCCCACGAATTGGCCATCTGTATTTGGTGGACCAGCATGGGAATGGGAACCGCGCCGGCGTCAATATTATTTGCATAATTTCCTGATCGAACAGCCCGATTTGAACATGCACAACCCTGATGTTCAGGACGCCATTTTGCAGGTGATGAAATTCTGGTTGGATCGGGGTGTCGATGGGTTTCGGCTGGATACGGTCAATTATTATTTCCACGATGCGCAGCTGCGCGATAACCCGCCAAACCCCACAATTACAGCCGATCAGTCACCTGCTGAAACCTATGGTTGGCAAAATCATATCTATTCCAAAAACCAACCGGAAAACATCGCATTCTTGGAACGCATGCGCGCGCTGACGGATCAGTATGACGGTCGCATGATGGTTGGCGAAGTGGGCGATGGCGGCGATATAGCCATTCGGTTGATGGGGGAATACACCCAAGGCGATGATCGTTTGCATATGTGCTATACCTTTGAAATGTTGGGCCCAAATTTTTCCCCAAGCCATTTTCGCGATATCATTTCCAATTTCCAAGCGGGCGCCAAAGATGGTTGGCCATCGTGGAGTTTTTCCAACCACGATGTGCAGCGCCATGTGACGCGCTGGGCGGATCATTGTGCCGACCCTGAGGATTTGGCCAAACAGGCGATTACCTTGCTATGTGCATTCCAAGGGTCCATCGGGATTTATCAGGGCGAAGAATTGGGACTGTCGGAAACCGTGATGGAATATCACGAACTGACCGATCCCCCCGGTATCCGGTTCTGGCCCGAGGTCAAAGGCCGCGATGGATGTCGCACGCCGATGGTTTGGGATTCATCGGAATTTGGCGGATTTAGTCAAGTCACACCTTGGCTGCCTGTGAAACCCGCCCAGCGGGATCGCAATGTGGCAACGCAGCTGGGCGTCGAAACATCTGTTTTGGAATATTATCGTCGCGTTCTGCACCACCGCCGCGCCACCGATATTTTGAAAACAGGGGCGACGCGGTTTTTGAACACACCAGATCCCGTTTTGGCGTTTGTGCGGGGTCAGGGGGCCGATGCGGTTTTGTGCGTGTTTAACCTGTCTGCGCAGCCACAATCGGTTCAAATGCAGGGCTTGGACCGCGTCACCGGCCCCAGTGTGGCGACCGAATTGCACGGACAGACAATCGAATTGGGGCCAAATGGCGCCATAATGATTACCCCCGCAACGCAGGGCGATGACATCGCTGTGGCGGGATGAATGACAGTTTTCAATGAGGAGGATTTGAAAATGAAAACGATGAAGACAACTGTTGCAGCGGCACTGTTTGCCTCTGTCGCGCTGCCCGCTTTCGCGATGGAAGAAGGCAAATTAGTAATCTGGACCGGTGGCAGCAAAGCAGAGGAACAGCTGCAAGCCGTGGCGGACAAATTTTCGGCAGACCTAGGCATTGATGTTGTCGTTGAGGTGGCCGATCCTTTGACCGACAAATTCCAACAGGCTGCAGCCACAGGCGATGGCCCCGATATCGTGTTGTGGGCGCATGATCGTTTCGGCGAATGGGCCGCAGGTGGATTGATTTCACCCGTAAACCCCAGCGCAGAATTCCAAGCTGGCATTTTGGAAAACGGATGGGATGCCGTTTCATTCAATGGCAAAATCTGGGGATACCCCGTGTCGGTCGAAGCAATCGGCCTGGTCTATAACACTGATCTGATCACAACACCGCCCGCATCGTTCGAAGAGATTGCATCGCTGGATCTGCCAGACGGGGTCAAACCGATCCTATGGGATTACAACAACACCTATTTCACCATGCCAATGTTGATGGCAAACGGTGGCTATGCGTTCCAGAAAAAGGATGGCGCCTATGACGGGTCCGAAACGGGCGTAAACAACGCAGGCGCAATCCAAGGTGGCCAAGTGCTAAAGGCATTGTTTGACGATGGCGTATTACCGCAGGGTGTGGATTACGGCGTTATGGACGGCGCGATGGCCAATGGCGAAGTTGCAATGGTCATCAACGGACCATGGTCATGGGGCGGGTACGAAAACGCCGGACAAAATATCGCTGTGGCCCCAATCCCAACAGTTGGCGGCGCGCCTTCACCGGCGTTTTTGGGGGTCCAAGCCTTGGCCATCAACGCAGCATCACCAAACGCAGATTTGGCTGTTGAGCTGATTGAAAACTATATCCTAACAGATGACGGTTTGGCGACTTGGAACACAACCAATGCCTTGGGTGCCTTGACGGATAAAACCGCAGGTGCCGCACAAACCGACCCCAAGGTCAAAGCGACGATCGCGAATGCGTCGATTGGTATTCCAATGCCATCCAATCCTGAAATGGGGGCATTCTGGGGTGCGATGGGACCGGCTTTGGCCAATATCACATCTGGTGCTGCCACGGTTGAGGATGCACTAAACGATGCGGCAACCCGCATCTTGGGTGAATAATATTCGCGCGAATGGGGCGGTTTCCGCCCCATTCATTTATTTGGCATTTTCAATAGGTGACACATGACTGCTTTGGCATTTGATGCGGCCCGACCTGCGCAACGATCCTTTGCCACGGTTTTGGGCAAAGGCATCGTTGTTGGGATCAGTTTGATGCTGCTTTATGTGGCGTGGATCGTTTACATGGTCGGTCAACCGATGTTTGGCGTGATTGTCCTGTTGGTTGCCATTGGGTTTTTCTGTGTCTATGGATTCCGCCGTTTCTATTTCGCGCGGTTTATTTACCCCGGAATTGCGACCATGGCCTTGTTTGTCATTTTTCCAATTCTGTTTACCATTTATCTTGGCTTTACCAATTACGGGTCGTTCAACCTGCTGACGTTTGATCGCGCTAAAGAGGTGATTTTGTCCCGCACCATCGTGGACAAAGACAACGCAATGCCCTTTGTTTTAGGTCAAGATGGCGATAATTATCGGGTGTATTTGGGCGATGCAGGCAATGGATTTTTATCTGCGCCGTTCACTTTGGATGGCACCGCGCAACAGGTCACAGCCGACCCCGCGCCAGCGCCCGAGACCGTATTGGACCGCCGCGCCGCGATCAAGCTGCGAAAAGAACTGGCGGAAATTTCGGTGACCCTGCCAGATGGCAATGTCATGTCGTCAATAGGTCTGCGCGAATTTGCGGGCGTTCAGCCAGAATTTATCGAACAACCCGACGGCACGCTGTTGAATGTCGCAACCGGTGATCGTTTGACGCCTGATCATGGGGTTGGGTTTTATGTTTTGGACAGTGGCGAACAGGTCAGTCCGGGATGGCGGACCAATATCGGTTGGCAAAATTTTCACAAAATTTTCACCTCGGATGGTATTCGTGCGCCGATGTTTTCCATCTTTGTCTGGACCTTTGTGTTTGCGGTTGGATCGGTTGTTCTGACCTTTGGCATTGGGTTGTTATTGGCTGTGATTTTGCAATGGGAACACCTGCGGTTCAAAACGACCTATCGGATATTGCTGATCCTGCCCTATGCGGTTCCGGCGTTTATTTCGATTTTGGTGTTTCGCGGATTGTTCAATCAAAACTTTGGCGAAATCAATATGATCCTAGAGGCGCTGTTCGGTGCCCGCCCCAATTGGAACACCGATGGCCATTTGGCGCGTACGATGATTTTGATCGTGAACACGTGGCTGGGCTATCCCTATATGATGTTGCTGGCGATGGGGTTTTTGCAATCCGTCCCCCAAGACCAGAAAAAAGCCGCCCTGATCGAAGGCGCAGGCCCCCTGCGCGTGTTTTTCAAAATCACCCTACCGCAAATTATTCCGCCGTTTTTGCCGTTGCTGCTGGCGTCATTTGCGTTCAATTTTAACAACATTGTTTTGGTGTTGCTGCTGACACGGGGTGGGCCAGATATTCCGGGCACGATCATTCCTGCGGGGGAAACGGATATTTTGGGATCCTTTACCTATCGCATCGCGTTTTTGGATTCGGGCACCCAATTTGGATTGTCTGGTGCCATTACGCTGCTGATTTTTATTTTGGTCTCGGTCATGGCCTATGCAAATTTTGTGGCCATGCGCCGCGCGGCACAAAGGTGACGTTATGATAGTTGAAAACAAACGATCCTTGTTCATTAAGAAAGTGTTGGCGCATGGGTTTATGCTGTGTTTTTTGTGCCTGATCCTGTTTCCATTTTTGGTCGTTATTTCCATTTCATTTCGCGAGGGCAATTTTACCGTCGGTGAATTGATCCCATCGAACCCAACACTGGAACACTGGTATCTGGCCTTTGGCTGGGACTATGTCCGTGATGATGGCACGGTGATTACGCCACCCTATCCTGTGCTGACGTGGATGTGGAATTCGGTGAAAATTGCATTGATTGCGGCCTTTGGCGTGTTGGCGGTGTCGTGTATTTCGGCCTATGCCTTTAGCCGTATAAAATTCTGGGGCAGGGCGGCATTGTTGGATTCATTGTTTATCGTTCAGATGTTTCCAACCACGCTGGCGCTGATCGCGCTATATGCGGTGTTTGACACCTTGGGCGATATTTCCCCCGTTGTCGGGATCGATAGCCATTGGTCATTGGTGGTGGTCTATCTGTCTGGGGTGATGATGCATATCTGGACGATCAAAGGGTATTTTGACAGCATTGATCCATCCCTGGACAAGGCTGCATCGATTGATGGGGCATCGCCATGGCAGACATTTCGGTATGTGTTCCTGCCCTTGGCTGTGCCGATCATGTCGGTTGTGTTTGTGTTGGTGTTCATCGGTGTGATCAACGATTATCCCTTGGCCTCGATCCTGTTGCGATCCCAAGATAACCTGACACTGGCCGTTGGATCGCGGCTGTATTTGAACGAATTCAAATACCTGTGGGGTGACTTCGCGGCGGCGGCGATATTGTCGGGTGTGCCCATAACAGTGGTGTTTTTGGTGGCGCAGAAATATCTGGTGTCTGGCCTAAGCGACGGGGCCGTCAAAGGTTAGGGTCCAAACACTATATCCCCTCGATAGACATTCAAAAATATCAATTTGATAATATATTGACCTAGCGTAATCTATCGCAGCTGCAATGCGTCCGTGAACGTTACGCGATTGGGGGCTTTATAATATGCGCGTTATGACCAAACGTGCCAACAGTCCTGTCCGGCCGTTTTGGAATTCGATGGATCCGCCGTGTTGACGTGCAACTGTTGCTACAATGGTCAGGCCAAGGCCAAATCCGGAAATGCTTTGTGCGCCTGTTCCGCGTTTGAACGGGGCCAGATAGCCATCCATTTCAGCCGCCCGATTTGGACCGCCGGAATCTTCGACCAGAATGTAAATGTGGTTTGCATCGGCTTGCAGGGTCACATTGGCATTTCGCCCGTATTTGACTGCATTATCTATCAAATTGGTAATTGCGCGGCGCAGGGAAACGGGACGCACATAGGATAAAATGGCCTTGGTTTCGGACACAGGTATGGTGCCTTTGCGCGTGGTGAATACCTGTTGCGTTGCGTTGGTTTCGGTGACCTTGGTTTGGCGTAATGTCACTGGTGCGCCGGTGTCTTGGTAATCGGCAACGATGGCATCAATCAGGGACATCAGATCAATTTTTTGCGGCTGTTCGCTGTTGGATTCTGATCGGGTATAGGTCAATACGCCCTCAATCGTTGCGGTCATCAGATCAATATCGGATTCCAATTTCTTGCGTATGTCGTCGTCTTGGATCAGTGCCGCACGCAGCCTTAGTCGGGTTGCGGGGGTGCCCAAATCGTGGCTGACACCGGATAAAACAATCGCACGGTTTGACAGCTGGTCGCGTTCATACTGCAAATAATCATTCACTGCGCCCACAATTACCAGCAATTCCTTGGGGCCCTGTGTGTCATAGCTGTCGGGCCCGCCCACCAGTTGCCGTGATTTCAGCGCGCGTGCAAAGTATCCGAATGCGTCCGTGGTATTGGCGATGTGCGTGCCCAAAATACTGATCAACACGATTGATGCGATGGCAACCCACAAACGATCATCGGGCGGCGCCGCCGCGCAGCCCCAAACCGTGGATCCGTCAATCCGCACCCATGCCAATTGATCCACGCGCCCGAAAACGATCGGATTGCTGCAATAGGTTGCCATTAACTGCGCCAGTGCCCCAAACTGATAGGCTGATGGTTCCTGCTGTGACAGGGACAGTTCGGAAATGGGATAGGTGAGCTGATCTGACACAACGGCGATCTGAATTTCGGACCGTATTTTCAGCGCGCCATCCTGCGACGTGTCCTTTAGGGTTAACAGCGTCAGATAGCCAGGTTTTGGCACCTGCGATATCGCGGTGAAATTTCCCTGATTTGCATGGGCTAAATCTTCGGGGTTTAGGGGGGTTACATTGACCCCTTTGATGTCGGACTGTGTCAGCAATGCATAATAGGTCTCAATCCCTGCGACATAGGCATTGGCCAAGTGGCGATCCCACATTCTGTTGGAATTGACCCAGAAATAACTGGCAACCACACCAATCATCAGGGCCAGTCCCACCCAGACAAACGATAGTGTACGCAGGCTGAACGGGCGTAGCATCACCCATCACTCACAGTGACATCTGTGGCAAACACATATCCCGTGCCGCGCTGTGTTTTTATCAGGTCTGGCGATTTTGGGTCGTGTTCGATTTTGGTCCGTAACCGTCCGACCAAAACATCAATTGATCGCCCCAAGCTGTCTGGCACCGATGCATCGCCCGTTACGTCCAAGGCTGATGCAATTTCTTCGCGGGTCAGGGGTATTCTGGGGTTGGCCAAAAACACCTTTAACAGGCCTGCCTCTTTTTGTGACAATGATACGGTATAGCCCTTGGGTGACGTCAATTGATCGTGCTTGCCATCGTATTGCCACCCCTCAAAGCCAAAGGAACGCACCCGACGACGATAGGCCAGCGATGATGTGCGCCGCGCACGCTGTAACACGGCCTTGGTCCGCGCCAGCAGCAATTGGGGATTAAAGGGTTTGGCGATGTAATCATCTGCCCCCACACTGTATCCACGCATCCGGTGGTGATCTGCCGATAGGGCAGAAATAAAGATAATCGGAACGTCATGATCCTGTCGCAGGTGCTGACAAATATCGACACCGTTTTCATCGCCCAGCATCACATCCAATAAAATCAGGTCGATGCGTTCTGTGTTCATGTGGCGTTGAACATCGGCCAGTGATGACGCGGGCAGCACAATGAACCCATTGTCGCGCATGAACTGGGCCAGCATAGACCGAATTTCTGCATCGTCATCAACAACAAGTATCCGAGGGATCGCCATTTAGTATTCTCCGAAATAGGTCCGCCAACTGTCGTGGTTCCCCAGATTGTTTGTAACACTGTGCAACAAAATCAAGGGGAACGTAACAGTCTGTAACAAAAACCCGCAAAATCTTTGATTTGGTCCCGAAATTGGCAACTATTTTGTTTCCGGTATCAAAAATTTGCGCCTCTATAAGGCAACGCTGCATGAGGAGCAGCGTAAAAAGGGAGAATTACCAAATGAAAAGAACCGCATTTGCGGCAGTCTCATCGATTGCCTTGATCGCATCATCCGCTGCATTCGCTGAACCCCAGGCTGAGGTTCTGCACTGGTGGACATCCGGTGGCGAAGCGAAATCCGTCGCCGTATTGCAAAAAGAATTCGCAGACAACGGCGGCACATGGACCGACATGCCCGTTGCAGGTGGCGGCGGTGACGCAGCTATGTCTGCATTGCGTGCCCGTGTTCTGTCTGGCAACGCCCCAACAGCCGTTCAGCTGAAAGGCCCAGCCATCCAAGAATGGTACGAAGAAGGCGTTTTGGCCAACATCTCGGCCGTGGCCGAAGCCGAAGGTTGGGCTGACGTATTGCCAGCATCTATCGCAGGTCACATGAAATGCGAAGGCGAATGGTGTGCAGCCCCTGTAAACGTGCACCGCGTTGACTGGATCTGGGCAAACGCCGACGTCCTTGAGGCAAACGGCATCGCAATGCCAACCACTTGGGACGAATTCAACGCAGCCGCAGCCAAATTGCAAGCCGCCGGCGTGATCCCATTGGCACACGGTGGCCAAGCATGGCAAGACGCCACAGTATTCGAAGCTGTTGCACTGGGCATTTTGGGCGCAGAAGGGTTCCACAAAGCGTTCGTAGAACTGGACGAAGCAACACTGACATCTGACGCAATGGTTGCTGTGTTCGACCAAATGCGCAAAATGCGTGGCTATGTTGATGCAAACTTCTCTGGTCGTGACTGGAACCTAGCAACAGCGATGGTCATGAACGGCGAAGCGGCGTTCCAAATCATGGGCGACTGGGCCAAAGGTGAATTCATGGCAGCAGGCAAAGTCCCAGGCGAGGATTTCCTATGCGCATCCACACCAGGCGATGGTTTCTTGTACAACGTAGACAGCTTTGCCATGTTTGACGTCGATGGCGACGACAAGAAAGCCGGCCAAGACCTGTTGGCAAAACTGATTGTTGGCCCCAGCTTTCAAGAAGTGTTCAACCTGAACAAAGGTTCGATCCCTGCGCGTACAGACGTTGCGTTGGACAAATTCGACACCTGCGCGCATCTGTCAGCAGATGACATGAAAGCAAGTTCTGAGAACGGTTCTTTGTTGCCATCATACGCACACGGCATGGCCCTGCGCGGCGCACAATCTGGTGCAATCACCGACGTTGTGACAGCGCACTTTAACTCTGACATGTCGTCCGCAGATGCGGTCGCACAGTTGGCACAAGCTGTCGCAAACAGCTACTAATCAAACCTTGTACACCGCCCCAGATTTACCCATCGGGGCGGTGTATTTATAGGAGTTCCCCATGACGGAATGGCTTGAAAATCAGCTGCCCAAAATGGTACTCGCGCCTTCCTTTATCGCCGTTTTAGTATTTGTTTATGGCTTTATTGGCTGGACCGCTTGGGTATCGTTGACACGTTCGAAATTACTGCCAAAGTATGAATTGAAGGGGTTTGTTCAATACGACAAACTGTTTGCGTCGCCCCGCTGGGATACGGCCTTTGGCAATCTGTTTACATTCGGTATTTTGTTTATCGTAATTGCAATGGTTTTGGGATTAGTCCTAGCCATTATGCTGGATCAAAAAATCCGAGTTGAGGGCGCAATTCGCACCATTTACCTGTACCCTATGGCGCTGTCGATGATTGTGACAGGGACCGCGTGGAAATGGATCCTAAACCCCGGTCTAGGGATCGAGGCAACCGTGCGCGGCTGGGGATTTGAAAATTTCAGCTTTGATTGGGTGGTGAACCCTGACTTTGCGATCTACACCATTGTGATTGCCGCGGTTTGGCAAAGCTCGGGCTTTGTTATGGCGTTGTTTTTGGCAGGTCTGCGATCCGTTGACGAAGAGATCATCAAAGCAGCCCAAGTTGACGGCATTCCCACATGGCGCATTTATTCGTCCATTATTATTCCATCCATGGCACCTATTTTCCTGTCTGCCTTTATCGTTTTGGCGCATTTAGCGATCAAGAGTTTCGACTTGGTTATCGCATTAACAGGGGGTGGCCCCGGATATTCCACCGATTTGCCCGCGACATATATGTACGCCATGGCGTTTTCGCGTGGTGATATCGGTCAGGCGGCATCTTCGGCAATGATCATGATGGCGGTCGTGTTTACCATCGTTGTGCCCTACCTTTATTCAGAATTGCGAGCAAAGAACCATGGCTGATTTGACCTATTCCCATACCCCGCCCAAAGGGTCGTTTGGCAAATTAATCCTGCGCTGGATTCTATATATCCTGCTGGCCCTGTTTGCGCTGTACTACCTAATGCCGTTGTTCGTCATGGTGACAACATCGTTGAAAAGTCTTGAGGAAATTCGCACGGGCAGCTTGATCGCCTTACCACGCGAAATCACATTTGATGCGTGGAAAACCGCGTGGTCGGGTGCCTGTACAGGTATTCAATGCGAAGGGTTGCAGCCCTATTTCTGGAACTCGGTCCTATTGGCGGTTCCGGCTGTGGCCTTGTCCACGTTAATTGGGGCGCTGAACGGCTATGTCATTGCGCAATGGCAGTTTCGCGGTGCGAACCTGATTTTTTCGCTGATGTTGTTTGGCTGTTTCATCCCGTTCCAAGTGGTGCTGCTGCCCATGGCGCGCCTGTTGGGTATGATGGGATTGGCAGGCAGTATTCCGGGGTTGGTATTTGTTCACGTGATTTATGGGATCGGCTTTACCACGCTGTTTTTCCGCAATTATTACGTATCGATCCCAGCGGAATTGGTCAAAGCGGCCAAAGTAGATGGCGCGAATTTCTTTCGCATCTTTTGGTCGATCTTTCTGCCGCTATCGCTGCCTATCATTGTTGTAACGGTCATTTGGCAATTCACCCAGATTTGGAATGATTTCCTGTTTGGTGTGTCCTTTAGCCAAGCGGGCACACAGCCCATTACCGTGGCCCTGAACAACATCGTAAATTCAACCACTGGCGTTAAGGAATATAACGTCGATATGGCTGCGGCCATTATCGCCGCCTTGCCGACACTATTTGTCTATGTCTTCGCTGGTAAATACTTCATTCGCGGTCTTACGGCCGGCTCAGTAAAGGGATAACCCCAATGGCACCCATTCTTGACATCAAAAATCTGTATAAGAACTATGGTTCCACAGAAATTCTGAAAGAGATCAATATTTCCATCGACGCTGGGGATTTTCTGGTTCTGGTTGGCCCATCGGGTTGCGGAAAATCAACGCTGCTGAATTGTATCGCGGGGTTGGAACCCATCACAGGTGGCAGCCTGCATATTGATGGGCGTGACATGACCCATGTCAGCCCCAAGGATCGTGACATTGCCATGGTGTTTCAATCCTATGCGCTGTACCCCACGATGAGTGTTGCGAAAAACATCACCTTTGGCATGAAGGTCCGCGGGGAAGATGCCCAGACCCAAGAACGCAAATTGAAAGAGGTGGCCGCACAGCTGAAAATCGAACAGCTGTTAAATCGCCGCCCCGGTCAATTGTCAGGTGGCCAACGCCAGCGTGTTGCCATGGGCCGTGCCTTGGTGCGTGATCCAAAACTGTTTTTGTTTGATGAACCCCTGTCCAATCTGGATGCCAAGCTGCGCGTCGAAATGCGATCAGAAATCAAAAAACTGCATCAATCTCTGGGTGCGTCTATGGTTTACGTGACCCATGATCAGATTGAGGCCATGACATTGGCCACCAAGATTGTGGTGATGAAGGGCGGCGTGATTCAACAGATCGGCACACCTGCCGAAATTTACAACACACCTGCCAATCTGTTTGTCGCCGATTTCATGGGCTCGCCCGCTATGAACTTGATCCCTGCCAAGGTTCGCCAAAACGGCAGTGGCGCAGAAATCGAAATTATGCGCCCCAATGATGCACCGATTGTTCTGCGCGATGATGCGGCCCGTAACCTGCCGTCGGACGTGATTTTGGGCCTGCGCCCCGAGGATATTTCCGAAGCAGGATTCAGATCCGGTACCGGCGTACAAGAGGCAGAGTGTCTGGTTGATATGGTCGAACCAGCCGGCGCGGATACCTATGTTGTCGCCGAAATGGGCGGCAAACAGGTCACCGCACGTTTGCATGCAGAAACAACCGCGGCCGCGGGGGGCAAGCTGAAATTTGCATTTGATCTGAACAAAGTTAGCTATTTCGAACCAACCAGCGGTCAGCGTTTGAATTAAGAATTTGGGGCGGTTTTTTTGAAAAATCGCCCCAGCTCATTTAATGCTTTACATTATATTCAAAAAATAATATATGTTTTCAGAGCAAAGGGATCATGCCATGAACCAAGAAGAAGCCGTAAAGCGTATGACAGACAAGCAAATCTTTGCATTGGGTCTGTTCGCTATCACCACCATCTTTTCCATGTTGCTGACCGCGATGAACATCAAAGCAGTGATGGAATATGGCGTGCCTGCCGTTATTGTGTGTCAGTTGCCGATGGCCCTGACAGGATTTTATCTGGGTTATACCCTGATGACCGCGGGCCGTGCCGAGGGTCTGAACGACAACTAATTTTCCCGCCTAGGCTGGTGGCGTCCCATACAGCTGGCCATAGGCACTGGGTTCCCAATTTGCGGCATCTGATACCGCATATTGGGCGTTTTCCAGCCAGTCTGGATTGATATCAACACCCCACCCAGGGGCGTCGGTAATGGTGACGTGCCCATCGGTGATTGTGAACGGATTTGATTGAAATATGCCGTTCTGCCACGGATAGTAATCGCGTTCTTCGATTGAAAATTCCAGATATTTGCCCGCGTTTGGAATGGCCCTCATCACATGCATAGAACAGACCGTGACCAGTGATAGGTTCGCTGCGTGCAAGGTACACGGAATATCACGGTCCGCTGCCATGGCAGCAACCTTGATCGTGTTGTGAATACCTCCGACATACATCACATCAGGCTGGATGACATCAACGGCACGCATGTCAATCATGCGTTTCCATGTTTGTATATCCCAATCTTGTTCGCCGCCTGTGACATCAATGTCCAGCGCATCTGTGACCTGTTTTGTGGTCTCCAATTCCCAATAGGGGACCGGCTCTTCGTAATGGGAAATTCCGTGGTCTTGCAGCATATGGCCGATGGCAATCGCACGCGTAGGCTCAAACGCTGAATTGGCATCCACCAGTAAATCAGCCTGTCCCCGCAGGGCGCGGGACATTTGGGCAATGATATCTTCGGTTCGGCCAGGCCACTGATCGACATTGTTGCCACATTCGGCCCCAATGCGGAATTTCACGGCGTCAAAACCATGGGTGTCACACAACCGGTTTAGGCGATCGGCCTCGTCTTGGGGGGTAATGTCACGCTTCATCGAACTGGCATAGCATCGCAGCGGCCCCGCCGTACCACCCAACAATGCGACAACGGGCTTGTCCTGTTTGCGCCCGATCAAATCCCACAGCGCCGTGTCCAGCCCCGCCATTGCACGGGCGCGATAAGATCCGGGAAATTTATGTTCGCGACGTTCAATCGTATCAATGATCTGCCCGATATTGTTAATGTCCTGGCCCAAGGCCCAAGGCGCAATTTGCCGATGAATAACCTGCGCCGTGATATCGGCGTTATATGGCGCCGTTTGGCCCCAACCAATGTCGCCTTGGGCGTCGGTCACCCGCACAAAGCTTAAAAACTCTGTTGCAAAGGTTTCGATTTTTGTGATGGCTGTCATGCTGCACCCTCTGCCGATTGTCCCGAAATAAGTCAACGTCATCAGATCATCACATGTCTTAAAATGTAAAGGTATTATCAAACAAACACCGCAAATCCTTTGAGTCATAGCTTGGCGTGCAACTATAGATCGCATGGCGCCACAGGCGCAGGCAACGCAGGCGATTGTGGAACAATTACAAACGGGGATCACCGATAAATCGCAACAGATTGCCGGGTTGGATGCCCAAATTGCCCAAGATGCCCAGCAGGTCGAAACATTGCAGACCAGAATTGATGCCGCCAATCAGGCGATTACAAACATTCGGTCAGTGATGGGCAGTGACTATACACCATTGCTGGACTATCAAAACATCAACAATCAGGTCTTTGCCTTGGAATTGACGATTGAGGGATTGGACAAAGAAATCGACAATCTGGATATGCGTTCAGCTGGCGCCGAGGGGAAATTGAACCGCTTTATCCGTGCGTGTAAACGGGAAGCCGCCTGTAAATCTGCACTGAATTTGTGATTTTTTAATCAATACGTTTGATTTGGATGGGGCTGGCCCAGATCTTGGGCAAGCCCCCATTTTCGCGCGACCCTAGGCGGGTTCGGGTTCTTTGGCCCCTGTCATCAATGCTACGGCGTCCGCCATTGAATGATCTTTGGGGTTAATAACGCACAGGCGTTTGCCCAAACGATGCACATGGATGCGGTCTGCCACTTCGAACACATGGGGCATGTTGTGGCTGATCAGGATAATCGGAATGCCGCGTGATCGTACATCTTGGATCAATTCCAAAACACGTCGGCTTTCTTTGACGCCCAGTGCGGCTGTGGGTTCGTCCAAAATGATCACTTTGGACCCAAAGGCTGCCGCACGCGCAACGGCCACGCCCTGACGCTGGCCGCCAGACAGGGTTTCGACCGCTTGGTTGATGTTTTGAATGGTCATCAATCCCAGTTCAGACAGCTTTTCGCGGGCAATCTCTTCCATCTTTTTGCGGTCAAGCTGGCGCAGTAATGATCCACGCAGACCCGGTTTGCGAATTTCGCGCCCCATAAACATGTTGTCCGCTATCGACAAGGCAGGCGACATCGCCAGTGTTTGATACACGGTTTCAATCCCTGCGTGGCGGGCATCGATTGGGCTGGCGAACTGTATTTCTTTGCCCTCTAGGGTGACGGTGCCCGCGTCGGGTTGCACCGCGCCTGAAATCGCCTTGATCAGGGATGATTTGCCTGCGCCGTTGTCGCCAATGACCGCCAGAATTTCGCCCGGCATCAGGTCAAAGTCGCAGTGATCCAGTGCCACCACACGGCCATACCGTTTTACAAGCCCGCGTGCTTTAAGAATAGGTTCCATTATGCTGCTACCTTTCTGATCCATTGATCCACGGCGACCGCGGTGATGATCAAAACGCCGATTAACAAATAGGTCCATTGCGCATCTGCCCCTAGCAAGCGCAGACCCAAGGTGAACACGCCCACAATCAGCGCGCCGAAAAATGTGCCCAAGATTGATCCACGGCCGCCGAACAGGGAAATGCCACCGATCACAACCGCCGTAATGCTTTCGATGTTTAGCAACTGACCTGACGTTGGCGATACTGATCCGATGCGCCCAATCAAGGCCCACCCGCCAAAGGCGCAGATCAAGCCAGATACCGCATAGACGGAAATCAAGGTTCTGGACACGTTCACGCCGGATAATTCCGCCGCCTCGGGGTCATCGCCCACGGCATAGACGTGGCGGCCCCACGCGGTTTGACGCAGCACATAGGCCAGCACCAAAAACAAGGCGACCATAAAGATCACGCCAAAGGTGAACACGGCCCCGCCCATTTTGAATTTCCAGCCCAGCAATTGCAGGATGGGTGCGTTTGCTTCGATGTCTTGGCTGCGAATGGTTTCGTTTCGTGAATACAGGAAATTCGCCGCCAATACGATTTGCCACATACCCAGTGTCACGATAAAGGGCGGCAATTTCATGCGCGCGACCAGCCAGCCATTTAAAGCCCCAATCATGGTGCCAAAGGTTAGGCCGCATAAAACAGAAATCGGTGCAGGGATGCCATATCGAAACGTAAATGTTCCCATGACAATCGATGAAATCACCGCAATGGCCCCAACAGACAATTCAATGCCGGCTGTCAGAATGACCAAACTTTGGGCGGCGGCGATGATGCCGACGATTTGCACCTGTTGTAAAATCAATGTCAGTGCAAAGGGCGAAAAGAATTTGCTGCCCAGCAATAGTCCAAATGTGATGATCGATGCAGTTAATACAATCAATGGAACAATGGCTGGCGTTGTGTGCAGTAGGTGATGGAATTTGTGTAAAAGTCCGGCATTTGCATCATCAAACGACGCCACGGTTGTATCGGCGCGTTTTGCGACTGCTTCAAAGTTTTCGTCTTGCGACATTGCTGTGACCTATTTTGCGCTGTTAATGAATAGGGGCGAATTTTCATCCGCCCCTACATGTGTCGTTATGTCAGTGGGACATTAGCCCCAGCAAAGCTCAGTCCCTTTGGTGGTGTCAATGCTTTCAACACCTTCAACTGGTTTGTCTGTGACCAGTGCTACACCTGTGTCAAAGAACGCTTTGCCTGGTGTTGGCGCAGGCTTGGTGCCATTTTTCGCCCACTCAACAATGGCTTCGATGCCTTTGGATGCCATCAGCAATGGGTATTGCTGTGATGTCGCCCCAATGACGCCTTCTTTTACGTTTTTCACACCTGGGCAGCCGCCATCGACAGAAACGATCAGAACGTCGTTTTCACGGCCGATTGATTTCAGCGCCTCATACGCGCCAGCTGCTGCTGGTTCGTTGATTGTGTAAACAACGTTGATCATTGGATCTTTGGCCAACAGGTTTTCCATTGCTTTACGGCCGCCTTCTTCGTTGCCGGCGGTAACGTCGTTGCCAACGATGCGTGCGTCATCTTCGTCGCCCCAACGGTTTGGATCGCCTAGGTCGATTCCGAAACCTTTAAGGAAACCTTGGTCGCGTAGTACGCCAACCGTTGGTTGTGAAACCGCTAGGTCCAGCATGCCGATTTTTGCATTTGCGGCGTCTGCGCCCAATGCAGCTGCGGCCCACTGGCCGATCAGTTCACCTGCTAGGAAGTTGTCTGTCGCAAATGTCATGTCTGCAGCGTCAATTGGATCCAATGGTGTATCCAATGCGATCACAACCAGACCTGCATCGCGTGCCTGCTGAACGGCAGGGACGATTGATGATGTGTCAGATGCAGTGATCAAGATACCTTTGGCACCGTCTGCGATACATGTTTCGATGGCTGCCACTTGTGTTTCGTGGTCGCCGTCAACCTTACCAGCATATGCTGACAGGCTCACACCCAGTTCTTCGGCTTTCGCCATCGCGCCTTCGCGCATTTTAACAAAGAATGGGTTGGTATCTGTTTTTGTGATCAAGCATGCAGAAATGCCGTGACCGCCTGCATAGGCAGATGTTCCAACTGCGGATAGCGCAACCAATGCGGCGCTGGCCAATAATTTTTTCATTGTGTGTCCTCCCAAAAAATACGTCAAACCCAGAACCCAGAATCGCGGAAGTGAGTTTTGATGTGCCCCACGTTAGACACTTTTACAGCCACGTCAATAATTAAATAAAGTTTTATTATTTATTGACGTGAGCAAAAAAATAACCTTTCATCTAGCAACGTTTTGATGGATTACGGCATGATGAGACGATTTGCAGACCAATCAACAGGACAAGCACAGCGATCAGACCAGTCTGGATTGCGCAATTACAACGAACGCGTGGTGCTGTCGTTGTTAAAGGCGCATGGCGGCCTGTCCAAGAGCGAGGTCGGCAAGCGTGCTGGTTTTACCAACCAAACTGCCGCTGTAATCATGCGCGACCTAGAGGCCGAGGGGCTGATCACCCGTGGTGAACCCGTGCGTGGTCGTGTGGGGCAGCCATCCATACCCATGCGGTTGTGCGCTGAGGGTGCGTTTTTCTTTGGTGCGAAACTGGGGCGGCGCAGCACGGACATTTTGTTGGTGAATTTTGTTGGGGAAATTATTGATCAAACATCCATGGTCTATGATTATCCCGATCCGCAAAAAACCATATCGTTCATTGTGGATTCTGTGAATTCGATGATGCAATCGAAACCCCAATCGGTGCGGGACCGTATCCGTGGGTTGGGTGTCGCAATGCCGGGGTTTTTGTGGGAATGGGCCACATCAATTGGGGTTGAGCCACATTTGATTGACCCATGGCGTACCATTGATATTCAAGACAGCCTATCCATGCAGTTCGATTTTCCCGTCTGGTCGCGCAATGATGCCACCTGCGCTTGCGGTGCTGAATTGGTGTTTGGCAAAGATCCACTGCCGACTGATTTTCTATATTTCTACATCGGACAATTTATCGGTGGCGGCATTGTGTTGAATGGCGAATTGTTCACGGGGTCGACCGGAAATGCCGGTGCGTTGGGTCCGTTTAGTGTCACGCAATCTGATGGATCGACAAAGCAGATCGTTGAAATTGCATCATTGGCCACACTGCAATCACGTTTGAAACGTGCGGGTGCATCATCTGCTACGTTGGTTTGGGATGCACCTGATTATGGGGTGTGCCCTGATGTTTTGAATAATTGGATTAATGATGCGGCCCATGCTATCGCTGAAACGATATTGGCAGGGTGCGCGTTTATTGACTTTCCCATGGTGATTTTGGATGGATCGATGCCCGAAACGCTGTTGCAGCGTATTGTTCAGCGCATCCAACAAAATTTTGCCCGGTTGAACTGGTCGGGGCTGTTTGTCCCTGATTTGAAATGTGGGACCATCGGGTCGAACGCGCGCACGTTGGGCGCCTCTGCCATTCCTATGTTTGAACGGTATCTGATATCGGTTTGAATTTGGCCGGCGTCACAACCGCAGGCGTTTCCAAAATGGAACCTTGGCGAATTCGTCAGAAATACGTTCGTGATCGTATTCGGTTGCAATCCAGTCGCGAAATCCGATGGGGCTGCGCGCGTTTCGCTGTTCGTAAACCCACATGATGTAATCCAAAATGCCAGTTTGCGTGAAATTCAAATGCACATGGCGGATTGTCAGCTGACGCTTTGCCTGTTCGACTGGGACATCATGGACCAACATTAAATACAATGCCGATGCCAATCCGGTGCGGTCCGCACCCGATTTGCAATGCAACAAAAATGGTGTTGGCAAATTGCATAGTAAATCAACCAATTCCAACATGCGTTCGCGCGGTGCCGCGCGGCGTGCGGATAGGGGAATATCGATCAGCTCTAACCCTAAATCGCGGCAGGCTTCGACTTCGAAATTATAGGGGGCCAATTTGTTTGGCCCACGCAGGTTAACGATCGTTGTAATCCCCAACTGCGCATAATGTTCCATGCGTTCGCGCGTCGGGTGATTTGATCGATACGCCCCTGGTGCGATTTCTGCAAAGTTGTGCCAATGTATCCGCAGAATTTCATGATCGACCCAGCGCAGATAAGACTGTGATTTTTTCCGTTCAACAGGGTCCACAATATCGTGACTAAAGCTGTCGCGATGTCTCCGTTCAATCTGTTTCAGATAGGCCCAAAATGATTTTAGCACGCGGGAAATACCCTTTGTATCGTTCGTATGTTTGTGCGCGTGTCTGGCACGTTATGTCCTGCTGCGCAAGTCGCGTGGCCATTTGGGTGCGAAATGCTAAGATGCCGCAACGCGGGTCACTGGACGCGACTGGGTTTCCAACGCTTGTGCGGCCAGGCCCATTGGTCAATGTTTTCACGCACCACACGTTCTAGGCTGTCGTTTAACTCCTGGGTCATTGTGGTGGGATCACTGGGGATCACGGGGGAGTCGACCCAAATGGTAAAATCTCTGCCGTTTGATTGCCGAATGGCATAAATGGGGATCAGGGGGCGGTTGTGTTTTAACGCCAGTTGCGCAGCCGATCCTGATGTATAAGCGGTTTTGCCGAAAAATGTGACGGGCAACCCTTTGTCCATATGCTGGTCGATTAGCAGGGCCACCGATCCACCCCCTTTGATATGTTTTAGCATATTGGTAAACCCAGCTTTGTCGCGGGGAAACAATGGGGTGCCTGTTTGTGAAATGGCCTGCACATAGGTTTGATTCAGCCATTCATTATTCAGCGGCCGATACAGTCCCCCCAAATCAACACCATTGGCGATCATTTTTGATCGAATGATGTCATAGTTCCCAAAATGCCCCGACACCAAAATCACGGGTGATTTATCCGTGATGGCAGCGGTGATTGCATCTGCCCCAGGCCCGGTGATCTGGGCCTGCTGTGCCAATGAACGGGTATAGGCGGGGGTAAAGATTTCAAACAGTGTGGCAGCTAGATTCCGACAGGTTTGGCGCGCGATTTTGCGATGCTGTGTTGCGGGAATTTCGGGTATCGCAAACGCCAGATGTCGGCCAATGCGTTTGGGCCAGCCCATTAACGGCGCAAAGACGGATGCAAAGACCGCAACGAAAATCCTACGCCGCAAAGTCATCGGAAAAACCCAAGCAACCCCAAAGACAATCATCGCCGCGCAATAGGCGATAAAATCTAATGCTTGGTTACCAAATTTTTTGATCATCTGGGCCATGTGTCAAAACAATCCGTGTGAAAATGCCAGCCCGCAGGCCAGTAAAACTGTGCGTTGCTTACGCCCAATTTTCCAAAATATCCAGTCTGCTGTTTTCAGCTGCACCATTGTCACGCCAAAACGGCATGAAAATCGCTGTCATAACCTTGGGATTTGATGTCCTGTTGGGCCGCCGTCATTGCGCCCAGCTTGCCGATTTCAATGCAGCTTTTGGCGGCGGCCCCATTGCCGCCTGTGACCAACGTCAGACCGTCAGACACCGTTTCGATATAGGGCAGGCCAGTTTGTGTAAAACTGACTGCACAGGCGTCGCGCGTGATGGATTGAAATGGAACACGGGGCATCAGCTGGCGTAGCTGGTGTTCCAGCATGTCTGCCGCAACAGGGTCGCCGCCGGATCGAAACCAATGTTGCATATCGGTATCATTCGTCAACAATGGCGATGATTCCTCGCCCCCGATTTTGATGTAATACTGGCCATCTGGGTATTGGATCGGGGGCAGGATATAGACGTCTTGGTCCAGCTGTGCGCCTGTGGGCAATATGATGGCGGATGGCATTGCTGCCATGGTTTTGGTTTGGGCTTGACTGACTTGGGCCAGAACAACAGTGCGTGCATAGACCTGCATTGCGGGGCGTATGTCGCACCAATCGGCTGTGGCGCAATAGCCCCCAGTTGCCACCACGATGTGATCGCCTGTAATCACGTCACCCGTGGCCAGTGTGACAGTTGTGCCCGTTTGTCGGGCCACCCATGACGGCACAATATCTGCGCCCGATTGTATGGCGGTCTGTTCCATGGCGCGGCGCAGCAGGCGTGGATTGATCCATCCGCCCAGTTTTTCCCAAGCGGCGACATTATCGTTTGGGATTTCAAACCAAGGAAAGCGTTGTGAAATTTCAGTGCCGTGCAATACGTCATGATTCAGTTGCATCCGTTCTGCGACAGATAAAAACGACTGGCTAAAGGGGGCGGCTGGCCCCGTGTGCGGCCCGCACATCATCACGCCCGTTTGGTGGTAAAATGACAGTCCCACACTGCGTTCAAAATCGCCATAGCGTTCGATGGACCGCAGGGCCAGTTTTGACCAATCAGCATTTTCAGCCAGCCCGCGCGTGATGCGCCCTGCATCGTGGTGGCTGGCAAAGGGGCCTTGGAATGCCTGACGATCTTGCGGTTCATCTGGACCAATCAGTGTGACCCGATGGCCCATTTGGGCCAGATGGCAGGCACAGGATGTGCCCATCAATCCGCGTCCGATGACCAAAAAATGGTGTTGGCTTGGGGCGTGCGGTTGCGGCATGCTGGTGTCCCTTAGTCCTTGGAATTGGGGTTTGATTGGTCGGCGGCCCATGTGCTGGCGGCCTCAACCGCGACGGGGGATGCACCGGGTGAAATACCAACATAGCTGTCGGTTTCATCCGTGGGCACCACGGGCCGCTGTGTCATGCGATATAGTGCATAAACTGACACCACTGCAAAGACCACGGCCAAGACGGCCCAAAAACCCACTGCGCCAAAATGTTCCATCGCCCAGCCTGCAATCATGGGGCCAGAAATTGCGCCAATGCCAAACAGCATCACGATCCCCCCAGATGCAGCAGGCATATCTTCGCGTGCAAGCGTGTCGTTAGTATAGGCCAGCAACAGCGCATATAACGGCGTGGTCACCCCACCCGACAAAAACGCAGCCACCATGACCGCCCATGTGATTTGCGCATAAAGCGCCCCAAACAGGCAACAGCCCACGGCAATAATGGATGTCAAAAAAATCAGTTTTCGCCGATCCATGCGATCTGATAACCAGCCGAACGGATATTGCAATATCAACGTACCCGCAAACAGCATCGCCATGAACAGGGATATTTCATTGGCACTTAGCCCAATTTGCGCCCCATATACCGCACCCATCCCGGCCTGAATTGCATAGACGATGCCCAGAAAAAACACACCCACGGTCCCCAAGGGGGACGCGCGGAACAAATCCTTGATCGGCATGGCGCGGGTTAATTCGGCGGCGGGTGTGGGGCTGACAGATAATAAAATCGGGCCAAAGGAAATTGACACCAAAATGGACGCGCCAATAAACAAAAATGCCCCCTGCGCGTCCCCCAGTGTCAGCAGCCCCTGCGCCCCAATAATCCCCGATGTCTGCGCCAACATATAGGCCGACAGGATTTGACCGCGGTTTTCGTTGGTTGATGCGTCATTCAGCCAGCTTTCAGCTGTGACATAGACGCCAGACATGCAAAATCCGATTAATATCCGCAGTGCCGTCCAAAAAATCGGATCAGCAAATAGGGCAAAGGCAATCAAGGCGGCCGACATAAAACTGGCCAAGGCGGCGAACACCCGCACATGCCCCACGCGCCGGATCATGTGGGGGGTCAGGCGCGCGCCGGACAAAAACCCGATGAAATACCCTGATGCTACGACGGATAGGGCGGTTGCGGAAAATCCCTCTAAATCGCCACGAATACCGATTAGGGTAAAATGCATGCCATTTCCCAGCATGATAAACACGATCCCAATCAGCAACGCCCAAACGCTGAGCAATGTTTTTAACATCAAAAATCTTTCCGCGTAACCGTTTCAGGGCCATGGTGTCGGATAAGCGGCTGCTTGTCACGCTGTTACAGGCATGAAACCTGTCCAATTGCGACATGTTTTGGGGATGGGGCGGGGTGGACATTTGCCCGCGTGGGGCCATATCTAGCTATGTTTGGAATGAATGACTGGGACAACAAATGGCACATGATCGACCTTACTGTGATGCAACGCTGGCAGAATTAACCGTGGATCACGGCATGCGTCCGAAAATGCCACCCTTGCCCGCGGCCCAAGATCATCACCGGCAAAAGGGTCGCCATCTGGCTGCCATCCATCGCATGTATTTGCGTGAAATGACCCAGATTGGCCAGTTTTTGGATGATATCGATGCAGGCCGTGCTGCACCTGCGGGGTTGGTCAATGCAATTGGGGGTGCAAAATTGGTGCGCAATATGCAGCTGTTTGGCACATTATGCGGGCGCGAATGTCAGGTTTTGACATTCCATCACAACGCCGAAGAAGACATGATTTTCCCGCAGCTCAACGCCCAGCAAATCCCCGCCTTGACCCAAGTGGTCGAGCGGTTGAAAACCGAACATCTGGTGGTGCATGAATTACTGATCCGCCTAGATGATGCGGCACAAAACCTAGCGGCTGACCAGACCGCCGACAATTTCGAAACGGCCCGCGCCATTTATAAACAGTTGTTCGCTGTGGTTCGGTCCCATTTCGGTTATGAGGAAACCGAATTGCAAGAGGCGCTGGGCCTATACGTTCCCGTAATTTAGCCACCCAAGGCCTGACAGGCATCCCACAGTGCATCGGGCACGTCGATAACCTCGCGCGGTGCGCGGCTTTCTCCTGGAATACGGCCCCCATCATCTTGGGCCACGGCATCGGCCAAACGCGATAGGCGTGCGCCGAATTGATCGGTGAATGTTGTCTGGTCAATCACCAGATAGGTTTGTCCCAAACGGTGTGGGGGGCCGTCTGGCAATTTCAACCCGCCCACATCCAGTGAATTGACTGACCCAGTCAGGGCCGCTGCCATCAGTTCGGCCATAATGCCAAACCCCCATCCTTTGTAACCGCCTGCACTGCATAGCGATCCACGCAGCGCCGCCTCGGGGTCGGTGGTGGGGGCGCCATTTTCATCAACTGCCCAACCCAGCGGAATTTGTTCGCCTGCATATTTTGCCATTGTGATTTTACCCAGCGCGACAGCCGAGGTCGAAAAATCAAAGTGGATAGCCAACCCGCCATCGTTGTCGGGGACAGAAAATGCGATCGGGTTTGTTCCGATGACGCGATCTTTGCCGCCAGGGGCTGCAACGACTGGGGATGCGTTGGTAAAGCCTATGGCAATGAAACCTTTTTGTGCGATTTGCTCGGTGAAATATCCCAGCGATGTGCATGTGTGGCTGTTTGCAACGGAAAACAGGGCGATCCCTTGGGTCTGTGCCGTTTTAATGGCGGTGTCCAAACCCGCAGCAAAGGCGGGTTGCGCAAATCCACATTTTGCATCGGCCAAGACGGCCGCTGGTTTGGGCTGGCTGATGTCTGGGGTTACGGTGCCATCAACACGGCCTGATGCCAATTGTGTGCAGTAGCTTTCCAAATATTGCAGACCACAAATCACATTTCCAAAGGATTCGGCTGATGCGGTGGCGCGGGCCACATGTTCGGCCTGCCATGAATCGGCACCGTGATGTTCCAATGCAGTGCGTGCGGAGTCAAAGATATCATTGATTGTGACTTGTGGCATTTTTCCCCCCATTACTTTCACGCTACGATGGGCCAAAGCATTTTAACACGCAACCATCTTTCGGAATTTTTTAAATTAAAAATTGACATGCTCCAATACGCGCGCCACGTTACCGAAAAATGACAAGGATGGTCGCGCATGTCTGATCCAGCGGGATTTTTAATTGATGGATTGCAATACGCAAATTGGTCGGAAAAAATATTCCGCCAAATGCGGCAGGGTGGCGTGGATGCGGTTCATGTCACGATCACCTATCACGAAAATTTCCGCGAAACGGTTCATGTGATCGAAAAATGGAACCGGTGGTTTGAAACCTATCCTGAATTGATTTTTCAGGGATTTACAGCCGCTGATATTGATCTGGCCCGCCAAACGGGGCGCACGGCCATATTCTTTGGATCGCAAAACCCATCCTGCATCGAAGATGACATCGGATTGGTTGAGGTGCTGCATCGCCTTGGTCTGCGGTTTATGCAGCTGACCTATAACAACCAATCGCTATTGGCGACGGGATGCTATGAGGCGGACGACATGGGCCTGACCCGCATGGGGCGCGAAGTGGTGCGTGAAATGAACCGTGTTGGGTTGGTGGTTGATATGTCCCATTCGGCAGAACGATCCACGCTTGAGGCGATCGACCACTCTACACGCCCAATCGCGATTACCCATGCCAACCCCGAATTTTGGCACCCCGCGTTGCGCAATAAATCTGATCGTGTTTTGCAGGCGCTATCGCAAAGCGGCGGGTTTTTGGGTCTGTCGCTTTACCCCCATCACCTTAAGGATAAGAGCGACTGCAGTGTGCAGAGTTTTTGTGATATGATCGCCAAGACAGTAGATATGATGGGCCCAGAACAGGTTGGGCTGGGCAGTGACCTGTGTCAGGATCAACCAGACAGCATTGTTGAATGGATGCGCGTCGGGCGTTGGACAAAATCCATTGATTACGGCGAAGGCAGTGCCAGCGCCCCCGGATTCCCACCGATGCCTGATTTTTTCGCCGATAACCGCGATTTTGGCAATATTCGAGCAGGATTGGTCGCGGCTGGGCTTGATCAAAATACGATTGATGGTGTCATGGGCAACAACTGGAAACGTTTTTTCGAAACCTCTTTCGGGGCGCAATAGCTGACAGGATCACTCTGATGCACATTCAACCGGATACTGCCATAACAGACATTCCACGCCGCTTGCCAGAACATGCGATGCGATTGGAACGGATGGGATCGGCACATCCGACGCGTCTGTCATTTTTGCGAATTATGCTGCGGCGTATGCAACAGCAGGGTTGGCGATATGACCGGATGTCCTTTGACTTGAATACACAGGGCGTTGGGCATGCGGTCTATACACTGCATGGGCCACAACGCAGTTATAGTTTGGTCGCCTTTTCCCATGATTTACCCGATGAAATTCGATCGGATCGTGTTATTGCCACGGCTTGGGATGCGACCTTTGCGCTGTTTGATGGGGTGCCATCGTCGGATGATATTGCGCGTTTGTCAAAAAACGTACCACTTCAAGAGGCGGGCCGTGTCAGCGCACAGGAACTGACGCTAAGTCGTGCGAACAGATCAGTGCGCTTGTTTGATCATGTCGTATCGGCTTTGGCGCAGGGCCATCAGCCGGATCGCGCTGAATTGGACCAAGTCGGGTACTTTATGCGCACAACCGCTGTGTATGGATCAGGCAAATTTGGTGCGCAAGATCGCAGCGAAATTGCGGCACGTCCCGAATTATCCCAACCGTTTCAGGCTGAAATGATGACGGTTTGGTTGATCCGCCAATTTACCATTGATGTCGTCAACCATATGGCACGTGTGAAAGGCGGGGCTGCTGCTGTCGAGTTATCGCCTGAGCTGGCCCGCGGGTTGGGTGTTGGCAATTCAACCGGTTTAGGTATGGCGCCGTTTTTGGTCAAACATCCCGGCTTGCTACACGCTTGGGCCTGCGTCCGCGAAGAGGCATTGGCCCGCGTTCGCAGTCTGGCAGATGTCACACCGCAGCAATATGATCATTTGCGCGAGGCCTTGCGCGACGCAGTTCTGAATGCCCAGCACTGGACATCGGCATCGCCCTATATGACCGACAAACTGCCACAACTGCGCACTGATTTGGCGGCCGTGGATGAATATCTAGCGGCTTGGCCAAAGGCCCAATCGGTTTTGCCATGGGATGATCTGTGGAATTGGGCTGCAACGGCATTGTCGTGCGAAGGGCAAGAGGCCGTTTTATCACTGATGCTTGAGCCGCATGGCGCAATCGTTGATGGGCTGTCCGAATGTCTTAGTTTCCCTGAAACCTTTGCGGCCCCTATTGACGGTCGGCAAAGCGTTCAACAGCTATGCGACGTCATTGATCATAATTATCAGTGGGCTTTGCAATATGACTTTGCATCACTTACAGGAACTGCCCGTTTTTGGTACGTTTCAGAAGAGAAACTGGAACCCAGACTGGGGTCGCGTCACGCAGAGGACGGCAGTGACCGCGAAAACCCATTGGGCATAGCGTGGTTGGTTTGGCAGCTGTCACAACAATTGAACGACACACCCAAAACTATGACGGTTGCTGAATTTTTGCTGACCCACCCACAACACCGGCAAATTGTGCGCCGCATTCAATCGCTTGTGAATTGTGAATATGGGGAAATTCGTGAAAACCTGGTGGCGGATGACATTTTGCCGATTGATATGATGCGATACAAATTGGCCTATTTCGGGGCAAGCCGGTTTGATCCGCGGTCTGATAAATGGGTCCGGATCAGCCTGTTTGCAGGGCTGCCCTATCCAACGGATATCGGAAATTTTGATGCACGGCTCTGATCCAATTTTGCTCAGTCAGAATGAATGGGCCAGTTTGGGCGAAAAGGCCGCCCGTGGCGCTGGCTATGACTGGGGTCACGCAGAAGAATTCGGCTGGGCCTTGGCCGAATTGGCTGGCATGGGGATCGATGGATCCACAGTTTTGTGTGAACTTTTGGCATTGTTTGAAACGGATGCAGTCACGGTTCCAAAACGATTGTCGGATTTAAAGCCATCTGCGAACAGGGCGCCATTATGCCCTGTCGTAACTGGGGCAGCTTTGTGTGATTTGGGTGACTTGGCCTTGGAAAGCGCGGCTTTGGAATTGGGTGATGTATGCTATCCTATTTTCCTGTTGCCGTTCTTGGATCGGATGTCGGCGCAGATCGGCAAGCGCGTGCTTGCATTTGAACGTGACCGTCAACTGACACCGCAGAACCCAGATTTGCAAACTGGGACTATTCGTCTTGGGACAACCCAAATGGCCACGGCCAAAGATCGCAATGTCGCATTTCAACGCATTGGTATTCAGTCCCAAGCATTTGAACAGCTAAAGTCATTGGGCATGCGTACAACGGTCCCCGCGACCGAGCAATCGCGCGCAGCAGGGGCGGGTGCGGGATTGACGGATAACGACTAGGTCAAAACAAATCCAATTGGCGCGGATCTGACGTCGGTTTTTTGGACTTTGCTGGGCGACGATCCGGGGAATTTCGGCTGGCATGGCGGACCAGAATCGATTTGGTGCTGGGATCGTTTTGATAGGCTTTCTTGATCGCATGGATTTTTTGCGCCGCTGCTGTGCGGGCCTGTTTTTCATCGACGATGGGCAAAATGTAGCTGTCCGGAAAATCGGGATATAACCACGGTTCATGGATATGTTCATCGCGGACCTGTGCCAGTTCGGGGGCCCATTTGCGGATGAACTGGCCTTTGGGATCTTGGTCCTGACTTTGTTTAATGGGGTTATAAATGCGGATCGTGTTGATCCCTGTGGTGCCAGATTGCATTTGGACCTGACTGTAATGAATGCCCGGTTCGTAATCCAAAAACTGGCGCGCCAAATGCTGGGATGTGGCCCGCCAATCCAACCACAGGTGATAACTGGCAAAGCTGACCAACATCGCGCGCATGCGAAAATTCAACCAGCCTGTTTCGTTCAGATATCGCATGCAGGCATCGATAAAGGGATAGCCAGTGCGCCCCGTGGCCCAAGCTGTGAAATGGGGATGATCAGGCCCGTATCGATCCAACCCGCGAAAGGCAGGGTGCAGATTGGTGGTTTCGATATTTGGCTGATCCTCTAGTTTTTGGATAAAATGGCAATGCCAATGCAGACGGCTGTAAAAACTGTCGATAGATTTCGCATGGTGCGGGTCGGTGTCACGGATGTGACGCCGCGCCTGTGTCGTGGCATGCGCCACTTCGCGAATGGATAGCGTGCCAAAGGCCAGATAGGCCGACAGCCGCGAACAGCTGTGCTCTGCGGTGCGCGGGGATGACATTTCATACCGATACCGCCGCCCGCGGTGGGTCAGAAAACTGCCAAGTGTGTCTAATGCCGCCTGACGACCTGCCATTTGCTGGGTGGTGGGTTGGGTGGTGTCCAATCCCAAATCTGCGGCCTTTGGCATTTTGTCCGATCGCAGGGCGGGGCCAGACAGGGATGTTGGCGGTTCGATCAGGGCGGTGGACATGGTGTCATGCCATGATCTGGCCCAACCATCACGTGATTTCAATCGCCGAACGACACCATTTCGGACGGGTTCATGCCATGTGATATTGTGGTGTTTGCACCAGTCCAAAACGCGAATGTCACGGGCATAGGTCCACATGTTCCACGTTTCTTGGTGGGAATATATCCCCGCGATTGGATGGCTTTGGCGCATGGCCTCTAGCACGGTGACCGCATCACCCACCCGTACCACCAGCGGTGCGCCCAAACGTGACAGATCAGCATTCAAATCGCGCAGGCTATGATACAAAAAATCATATTGTCGATAGCTGACATCAGGTTGCGCCCATAGGTCGGGTTCCATGATATACAGCGGCACAACGGGACCAGACCGCGCCGCCAATGATAGGGCGGCGTTGTCATGGATGCTAAGATCACGTTTGAACCAAATGATGTGGACCGGTGTCATTTCTTGCGCGTGCGTTGGTTTTTTACACACTTAGTCTGACAAGCCCCACAGAAAAGGTTTGCTGGTTCTTATCCCACATCCTGTTTGGTTTGATCGACGGGATTTTGCGATTGCCGCGCCATAAACAGGGATTGCAATCGGTCGCTGATCTGTGCGGCGGATAATCCGGCGGTATGATACATTTCGTCTGCACTGCCTTGGTCAATGAACCGATCCGGCAGTGTCATGGGAAAGATTGTGGCTTGGCTCAGCTGATTGCTGTGCGCCAGATATTCCAACACGGCCGCGCCAAAGCCGCCGCTGCCCCCCTGTTCCAACGTCATGACAACATCATGATTTTGAACCAAGGTATCGATCAAATCGGTATCCAATGGCTTGGCAAATCGCGCGTCCGCAATGGTCACGGAAATTCCCTGTTCGGCCAGAATAACCTTGGCTTGTTCCGCTTGGTCCAAATGCGCACCAAAGGACAGGATGGCGACATCATCACCGTGAGAGATTATGCGCCCTTTGCCGATGGGCAGAATGCTGCCCTTATCAGGTAATTCGCAGCCACGTCCCGATCCGCGGGGGTATCGAAATGCGATGGGTCCATCGTCATAGGCGGCGGCCGTTGCAACCATGTGCATCAATTCCGCCTCGTCCGCGGCCGCCATGACCACGAACCCAGGCAGTGGGACCAAATAGGATATGTCAAAGCTGCCCGCATGGGTGGCCCCATCGGCCCCGACCAAGCCCGCGCGGTCAATGGCAAAGCGGACGGGCAAGCCCTGTAACGCCACATCATGGACGATCTGATCATAGCCGCGTTGCAAAAAGGTTGAATAAATCGCGCAGAATGGTCTTAGCCCACCTGCCGCCATACCGGCTGCGAATGTCACGGCATGTTGTTCGGCAATCCCCACATCAAACACGCGGTTGGGGGCAATATGTTGTAATTTGTCGACGCCTGTGCCCGATGGCATGGCGGCGGTTACGGCAACCACCCTTGGGTCGGCCTGTGCCTCGGCAACCAATGCCTTGGCAAAGACGGATGTATAGCTCGGCGCATTGGCGGGGGATTTGAATTGATTGCCGGTTTCGACATCGAATTTCGACACGCCATGATATTTATCGGCGGCGTTTTCGGCGGGGGCGTAGCCTTTGCCTTTGCGGGTCAGGGCGTGGATTAACACGGGCCCGCGTGATTGTGTACGCGCACGGCGCAGGGCGGTCAACAGCTGGCCCATGTCGTGCCCGTCGATTGGGCCGATGTAATCGAACCCTAAATCTTCGAACAGGGTTGCCTTGTCTGGGCGGCCCGTCACGATTTCACGCGTGCGTTTTGCCCCCAAACGCAACGGTTTGGGCAGCAGGCTTTCCATGTCTTGCGCCAGATCGTTCAATTTGTGCAAGGGTGTGTTGCCATCCAAGCCGGATAAATATTTCGACATAGCCCCAACAGGTGGTGCGATGGACATGTCGTTGTCGTTTAGAATGACAAACAGCCGTTTTCCGGCGCTGCCTGCGTTGTTCAGTGCCTCATAGGCCATGCCAGCGGAAATGGATCCATCACCGATCACGGCCACAGTGTCACCCACATCTTGGCCCAAATCGCGTGCTGCGGCAAAGCCTAGGGCCGCGGAAATGGATGTGGAACTATGCGCTGCGCCAAAGGGATCATAGGGCGATTCAGATCGTTTTGTAAAACCACTTGGCCCCCCGTTTTGGCGAAGTTTCGTCATTTGGTGGCGGCGGCCAGTTAATATTTTATGGGGATAACATTGGTGGCCCACATCCCAGATAATTTTGTCGCGCGGGGCGTCAAATACGTGGTGCAGTGCGACTGTTAATTCAATGACCCCCAAAGATGACCCCAAATGCCCACCGGTTTGGGACACGATTTCGATCACATCATTTCGCAATTCACCCGACAGCTGCTGCAATTGCGCAAGCGACAGATGTTTCATGTCTTTGGGTGATTTTATTTTTGCCAATACAGGCTTGTTATTGTGTGATACGATGGGCATAGCGGATCCTTTCAGACAAAAAGGGCGTCATGTCCTGTGCGGACATGACGCCTCCTCCTGCAGCCAACAGGAAGGGAACCGGAGCTATGGCAAGCTCCAGAGATCGACCCCCGGGAAAAAGGGTCGAACTGTGGACCGTGGGATATCCCACGGTCGCTATTCATAAACAGGCGCACCTGTTGTGGCCAATTCAGGCCAGTATTGGATCACATTGCTGCCTTGTAGGGGCTGTTGGTACCCTTTGTGACATGTTTTACAGGCCACTTTGGGTGCGTCGCCATGCAGTGGACCCAGACGGTTTTCGGGCAATTCAGGGCCAAGCGGCAACAGATAGTCGTTGTTAAGCTCTTGGACCATGGAAATGCCCATGCTGGCCGTGCCCCATTGGGGTGTGACCTGTGATCCGTCATAGAACGCACGGGTGTTGTGACACAGCACACAGTTGCGTCCCAATGAATTGGCAAAGTAATTCATCAACGAATATGTCCGTTCAGCTTGCTGGATCAATGGATCTCCGGGCTGATTGTCAACGCGGCTTTCCAAATCATGAACCGCGATGGTTTCATAATTGACCAAATAGGCCTCAAGCGCGTCAGAGGGTAGCGATGTATATTGCGACAACGGAGTTGCGCGGTTTTGCACCGCTGGCCAGCCTGCTACGGTTTCGTTGACAGGTGTAATTTTGAACCAAATATCACTGGGGACATTTTGTCCGCGGTGACAGGTGTTACACGTCACACCCACCTGTTTATTGGCATTTACGTGACCGTCCCAGTTTTCATTAATGTTTTGGGTCATTTCGATCATGCGTCGCGCGACCACTTTGGTATACAGCGCGTCGTCGCCGTATGTGTCCATGTCGCCATCCCCATGACAATAGGCACATCCCTGATCGGGCGCGACCCAGTTGGTCATAGCAGCCATTAGGCGATTAAAGTTGTCATCCGTCAAATCACCCAAGACTTGGACGTTTTGATAGATGTCGCCTGCCAGCTCTTCGCCGCCTTCGGGGATATAGGGATCATCTGCGACCAGATTTGCAATATCAGGATCCGGCGTGGCCAAATCTGTTTTGAATTCAGTCACAGACATCCCATTCCCGCGCGGACCAGTTTGCAAGCTTTCGGTTGCTGACGGCTGGCCATAGCTGACCAAGACTGCAGCTGCGAAAACAGCGGCCCCTGCGACCCCGACCAATGTGGCGGGGCCATAGATGTTTGTGGGGTTTTCTTTGTTCCACTTGTCGAACCATTTGGGTAACATGTTACTTCTCCTGACCAACGAAGGTTTCGTAGGATCCGTAGTTTTCGTATCCGTAAGAGCCGTCGTACATTGGGGCGAAATAATGTTCCTGTGCCCAGATGAACCAATTGTCCACCACAGTTCCAGTCAGCAAAATGCCAATTCCGCCAGTGATCGGACAGAGGACTGCGAACCACCACGCCCAGCGGTGAATGCCCTCCATCGTTGCATTGAAACCCATGGTCCAGCGCCAGAACAGGGCCGCACGTTCCGTGGCTGTTCCGCGATCATAGATTTGTTCCAATTCACGGTCGCCGCCATAGCGTGTTACCGCCAGAATGGTTGCGCCATGCATCGCGAACAATAAAACAGATCCATATAGGAACACGATCGATAATGCGTGGAATGGGTTATAGTACAGGTTGCCGTAGCGAATGGAAAACGCTGTTGTCCAATCAAGGTGTGGGAAAATTCCGTATGGCACCGCTTCGGACCAGCTGCCCATTAAAATGGGGCGGATCAGGCCAAGAACCAAGAACAACCAAATCGCAGCGGCAAAGGCCCAGGCAACATGTTTGCCCATCTTGTGCTGTTGCGCCAAGAGGTAACTGCGCAGCCACCAAGTGCAGACGGAAACCAACAGGAACAGTGAACTGATAATGTACCATCCCCCTTGGTCAAGCGGTGGCATACGCAGTCCCCATTCTGGCCCGGGTGGTTCCAGTGCCAGCCAGAAAAACTGTCTTAGGAATTCAGGGATCGACCAGCCCACCTGCGCAAGCATATTTAGGCCTACGATATTGAACCACAGCATCCCGGTGGCCAGTGATATAACACCGGTCCAACCCAGATAGACGGGCCCAATTTGTGCGTTGCCGATCAATCCGGCTAGGATCGAAAACCAAGGTTTACCGATGCGCTCGGACATCATGTTGTTTTCGTTGTCAGTCCCCATTTCTGCGGGACCGCGAACTTGAACTTGTGTCAGTATGTTTTGATATTCAATCATGGTTACATCCCCACTTGGCTTGGCCAAATCGGCAGCTCTAACCACCAATTCCACCATTCAGGCCAGCCTTTGGTCCAGACGGGGCCAGAAATTATGATACAAACTGCAGAAAAGAACACCGCATTGATCGCCAGCAGAAATCCAAGGCGGTGAATCCCCAAGGTGCCAATCGAATACCCAATATAGTCACGGAAAAACGTGTCTTCGTGGTCGGGGCCAAGGGCCTCTTCGCCTTTTTCGGGGTTTGCGGCACTTAGGATCAAGGCGCCGTGTAATGCCAGTGCAAGTGTCGTTGTGAAAAACAACGTGACGGCCAACATATGTGCAGGGTTATAATGGAAATGCAGATAGGCATAACCTGTATTTGAAACCCAGTCCAAGTGGCTGAAAATGCCATAAGGGAACCCATGTCCCCAAGCACCCATCAGCAAAGGCCGAAAAACGACCAAAGTTAGATATGCCAAAATCGCGAAACTAAAGGCAAATGGAACATGGTATCCCATACCAAGTTTGCGGCAAATTTCGACTTCGCGCAGGGCCCAACTGATAAAGGCACCGGTTGCGCACATTGTTATGATCTGCCACAGCCCGCCTTCCATAAGGGGGGCCATGCCCAAACCATAACTAAGATCAGGGGGCGCAATGTTGATCAGCCAAGGGTTAAATGTCCCTTGCTGGGATGCCCCCCAGAAAATTAATATGGTTCCTAATAAGGCAAAGAATGCTGTCGTGACCCCGAAGAAACCAACATAAAATGGTCCTACCCAGAAGTCGAACAGATCGCCGCCGATTAACGTCCCGCCTCGGACGCGATATTTTCTTTCGAAACTGAGCAATGCCATCTCTTCTCTCCATGTCGTACGAATGCCGGCAGGCTATTCGTTTTGGATGTGTTCAAGGGCTTCGGCCGATTTTATGAAAAAACCGCCCGTAGCCAATTTTGATGAGCACTGAAGTGAATGTTGGACAAAGCGCACTATTGTGCGTTTTGTGCCGCCAATTCAAACCAGTTGTAATGATCTGTGCTAAGCAGAACGAGATGAATCATCGCTGCTAGCAAAAAGAGGAATACCCCCTGAGCCACGAATACGCGGCGCGGATCAAAAACGAGCCAGATTTTATAAAACTTAGCCATTTTTTCCTCCTCAGAACCAAGGACGCCAGATAAACACTGCCAAATGGGCGACGATTGCTACTGCTGAAAATAGCCATAGTCCGCTCATATAGACTGAGTGCAGCTCTTGCGCCTGCTCGTCTGTTAATCCTGTGAATGACAGGTTTGTATTATCAGCCATAAACTTTCCTCCGGAACGTTTCGCTGACGCCGCAGTTCCCCTGGGGCCGGGTCCGGATGTTCAAGTCATCCGGGTCCTGTTCTGTCCGCCGACAGAGCAGAGCGTGATCCTCGATCCTAGTGAACCGAGAAAATGAGTGGTGTGGTGCGATCCGCTTCGGCCCATGCGCGGGCCAAAGGACCATGTAAAAACAGGGTCTGTCTGCGGAATACGTCCACGGCCCAAGCCACCGTTGTAAACGGAATGGCCAGCACGAAAATCAGGCTGAAATAGAAAATGAATTCAGCACTGCGCCGCGTTGGGCTTTTGTATTTTGTTGGGATTGCACTGATATCTGTCATTGCGTCCTCCTTTGGTTATGTCCGGGCCATTTTGGCGTCATCCAATGCGATGACGGTATCGACCAGAACGGAATCATGCCCCCTGTCACGCGCCGATTTTTCGGCTGCATCACGCAGGGATTTTGCCGCTGAAATGCGGGTTAAAATGGGATGACGCGACACGATTTTATCAAGCATCGCTTGTGCGTCAGGATCCCACGGTAATGTCGTTGCAGTTTCTGTCGGGGTTGCGGGCCCGGCATCCATGTCTGTTCCCAGTGGTAAAATATGAAACAGAGCGTCGAATAATCCGTTACAAATTTCTTGGATCAAATAGGTGGCGCCTGCATAGCCCATCATGGGCGTTCCGGTCGCGCGCCGAATGGCAGCGCCAGGAAAGGATGCTGGAATGAACGAAGGTCTTGGGCCATGGCCACCCGACTGTTCCGCCAAATAAATTTTTTCATTGATTGATCCAAACACGATTAGGGGCCGCGTTTGTTCCATCAGATTGCGAATTTCCATCGCGTTGGTTTTTGTTCCCGCCGTGCGCGCCACAGCAAAGGCGCAGGGCAGACCCATTTCCGTTTCCAGAAAATACCGGATTCCGCGGGCATAGGTTTCATTCGCCACGATTGCGAAATTGGACGTGGTAAAGAAATCCTGCGTCACCGACCGCCACAAATCCCAGACGGGTTTTAGCGTCGAATGTTTTTCCGTTTCGATGAAATCGGTCGGATCCAGCCCCAGCAATTCGCCAAGAGTCGTCAAGAACTTGGTCGTGCTTTCCATTCCGATTGGGGCTTGCAAATATGGCTTGCCCAGCACTTCGCATAGGCCACGCCCAAATTCGCGGTACATGCAGATATTGACATCTGCATTCACCAGCTGGCGCATTTCGGCAACGTGGGCACCCATCGGCATGACCATGTTGACCTCGGCGCCGATACCTTCGACCAGACGGCGAATTTCGGCCAAATCGCTGGGCATGTTAAATGTGCCATACATTGGCCCCAGAATATTGACGCGTGGTTTTGCGCCCTCTTCGCGCTTTGCCTCGGGGGGCATGCGGCCTTTGGTCATACCAAATTCGGTAAACAGCCACGTCATGGCGCGATCAGCGGCTTGCCATTGATCTTCGTCGATGGTGCGGGGCAGGAACCGTTGGACATTGGTGCCTTGGGGCGTTACGCCGCCGCCAATCATTTCGGCAATTGATCCGGTGACAACAACTGCGGGCAGCGCTGGGTCCAATGTGCCCCATGCGCGTTTCATCGCACCCTCGGTTCCGTCACGGCCCAATTCTTCTTCGCCCAAACCGGTGACAACGATTGGCAATTCATGGGGTGGCAGCGCGTCCGTGTAATGCAAAACAGAGGTGACCGGCAGGTTTTCGCATCCGACAGGTCCGTCTATGACGACCTGAATGCCTTTGGTCGCGCAGAATGCATAAACTGCGCCCCAATATCCTCCGGCTCTGTCGTGGTCATAGACTAACATTTCTAAATCATCTCCTGCGCTTTGGCAGCGCGTGCGGCTTTGTCCAATTTTTTCTGATGTGTGGCGCGGAACTGTGGTTGCAGGTTTGGTTTGCCTTCCCACACGCCGGCTGTGTCACCCGTGCCAACACCGGTGAAAAAGCTGTGCATTTTCGACATGCGGTCAGAATTGGCCATGGCTGAATTCACAACTGTCGTTAAGCTGCCTGCGCCGGCAGGGCCCATCAAGGGACGTGCGGAAATCAGGTTGGTGAAATACAATCCCGGTGTTTGGTTTTCCTTGGCCTTTTGGACAACTGGTGTCGTCCCAATTGCCAAGTCTGGTTCGAAATGATCCAGCGCGGCCAGGTCATCCTCTAGCGATGCGCGGAATTTGACGGCGACGCCCTTTGCAGTCAACCATTCAAAATCTGCTTGGGATTGTGGCGTTTTGGGGCAAGCTGTGCCGACATAGGGAACGTCTGCGCCGCTTTCGATCAACAGGCGCGCGACCAGCAGTTCTGATCCTTCGTATCCGGATAGGGTAATACGGCCGTTGATTTTGTTCTGGGCCAAGGCCCCTTGGATCGCGGGGACAAAGGCGTTTTTCGCTGCATCCACCTGCGCGCGTGGCAGGCCGAATACATCGCCCACGCTATCATACCATGCGGCTGTGCCCTCGGCGCCCACTGGGGCGCTGCCAATGATCGGACGACCCGCTGATTCAAAAACGCGCGTGGTTGCGGTGTAAAACGGGTGAACGGCGGCGACAGCGGCACAATCGAGCGCTGCATATAATTCTCGCCATTCACGGGTGGGCACTGTTGGCCCAGCCTCTAGCCCCAATGGACCCAACATCGCACCCAGCATAACGGGATCGGCAGGGAACATTTCGCCCAACAGAGCCAATGCGGGTTTGCCGGACCGTGCGCGATTGGGCGCTTTGACGGGCCCTGATTTGGCTTCGTCCATGGCGTATTTCAGCATGGCAGATGCCAGAACATCCTTGGCCTCGGCATGGGTGGGGACGCCAAATCCTGGCACATCGATGCCAATAATACGGACGCCGTTTATTTCCTTGGGCAGCAATTGCAGGGGCACACCGCTGGCGGATGGAACGCATAGATTGGTGATGACAATCGCGTCATAGGCATCGGGATCTGCCAGATCATGGGCGGCGGCGACGATATCTTCGAACAGCTGGCCCGTGACCAAGGTTTCTGAATCAAACGGCACATATCCAACGGACCGGCGCGCGCCATAGAAATGGCTGACGAAACTTAGCCCATAAACACAGCAGGCGGATCCCGATAAAACGGTGGCCACACGACGCATCCGCAGGCCGACGCGCAACGATCCAAATGCGGGGCACATGGATTGTGGTTTGTCATGGGGTCCTTGCGGGTAATCGCGCGCAAATTGTTCCAACATTTCGCTGTTGTTGGCCTGTGTGCCGCTGGCCTTGCGCAAATCAACGGATCCGCAGCCGCCACTTAGCGCCGGTGTTGGCGATGTGTCAGCCACGGGTTCAGGGGCGATGATTGGAACATCTGCCGCGTTGTCATATTTGATTTCGCGCCCCATTCCTAAACCTCGTCGTATATGATTTCTAGGGACGGCTTGGGCGCGGATCTGGATCCACGCATATCTGCATCCGTGGCAGGGACCAAGACAAAGTCACCGCCGGTATCTTTGCTGTCGAACAGGTCAAGTAATCCATCTTGTTCTAGTGGCGCAGGGCGAATGGGGGGGGCGGTCATGACCTCGCCTGCCAGTTCTTGGAACAATGCGCCCCACTGGCTTTCCATTGTGCCTACGATTTGATAATTCGCTGATTTTTTGCGCAAGTCGTCGTTTTGGGGAATGGATGCCAAGATTGGAACATTTGTTGCCTTGGCAAATGCGGCGGCTTCGCCGGATCCGTCATCTTTGTTGATGACAAGTCCTGCAACACCGACATTACCGCCAAGCTTGCGGAAATATTCAACGGCAGAGCAGACATTATTGGCCACATAAAGCGATTGCAGATCATTTGAGGCGACAAGAATGACTTTCTGCGCCATATCGCGGGCGATTGGCAGGCCAAAACCACCACAGACCACGTCGCCCAAGAAATCCAACAGGACATAGTCGAAATCCCAATCATGGAACCCTAGCTTTTCCAGCAATTCAAATCCGTGAATGATGCCACGTCCACCGCAACCGCGGCCGACCTCGGGTCCGCCCAGTTCCATCGCGAAAACACCGCCGCGTTTAAAACAGACGTCCCCAATTTCCACCTGTTCGCCCGCCAATTTTTTGCGGGTCGATGTTTCGATGATCGTTGGGCAAGCTTTGCCACCAAACAGCAATGATGTGGTGTCAGATTTCGGATCACAGCCGATCAACAACACGCGTTTGCCCATTTCGGCCAGCATGTGCGATAGGTTCGCAAGCGTAAAGGATTTGCCAATCCCCCCTTTGCCATAAATCGCAATGATTTGCGTTTTGCTGGTGGGTTCGGATTGTTCTGCGATAACATCGGCAAGGTCTGTGTTTGCCTCGTCACGCAAGCGGTCGGAATAGCTGGTCAGGTTTGGTACATCATCTTTCATGCGACTTCTTTCCAGTCTAGGGCCATTTTCAGGCAGGATTTATCCGTGAATGCTGTTTGATAGGCATGCGCCGCTTGGGCTGCCTGCGCCTGATGCGTAATCAGTCCATCAAGTGAAAGTGCGCCCGCATCGACCAGAGCATGTGTGGCTGTCAGGTCGGCCTTGGTCCATTCTGCGGCGATTCTTAGGCGGGCTTCCTTCATAAAGGCGGGGGCGAAATTGAACCCGATACGATCGGGGTAAAACCCTGCCAATACGATTTCACCGCCCTTTGACAGGCGCGCAACCAACTGATCCATAATGTCAGCTTGGCCAGATGCGTCATAAATGTGTTTGTAGGATGCATTTCCATCATCATTTGGATGGATCACAGGATAGGCACCATCTGCACCGCTGCGGCGTGTTTCATCGATTTCCCAAACAGTCGGTGGTGGACCACCCGCCGCCAGGGTCAAGCGCGCCAAAAGACGGCCAACAACACCGTGGCCAACGATCAAATCAGGCAGACCAGTTTCAACGCCTGCAATGGCATGGCGTGCGGTTGCGGCCAGCGCATAAAGTGCGCCTGTCGCACCTGAACCACTGTCAATTTTCAAAACGCGTTCATGTGATGTGATCAGGTGTCGTGACGCCGCACCAAACAACCCAAAGGCATCTTGGTAGCAATTTGCACCGGGGACAAAAACACGATCCCCTACACGATAGGGTGTTGTGCCGCGCGTTTCGACGATTTCACCCATCGCTTCGTATCCGGGGATCAAAGGATACCCCATGCCAGGAAAGGGCGGCATTGTGCCGGACCAAAACAGATTTTCAGTGCCAGTGGAAATTGCGGAATAATCAACGCGTACTACAACCTCGCCGTCGTGAGGGTCATTCAGTTTTGCATGAGACAAAGACAGGGTTTTTGCGCCTGTTAACACTATGGCGTGCGTGTCCATTTGGACCCCCTTTCTTCCTCCGGCTGTTGGTTATTTTGCTTAGTGTCAGTTTAACCTTACATATCAAACTGTCAATTTATTTTGACACAAAGGGGAATTATTTTTTACGCGCTGTGATGGTCGAGGTCACAAATGGCCTGTTTCCAGGTTTGAATTTGATGTCTGAAAATCCAATATCTTTCATGATTTCAATGATTTCAGAGGATGAACGCGTTTTGCCGGTTTGCATCGCTAGCGTATAGATTGCAAAATACACATCCCCCGCAGGGGTTGGGGATGGATGGCCAAGCATCGGTTCTGAAACAATGAATTGCCCATCTTTTGGGAGGGCAGTGTAAATTTTCCCTAACAGATTCTGGACGGTTGTATCATTGTGATCATATAAAACACGGATCACTGAAATAACGTCATATGCCGCGGGTAATGATTCCGTTTTGAAGGATCCAACGTGGCGTTCGAACGATTCGTCTGGGGAAAGTTTGGGCACGATATCGAATACGGCACAATCAAGGTGCGGAAACTTTTGCGCAACATGGCCGATAAATGCGCCGGATCCACCACCGACATCTAGCCATGATTTGGCCGACCCAATGTTTAAGCCGTCCAACGTATCATGCGCGACCAGACTTTGTGTATCGGTCATCAATTGGGAATATCGCGCCGCCTCGGCTGCATCTAAATCGTTTCCTTGGGTAAACACATAGGGCCAAAATCCCGCAAGCGCAGGATCCGTAGATCCGCGAAAAAAATCCTTTGCCTGTGTTAGGTCGCGGTATAAAATTTCGTGATGATCGACCAATTGCGCCAGCCCTGGCACAGCTGCAAATACCGCGCCTTTGCGGCTAAGTCGAACGCGTGATTTACAAATTTTCAGCAATCCCAATGCAACACCAGCGCGACACAGAATTTTCATTCGATCCTGCGGCACATCGCACAGATCTGCTAATTCGGTCAGGTCTGCGCTTTGTTTGGAAAGGTGTTCAATTATGTTCAATCGAACAAGCGCCATCAGAACTTGGGAATTGATAAACCCCATCATGATATCGAACACGGCCTCTCCGTCGCGACGCGCAAACCGATTGATAATTGGCAGGCGTGACGCCCTGTTTTGCAAGGATGGGGTTGCAATCAGCTTGAACATATATCGATCCCACCGATCCCTAAGGCTGGGTTTGCGGCGTGGATATGTTGCGATATCTTTCACCCTACGCGCGTTGGACGATTTCGGCGGATGGCATAATGCTATCGGCCTGCATACGCACCATTTTTGCAAGGGACTGTTCACCTGGGCAGGCGGGAATCGACGCGATGGCGCAGGCCAAGATGTCGTTTAGTTTTTCCATCGCACCTTTCACGCCCAGTCGTGCAACGGCATTGGGGCGGTTGTTTAATGCGTCTTGGCCAATTGGTTTGCCCAATTCATCCGTGGTGCATAAAACATCGCGCAGATCATCGGCCACTTGAAACGCCTCTCCGATATAGGCGCCTAAATCCGTCCAGTCTTGTGCATTTTGTCCCGCAGAAATTGCGCCCATTTGGGTGGCCGCGATGAACAGCGCGCCCGTTTTGGATCGGTGATATGCACCTAGGTCGATGTCTGCTTCGCTTTCCCATGCTTGGCCTGCGCAGATGCCATTTGGTGTTCCTGCATACCGCGCAAGGCAGCCAATCAGCTGGCCGGCACGATCAGGTGACGTCGTGCAATGGTTTGCGATATGTTCAAATGCCTTAATGATCAAGCTATCACCAGTCAAAACGGCAATGGGTTCTGAAAACGCTTTGTGAACCGTTGGCTTGCCACGGCGCATATTTGAATTGTCAAAGCACGGCAGATCATCATGGACCAAGCTGGCGCAATGGATCAATTCCAATGCGCAAGCAGCTGCATCCGTCAGCTGGGGTTGATCGTCGCCACAGGCCATCGCGATTGATACCAAAATCGTTGGTCGAATGCGCGCGCCACCTGGAAAAACCGCATAATCCATCGCTTGGGCCAATTTATTGGGCATTGGCGACTGTCTGTCAAAGTGGACAGATTTCGCAATTTCCGTCTGTATTCGTGCGTGAATACCCATTTAAACCCTCGATTCATTAAAAACTTCGCGGAACATGTAAATAAAACTGGACATAAAACGCGTTTCTGTCAAATATTTAATTCATGAATATTTCTGTATTACGATACAAACAGGGCAACGATGTCGTCATAATCGGCGCTGGCATGGCTGGATTGGCCGCCGCGCTTGAGTTGTCGCACCTTGGGTATCGTGTTCATGTGATCGAACAGGCGGACAAGCCCGGCGGCAAGGTCCGACAGGTTCCTTCGGTGTCTGGGCCGGTGGATATTGGTCCCACAGTTTTAACAATGGTCCACGTGTTTCGGGACCTATTCCAAGCTGTTGGTGAAAATTTGGATGATCACATCGAATTGATCCGCCAAAAGCTGTTGGTGCGCCATTGGTGGGCTGATGGAACATCGCTTGATTTATTCGATTGTCACGACTCGAACCTAGATTCCATCCAAGAGGTATTCGGAGCGGCAGCTAGACGCGAATATGCAACATTTCAACGGGCAAGCGCCGATTTATTTGATGCCTTTGATCGGCCGATGATGCAAAATCCTGATCCATCATTTGGTGCCATGAACCGTGTTGTTTTGCAAAATCCGTCATTGATTTCAAAAATACGGCCACATCAAACATTGGCCACGTATTTGTCGGCCCAATTTTCCAACCCGAAATTGGCACAATTGTTTGGTCGATATGCAACCTATGTCGGTGGATCACCGATGAACACACCCGCGATGCTAAGTTTGATTTGGCAAGCCGAGGAACGGGGCGTTTGGGCGATCAAGGGTGGCATGGCAAAGCTGGCTGGCGCACTAGAACGCCTAGCGATCGGTCGCGGTGCCAAGTTCAGTTATAAAACGCGTGTCGAAAAAATCGACATCCTAGACGGGCAAACCCGCGGTGTATTTTTGGAAAATGGGGAATATATCGCAGCCAATTTTGTTGTTTTTAATGGCGATACCCGGGCTTTGGCTTTGGGCCATCTTGGTCCGGATGCCAGTGCCGCAATAACCACGTCACAGGGCGAAGCTGACAGATCATTATCGGCCTATGTCTGGGGATTTGCAGGGAAATATTCCGGCCCCGATTTAATCCACCATAACGTATTCTTTGCCGATCGGTCGAATTCGGAATTTGATGATATCAAGCGGGGTATTTTTCCAACAGATCCGACAATTTATATCTGTGCGCAGGACCGTGGGAAAAACATGTCCTATCCTGAAAATGAACGGTTTGAAATGATTGTGAATGCCGCCCCCGCATCGCAGTTGGCCCCCAATCAAGAGGATTTTTCAACATGCAACGAACAGGTCCTGAAACGATTGGCGCAGTTTGGCGTAACGTTCGAAACACACTTGGAACATCGGAATTTGACGACGCCGACCCAATTCGCAGCACGTTTTCCCGGCTCGGACGGGTCGCTTTACGGGCCCAGCCCGTCGGGGATGTTGGCAGCATTAAAGAAACCGAAAACTCAGTCGCGGATAGCGGGCCTGTATCTGGTGGGGGGCGGGGTCCATCCGGGGGCAGGGGTTCCCATGGTCACGCTTTGCGCAAGGCAAGCGGTCGCCAAGATCACCAACGCCCCAATTTCAACATCGACGTCCCACCAAATGGCTACGCCTGGTGGTATATCGACGGCATAGATCCTGTTTCGGGCCGTGCAATTTCGATCATTGCGTTTATTGGGTCTGTTTTTTCCCCATGGTACCGATGGTCTGGACGTAAATCACCACAAAACCATGTATGTCTGAACGTGGCGACCTATGGTCCGGGGGGGCGTTTTACGATGACTGACCGCGGGACCAGTGCCCTGCACCAGACGCCAGATACGCTAACGCTGGGGCCATCGTCGGTTCATTGGGATGGCGAACGACAGGAATTGCGTATCGACATAAATGAAATCAGCAGCTTACCACTGGTGTCGCGGATCAAGGGAACGGTCGTAATCCGCCCTAAGGGGGTGACAGATGTTGAATTGGCGTTGACCCCAAGCGGGACCCATGTTTGGCGCCCCTTTGCGCCAAACAGCGATATATTTGTTGATTTGGATCGACCGGGTTGGCAATGGCAGGGGCATGGATATTTTGATGCGAATTTCGGCACCCGCGCGTTAGAGCAAGATTTTGATTATTGGACATGGGGGCGGTTTCCTGTCGCATCAGGGACCAAGTGTTTTTATGATCTGACATATCGCGATGGGACATCCGCGGCCTATGCTGTGGATTGTGACCCAGACGGGCAGGTGCGCCTGTCCGATTCTGCGCCAGATGCTGTGAAATTTTCCCGAAGTGGCTGGTTGGTTAAACGCGAAACACGTTGCGATGCAGGTGCCAAGCCCAAGCAAATCCAAAGCTTGCTAGATGCGCCATTTTACAGTCGTGCCGAGGTCGAAACAACATTACAGGGCCATAAAAGCCGTGGCGTATTCGAAGCGTTGGATTTAACGCGGTTTCGCAACCCGCTGATTTTGGCGATGTTGGCCGTGCGCGTGCCACGCCGCGCATCATGGCCCGCTAAACCTGACTAGTTATTTGGCTTGATCTGGATTGCGTTTAATCAAACTGGCATTTAGCGCACCGGCTATGCTGACCCATGCCACATACGGCAACATCACACAGCCTGCAACCCAATCCACGGACCACATTGCGGCAGTCATGGCTGCGACACTGCACCAAAGTGCAACGAGCACGATCAGGCCTGCCTTCATACGTTGCAAGCCGAAAAATACCGGTGTCCAAAGCGTGTTAAATGCAATTTGCATCGCCCAAAGTGCCAAAGCAATTTGTCCGCCGTCCTGCGTTGCAACACGTGCGCCTGCATAGGCCATCAGAACATAGAGTGTTGTCCAGACAACTGGGAACATCCAGTTCGGTGGCGTCCATGTGGGTTTTTCCAGCTGCGCATACCACGCCCCTGTCGGGAACAACGCCCCTGTTGCGCCGGCACCAAAGCTAGCGATCAATAAAATGAAGAATATTGTCCAGTCCATATGGATGACTTAAGCAGTTTTCAAGATTCTGCAAGGGGGCGTCACGTGGTAATGTCCTGCGCCTTGAGTTCCATCATGATATCGCAGAACCGATCACTCCATGCTTTGGGCTGTGGTGTATGATCTGCTGCGGCAGTTACCAAAAATTCGGTTTCGGGCAATGCAGGGGCAAATCGCATTGCGCAGCTTGGTCCAATAACGCTTTGCCCTGTGCAGAACGCAGATTTTGCAACCAGTAAACCTTTGGTAATGCGCGTGGTGCGTGCGCGCTTGGTTACGCTATCATAACTGTTTTGCGATATCGCGTCACCGATTGCGGCATAAATGAAACGCGCGGCAAAGATGGCCAAGCGCACCCGCACAGGCAAATGGGCGATGCCTGAATTGGACCGAATGTACAAACGGTCAGCATCACGCAACAGTCGGCGGGCCATATGTCGAATAATCTGACGTGGCTGGGGGTTGTCCAGAAACTCTTCTGGATCTAGGCCAGCCTCGTGAAACCAGTTTTGCGGAATATATAAACGGCGCTCTAATGCGTCTTCGCCGATATCGCGTGCAATATTGGTCAGCTGCATTGCCACGCCTAAATCGCAGGCGCGGGCCAATGTATCGCGATCGCGCACATCCATGATCCGGCACATCATCACGCCCACGGCCGATGCCACACGTGCGCTGTACGCATACAGGTCGTTCAAACTGTCATAGCGATGCCCCATTGCGTCCCATGCCAAGCCTTCTAGCAATGCTTCGGGCAGGGCGCGCGGCATATCGTGACGTTCTACAATATGGGCAAAGGCGCGGTCCGTGGGGTGATTGCGGGGGTGTCCGCGATACACGCAATCCACCCGATCAATCAGGGATTGGACGGCTGTGACCTTGTCCTGTTTTAAATCCACTTCGTCATCGGCCACCCGACAAAACGCATACAGCGCAAGCGATGAATCGCGCACATCACGGGGCAATAATTTCGACGCGGCATGAAACGACAGCGATCCGTGTTTTATCGTGTCATGGCAGTATGCTAAATCGGTTTCATATGTCATTGGACAGCTCGGGTCAGTTTGTGGGCATCTGGGACCAGTTGCGTCAACACCTCGGACGATGTGACGACACTGGGAATGCCAGCGCCAGGATGGGTGCCTGCGCCAACCAGATACAGGTTTTCAATATCTTCGCTGATGTTATGGGGGCGAAACCAAGCAGATTGAAAAATACGGGGTTCCAGTGAAAATCCGGCCCCATGCGGGCTAAGGTATCGGGATTCAAAGCATTTTGGCGTTAAGACATAATCGGTTGAAATATGCTGCGACAGGCCTGGCAAAATGTCGCTTTGCAAAACATCAAGAACCGATTGTTTATAGCTTTGTGTTTGTTCTGCCCAATCAACCGCATTCTGCCCCGCCAAATTCGGAACAGGTGAAAGCGCATAAAAGGTGTCATCCCCCGCAGGGGCCACGGTGGGGTCATTCACCGATGGGCGATGCAGATAGATTGACATATCCTTGGCCAGCGTCTGTTTGTGAAAAATATCACGCAACAATCCGCGATAGCGTGGCCCGTTCAAAATCGTATGATGCCCAACATCAGGCCAAAGATCACGCGTGCCCTTGGTTCCGAAATACCAAACGAACAATCCCATCGACCAACGGGTTTTGTTTAGCTTGGCATCTGTCCAGCGTTTGTTTTGCCGATGCGACAATAATTTCGAATAGGTCCAATAAGGATCGGCATTCGATACAACAACGTCTGCATCAATCTGTTGGCCGGTGTCCAATATGATGCCGGTCGCACGATCACCTTGGGTTAAAATTTTATCAACGGTATGGCCCAGAACAATCTGGCCGCCCTGATCTTTGATAACCTGTCCCATCGCGTCGGCCAGCCGTTGCACGCCGCCCATGACGTAATGTACGCCAAAGGCTTTCTCAAGGTGACTGACCAGAATGTACATAGATGTGACATTGACAGGATCGCCGCCAATGAACAGCGGATGAAACGACAGCGCCATACGAAGTTTCGGGTTTTTCACACGAGCAGCGGCATGGGCGTAAACGGATCGATCTGCACGATACCTGATAAAGCCTGGCAGTTCTTTGATCAGGTCGCCTAACTTGTTCATTGGGCGACGCCCCAAACCTTCAAATCCAAAATGGTATCGTTTTTCCGCATCGCGCAGGAATTGTTTGTATCCCTCTAGGTCTGCGGGAAACAGTCGGGCCACCTCGGCCAGCATTTTGTCATGATCTTTGTATATCTTGAAACTTGTGCCATCGGGCCAACGGATTTCGTAAAAAATATCCAGAGCGATTGTTTCGACGTCCGAATGAAAATCGCGCCCGCAATCGTTCCATAATGTTTCAAAGACCTGCGGAACCGTTAGGATCGTTGGGCCAAGGTCAAAGCGATGCCCCAACTGCGTGATCGACGATCCACGACCCCCAAGACGGTCAAGTTTGTCGATGACAGTGACATGATATCCTTTCGCCCCCAATCGCATCGCCGCAGAAAGCCCGCCCAAGCCGGCGCCAATCACCACCGCGCGCGCGGCATGACGGTTTGTAACAGTTGGCGTTTTGATTGTGTGTAATAAATTCATGACATAAACAGCCTACGACTGTCAGATATAATTTACAACACTTGTTTTTTGTGGTTCACTGGTCTTAGCCACCTTCCAAAGGAGTTTTCCGATTCAAACTGTCACACTCAGTTTTTTCAGATTTGATAGCCTTGCTAGTAAAGTTTGGGCCTTTACGATGATGGGCTTTGCGCGCTTCTTTATGGGGCGGCATGAAAATTTGACCTTTTGGAAACTGCTTGGGTCCGGATCTGGTCAGGGCTTTACGCCTAAACCGAACTGGGGCGTTTATGCCATATTATGTGTCTGGACAGATCGCCCAAGTGCGGACCTTGGTTTATCTAAATCGCTGTTTGGCCGCTATCGGGCGCATGCCAGCGAACATTATACCGTTTTCATGGCGCCAGTTGCGACACGCGGGCAGTGGTCTGGTTGCGAACCGTTCCAGGTATCGCATCCCCCGATCGTTGGACCCGTGGCAGTGATGACGCGCGCCACGTTGAAACCGCGCGCTATTCCCAAATTTTGGAAAATGGAACCTTTGGTGTCTGCCTTGGTCGGGCAAAATGAGAATATGATTTTTAAAATTGGTTTGGGTGAAAAACCATTTTTACAGCAAATGACATTTTCGATCTGGCCTGATCTTGCGCCTATGGTTGCCTTTGCGCGCGGATGTGGGGCGCATGCGGATGCCATTTCACAGGTCCGCGCGAAAGATATGTTCGCCGAAGAACTCTATGCAAGGTTTGCAATCACGGGATCACATGGATCGTGGTCCGGTTGCGACCCCTTGGGATAAGGAATTGAAATGAAACAGGTGTATCCATTTTCCGCCATTGTTGGCCAAGATGATATGAAGTTGGCGATGATTTTGACGGCGATTGATCCAAAAATCGGCGGAGTGCTGGTTTTTGGGGATCGCGGAACTGGCAAATCGACCGCAGTGCGTGGTTTGTCTGCTTTGTTGCCGAAAATTTCGGTTGTTCAGGGGTGCCCTGTAAATTCGGCGCATGGCCAAGATGTGCCGGAATGGGGGCCCAAGCTGGATGGTACAATAACGCAGATTTTAACGCCTGTTATTGACCTGCCTCTTGGTGTGTCCGAAGATCGCGTGACAGGCGCGTTGGATATTGAACGGGCCTTGATGGATGGCGTGAAAGCCTTTCAGCCTGGTTTGCTGGCCGCGGCCAATCGTGGATATTTATATATCGATGAAATCAACCTGCTCGAAGATCACATAGTGGATTTGTTGCTAGACGTTGCGCAATCTGGCGAAAATGTCGTGGAACGCGAAGGCATGTCAATCAAACACCCTGCGCGATTTGTGTTGATCGGATCCGGCAATCCAGAAGAGGGCGAATTACGCCCGCAACTGTTGGATCGCTTTGGGCTATCCGTTGACGTCGGATCCCCAAATACGATCCAAGATCGGGTCAGCGTGATCCGCCGTCGGGACGAATTTGACACAGACCCAGATGCGTTTTGCAAAACTTGGCGCGCCCAAGAACAAATCATCCAAGGGGCGATTATTTCTGCTCGGGAACGGATTGCTGGCATCGAGGTTTCAGACGATGTTTTAGAGTTCTGCGCCAAGCTTTGCATGCATCTTGGCAGTGACGGATTGCGCGGCGAATTGGCATTGTTGCGCGCTGGGCGGGCATCTGCGGCATATCATCGTGACAATGCCGTCACTGTGGCGCACATTCACAATGTTGCGCCAATGGCGCTTAGCCACCGATTGCGGCGCGATCCATTGGACGAAGCAGGCAGCAGCGCGCGGGTAAAACGCGCATTGGATGCTGTTTTACAGTAATGAACAAAACGGCATTTGATAACCTTGCCTTAGCGCTACAAATTGCCATCCGATGTCCTGATCAGTTTGGTGGTGTCATATTGCGTGCGCGCGCTGGACCGATGATGGATCGCTTGCGATCGCATTTGTCCCAAAACTTTCATCGTGCCGCGCGGGTGCATGGGGCAATGGATCGCACTGCTTTGGTGGGTGGGATTGATCCGATCGCCACCCTGCAACAGGGGGTTTTGGTGCGAACCTTGGGTATTTTGCGCAGGGCGGCATGGTTGAATATTCCTATGGCTGAACGTGCGCCCACCGCTTTGGTACATAGTTTGACCAGCCATATCGATGCAAACCGTTGTCCCGCCGTAATCCTCTGGGACGAAGGCATCGATGAAGAGGCCGTGAGTGCCAGTTTGGCCGATAGATGTGCGTTTTATTTTGATCTGACTGATCAAGTTCGCCTAGACGGTGAATTGTGTCTGCATGATTTGCCAAATGATCTGCCGCTGCACAGGGTTCAAATTTCAGACGACCAAATCACGGCATTGGTTGCTGTTGCCAGTCGCGGTGGAATAACCAGTTTGCGCCTGCCGCAGTTTGCTGTTCGGTTTGCCAAGTTACTTGCGCTTGTGGATGGGCGATCCGTGACATGTGACACTGACATTGAAACGGCTGTTCTGACAATCCTTGCGCCCCGCATGGTCGAAATTCCCATGCCGGATCGTGACGCCGCCCCATCGGAACAGCCACAGCCACAAGATGATGCTGCCAATGACGATGGCGACGATACAGCATCTGACGATTTGGCCCCATTATTGGACATGATGATTGCAGCGGTTCAGGCAAACCTGCCCAAGAACCTGTTAGAGCAAAGTTTGGGCCGCACCGGATCTGGGCGCGCCAATGCAGGTGCAGGTAAACGACAACGGTCGAATACCCTAGGCCGACCCAAACCATCAAGGGTTGGCAAGCCGGGATACGGCAAGCGTATCGATGTTCTGGCAACCCTGCGTGCAGCGGCCCCATGGCAAAAAATACGCCGGTCTGCGCGCCCTGATGCGACTGCGAAATTCATCATTTATCCAAGTGATATCCATGTGAAACAGTACGAAGTCCCATCCGAGCGGGTTGTCATTTTTGGTGTTGATGCATCGGGGTCCGCGGCGCTTGCGCGATTTGCCGAGGCCAAAGGCGCCATCGAAATCATGTTGGCCGATGCCTATGCCAAACGTGATTATGTGGCACTGGTCGGGTTTCGCGGACAAACAGCCGAGGTATTATTGCAGCCCACACGTTCCTTGGTGATGGCCAAAAAAACGCTGGCAGCCTTTGCTGGTGGGGGTGGAACGCCCTTGGCCATGGGTATGAAATGCGCCCTAGACATGGCGCAGAAATCCAAACGTGATGGGCGTACGCCGACTTTGGCCTTTTTGACGGATGGCAAGGCAAATATCGCACTGGATGGATCGGCCAATCGCGATGCCGCTATGACGGATGTTCATCAATTGGCAGGCATGACCAATCATTTGGGCGTGCAATCGATTTTTATTGATGTTGGACGGCGACCAAATGCCAAATTGCAGCAGGTGGCGGCAACATCAGGATTGCAATATTTACCGTTACCACTGGCAGACGCACGCGCGGTTTCCAATGTTATTCGTGATTCAATGGTAGATTAGCATGCGTGTTGTGCCAACAAACTGGCCCTTTGCCGCGCATTCCAAACATATGCGCACGCGGCATCATAATTGGCATGTTCAGCGGTTTGGTCAGGGGCCCAAGGTGTTGCTGATCCACGGCACAGGTGCTGCGACACACAGTTGGAAACCATTGATCGACTATGCGCCAGATTGGGCCGACTATATGTTGATCGATTTGCCGGGTCATGGATATACAGACCGACCCAGATTGGGACAATCGTCGATTTCGGCCATAACAAACGGGCTTGAACAACTGCTTGCGCAAGAAGGTTTTCAGCCAGACTATGTTATGGGTCATTCTGCAGGTGCCGTGATTGCGGTGACTTTGGGACATCGGATGCAGATTGGGAATACGATCACGCTGAATGCGGCATTTTCTGAATTTTCAGGAATATTTGCGTCACTGTTCCCAATGGTGGCACGCACTATGTTGGTGGCCCCGTTTGTCAGCAGGTTATTGGCACATTTGGGCCGTGATCCCAGCGCAATAAAACGCATATTACAGCAAACAGGATCAATTATTCCGCAGCAACAGTTGGATTATTATCATAGGTTGTTTGAAACGCGTGATCATATTCAGGGCACATTACAGCTGATGGCGGATTGGTCTGTTGGCGACTTTATCACACAGCTGCCCAGTTTGGGGCAAAACGTACATTTTATCACGGCTGCTAATGATCTGACGGTGTCACCGCAGGTATCAAAGGTATGGTTCGATCGATTACCCCATGCGCGCCTGACCCAGATACCAAGCGGGGGCCACTTGATCCAAGAAGAGGCCCCCGATTTAATATGGCATGCAGCCTTTGGCGATTGCAGCTAGATCAATTCTAGGCCACTGCCTGCGCAATCGCGCATTTTTTCCACAAAACCGTCATCGCAAAGATCAGGTGTTCGATATCTTGATCCGTATGCACCGGCGACGGGGTAAAGCGTAAGCGTTCGGTCCCTTTGGGAACGGTGGGGTAATTGATGGGCTGCACGTAAATTCCATAGTCACACATCAAAATATCGGCCAGTTCACGACATTTGACAGGGTCTTTGATCATCACTGGGATAATATGGCTGTCATTCATCAGGTGGGGAATGCCTGCACGATCCAAGCCTTGGCGCAATTTCGCAACTTGGCGTTTGTGCTGGTCACGTTCGGCTTGCGATGTTTTCAGGTGGCGGACACTGGCCCGCGCACCGGCCGCAACGGCCGGGGGCAGCGCGGTTGTGAAAATAAAGCCGCTGGAAAACGATCTGATAAAGTCACACAATGCCGTCGAGCCGGTGATATAACCGCCCATCACGCCAAATGCTTTGCCCAAGGTGCCCTCGATCAATGTGATCCGATGGGCCAATCCTAATTGCTCGGACAGTCCACCGCCGCGCGGACCATAAAGGCCAACGGCATGCACTTCGTCCAGATAGGTCATTGCGCCGTGTTTATCAGCGACATCTAGGATGCGTTCCATGGGGCACATATCGCCATCCATCGAATAGACCGATTCAAAGGCCACCAATTTGGGGACATCTGGTCCATATTGCGATAATTTGCGATCCAAATCTTCGGGATCATTGTGGTTCCATATGACTTTCTCGGCGCGGGAATGGCGGATGCCTTCGATCATGCTGGCATGGTTCAACGCATCTGAAAAAATCACCAGTCCCGGAATTTTGGCACCCAAGGTTCCCAGCGCCGCCCAATTTGATACATAGCCCGAGGTAAACAGCAACGCGGCCTCTTTGCCATGCAAATCGGCCAATTCACGTTCCAGCAGGCGGTGTTCATGGGTATTGCCCGAAATGTTGCGTGTGCCACCTGCGCCGCAGCCGGTGCGTTGCAGTGTTTCGGTCATAGCATTGATCACCGTGGGGTGTTGGCCCATGCCCAGATAGTCATTGGAACACCAGACTGTGACATTATCAGGCGAGGTATCGCAGTAACTTTGCGCTTTGGGGTATTTCCCGCACTCACGCTCTAATTCTGCAAAAACACGATAATTCCCATCCTGTTTTAATTGGTCAAGTTGGTTTTGAAAAATAGCGTCAAAATCCATGGAAATCCTCCCTCTTGAATGATTTGTTTTTTGATTGTTTGGGTGTGGGCAGCATCCACCGCCACAGTTTGGCATCTGGCACGGGCAAAACCATGACCCAGTGTTCTAGCAAGGCCAATGCTGTCATAGCTGACAACAGCGTAAACCCGATTTGATCGCCAATCGCGTCCACCGCATAAAGGCGTTCCAACCAACAGGCCAAGGCAAAGGCCAAGCCTGATGTTGACACGGGGAAAAACCAGTTGATTGACGAAATACGAAAATGGCTGGTCAAATGGCGCATGGCTTGGGGGACAAATTCGATGTTGATGCGCGGTACCCCGAAAAACAGGTTCAGTTTGGCACTGATGCGTGCGAAATACAGGATATAGTAAATCCACAGGCCAAACCGGTTTTCTGCGCCCCATGTCACCCAAGTCAGCGCAATCCCTGCTGCAAGCAGTAGCATTTCGTGATAGGCAACGGTGCCCCACGCGCGTATGAACCGTTCCCATTCTGAAATACCCGTTGGACATTCGGATCCGACTGGTCCTGTGATCACACCACTTAGAAAGCTGATTTCGATCCAGCCCCAGAATACCAAGACGCAAAAAAACGCAACATAGACCTGCGCTGTTGTGTTTTCGACAATTGCCGCGTTGTAAAATAATCCCGCCACAAATACGGCAGGCAGGCTGGCCAAACACAGGCCAACCCGTCGTGCCAATGGCGCGGGGTCAAACAGACGGATCATGACCAAAATGGCACCGGTGAAAAACCACCAGCCAAAGGTCGCAATCGTTGCTGCTATGCCCCAGTTTTCCAGCATCAGTAACAGGGCTCAAGCCGGGTTACGGATGGGACATCGTGGCGTTTAGTCGGGATCAAGAATAATGTGACAAACGCCTTGGCCGCGCGCAATCGCGCCGACATCGCAGCAATTTTTGCACCTGATTTTTCAGCCGTTGCCAAATCAACATTCGCCGCCTGCAATTTTTTCAGGGTTGGTAACCATTTCGGGCTATCAATATCCAATGTGATTGGGAAAATTTGCTTGCTCAGCTCGGATGTTTTTGTGAACACCTCATGGGCATACCAATCGGTATCGACACCCAATGCCTGATGAAATGCTGGACGCTGATGATCGCGAATATACATCGTGGCATAGACGGCCGTTAGGAAAAATTTGATCCACCACACATTATGGCCGCGGGTCAATTTCGGATCCGTTTTCATCAGCAGGGCAAAGGCTTCGCCGTGCGAAAATTCATCATTGCACCATTCTTGGAACCACTTGAATATCGGGTGGAACCGATGTTCTGGATGTTTTTCAAGATGCCGGAAAATGGTGATGTAGCGTGCGTAGCCAATTTTTTCCGACAGATATGTGGCGTAATAAATGAATTTGGGCCGGAAATAGGTGTATTTTTTCTTTTGCGTCAAAAACCCTAGGTTTACGGCCACGCCAGCTTCGCGCAGGGCGTCGTTGATGAACCCGGCATGGCGCGCTTCGTCGCGGGCCATTAATTGAAACAGCTGGGTGATTTCATGGTTTGACCCACGTCGTTTCATTTCTTTGTACAACACACAGCCGGAAAATTCGGCGGTACAGGAACTGATTAGGAAATCGATAAATTCCTTGCGCAGTTCGGGGTCCATTCCGTCCCAGTCCACCTTATCCCAATCGGCATTTTTCTTGAAATGCCCTTTGTTCGGGTCAGATAGCATCTGGGCAATCAGCGGATCCCATTCATCGCGAATATGTTCGACGTTGATTGCGTCCAGTTCGTCAAAATTCGTGGTGTAAAACCGCGGGGTCAGCAATGTATCCTGCATGGCAACAGCGGTGGCTGTGTCGCTGTCAAATTTCTCTTGGATACTTAGGGCCTCTTCGGCGGTGGCGGCGTCAGCAGAATGCATGTTCATAACGTGACCTCCTCTGAAAATGAAAATTCGCACAGCTCCATCACTTCGAAATCGCCGGTCAGGCGGGTCCAAAGCCGTTCAAGTGCGCTGGCGCGTATGATCGTGGCATCGCGATCGGCCGTCACGATTTCACCAAAGGGGGCCATGATTTCGGGGCCCTCTACCTTGACTTCGTCACCTGGATAGATGACGGCCCCATTGTTAAATCGAACATGGGCATGCAGGCTTTCGAATTTGTGACTGATCTCTACCGTGCAGGGGGCATGTTCAATCGAGCGCGTTAATATTCCCATTTAAGGCTCCTTTGGTTCCAGTGGCTACAAGTTTGGCAAAGGCACGGGCATTATCCGCGCCAAAGCCCATTAAATCAGCGGACCAACCTGTGCTGGGATCACTGACTGAAAGTCGTCCATTTTCGCGCCAGATCACATCGACTGGCCCGTTCAAATCCACACCGCGTTTGCCGCGTTCACGGTCCAAAACGCGTCCAACACCGGAAATAAATCCGCCCTGTTCTGGGGCTAAATCGGCGATCACGCTGCCATTTGTGTCCAACACGCGGACTGATCCGCTCATATCAGCGGACAGAAAAATGCGGATTTGCGCCGATATTGGCGCGTCTGTTGGTTGCGCCGATGGGGCCCGTCCGGACCACACGGCAATACACACAATCCCCAAAACCGCGACAACCAATCCAACCAAAGCGCGCAGGGCAGCTTTGGGAATTAATTCAGAGGCTTGGTCGGTTTGGGATATATGTGTCATGTGTTTGTCCGATCAGCTGGCTTGGGGGTTTAGGTGTGCAAAATCAGCATCGAACTGCGTTTGCGCGTTATGTTGTTTGATGTTCGAATGTGCCGCTTTGGCCAAAATGCCGGCCACGTTTTGTGCGTCGTCGATCGCGCGTAAACAGGGCTGGGTTTTCGCAAAATGCCAGGGCCGCGCATGGGGCCATAACACAAGGAATGAAAACCGTGTCTCGCCTTTGGTGATCAGGGCGATGTTGCCTTGTCCATTCTTTGTCAATCCAAGTGCCGCGTTTTCCAATTGGCTAAATGGGATATTTAACGTCACAGTCAGTGCCGCGCCGATCCGCATCGCAACACGTTTGTTTGTGATCGTATAGACGGTACACCGCGCCTGAATGAGCGCGGTGATAATCAACAATCCGCCTACGATTGCGCCTAGGATCAAAAATGGGGTCGATATTGATGCAGCACGCGTGGTTGGCATTAGATCGATGGCAGAAATAAACCGCCATCCCGCCAGCAAAGCAAAGTACCCCATGACCCACCAAAAATTCAGAGAATCCTTGGTCAGCGCCCAAATATTGGGGCGCCCTTGCCATAATATTTCCTCACCTTGTGGTAAGTTTTCTGGCAGACCGGGGATCGGTTCGAACTGAAAATCGTCGTGTGACATGGGGTCTTTTCCTTATAGCTGTGGCTCTTGCCGCTCTGCCGAGGCATAAAGCGTCCCCCCGCCGTAGTAGGCAGAGATCTTGTCCTCTTCGAGCAGGGTGACTTGGTTCGCATTGCGGTGGCGTGGCACGTCATTAAAGTGTTTTCCAAAAATACTTTTGACTGCGACACGGTTTGCGTGGATCCGTGCAAGTGTCATTGGGACCAAACGGGTGCCTTCGCCAAATTCGGGCGCCAGTACGAATTCCAAATACCGAACCAGTTGTTCGGGTTCATCCACCCACATGTCTGTCACTTTGCCAACAATCGCACCGTCACCGGCGACAACAGGCAATTCGCGTGGGTCGCGGCCAAAGCCGACGTGGAACTGATCCAGCCCGCTAAGGGGGACAATTTTCGGATGACCGCGTGCATCCAATTCTGGCGCATCGCGACGCGGTGCCCATGATGCGGGGCCAACGCCGTCCTTCATCGGGTCGCCAGTTGGTTCCAGCGGATAGCCGTTTGATTTCGATGTCTGGCGCAGGGCCACATCACGGTTTTCACGTTCACCATTGGGAAACGTGACTTCGCCACGGCCGTGGGGCAGTTTGAATGTTTTTGGCTCAGGTAATGGGAATGGGCCTTGGTTTGCGGCCTCGGTCCCATCGTCATTTTCCATTGGGTATCCTTCGCGCATGTTTTCACGTTGGATGTAAAAAATGAGCAGTGCAAAAAATATCCAGAACAACCAAAGTGATAGGCTGGCCAGATCAAAGTTTCCAAAAAATGGTTCGGTCATGTCAGTGTCCTTTCCTGTGCGTATGAATCATGTTGGAAAATCAGCAAGACCAATCTTGCTGCTTTGTGATGATTCACGAACCGATGTGCCTGTTCGTTTGACCATTGGTCCCAGCACCGCAAGTGTCACGAACAGCAAGATGATTTCGCTGTGATAAACGAACGAATATCCCGTAGAAGGCGTGGCCAGCGCCTGTCCCAAATTCCCTTGTAGTGCTTGTGTATTTACCCAGTCGCGCAATGTGCCACCCAATGCAATCGACAGCCCCGCCGCCGTTGCTTGGGCCGCGCCCCACGCGCCCAGTGCTAAACCGCGTCCTGCGGTTCCATCCACGGGCAGGGTCATTGCGCTGGTCATTGTGGCGACTGCGAATAAACCTGACCCGAATCCGATCAAGAATGTGCCGGCAAAAAACAGGCTGGTTGATGCCATAGGCCCTGCAAAAATCACCGTTGGAAAGGCGATTAATCCCGCGATCAGACCCCATGCTGCCAATGCCATAGGGTTGCCAAATTCGCGCAATTTTCGGGCGGCAAAAAATAACCCAGCCAGCGCACCGACCACCCACATTGCTGTCAATAATGTGGTTGCGGAAACACTCAGGCCTAGAACTTCGCCGCCGTAGGGTTCCAGTAAAACGTCTTGCATGTTGAACGCCATGGTTCCCAAAAATACGACAACCAACAAACGTCCTGCAGATCCGCCAGCTGCAAAATCGCGCCAAGCTTCACGGAATTTTGGTCGTGGAGATTGGCGTTCTGCGGCGGACATTGGGTTCATTTTTTCCTGTTTCCACAGGGCAATGACGTTTAGACAAATGCCGACCAGTGCCGCGCCTTGGACCACGCGGATCAGCCAAAGATTGCTGAAATCAGACAGCAGCCAACCGATCAACAGCGATGATATGCCCATCCCAACCAGGAACATGACATATAACAATGCCACCACGCGGGGCCGTGTTTCATCATCTGCGCGATCGCTGGCCAATGCCAGTCCCGCCGTTTGCGTCATGTGGATGCCAAATCCGGTCATCAAAAACGCTAAGGCCGCCAATACTTCGCCAGCCCAGTCAGGACCAAGTGTTTGATCACCCGATAGCACGATCAAGCTGAACGGCATAATCGCCAGTCCACCCATTTGCCAAAGCGACCCAAACCACAGATAGGGAATGCGTTTCCAGCCAATGGCCGAACGATATGTGTCTGACCGAAATCCCAACACTGCCCGCAACGGGGCGCTGAGCACCGGCAGCGCAATCATAAACGCCACAATCATCGCCGGAACACTAAGTTCGACAATCATCACGCGGTTTAGTGTACCCAATAACATCACCGATGCCATGCCCACGGACACCTGAAACAGCGACAGCCGCAACAGCTGCGCCAGTGGCAGCCCCTGACTTGCCGCATCCGCAAATGGCAGCATGTTCAGAGTCAACGCCTTGATCCTAGGTGCTTTGGGCGGTTGGGTCATCCGGTCACCTCAAGCGCTTGGGAAATGTAAAATCCGCGATGAACGCGGCCGATGTCGTTCAGCTGGTACCCTGCGGTCAGGTCGCGGGATAGTTTTGCCGCCGATTGCGGCACCATGACTGGGGATTTGTCACCGCGTGGGGCCAATTTGCCCGCATACCACATCGCCATTAACAGGGGGGTTTTCGGGGCAACGGTGAACAAAATACTGCCTGTGCAACGCTGTTTCAATTGGTTCAGCGTCTGGGCCAAAACCGGTGTTTTGTAATAAATCAGGCTGTCCATACCGATGATGTAATCAAACACACCCAGATCAGGGTTCAGCAAATCACCGGCCTGAAATGTGATGTTTTTGTGCATTTGTGTTGGAATGCGCTTGCGCGCAATGTCGACCAAGGCGGGGCTGATATCAACGGCGGTCACCTGTGCATCGCGCTGCGCCAATTCCAATGTCAACTGACCTGCACCGCACCCCGCGTCCAAAATCCGCAAACCTGCAACATCGCTTGGCAGACGTGACAACAGGCGCGCGCGCATTTGGTCACGCCCTTCGCGCACGGTCTGACGGATGCGCGACACGGGCGCGTCCGATGTCAGCCGTTCCCAAGTTTTGGTTGCTGTCTGGTCGAAATAGGTTTCGACGCGGGCCAAGGTCTGTTCGTATTGCATCAATCAAATCCTAGTAATTCAAAGATGTCGCGGTCCTCTAATGGGGCGGGGGCCATGGGTTCGGTGCCATCCCACAAGAGTTGCGCCAAACGGATATATTCTGTTTGAACGGCTGCGATATCGTCGTCCAAGTCCATTTCAAACAGGGTGCGTTTTTTCAGGCGTGATCTGCGGATTGCATCCAGATCAGGCAAATGCGCCAAGCGGTTAAATCCAACGGTCGCGCAGTATCTGTCGACCTCGTCCGTTTGGTGCGATCGGTTCGCGACACAGCCGGCCAGACGTACTTTGTAATTATTGGATTTCGCCTGAACAGCGGCGATAATGCGGTTCATGGCATAGATACTGTCAAAATCGTTGGCTGTGACGATCAAGGCGCGATCGGCATGTTGCAAAGGTGCGGCAAAGCCACCGCAGACAACATCCCCCAACACGTCAAAGATGACGACATCTGTGTCATCCAGAAGGTGATGCTGTTTTAGCAATTTGACCGTTTGTCCAACGACATAGCCGCCGCAGCCTGTTCCCGCAGGGGGGCCACCGGCCTCGACACATTTGACGCCGTTGTAGCCTTCGAAAACGAAATCTTCGGCGCGCAGTTCTTCGGGGTGAAAATCCACCTCTTTCAGAATATCGATAACGGTTGGTACCAAGGATCCGGTCAGGGTAAATGTGCTGTCATGTTTTGGATCGCATCCAATTTGCAAAACACGTTTGCCCAATTTTGAAAAAGCAGCGGACAAGTTAGAGCTGGTTGTCGATTTGCCGATGCCGCCTTTGCCATAGACGGCGAACACTTTGGCACCGACGATCTGATCTTGGGGATCTTGGTGGATTTGGACAGAACCGTCGCCGTCCAAGCCCCGCAAGGCGGGGGGGGATTTATCAAGTGGCGTCATGGTGTGTATCCTTGTTGTTGCAAAGGGTTTTTCATTGTGCGGCAATCCCTTCGATTTGGTCTTCTAGTCTGTCGGCTGCGCGCTGCAGCCGTTCGATCGTTTCGGGGTCGGGTGACCAATAATCGCGTTCACTGGCCTCAATCAGACGGTTTGCCATGCGTGAACTGGCAACGGGGTTCAGTGCTGCAATGCGTTCCAGCATGGCGTCATCCAAAACAAATGTTTCGCTGATTTTTTGGTACACCCAAGGTTCCACTTGGCCAGTGGTAGCGGACCAGCCGACGGTGTTTGTCAGCTGCGCTTCGATCTGGCGGACGCCTTCGGATCCGTGGGACAGTAAGGCTTCGTAAAACTTGGGGTTCAAGGCGCGTGATCGGGTTTCCAGTTCCAGCTGCTCAGACAATGTGCGCACCTTGCCTGTGCCGCGGGTATGATCAGAAATGTAGACCGCGGGGTCATCGCCACCGCGCGCGCGTTTTACCGCCCGTGAAATCCCGCCCAAGGTGTCAAAGTAGTGATCGACTGTTGTAATCCCCAGTTCCACACTCTCTAAATTTTGATAGGCGACATCAACATCTGCCAGCGCCTTGGTCAGCAGGCCAGAATTTTGCTGTGCCTTGCCATTCACGCCATAGGCAAAACTTTTGCGGGCTTGATAGGCATCGGCCAAATCGTCCTCGGAGCCAAAGGCCGAGCTGTCGACCAATTGATTTACATTTGATCCATAGGCGCCCTCGGCATTGGAAAAAACGCGCAGTGCGGCGGTTTCCAAATCGACACCCATATCCTGCGCATAGTTCAGGGCATGGGCGCGGATGAAATTCATCTCTAATGGTTCGTCTGCCTGTGCCGCGCTCAGCGCGGCTTGGGCCAGCATTTTTGTTTGCAATGGCAACAGATCGCGGAAAATACCCGATAGGGTCATGATCACATCAACCCGTGGCCGGCCCAATTCGGACAATGGGATCAGGTCCGCGCCCGATAAACGGCCAAAGCTGTCAAAGCGTGGTTTTGCCCCGATCAATGCCAAGGCTTGGGCGATGGGGCTGCCGTCTGATTTGATGTTATCCGATCCCCATAGGACCAACGCGACTGTGCGCGGAATGGATTGATGCCGATCCAGCAGGGCCTGCGCCTGCGCGGCCCCCTGACGGCAGGCAAATTCTGATGGCATGCGGAACGGGTCAAAGGCGTGGATATTCCGGCCGGTTGGCAAAATATCTTGGGTCCGGATCAGATCACCGCCGACGACAGGTTCGATATAATGCCCCGCCAAAGCCCGCAGAATGGCGGGAATTTCGTGATCGTTTGACAGGATATCGCGAATGTTATCGCGCTGTGTATCTTGTGATACATCCATCATGTCCAGATAGCTGTCAATTTGTTCGGTGGATTTGTTTTTTCCGACAATGTGCAGCCCCTCAGGGATCAGGGTGTTTTCTGTTTCCAGAACGCGGTGCCATAATGTGTCCATGTCGCTGGCATCTAAATCTACGCTATGTGCTTGGTCGCGGATGAGGTGCGCCAAATCATCACGGCGGTCGTCGTGTTCGGGCAGTCCGCGCCATTGGGTTAGGCTGTCTTTCAGATCTGCCAACCCTTTGTACAGGCCTGCATGCACAACCGGCGGTGTCAGGTGGGTGATAATCGTGGCGTTGCTGCGGCGTTTGGCAAGGCTTGCCTCGGATGGATTATTTCCCGCATACAGATAGACATTGGGCAATGTTCCGATCAGCCGATCAGGCCAATCCTGCGCGCTGGGTCCTGCTTGTTTGCCGGGCATAAATTCCAATGCGCCATGCATGCCAAAGTGCAAAACAGCGTCCGCTTGGTAACTGTTGCTGATCCAGCGGTAGAATGCGCTAAAGGCATGGGTGGGTGCAAATCCCCCTTCGAACAGCAACCGCATTGGGTCGCCTTCATAGCCGAATTTCGGTTGCAACCCGACAAAGACATTGCCAAAGTCGTGGCCCAAAATAAAAACATTGCGCCCATCGGATTGTTCGCGTCCGGGTGCAGGGCCCCATTGTTTTTCAATGTCCTCTAGCCACGGTGTGGTGGATACAATGGTATTTGCGTCGACCTTGGCGGCAACATTTGCCTCTTGGCCATAGGTTTTTGCATTGCCACCCAAAACGATATCGCGCAGGTCATCCACCGTTTGTGGCAGATCAATGTCATAACCTTGGGCCTTCATCACAGACAGGGTGTTAAAGAGGGATTGAAATACGTCCAGATAGGCGGCCGTACCTGCCGCACCTGCATTTGGGGGGAACCCAAACAGAACAATCGCAACACGCCGCGTTGCATTGGTCCGGTGCCGCAAGGCCGCGATTTTTTCGACCCGTGCAACCAAAGTGTTTATGCGTTCATAGCATGGATGCATCGACCGATCATTTGGGGAATGGCATGCCTTGGCGCATCCGTCGCAGGCATCGTCACCATGACGGCCCGCAAAAACGGTTGGTAATGTTGCACCGTCCAATTCAGGCAGCGCAACCAGCATGGTATTTTCAATCGGGCCAAGTCCCTGTGGGGAGGCTGTCCATTGTGCAAGTGTCTGAAATTCCAGCGGATGTGCCGCAATATAGGGGCGATCCAAGAACTTTAGCGTTTCGGTCGCCGCAGCGCTGTCATTGTATGCGGGTCCACCCACCAACGAAAACCCAGTCAGAGAAACCAATGTATCGATACTGGTGCCTGCGTCGTTTTGGAAAAATTTGGTGATTGCGGGGCGGCCATCCAAACCGCCTGCAAAAGCGGGAATAACATTCATGCCCATGTCTTCGAAACGGCGGATCACCGCATCGTAATGCGCGCTATCCCCGCTTAGGACATAGGACCGCATCAGCAATAGCCCGATTGTGGGCTGGTCCGGTTTTTGATTCGGCAGATCTGCCAATTCGGTGGTAATTCGGTTTGGTAAATCTGGATGATACAGCCCAACATCCGCATACATTTTGGGGTCGGTTATCACGCCACCGCGCCAATCAGGCAAGGAACAATAGCGCGACAGCAGCATGCGTAACATACCCTCGACGTTGTCGTCGGTGCCGCCCAGCCAATATTGCATGATCAAAAACCACGACCGCAAATCCTGCGCCTTGCCGGGAATGAATTTCAAAATTTTGGGCAAACGGCGCAGCATGCGCATTTTGCTTTCGCCCGTTTCGCTTTTGGGTTTTGATGATCCACGCAGTTTTTTCAACAGCTTCAACGCGCCGCTTTGTGGGCTGTTCATGTCCAATGCGCCCATCTTGGTCAGTTTGACCAATGCGGCATCGCAGATCACCCCAATCATGGCATCACAGTGATCGCGCCGTTTTTCCATTGCGGGCAAAATGGGTTTTACATGATCCTCTAGGAACAAAAGATTGGCGATGACGATATCTGCGGTTTCAATCGCTTGGATTGCGGCGTGTAATTTGTGGGGTTGTTCGCCCCATTCCGCCGCCGCGAAAATTTCGATCGACAGTCCAGGAAAATCAGCCAGCATACGTTGCGACGCCGCATGACACGGCTGAACAGAATGGGAATCCAGCGTGATAATTACGATGGAATACCGCGTTTGCGACGTGATATGGGACATATCATTGGGCATAATGGGCCTTGGCTTCGTATAAGGTGTCGATGGAAATTTCATACAGCCCCTTGGCTGACGCGAATTTTTCCGTGTTCCGACGGGCTTTGCCGCGGACAAAAAATGGTATCTTTCTTAATTCTTTCTCAGCAGAATCCAGCCAGATAATTTGGTCGTCTGCGGGAATTTCCGGTTGCGGTGCCGGCTGATGTGATCCGCTATGGTGGCTGGGTCCGGCGGTGTCGTTAAATTCGAAATCGTCACGGAACATATGTAGCAAATGTTCCTCAAGCCCCATGACCAGCGGATGTACCCAAGTGTCAAAAATGACATTTGCACCTTCGATGCCCATTTGGGGCGAATAGCGTGCTGGAAAATCCTGAACATGGACAGGCGCAGAAATCACCGCGCAGGGAATCCCAAGGCGTTTGGCAATATGGCGTTCCATTTGTGTGCCCAAAATCAGTTCAGGCGCCAATTCCTTAATGTGATCTTCGATTTCTAGGTAATCGTCCGAAATTAACGCGGGGACATCCAGCGTTTTGGCCATTGCGCGCAACGGGCGGGCCTGTTCGCGGTTATAACATCCCAATCCGACAACTTGGAAACCCATTTCATCTTGCGCCAAGCGGGCAGCGGCCATGGCATGGGTGCCATCGCCAAAAATGAAAACGCGTTTTTTCGTCAGATAGTTGCTGTCAACGGATGCGCTGTACCAATCTGAACGCATGTCCGCCGCCACATCGGGGGTGTTGCAATCGACCAAGCCCTGAATTTCCTGAATGAAATCTGAAACCCCATGCAGGCCAATTGGAATGGTTTTGGTAAAGGGCAGGTTTAGGTTTTTTTCCATCCAGCGGCAGGCTGTTTCGCCAGTTTCTGGATACATCAGCACGTTGAAATGCGCAGCGCCCAGTCGTTTTATATCATCGGGTGATGCGTGCATCGGGGCAATTGCATTGATCGCAATACCCATTTGGGACAGCAAATGGGTCAATTCGCGGATATCATCACGGTGCCGAAATCCCAATGCGGTTGGCCCGATTAGGTTGCATGTGATGTTTTCTGTTTTGGGGCATTCGGTGGCCAATGCCTTGACAATCTGAAAAAATGTCTCATCCGCGCCAAAGTTTTCTTTGCGCTGATAACTGGGCAGTTCTAGCGCCACGACCGGAATGGGCAGGCCCAGTGCCTCGGCCAAACCGCCGGGATCGTCCTGGATCAGTTCAGCTGTGCAAGATGCGCCAACCAGCAGCAATTCGGGTTTATAACGCTCATAGGCGGCCAAACACGCCTGTTTGAACAGATTGGCCGTATCTGACCCCAAGTCGCGCGCTTGAAAGGTGGTAAATGTCACCGGCGGGCGATGGTTGCGCCGTTCAATCATTGTGAACAACAAATCGGCATAGGTATCACCCTGCGGTGCATGCAGTACCAAATGGGTTTTTTGCATCCCCGTGACGGTGCGCATCGCGCCGACATGTGGTGGGCCTTCGTATGTCCAGACAGCCAGTTTCATTCTGCAGCCTCTTTGGTCAGCAAACCTTTGCGGATCAGCGGGCGGGCAAAGAGGGCGGCCAAATCGCCAGCTTGTTCATAAAAATGGACGGGGCTAAAGACCAATTCGATAGACCACTTTGTGGATTTGCCCTGACCTTCTAGCGGATTAGCCAAGCCAAGCCCGCAAACGGTAAGATCGGGGTTTACGGTGGCATGGCGGTCCAGTTGCAAATCGACATCCTGCCCTTCGCTGATCGACGCGATTGGGCCGATGGCATCCAGTTCATGGCGCAATAACGCACTGTGCAGATAGGGTGTGCCCACCTCTGTCAGTGTCATACCGCATTCTTGGGCCAAGAACCGAGCTAGGGGCAGTTCAAGTTGGCTGTCTGGGAAAAAGAAAACTGACTTGCCTTGTAATACGGATTTCGAATGTGCGACGGCCTTTTTCGCGCGCGCCAGCGGCGCGGCAATCACCTGGTCAAAATGATCGCGCGACACCCCATAGGTATCTGCAATCGCCCACAGCCAATCAGTTGTGCCGTTTGCGCCAAATGGAAAGGGTGCTGAAATATGCTTGGCGCCGCGCTGGATCATCGCATCATGTGTGGCGCCCAAGAATGGTTGGACACAGGCAAAATGTGTACCGCGACCCACGCCAAATTTTTGACGTTGATCCGCGGTTGGGATCACTTTGACAGGACCAATACCCAGATCAGAGAGCAGCGATTTCATCTGATCTTCGACGGCGTCTGGCATGGTGCCCAGCACAATTAATTGCTGCGAATCATCCGCTGGTAGGTCGCGAATCACTGTTTCTAGGCAGGCATCTTCGCCCTGAGTGAAGGTCGTTTCGATCCCAGAACCGGAAAAATTGGCGATTTGGATCGAATTATTAAATTTTTTTGCAAGCCGTTTTGCGGCGACATCTAGGTCCAATTTGATGACTTCGGATGGACATGACCCGACAAGGAACAATCGCTTGATGTCAGTTCTTCTTGACAGTAGGCGTTCAATTTCCCGATCCAGTTCGGTGTGCATATCGGCCATGCCGGCCAAATCGCTTTCCTCTAGGATAATGGTGCCGAAACGCGGTTCGGCAAAGATCATCACGCCAGCCGCGCTTTGCAGCAAATGCGCACAGGTCCGCGACCCAACAACCAAGAAAAACGCATCTTGCATTTTGCGGTGTAGCCACAAAATTGCAGTCAATCCGCAAAACACTTCGTGTTGGCCGCGCTGCTTTAGAATTGGGAAATCAGACATACTGCACCTCTTGCTGGGATTGCAGACGTGCTGCGCGGAGCTTTAACAGGAATTGGATCGCATTGGCCGCATAGGTCAGGTAGGCCGCCAGTGTTAGAAACATCAGCTGGGTTGGCGATAGCAATTCATAATACAGCGCAATGAGATACGCAGTGTGCAGGGCGATGACGAAAAAGCTGACGACGTCTTCCCAAAAAAATGCAGGTGCTAAGAGATATTGGCCAAAGACGACCTTTTCCCAGATCGCGCCGGTGATCATGATCGTATACAGAAATCCTGTTTTGATGACGATAGATGCGGTTGCGATTTGATAGCCGTCGCCAGACAACAGGTAACGGATCACCAAGACAGATGAAATGATAAAGACCAGAAATTGCATAGGGGCCAATATGCCCTGAACAATTGTCCAGACCGATTCATCACGCCTCTGGCGTTGATCTGGGGTGTACAGTGCACCCCGATTGGTTATGTCCCCGTTGGTTCGAGACATTAAAGTCTCCTATCTAGCTATGTTTTTAGTATGGCTTGATTCCTGCTTGTGTCAAATAAAACTTACACAAGGCGCAAAATATGTGTAAAAATAAAATTACAAATCTATATCGCTAGCTATTCATCTGGTCTGCGATTTTACTGATGCTTTGTTTGGAATTACGGAAATGGATGAAAGATTACCTTTGATTGACCGCGTATTATATTTGACACGCAATCGCAGCTCTGGGACAATTAACTCACGGGAAAGTGACAGCCGCCATAAGCATAGAAGCCCCATGCAAACTGCGTTGTCCGAGAGTGATGTAATGGTATCCGACAAGATAAAAGCACCTAGGACGGGTGGCGTTCAAAGGCAAATGAATAATTTTGCCCAGCTCGTCTTGTCTGATTTATTGCACAAAGTACCATCTGAAAGCCGCAGTCGTGTTCGCCAAACAGGTCAATGGTTGGCCAATCAGGTCGTATCGCGAAACTATGATCATCTGGGTGTTGTCGAAACTTTGGTGCGCCGCGGATGTTCTAGCGAAATGGTTATTGGATATTGCATACCGATGGCCGCACGCATTCTGGGCGATGATTGGGCGTCTGATTTACGCAGCTTTGCTGAGGTCACACTGGGTTCGGCGCGGCTTGGTGAAATCTTGAAAGAGATGAGCGATGTTGGGCAAACCTGCCTGAGTAATGATGAAGACGCCTTATTGGTGATTGCATGCCGTGGCGAGCAGCACATTTTGGGGGCGCAGGTTTTGGCTGACCAGCTGTGTCGTGCGAAGCAGCCGGTAAAATTGATTATCGACGCCACCTGGGAAGACGTGACAAAATTGTATCAAACTGGGGACTTTTCCGCCTTATTGTTTTCTTGCGCTGGGATACATGCTTTACCTGAGCTGAATAAGTGTGTAAACAAAGTTAGACAGACGTTTGGTGCTGGCGTACCAATCGTAGTCGGCGGTCAAATGGTTCAGATCGATCCGTCGAAGTTGTCGAACTTATCAGTCGACTTGGTTTCCAATGATATAGACATTGTACTATCAGTGCTTGAATTACTAGACAATACAACAAAAGATAACCTCCAAACAGAGAGTTAGAGGCGCATATGCAGACCAGAGATTCGAAGCAATGGGATCTAGGATCGATCCCGATGATTCAGCCAGAGTTTTTGGGCAGCATACTTGCAACTGCATCAGACATCGCGTTGGTGGTATCCGACACTGAAATCGTCCATAGTATTTTGTTGAACGAGTCTGAACAAAACTTTGGTAATTTATCGCACTGGCAAGGAAAACCAATTTGGGATTTTTTGACTGTCGACAGTGTGCCCAAGTTACGCAGCGCGCTGGATTTGATTAAAAGCGGTGCAACAATCATGCACTCGATTGAAATCAATCACCAAGATCAGGCCAAGTGGCAGTTCCCAGTACGCTACAGCGTTCACCGGTTGGGTGACGATGGTCATGTCCTGTTGTTGGGCAGGGATTTGCGGTCCGTTTCTGAGATTCAGCAACAATTGGTCGAAGCGCAGCTAACGATTGAACGCAGTTATGAACAGCGCCGCGAACAGGATGTGCATTATAAAATGCTGTTTGCAACGGGTGTTGATCCCGTATTCTTTGTCTCAGCCTTTGATGGGCGCATTGATGATGCAAACCCCGCAGCACACGCTTTGTTCGGTGTCAGCGATGGTGATCTGCGATCAAAAAACTTTTACGATTTGATCAGCCATGCCGGCAGCAGCAGTGATTTTTTGGAATCGCTGACGGCAGCTGCGGTCAGCAAAACACCGATAGATGTGACGCTGGGTCCAGATGCCCGTTCTGCCAAAGCGATGCTGCGTCCCTTTATTTATCGTGCTTCAGGGCGCCGGATTATTTTGTGTCGCATAAGCGTCGCACACAAAGCCGAGACATCCGAAAACGCGCTGATGACTGGATTGATGTCGCTTTACAGTCATGGCGCTGATGCGATTGTGTTCACCAACAGCGATGGTGTCATCCAATACGCAAACGAAAGCTTTCTGGAATTAATCAATGTTCCAGATTTTTCCATCATCCGTGGCCGTAGTTTGGTTGACTACCTGGCGCGTGGACAGATCGATTTGGCAGTGATGCTGGAAAATGTTCGTCGGTCTGGCCAGATGCGTGTTTATTCGACGAAACTGAAAAATGATTTCGGGCGCCAAACCGGTGTCGAGGTTTCAATTTCGCGTCCCGATGGGGTTGATAATGGGTATGTTGCCTTTGTCATCCGCGATTCAATTCGAACAGAAGCAAGCCGCAATTCATCCGATACGCCGAACGAAGTGCAAAGTGGCGCCAAAGTGTCCGAGCTGGTTGGCAGCGCCACCCTGAAAGAGATCGTGTCTGAAACCACCGATATCATCGAAAAAATCTGTATTGAAACCGCGATTGATCTGACCGGAAACAACCGCGCAGCTGCAGCGGAAATGTTGGGGCTTTCACGTCAAAGTTTGTATGTGAAATTGCGAAAACTTGGAATGATCAACGCAAGCGACGAATAGCGCCTGCTTTTTTCTTGCTTTACGCATGGATGTCAATAATAATTGACGCATGAGCGTAACGGAAAAATTACACACCCCGATGGTGCCTCAGCCCAAGGTTATGCTTGAGCTTATCAAGCCTGTCACATGGTTTCCGCCGATGTGGGCCTATGCCTGTGGCGTTGTATCGTCGGGCGAATCCGTTTTGCCACACTTGGGATATGTCGTATTAGGTGTTTTGCTAAGCGGACCGATTGTTTGCGGGATGAGCCAGGCAGCCAATGACTGGTGTGATCGCCATGTTGATGCCATCAACGAACCCCACCGCCCCATTCCATCCGGGCGGATGCCTGGTCGGTGGGGGTTGTGGATTGCGTTGGCTATGTCGATTTTCTCCTTATGCGTTGGCGCAGCGTTGGGGGCATGGGGATTTTATGCAACCGTGATCGGTGTGTTGGCGGCTTGGGCCTATTCCGTGGAACCGTTTCGATTAAAGAAATCGGGTTGGTGGGGGCCAGGGCTGGTTGGCCTGTGTTACGAAGGCCTGCCATGGTTCACCGGTGCCGCCGTCATGGCCCAAGGGTTCCCGCAATGGGAAATTGTCACCATTGCGATGTTATATGCAATCGGTGCACATGGCATCATGACCCTAAATGATTTCAAAGCGTTAGATGGTGATCGCACCATGGGGATCAAGTCGCTGCCCGTCACATTGGGGCCCAAACGGGCCGCGCGGGTTGCGTGCTATATCATGACCGCGCCGCAGTTGGTGGTGATTGGTCTGTTTGCGTACTGGGGCCTGTTTTACGTTTCTGGCGCAATTGCTGCGTTGGTGATTGGGCAGTGGTGGGCCATGGCCCGATTGCTGCGTGATCCAAAACGGTATGCACCTTGGTATAATGCAACTGGGGTTTCAATGTTTGTCAGTGGCATGATGATCTGTGCCATTGGATTACGCTGGCTGTAAGGGGAAAGACATGACACTAAGTTGGTTTTCAATCGTACGGCTTGGTTTAATCCAAATGTGCCTTGGGGCGATTGTTGTTCTTATGACCTCGACGCTGAACCGCTTGATGGTGGTTGAATTATCATTGCCCGCATTAATCCCCGGGTTTCTGGTGGCATTGCACTATGGTGTACAATTGTCGCGTCCGAATTGGGGGTATTTGTCGGATGTCGGGGGCAAGCGGTCATTTTGGGTCAACTCTGGTATGGCATTGTTGGTCACAGGTGCCGTGTTGGCATCATTTGCCATCGGTATATTTCCGGCGTCCTATGTTTTTGGCATGGTATTGTCGGTCATTGCCTACATCTTGATCGGGTTTGGTGTCGGCGCTGCGGGGACATCGGTTTTGGCATTGCTGGGCAGTTTTACTGCGCCACATAGACGTGCCGCTGCGGCAACAATAACGTGGCTGATGATGATTTTTGGCATTGCGGCGACGGCTGGCATCGTTGGATCGCTGATCGATCCCTATTCACATAGCAAGCTGATGATAATCGTTGCTTGCCTTGGTGGTATTGTCATGGTGGTCGTCCTAGCTGCCGTCTGGGGATTAGAGGAAGGTTTGACGCCACAGCGCGCGCCTGAAACCTCGGCCGGCATAATCGCGGGCGTAAAAGAGGTGTGGTCCGAAGCGCCCGCACGGAATTTTACCATTTTCGTTTTTTTGTCCATGACTGCATATTTTATGCAAGAGCTGATCCTAGAGCCCTATTCAGGCTTGGTCTTTGAATACACACCGGGCCAGTCCACGTCACTTTCAGGATTGCAAAACGGGGGCGTGTTCGTCGGGATGCTAAGCGTCGGAATATTGGCCACCGGATTGCGCTGGGGCGCGTTGCGGTCTTGGGTCGTTTTGGGCTGCTTGGGATCGGCTGTATCACTGGGCTTGATTGTGGCCTGTGCATTTGTTCCTGCGATGATCTCTTTGAATGTCGCGGTTGTGACGCTTGGGTTTTTTAATGGTGTATTTGCCGTATCTGCCATTGGGTCCATGATGGCCTTGGCCGATCAGGGGCAGCGTGATCGCGTTGGAACCCGCATGGGCCTTTGGGGTGCGGCACAGGCCATCGCGGCTGCGGTTGGCGGCCTGTCGGGCGCAATTTTTGTGGATATTTTGCGCGCCACTGGTGTTGATGTCTCGCATGCCTTTGGAATTGTATTTTTGTTTGAAGCATCTTTGTTTGTTTATGCCGCTTTGATGGCGCGTGCCTGTGTTAAACAGCCCGCCATCCAAGCCGCGCTGGTTGCAGGAGAGTAATATGTTTGATGTTGTTGTAATTGGTGGTGGCCCCAGCGGCGCGACGGCTGCGCATGACCTGTCGGCCCAAGGGATCAATGTTGCCCTAATTGATCGCTGTGAACGTATCAAACCATGTGGCGGTGCGATACCGCCCAAACTGATTGCGGATTTTGACATTCCTGACAGCCAGTTGTTGGCGAAAATCAAAACGGCGCGCATGGTTTCACCCACGGATCGGCGCGTTGATATTCCGATTGAAAATGGTTTTGTGGGCATGGTCGATCGAAAGTATTTTGATGAATTTTTGCGCGAACGTGCCGCGCAGTCAGGCGCAACGCGTATCACTGGCACGTTTCTAAGGGTGGACCGGTCCGGTTCCAGCCCCGTCGTCATTTACAAAGATCGCCAAAGTGGCAAACAAGAGCGGCTTCCTACCAAATTGATTATTGGCGCGGATGGCGCACGATCCAGTGTGGCGCAGGCCGAAATTACAGGTGGTGGCGTGACGCCCTATGTGATGGCCTATCATGAAATCATTGAAACGCCAGAACACGGGACCGCCGATTATCATCCGTTGCGATGTGACGTGATCTATGATGGTGCGATTTCGCCCGATTTTTACGGCTGGATTTTCCCACATGGCAACACAGTTTCGGTTGGCATGGGAACCGAAGTGACATCCGTGAATTTGAAACAGGCCACGGCCGAATTGCGCAAACGATTTGGTTTGGAACACTGCACAACATTGCGCAAAGAGGGCGCGCCCATTCCATTAAAACCCTTGGA
>Ga0255771_1000125_pt1 | contig 77094 bp, 71 predicted proteins | sample 011ome_19_FD_179969 | JGI IMG/M metagenome (GOLD analysis project Ga0255771, IMG submission 179969) | Coastal salt marsh microbial communities from the Groves Creek Marsh, Skidaway Island, Georgia - 011510BT metaG (version 2) | ecosystem: Environmental > Aquatic > Marine > Intertidal zone > Salt...
ACTGGCTTACTCACGCCTCACAGGTCAAAGACGACCAGGCAATCAAGACTGTTCATGCAGCACTGGATGCCGGCATCACCACCTACGACACAGCCGATGCGTACGCCAACCAAGCCGCTGAGGTTGTACTGGGAGACGCCCTCAAGGGCCAGAGGCGCGAGGGAATCGAGATCTTCACAAAGGTCTATTGGCCAGTTGCTGACAAAGGTCCAAACGATGTCGGGCTTTCTCGCAAACACATTTTTGAGTCCCTCCACGGCTCTCTCAGGAGGCTCCAGACCGACTACATCGAGCTCTACCAGGCTCACCGTTTCGACTACGAGACCCCGCTAGAAGAGACCATGCAGGCCTTTGCTGACCTGGTGCACCAGGGCAAGGTTATGTACATCGGAGTCTCGGAGTGGAATGCAGACCAGATTCGCGAGGGACATAAACTCGCGAGCGATCTGGGCATCCGCCTGATTTCCAACCAGCCTCAGTATTCGATGCTCTGGCGGGTAATCGAAAAGAAGGTCGTTCCCACCTCTGAAAAACTTGGGCTTGGCCAGATTGTCTGGTCACCGATGGCCCAGGGTGTGCTGAGCGGAAAATACCTACCTGGTCAACCGGCTCCGGCTGACTCTCGAGCAGCTAACGAAGAGGTGGGGCAGTTCATTCAGAAGTGGATGACGGACGAAATTCTGACCAAGGTCCAGAAGCTTGCTCCTCTTGCAAAAGAGGTCGGGCTTGACATGGCTCAATTTGCGATCGCCTGGGTGCTTCAGAACCCGAACGTCTCTGCCGCAATAGTGGGAGCCTCCAAGCCTGAGCAGATCGCGAGCAACGTCGCTGCCGCAGGGGTCGAGATTCCTAAGGAAATCATGAAGAAGGTTGATGAAATCCTCGGCGACTCAATAGTCACTGACCCAGAGCTAACTCTGAGTCCAGAGACTAGGCCCGCGTAAGGGACCTGGCCCAGAAGGGTCCGAAATAGACAAAACCGGTGTAGCCCTGAACCAGGTCAGCACCGAGCTCTAGGCGCTCGTTGACGTGGGCAGCAGTCTCTATTCCGCCCACTGAAATGATGGCCATCTCTTTGGGGAGCTTGCCTCTCAGCATCATCAGTAGTTCCTTTGAGCGCTCAGCCAAGACCGGTCCACTCAAACCACCTGACTCCTTGGCTATTTCGGAATCAATGCCGTCTCTAGAGATTGTGGTGTTTGTCGCGATTATCCCCGCAAGCCCGAGTTCCTCTGAGAGCTGAGCAATCTCAATCGCCTCTTCGTTGGTTACGTCTGGTGCAATCTTTACAAACACCGGTTTTCCGCCGCTTTTCTCAACCACAGCCTCCAAGATCGGTCTTAGAGAGGCGATCTGCTGCAGCTCGCGGAGACCAGGCGTATTCGGGCTAGAAACATTCACTGCTAGGTAGTCCGCATAGGGAGCTAACTTCTCGGCACTGTAGCGGTAGTCACCAGCTGCATCCTTTAGCTCCACAACCTTTGTCTTACCTATGTTGACGCCGATCACGGGCAGCTTCGCTCCCGAAGCGCGCAAGGCAGCAAGCCTTGCGGCCACGGCGTCAGCACCCTCGTTGTTAAAGCCCATGCGATTAATGAGTGCTCTTTGCTCAGGGATTCGAAAGAGTCTTGGTCTTGTATTGCCTGGCTGGGCCTGCGCGGTCACAGTGCCGATCTCGACGTGGCCAAATCCCAGAGCATGCAGTTGACGCACCAGCTTGGCATCCTTGTCGAAGCCTGCAGCCATGCCGATGCGATTTGGAAAGCTGATGCCTGCCACAACAACTTCTTGGCCGCTTGAGGGGCGAATGAGCCGAAGCGCAAACATTACTTTGAGCGTCCAAGCGCCGAGATGATGGGCAAATTCGGGGTCTAGCCTCTTCAGGAAATGGTTAAAAAGAAACCGATACATCAGCTGTTTAGGTCTTCGATGGCAGCCTGGAAGTCGTCAAGAGAGTCCCAAGCCTGATAGACGCTGGCAAATCTCATGTAGGCAACATGGTCAAGATTCCTGAGCGGGTCAAGGATTGCAAGCCCAATGTCCTGAGCCTCGATGCTTGCCGCACCGGTTGCCCTGAGGGTCTCCTCCACCTGTTGAGCCAGCAGCGCTAGGTCAGCATCTGTAACGGGACGACCCTGGCACGCCTTCCGGACACCAGAAATGATCTTGTCTCTTGAGAATGGCTCGGTCACTCCAGATCGCTTTGTCACCATAAGGCTTGCGGTCTCGATGGTTGTGAAGCGCTTTTGGCACTGTGGACACTGCCTTCTGCGCCTGATGGAAGAGCCGTCATCGGAGGTTCTAGAGTCGATGACTCGAGAATCTGCGTGGCGACAAAAAGGGCAAAACATCAGTCCTCAAATCTAATCTGAACTGCCTCAGAGTGGGCAGGTAGACCCTCAGCCTCGGCAAACACCTCAAGTTTGCTAGCTACCTCTTTGAGGGCTGCTTCGTTGTAGTTCACAACCTGCTGGCTTCTGAGGAAGCTCATAACGGACAGCCCAGATGCAAACTTTGCCTGCTCTCCTGTGGGCAGGACGTGATTGGAACCAGCGAGGTAGTCGCCAAGGCTGACCGGGGTGTGGTTTCCAAGAAATATTGCTCCCGCATTGGTGATTCTCTTGGATACCGCTACTTGATCAGCGGTTTGGATCTCTAGGTGCTCTGTGGCGTACTCGTTTGCAATCTCGATGGCCTGATCGATGCTCTCTACTAAGACACAAGCTGATTGATTTCCCCCCAGGGCACTTGCCACCCGATCACTATTGGCAGTTTTTGATCCCTGGCGCTCGAGTTCGGCAAGAACTTCGTCAATAAGAGGCTGTGAGTTAGTCAAAAGCACGCTTGCGGCATTTTCATCATGCTCAGCCTGCGAAATCAAATCGGCGGCAACAAACGCCGGGTTCGCGCTCTCGTCGGCAATTATCAGGATTTCTGTCGGGCCGGCCTCCGAGTCAATTGCAATTTGGCTGCGGAGTTGGCGTTTAGCGGCAGCCACATAGATGTTCCCAGGACCGGTAACCATCCGAACCGGCTCCATGCCAATCTCGACAACTCCAAAGGCCAGAGCGGCAATGGCGCTCGCACCACCGATTGAATAAACCTCGTCAATTCCAAGCAGGGAGCAGGTCGCCAACACCGCATTTGAGGGAAGGCCGTCGTTATCTTTTTGAGCGGGAGAAGAAACAGCGATTCTTGGAACTCCAGCGACTTGTGCCGGAACGACGTTCATGACTGTGCTGGATGGGTAAACAGCCTTACCACCTGGCACATACAGCCCCACCGAATCCACAGCAACGAATCTCGTCTCCACTGCTCCGCCGGCGCTCACCTCTAGAGAAACGGCCCTAGGAAGAGTTGCCTGGGAAACCTTTCGCACCCTGGCAATTGACTCGGTGATTGCCTCCCTAAGCCCATCAGGGAGGTCCGCCGCGCTTGCCTTGATGGCACTACTTGGGACCCGAAATGAATTTGGCACAACCCCGTCGAATTCTTGAGCGTGACGGGCAAGAGCTGCAACACCCTCTGCTTGAACCTCAGCAATGAGCTTTTGGACGCTCGGGGCAACAGAATCTATGGAAACCTCAGCCCTAGGAATCAATTCACGGACCCGCTGGGCTGTAATTTCGCCATCCCAGACAAATGATCGCATCGCAGAAAACCTCTTGGCCGTTAGAAGATGCCCTAACCTTATCTAAGAAATGACAAATAACTCTCCAGCCTTTGACCTCTCCGGCTCCGATGCTCTCAAGGCAGCATTTCGAAATCACGCCTCCGGAATCTCCGTAATCACGGCCCTAGACCTCGATGGAAACCCGATTGGGTTCACCGCCTCGAGCGCTACCTCACTTGGCTCCAACCCTCCCCTGGTCTCACTGAACGTTGCCCAGGGCTCTTCCAGCTACCCTCACCTGCTACCTGGTCGCTTTGTCGCACTCCACACCCTCGACAGCGACTCCCTGCACCTTGCCCAACGCTTTGCGGGTGATAAGGCTGGACGGTTTGTCGGGGACGAAATAGATGGCCCCGAGGGTCTGCCAATCATCCCCCAGGCATCATCGGTGCTGATCGGCAAGATCCGGGAAAAATACGAAATTGAGAGCAATGCGGTCGTAATTATCGATGCGCTCACAGCTTCGGTTATGCGCACCCCACAAGAGCCCCTGGTCTACTTTCAGAGGGCCTACCACGCCATCGGCAACAAACTGGCCGATAACGACTAACTAACCGCCTCAGGGCCTAGCAGGGCCTTCAGCTCACCAAACAGGTCATGCCCGACCGCAACGCGTTGCGGGAGCATAAAGTGGCTGGTCTGTCCGTTGGAAACCAGCTTCACCTGAACCTCAACCGGACCCGGATGGGCCTCAAGGATCTCGGCCAGCTGAGTAAGGCTCTCTCTAGTGGCGCTGGCATCAGTTAGCTGAAGCTGCAGCACTCCACCAAGCTCACGACCTGACTCGAGCTTCTCTATCGAAAAGCCCTGCAGAGTGACACCATCGTCACGCCTAGAAACTCTTCCTCGGATGGTAACCGTGCTGTCGGGAACGAGGCTGTCGCGATGTTGGAGGTATGTCTTACCCATAAACATCACGGGAATCTCGCCTGAGAAGTCCTCGAGCGTCAGCTGGGCGTATTGATTTCCAGAGGAGCGGGCAATCTTGTGTTGGACCTGGGTTATCAGACCTGCCACCGTTACAGTCTCGCCATCGACGATTTCGCTGTCCCGGAGTGCGGCACTGCCCATGTCTGAATAACGCATCAGCTCGGCCTCCATGCCCGCAAGCGGGTGATCGGAGACATAGAGTCCCAGCATCTCCCGCTCGTTTGCGAGCAAATCCCTCTTGGTCCACTCGGGAAGCTTTGGAATCTCGATGGTTGCGGGGTCTTCTTCCATGAGACCGCCAAAGAGGTCGACCTGACCACTGGCAGCCTGACGCTTTAGCATTGCCGAGGTCTCAATCGCCTCCTCGTGAATTGCAATGAGCGAACGTCTGGTGTGGCCGAGAGAGTCAAAGGCTCCTGCCTTGATCAGCGACTCGACTACCCGCTTCGTGCTGGCCTGAGCGCTGACCCTGGTCAAGAAGTCCTGGAAAGAGCTGAAGCGTTCCTGTTCCCGCGCCTCGATGATGCTCTCAACTACGTTCTTTCCAACGTTTCTTACCGCTCCGAGACCAAACCTGATGTCGTCCCCCACCGCAGCAAAGGTCCCAATGGACTCATTCACATCCGGAGGCAGAACCTGGATACCCATCTTCCGACACTCGTTTAGGTAGACACCGAGCTTGTCTTTCGAGTCGCCAACGCTGGTGAGCAGCGCCGCCATGAACTCTGCCGGGTAGTTGGCCTTGAGGTAGGCGGTCCAGTAGCTCAACACTCCATAGCCGGCTGAGTGAGCCTTATTGAAGGCGTAGTCAGCAAAAGGCAGCAGCGTGTCCCAAAGCGCTTTAACTGCAGCATCGGAGTAGCCGTTTTTCTTCATGCCCTCCGAGAAGAGCTCGAACTGCTTTGCTAGCTCCTCCGGCTTTTTCTTACCCATTGCTCTTCGAAGTAGGTCCGCTTGTCCCAGGGTGTAGCCAGCCACCTTCTGCGCCGCAGCCATGACCTGCTCCTGATAGACAATCAGTCCATAGGTCGGATCAAGAATTTCGCTCAGCGGCTCAAGGAGCTCTGGGTGAACTCCCTCTGATTGCTGCTGGCCGTTTTTTCGCTGGGCGTAGTTTGTGTGGGAGTTCATTCCCATGGGTCCCGGGCGGTAGAGGGCGATAACGGCAGAAATGTGCTCAAACTCCGACGGCTTTAGCATTCTCAGCAGCGAGCGCATGTTCGTGCCATCCAGCTGGAACACACCCAGGGTGTCTCCCCTTGAGAGAAGCTGGTAGGCCTTCTCGTCCTGGTCTAAGTCGAGGTCCTCGAGAACGACCTTCTCTCCCCGGTTGAGTTCGATATTTGCAAGTGTGTCATCGATCACCGTAAGGTTTCTAAGCCCCAGGAAGTCCATCTTCAGAAGCCCGAGCTCCTCGCAAGGTGGCTGATCGAACTGGGTGATTATGGCCCCGTCCTCCTCGCGCTTCATGATGGGGATGACATCCATCAAGGGCTTAGCAGACATGATCACTCCGGCTGCGTGAACACCCCACTGCCGCTTAAGCGACTCGAGTCCCTGGGCAAGCTCAAAGACTTGCTGGCTGTCCTCGTCGTTATCGATGAGCTCCCTGAACTCTGCCGCCTCTGGGTAGCGCTCAGACTCCCTGTTGGTGACGTCGTCAAGACTCACATCACGCCCAAGAACCATCGGAGGCATTGCCTTTGTGAGTTTCTCTCCCACCGAGTAGGGCTTTGCCAGCACCCGAGCTGCGTCTTTGAGAGCCTGCTTCGCCTTGATTGTTCCAAAGGTGACAATCTGCGCAACCCGGTCCGCGCCATACTTCTCGGTCACGTAGCGAATTACCTCGGGGCGTCTCCGGTCATCGAAATCAACGTCAATATCTGGCATCGAGAGTCGTTCCGGATTCAAAAAGCGCTCAAAGATGAGATCGTGTGCCAGAGGATCTAGCTCCGTGATGCCCATTGCGTAGGAAACGATTGATCCTGCCGCAGAACCTCGGCCAGGACCCACTCGAATTCCCTGCTCCCTTGCCCAGCGGATGAAGTCTGAGACGACGAGGAAGTAGCCTGGGAAGCCCATCTTGACGATGACCTCGATCTCGTAGGCAGCCTGCTCGCGATGGCGGTCGGAAAACCCTCCTGGGTAGCGACGCTCCATGCCGCGCCAAACCTCTTTTTCAAACCACTCGGCCTCCGTGCCGCCCTCTGGAACCGGAAAGCGTGGCATCAGGTCCTGCTTCTCAAAGTTCACCTCGCAACGCTCTGCTATCAGCAGGGTGTTGTCTGCAGCCTCAGGGATCTCCGAGAAAAGACTCCGCATCTCACTAGCGCTCTTGAGGTAAAACTCCTGGGACTCAAATTTGAATCTCTTCGGGTCATCGAGGTTGGTGCCCGTCTGCACACAAAGCAAGGCCTCGTGGGCGACCGAGTCTTCCTTGTGGACATAGTGAAGATCGTTGGTGCCCACAAGCGGGAGGCCTAAGTCCTTTGCAAGTCTCAACAGGTCATCGCGTACTCTCTTCTCAATCTCAAGAGCGTGGTCCATCACCTCAACGAAGTAATTCTCTTTGCCAAATATGTCTCGGAACTCGGCCGCTGTCTTTAGCGCCTCGTCGTACTGCCCGAGACGAAGCCTGGTTTGGACCTCACCACCTGGGCAGCCGGTGGTTCCGATTAGACCCTTGCCGTATTGGCCTAGAAGCTCTCGGTCAATCCTGGGCTTGAAGTAGTAGCCCGAGAGGTAGGCCTCTGAGCTGAGCTTAAAGAGGTTGTTCATAGATGCATTGTCGGTGGCCCACATGGTCAGGTGGCTAAAGGCGCCTCCGCCAGAAACATCATCATCGCCACCATCAGCCCAGCGCACCTTTGTCTTTTCAAGTCTTGAGCCTGGGGCCAAATAGGCCTCCATGCCGATGATTGGCTTAATGCCGGCAGCTGTGGCCTGCTTCCAAAACTCATAGGCCCCATGGGTATTTCCATGGTCAGTCATGGCGATTGCGGGCATGCCGAGTTCGCTTGCTTTTTCAACTAGGGGCTTGATTCGAGCAGCACCATCAAGCATTGAGAACTCGGTGTGGTTGTGCAGGTGGACGAAAGACTTATCTGCCACCAAAGCACCTCCTACTTGCAGGTGACAATGCTAAAGCCGAAATCCGACATCCCGCAGCCTTCCTAGGGCGATTTCCAAATCGCTGGGGTAACCGGAGGTAAATTCCACCCACTCGCCACTTATTGGGTGGGTAAAGCCAAGCTTCATCGCATGCAGCCACTGGCGACCAAGTTCCAGCTTGGCAGCAAGTTTTGGGTCGGAACCGTACAGCGGGTCACCAACCAGTGGGTGCCGGAAGTGTGAGAAGTGAACCCTAATCTGATGAGTGCGGCCCGTCTCCAATCCAATTTCAACCAAAGCTGCCGACGGAAGCATTTCCCTAACCTGGTAGTGGGTAACCGCAGGCTTTCCAGTTTGGGAAATAGTGAACTTGTAGTCGTGCTTTTGGGAGCGAGCGATTGGGGTATCGATTGTTCCCGATGCAGGGTCTGGATGCCCTTGAACAAGGGCATGGTAGGTCTTTTTTGGTGTCCGATCCCGAAACGCCTGCTTCAACACCGAATAGGCACGTTCGCCTTTGGCAAGAACCATCAGTCCTGAGGTACCAACATCTAATCGCTGGACAATACCCTGACGCTCTTGAGCACCAGAGGTCGCAAGTTCAATACCTCTTGCAAGCAGCACTCCCCCAACACTTGGCCCAACAAAGCCTTGGGATGGATGCGAAACCACTCCAGCAGGCTTGTCCACAATAACGATGTGCTCGTCCTGGAAAACCACCTTCAACTCGGGCACATCCTCAGCCTCAAGGCTTACCCCGGCAGGTTTCTCTAGCAGCACGACTTCAAGCACCTCACCTGGACTGAGTCGGTGGCTCTTGCCCAGTGGTCTACCCTCCAGGGTTACCCCACCTGACTCGATGATCTCTGCGGTCGCGGTGCGCGAGATGCCCAACATCTTTGCAAGGCCTGCATCCAGCCGGTCACCCTCTCTGGCATCGGGGACAGGCAAGAACTTACTTTGCACGTCCGCCACCGATCTCATCGCCCAGCAGGGTGCGAAGTATCGCCAAACTAACTGCAATCACCAAGAAAGTGTCGGCGAGATTAAAAATCGGAAAGTTGAAGGGTATCTGGATGAAGTCAACAACGTGACCGTTGAAAAACTCGGGCTGTTTAAACGCTCGATCAATCAGATTCCCCACTGCACCACCCAGGGCCATACCGCCAATGAGCGCCCAGGTCATGGTCTTGATGCGCGGAGATAGGGCAATCAAGGCGATACTCGCAACAAGCGATATTGTCGTCAGGACCCAAGTCGCTCCAACACCCCACGAGAAAGCTGCCGCGTTGTTGTAGGCAAGTCGAAACTGGAGCAGCTCGCCAATTACAGATATGGATCCTTGACCGACAAGGCTTGCCTCAGCCCAGAATTTAGTGAGCTGGTCTATAGCAACTATGAGCGAGGCTGCCACCCCAAAGAGGAGATACCTTGCGGACTTAGTCCTTTTTCTTGTCACTCTTGGGCTCATCGGCCTCTAGTTCGTCAGATTCGAGATCCTCAACTTCGGAATTAGAGCTTTGAGCCTCAGGGGTCTCTTCGTCCTCATCGTCATCCTCAGCAGCCTCGCCCCCTAGAGCCTCGGGCTCTTGGGAGTAGTACTCGTAGGAAATATCCGCACCTGCTGCCGGCACCACGTCCTCCATTAGGTCGCCGTACGCCTCCTCGCTGAGGATGTTCTCAAGCTGACCCTGGATGTAGTCGCGGAGGTTCGCGCGGTACTCGGTCTCAAAGCGCTTTAGATCTGAAATGGCTTCCTCGACTGAGCGCCTATCGAGTTCGAGCTGGTTCAGTACCTCTCGCGCCTGCGCCTCGGCATCACGCACAATTCGTGCCGCCTGAACCTGAGCGTCCTTGATGATCTGGTCACGTTTTACGCGACCCTCCTGAACGTGGTCAGCGTGAAGTTTGTGGGCAAGCTCGATGATGCTGCGTGACTGGTCGGTGTCCTCGTCAGCGGTTGGCACTGCTGGGTCACTGGCAACTGGAAATGGTTGAACTTCCACATCGTCACCAGCAGGCAGGGCGCTCTGAGTGCGGAGGGCCTCGTTATCACTAAGCACCTTACGCAGTTCGACAACTATGTCATCTAGGTAGTCGTCTACCTCGTCCTGGTCGTAGCCTTCACGAAACTTCGTAACCTGAAAACGTTTCGCGAGGATGTCCTCTGGGGATAACGCCATTGTGCAACCTTCCTAGCAGGCTCTTGAAACCTATCGGCTATGTTATTGCCACTTATAGGGCTCGGGCAAAGCCCTGAAGAATAATCACTCCAAAAAGCACCAGGGTCCACGCTAGGTCGAGTGAGATGCTCCCCAACCTCAGCGGTGGGACAAACCGCCTAACAAAGCGCAGCGGCGGGTCTGTAAGTGTGTAGGCGAAATCCAAAATTGGAAGCAGAATCCCTTTCGGCTTCCAGCTGCGGTTGACGCCCATCACTAGGTCGGCAATGAATCTTCCGAGCATCGCGTAGAAGAAAATTTGAAGTGCCCAGTAGAGGACGAGTCCGACAATGCTCATTGTTACTGCATCAAGTCTTCTGGATCGTCCTCATCGGCATCGGCGTCCGTAACCGCAACGTTTTGCGGGGAAAGTAGGAAAACCTTGGGTGTAACGCGCCTGAGGTGCCCCTCAAGGCCCTCTTTCAAACCAATCATGAAATCAAGCATCCGCTTAGCATCAGCCTCGCTCATCGAGCCAATGTTTACGATGACGGGGACGCCGGAGCGGAAGTGCGCAGCAACTTCCTTGGCATCTGCATAGCTCTCTGGGTCAAGGGTCACAATTTCGGACATATCTGCGGCCCGACGAGGTCTTGGGGCCGTCTGCTTTGGCCTTGGAGCCGACTCGGACTTACCATCTGATGACCCGAAGCCGAAGAACGACATCACGGAATTTACTACGCCCATTGCTTCTCCTTATTTCCCCTAAAGACTATGTGTTTTTTGGCCTGGGGCCTGTAATGGCGCTCCCAACCCGAATGTGTGTCGCGCCCATCTCGATTGCCAATTCAAAGTCCTCACTCATGCCCATGGAGAGCCGATTAGCGTCGGGGGCAATCTTTTGCAGCTCTTGGCTTGCCTGGAGGGTCTTATCAAAGTCAATTCGTGGATCAACACCCAATCCGGCCACTGCCATCACGCCCAAAAGCTTGATTCGCCCAATTTCCATTACCGAGTGTGCAAGCTGTTGCAGGTTGCCTGGCTCGACTCCCCCTCTGGCGGGGTCGTCAGTGAGATTGAGCTCAATAAAGGCCTCTATTTCAAGCTCTCTATTTCCAACCTGCTTCGCCAGCTCTTTTACCAGGCTCGGGCGGTCGATTGAGTGTATGCAGGTTGCGTAATTAAGGACGGTGCGGACCTTGTTGCTCTGCAGTTGGCCAACAAAGTGCCACTTGGCACCAAGCCTGCCCCCCGCTGCAAGTGCCTCGGCTTTGGGGCCTGCCTCTTGATCTCGGTTCTCGCCGAAATGCCTATGACCTAGGTCGTAAAGCTCAGCAACGACCTCAGCGGAGTGATTCTTGGTAACAACGACCAGCTCTACCTCTGAGACAGACCTGCCAGCGGCAATGCAGCTGGCGGCTATTCGATCGTTTACTGAGCGATAGCGCTCAGTCAGCTGCATTAGCGGAAGAACTCAGGCAGGTCCAGGTCGTCGCCAAAGGCACCTGGTGTGGAAACCTTCTCGCGGCGCTCTTCCTGCGAACTTGAGACTTCCTCTTCCATGCTTGGCGCATCAATCTCTACCATTTCAGCCTCTGCGGAAGCAGCCTCAATCGGCTCTTCACCACCAAGTGAGGCAGGCTCTGCAACCTCTTCAGCTTCAGTGTGGCCAATCATGGCGCTCTCGTAGCGCTTGTACTTCGGCTGCCCGCCATCGAAGCCAGCAGCGATAACGGTGATTCTGACCTCGTCGCCGAGGGTGTCCTCGATTGTGGCACCAAAGATGATGTTCGCCTCTGGGTGCACTGCCTCCTGAACCAACCTCGCCGCGTCGTCGATCTCATGCAGTCCCAGATCCGAAGCTCCCTGAACTAGGAGCAGAACGCCGTGAGCGCCCTCTATGGTTGCCTCCAGAAGTGGCGATGACACCGCAATCTCGGCTGCACGAATCGCGCGGTCTTCGCCTTTGGCAGTTCCAATGCCCATCAGGGCACTTCCGGCACCCTGCATGACACTCTTGACGTCGTTGAAGTCGAGGTTAATGAGACCGGGAACCACAATAAGGTCGCTAATTCCCTGCACACCTGCCCGCAGTACGTCATCTGCTGTCATGAAGGCTTCGAGAGCAGAAATCTTTTTATTCGACATCTCCAGAAGACGCTGGTTAGGAACCACGATTAGAGTGTCTACCTCTTCACGAAGTGCCTTGATGCCCTCATCGGCCTGGACGGCCCTGCGCTTACCCTCAAAGTTGAACGGCCGGGTTACAACACCGACCGTTAGGGCTCCGAGGCGCTTCGCGATGCGCGCAACCACCGGTGCACCACCGGTGCCGGTGCCGCCGCCCTCGCCAGCTGTGACGAAGACCATGTCCGCGCCCTTGATGGCAGCCTCAATCTCGCCCTCGTGCTCCTCAGCAGCACGCCTGCCGACCTCAGGGTCGGCTCCGGCACCCAGCCCCCTGGTGATGTCGCGACCGATGTCAAGCTTGACGTCTGCATCGCTCATCAAAAGAGCCTGAGCGTCAGTGTTTACCGCAACAAACTCGACGCCCCTCAGGCCGGAATTAATCATTCGGTTCAGTGCATTGACACCACCGCCGCCGACGCCGACGACCTTGATGACAGCCTGATAGTTAGGTGACTGGGTCACAATTTGCCTCCTGCTATGAACTCTCAAGTTAAGGCTGAGGCTTAACTTTTCCGAGAGTATTCAATTAGCGCCACGAAGTTAGAGGGCGATAGGCCAAGTATTCGCTAGGCAGTTGGGCGTGTCGTAAACAACAGATTAACTTGGAAAACGCCTAGTAGTCGCTGTATCTGACGACCGGGGAGTTAGGCGATGAGACATCTATCGTCACCGAATCCTCCACTCCGTTTGCTATTAGGGCATCAAGAACCTCAGCCTTCAAAAGCGCCTCGTCGTTGGCGCCCCAGATCACTGTGATGTCTCGTTCCTTCAGGGTGAGCTTGCTGGTGAGCTGTTCACTCACCTCCACCGAAAAAACGTCCCTATAGGTCTCCAGCGGCAGCGAAAGCAGCAGCTCCACTGCGTACTTGTATCGTGAATCCTCGGCAGGATCGCCTTGGAAAACCAGGAATGGGTGCTCTCCAAGCACCTCGGTGGGCTCGATCTTTACCCCCGCTGCGTCATAGAGCCAGTTTTGACCCTCGCGAAAGAGGACCAAAAGCGGCTGACGCTCCCGAATCTTCACCCGCAGGGTATCTGGAGGCTCGGCAGTGAACGTGAAGGTCTCGATGAGTGAAATATCACCTAACAGCGTTGCAAGCTCAGCCGCGGAAACGGTGGTTAGTGGCCTGCCCTTTAGCTCGCTCAGAGCTGAGCTGACTTGCGAGGTCTCAATGCGCTCATTTCCACTCACGCTGATTCGCTCAATTGCAAATAGTGGTGTTAGAAAACTCGCCGCTACCAGCGAACCGAGGGTCAACGGAGTAACAATCAGGAGAATTCGGGCCCAGATAGTGAAGGGGCCAGCGCCCGTGCGCTTGGGCCTTTGCTTCTTGAGTCTCTTCTTCTCTGTCTTGAGAAGCTCCCTGTCACTGCGCCCCAACTAGCGCTCCAGGGCGTTCAGGAGATCTGGAACCATGCGGTTGATGTCGCCGCAGCCCATTGTGATTATGAAGTCTCCCGGCTGAGCCAGCGCCGCAGCGACATCTGGAACTTCGTCCCAGTTGGGTACCAGGTGCGTGTTCTGTTGACGATGGCACTTACTCGTAATTAGCTCCGCGGTGACACCTGGTTCGGGATCTTCCCGAGCAGCATAAATCTCAGTTACAACGGCCTCATCGGAGAGCATGAGGACCTCGGCAAACTCCTTCGAAAAAAGCCTGGTGCGGCTAAATAGGTGAGGTTGAAACACGGTTATGAGCCTCCCCTGACCAACCACAGCCCTCGCCGCCTTCAAAGCCGCTGCGACCTCGGTTGGGTGGTGGGCAAAGTCGTCATAGACCTTCACTCCCCGGCGCTCTCCGTGAAGTTCAAACCTGCGGACAGTACCGCCGAAGTGTGCTACCGCACCAGCCGCTTCTTCGAAGTCAAAGCCCAAACCTGTAAGCGTCGCGACAGCTCCAGCAGCATTTAGTGCGTTGTGGTGGCCGGGAATCCTAAGTCGAAGCGATACTTTCTGACCCCGGTGATGTAGCTCAAAGCTGACCTGTGGGCCAGAGGCGTCGACGCCTGAGACTCGGAAATCCGAATCTTCAGCCTCACCGAAACTAAGAACCCGGGGGTGCTTCAAGAGTTTTCTGACTGCCACCGCTCCTGCGTCATCGCTGGAAATCACAACCAGCTGTGAAGCTGCATCAGCGAACTTGGCAAACTCGGCCTGAAAAGCCTCGAGCGAGCCGTAGTGATCTAGGTGGTCAGGGTCAACGTTTGTGATTACCGCAACATCGGTGTCGTAGTGCAAAAAAGAACTGTCGGACTCGTCAGCCTCGATCACAAAGTGCTCTCCCGAGCCAAAACCGGCAGAAGAGCCGTACTCCTGAATTACCCCGCCATTTACGAAACTGGGGTCGGCACCGAGTCGGTTCAGACCAGTCACAACCATCCCAGTGGAGGTGGTCTTACCGTGAGCACCTGCAACCGCAATCAACGAGCCCTTTGAGGCAAGGTGGGCCAGCAGTGCCGAGCGGTGCAGCACGGGAATGCCAAGCTCTTGGGCAAGCAGGTATTCGGGGTTCGTGGGCCAAAGCGCACTTGTGACCACAACAGTGTCGGGGTTCTCTAAGTTAGCTGCGTCGTGACCAATTGTTATCTTTGCACCCAGTTCTCTGAGAGCGGCGATGTTTGCACTCTCCCGGACATCGGAACCGGTAACTGTGTGGCCCATGCCTATTAGCAGCCTTGCAATTCCGGACATTCCAGAACCGCCAATGCCCACGAAATGGACCTTCCCGAGGTCCCTTGGAACTTCTTGGCTGTAGTCGGGCTTAATCATGGCTTCCAGTATCCACTGCCGAATAGAGCATGTCGCGCAGCCGCTCTGCCGCATCTTGGATTCCAGTTGATCTAGCCGCATCCGACATCTTCTTGAGGGTTGCCTTATGGCTCAGGATTGGAATGACCCGCTCGGCTATAAATTCGGCATTAAGTGCACTGTCCTCGCACAACTCTGCACCACCGGCATCAATCACGGAGGTGGCATTGTGGCGCTGCTCCCCATTTCCGACCGGGTATGGAACGAAAACTGCGGGCAGGCCCGCTGCTGCAAATTCACTTACGGTCGAGGCCCCTGCTCTAGAGATCGCCAGATCGCTTGCTGCGATTGCCGCATCCATCCGGTCGCAGTAGGCAAGGCGCAGGTAGCCGGAGGTACTGAGCTCCTCGAGGCCTGCCTTTTCTCCGACAATGTGCAGCACCTGAATCCCGGCATTGCTAAAGTCTGGTAATGCCTCTATCACGGCCTCGTTGATACTTTTTGCCCCTTGGGACCCGCCTGTGACCAAAAGGGTCGGGAGCAGTGGGTCAAGACCTAGTTCTACTCGTGCCTGACCGCTGTCATAGCTAAGCGCTCCCTCGACAAGCTCCTTGCGAATGGGCATCCCCGTTACGGTGCCGCCTGCGAGATTGGAGTTTGGAAATGCGATGGCACGGTGTTTGGTAAATCTGGCACCGAGGCGATTCGCAAAGCCTGCAATCGCATTTGCCTCGTGAATTACAAAGGGCACCTTTGCAAACCAGGCACCTAAATAAGCAGGTGCGGAGGCGTAGCCACCAAAACCCACCACCGCGTTTACGTTTCTTTCCCTAATCAGGGACCTAACTTTGAAAGAAGCCGCTAGAAGCCTGAGCGGAAATGCGAGAACACTGGGCGAAAGCCGCCTAGGAAGCGGCAGCCTGGGGATTGTCACTAGCTCAAACCCGCGTTCGGGAACGAGCCGTTGTTCCAGTCCTTCCTCGGTGCCAAGGGCTATCACCTCGTGCCCTTCACTTCGAAGTAGCTCCGCGAGAGCCAGCAGCGGGTTTACGTGGCCTCCTGTCCCGCCGCCTGCGAGCAGAAACCTCACCTAGGTCCTCCTGCGACCGAGGTGGCTCATGCGATCACGCTCTGCAGCGAGCACAACACCGATGGCCAGCATGGTCGCAATAAGCGATGAGCCACCTGCCGAGATCAGCGGCAGCGGCACTCCAAGCACTGGGAACAGACCTAAGACAACGCCAATGTTGATAAACGCCTGCATCACGATCCAGAACATCACGCCGACAACGATGTTGCGATTGAAAGGGTCGGTCTGAAGCCTGACCATTGCAAAGAGAACTAGACCCATCGCGAGGAATAAGAGGATCACAACACCGGCACCAACCAGGCCCAACTCTTCGCCAATTACCGCAAAGATGAAGTCGTTCTCAACCTCAGGGATCCAGCTCCACTTGAGCTTCGAGCGCCCAAGGCCGGTGCCAAAGATACCTCCCGAGGCTAGCGCCCAGGTGCCGTGCTCAAATTGCCAACGCACACCCATGGGATCTGCACCTTCGGGATTCAACCAGGCCTCGAAGCGAATTCTCCGAGACGGCGAGTACATGATCAGCGCAGCAGCCGAGGCAAGGCCCGCGACAGCAATCAGCAGCCAGGTGTGCCAGCGCATTCCCGCAAACAGGAACATGCCCATGAGCAACACAGCCATGACCACGCCGGTGCCGAGATCTCGACCCATAATGGCCACCAGCACCAGCGAGGCCGCCGAGAGCAAAAAGGCCCATGTCCACAGCTGCCTATTGCGCTCCTCATTTGCCCCCAGCTGGGCAAACACCTGCGCAAGGGCAATGATGAGCGCTAGCTTCAAAAACTCCGATGGCTGAATAGACACAAAACCTAGATCAAGCCAGTTTCGGTTTCCATTGATATCTGCACCAAACAGCACGGTCGCAACCTGAAGCCCTAATGCGCCGAACAAGATCGGCATGCTGAGTCTGCGATAGAAACTCATCGGGAGGTTGCTGGCAACCACAAGCACCACCAGCCCCACAATCGCAAACGCTCCCTGGCGCAGAAACATGGTTGCGGCGCTGTCGGTCTGCTTGAAGCTGTCAATTGCCGAAGCTGAGGCAACCATGGCAAGGCCCAGGCCCGCAGTGAGGAGACTTAAGCCCAGTAGGAGCAGGCCCTGACGGGACTGTGCCCGAAACTTAGGCCTCAGAGACTCGATCACCTGGCTCATGCGCTCAGCTCCCCAACAGCCCTTACGAAGCTTTCACCCCGGTCGGCATAGTCCCTAAATTGGTCCATCGATGCCGCCGCTGGCGCCAGCAGCACGGTATCCCCTGGCTCGGCCAGAGTTTGTGCGGCCAAAACGGCATCTTTCATCACAGAATCACCTGAAATGACACTAATTGCAGTGTCCGGCAATAGCTCGGAGAACAGCTTCGCGAGTTGCTCAGTCTCACTACCAATCAAAACAGCGGCTCTGAGCCTTGTGCCGTGCTTTTTAATGAGCTCTGCGGGGTCCACGCCCTTGAAAAGTCCCCCCACAATCCAGACCACGGAATCATAGGAGCTAAGCGAGCTGCTCGCAGCATGAGCGTTGGTTGCCTTGGAGTCATTCACAAAGAGCACTCCGCCAATCTCGGCCACCGGTTGGTTGCGATGTGGTGAGAGCTCGAAGGACGTCATTGCCCGCCTAATTGCCTGTGGAGTCACATCCGCAGCTCGCGCGAGTGCCGTTGCCGCTGCAACGTTTGCTCTGAGCTGGTCACTAACCGGTCCAATCTGGGAAAGCTCCGCCTCCGTCGCAATCTCTAGTGCCTCTTCAGCGCGGTTTGCCAAGAAAGCCCTATCGACCAAAATGTCCTCCACGAAGCCGACCGCCGACTTCTGAGGTGTGAAAAGAGAAAAGGCGATTGCCCTGCAGCCTTCCAAAACTTCCGCCTGCTGAGCAGCCTCCAGGGTCCTAGGGTCCTGCTCGTTGAAGACGATGGCGACCTCGGTACCGAGGTAGATCTTGCTCTTTGCCTCAAAATAGCGCTGCATGTCCCCATGCCAGTCGAGGTGATCTTCTGCCAGGTTCAAAAAGGCACTTGCCAGAGGGTGAATCTCTCCGAGGTAGTGAAGCTGGAAGCTGGACAGCTCCACCACCAAAAAGTCAAAGCCCTCGGGGTCTCGAATAGCATCCAGAATTGGATTTCCAATGTTGCCGCAGGCAACAACCCTGTGTCCGTCGGCTGCCAGCATCGCGGCTGTGAGCTCGCACGTCGTGGTCTTGCCGTTGGTCCCGGTCACCACGATCCACTTCGCAACCCTCGAGGTCTTGTCACGGAGGCTGTAGGCAAGGTCGATGTCTGTAACTAGCCCCACTTTTCGATTTTCGAGCTCTTTGACAAGCACATGTGAAGAGGGGAAACCAGGAGATACCACTGCAAAATCAGGAGTGAATCCAAGTTGATCTAGGACCTTTGGAGACTCGTCGGAAATAAACCTTGAGCCAATCACCTCGGCAAGGTCAACAAGTCGCTCATCGGCCGTCCCGCCGACTGCCACAGCCTCAACACCTAGTTCAACGAGGGTGTCGAGAGCGCTAAACCCAGACTTACCCAGGCCTAGAATTACAGCCCTAAGCTGCGACCAGTCTTCGTGCCAAGAGGTTGGAAGGCTCATAGTCCGTAAATCCACTCCACATAGAACAGTCCCACTCCTGCCGCAACGCAGAGTGCGGCGATGATCCAGAACCTCACGACAATGGTGATCTCGGCCCAGCCCTTTAGCTCAAAATGATGATGCAGCGGAGACATCCGAAAGACCCTGCGACCCTTGCCATAGATTTTCTTGGTGACCTTGAAGTAGGCCCGTTGAATTACCACCGACCCGGTGACAATCACGAAGATTCCGCCGATCAATATCAAGAGCAGTTCGGTTCGGCTCACGACGGCTAGAGCAGCGAGTGCTCCACCTAGGCCTAGCGAGCCGGTGTCACCCATGAAGAGCTGAGCTGGCGAGGTGTTCCACCACAAAAAGCCAACGCAGGCTCCCACTATCGCCGCAGCCACAACCGCAACGTCGAGTGGATCTCTCACCTCGTAACAAGCAGCGATGTTTTCTACGGCCGTCCTACATGACTGGTTGAACTGCCAAAAGCCGATGATGACATAGGCACCAATGGCAAAGATTGCCGATCCTGATGCCAGGCCATCTAGCCCATCTGCAATGTTGACACCGTTTGAGCTAGACGCAACCAGCAAGAACACCCACAGCACAAACAGCCCCATACCGACAATCGAGCCCCAGAAAAACAGGTCAAGGGGCAGGTCTCTAAATAATGAGATGTTCGTGCTCGCGGGACTCAACCCGCGGTCATCGGGGTACTGCAGCGCCAGCACGGCAAAGGCTATGGCTACCGCAGCCTGTCCTCCGATCTTGGCCCAGCCGCTCAGGCCAAGCGATCGCTGATTGCGGACTTTCAAGAGGTCATCCACAAACCCGACCAGGCCCAACCCGGTCATCATGAACAGAACAAGCAGCGCTGAGGCTGAAGGAGTCTCGCCGTTGATCAGCTTGGCAGCGAAATAGCCAACGATTGCTGCCGCGAGAATGACCAAACCGCCCATTGTCGGAGTTCCGCGCTTAGTGTGGTGGGTCTGCGGCCCATCGTCTCTGATGAACTGCCCCCACTGAAGCTTCTTGAAAAGCTGGATGAATGCGGGAGTCGCAAAAAGTGAGATAAATAGTGAAATGCCGCCGGCGGCTAGTAGCGCTCTCACTTCACACCCGCCAAATCATCGCCGAGGAACCTAAGCCCAGAGACGTTACTCGATTTCACCAACACCACGTCGCCAGGCAATAGCTTTTCACGGATCGCCTGAAAAGCTGTGCTAATCGACTCGATGAATTGGCTCTCGCCGTCCCAACTTCCCTCCTGCATGGCACCCATGTGTATCAGTTTCGCCTCTTCTCCAATGACGAATAGCTGATCGATGTTGAGTCTGACCACAAGCCTTCCAATTGCATCGTGCTCCAGCGCGGAAAACTCCCCCAGCTCAGCCATGTAGCCAAGAACGGCCACCGTTCGGCTTCCTTGCCTGCCCAAAACAGCCAGGGATTGGAGCGCCGAGCGCATTGAGTCTGGCGAGGCGTTGTAAGCATCGTTTATAACCGCGAAGCCATCAGGACTCCGCAAAAGCTGCATTCTCCAGCGCTCGGGCGCATCTAGCTTCGAGACAGCCTCAGCGGACTCTTGAGGGGTAACCCCAAGCTCCATTGCGGTTGCAAGCGCGGCGGCAAAGTTCATCGCGTGGTGCTCACCAAGAATCTTCAACTGGACAGCGATCGGGTCAGCTCCCCCAACGCTGACCAAAACCTTGGTTCCCTCCAGCGTCAGCTCAGTGCTCAGAATCCTTACCTGCGCATCCTCGCTGAAGCCAAAGCCGACCCGCTTACCCGAAAACTCAAACCCTCTTACGCGCGGATCATCGAAGTTCAAAACTGCAGTGTTTTGGATAAAGGGCATCATCTCGGCCTTTATCTTCTCGGTGACCTCGATTCCGCCGAACTCCCCAGCATGGGCCATTCCCACCTTCAGCTGCACTCCGATGTCGGGCTTTGTCCAGCTCGCTAGCTTTGCGATAGACCCCAGTCCTGCTGCGCCGAGTTCTAGAACGAGGAACTTGGTGTCCTCTTCAATTCGAAGAACAGTGAGAGGTAATCCGACCTCGTTGTTATAGGAGGCAATTGGTACCACGGTCTTTGCCTCGGGGCTAAGAATCGCGCCAAGCATGTTTTTTGTCGAAGTCTTGCCGTTACTGCCGGTAATCCCAACCACCTGCAACTGGCCGCCTGCTCGCACCCTTTCAAGCACAGCCTCGGCGAGCTTGCTGAGCGCTGCAACGGTGTCAGCGACCACGATCTGGTCGGTTTCGAGATCTTCCTTTGGAGTGGAAACTACTGCTAGCGCAGCACCCGAGAGTGCTGCGTCGACAAGGTACTTGTGTCCATCTTCGCTCTCTCCGAGCTTGGCAAAGAAAATGCCCCCTGGCTGGATCTTCCTAGAATCCGTATCGCAAGCACCGGATACCAAGGTCTCTGGCTTACCTTTATAGATCTCTCCAGATACGGCAACTGCAATCTCTCTAAGAGACATCGAGATCATGAGCCTGCGACCTCTCTGGCGATCTTTCGAGCATCAAAGGGGACTTTTTTGCCGGCAATCTCCCGGTAGCCAAGTGCTCCCGGACCGCACCACAAGACCGCTCTGCCAGAGGCAAAATCAATCGCCTGCGAGATTGCCTCGGCCGGGTCTGCAACCTCAACGGCGTCAATACCCACCTCTAAAGCGGCGGACATCAGCGCAGTTCTAATTGCGGCAGGGTCTTCGTCCCGAGGATGTTGGTCTGTCACATACAGCCTCAAGGCGCCCGAGCAGGCTCGCGCCATCTCGGCACGTTTACCTCTGTCGCGATTGCCCGATGCCCCGAGGACTACAACTAACTCTCCTCTGGTCCCCAATAGATGCTGAACACTCGCGGCGACCCCGTCAGGGGTGTGGGCATAATCAACGAATACGTTGCCAGCGGCATCCACAGCTTCAAGCCGCCCTGGAACGCTCAGCTCAATACTCTCTAGCGCTGTCTCGACTTCAGCTGCGTCGAACCCCGCCTCGATCGCAAGAATGCTGGCTAGCGCGAGGTTTTTTGCCATCGGGCCAGCAATTTCAACCTCAGTTACCATCTCAGCAGACCCAGAAATCCTGAATCCCCTGGGCAAGAGCGCTAGCTGGTAGTCGAAGTGATCCCCAATACCCACCTTGGGAATCTCTATTTGTTCGAAGAGTTTCTTGCCCCACTCATCCTCACAAACCACCACAGCGCGGTCCGAGTACTGAGCAGTGAAGAGCAACTGCTTGGCATTTAGGTAACTATCCATGTCCTCATAGTCATCAAGGTGGTCTCTTGAGAGGTTGGTGAATCCGGCAACCTGGAATCGCATACCCTCGACTCGAGCTCGAGTTAGCGCCTGAGCTGAGACCTCTACAACGGCTCGGTTCTGGCTAGCCAGCTGCATTTTGTGAAGTAGCTGGTGAAGCCGGGGGGCCTCAGGGGTCGTTAGCTCACTGTCAAAAACCTGATCCCCAACTAGCTGCTGGTGGCTTGTGATGAGCCCCGTGCTCTCTCCAAGAGCTGTGAGTAGTCGCTGTAGGTAAATCGCGGTTGAGGTTTTGCCGTTAGTGCCGGTGATTGCAATCAGGTTGACCTTGCCAGAATCGAAAACTTCTGCCGAGACGGAGCCTGCTATCGACCTGGGATCCGAGTGGAGAATGGTTGGTAGCGGGTATTCACCGGGGGTGTCGGTGAGTAGCGCGGCCGCCCCTTTGGAAATAGCCTCATCTAAAAAATCTAAGCCGTGAGACTTGGAGCCCTGGACGGCAATGAAGAGGTAGCCGGGTTCGACGAAGGCCGAGCCAATTGCAACACCGGAGGGAACTGTGTCGCCTGCGGAGGAAAGCTGGCCCCCAAACTTTGCGGCAATGCTTGCAAGACTAAGCACCTGGTTCACCAAACCGGTTTGATGGGATGTCGTCACGAGAAGTCGTGGTCGATGGCGGAACGCGATAGTGCTTTAGGGCCTGCTGCATAATCGCCTTGAACGGTGGGGTTGCCTTTGCGGAGTTGCTAACCCCCTCGGGCCTGTAAATTGTGACTCCCACCACGAACCTCGGGTTCTCAACTGGGGCGACGCCATAGAAGGAGATGGCGTATTTCTCGCCATAACCGTCACCCTCGCGGATCTGGGCGGTGCCAGTCTTTCCGGCCACCCGGTAGTCCTCGATTGCAGCCGTCTTACCAACTCCGCCAAACTCGACCACCTTCTCCATGAGCTGAAGATTTAGGTCGGCGTTTGCCTCCGAAATGACCCGGTAACCCTTTTGATCTGGCTCGTAGAGAATCTCGCCGCCGGGGCCAGTGCAGCTGTCAACGAGGATTGGGTCAAGCCTCACTCCCCCATTGGCGATGACCTGATAGGCAAAACCCATCTGCAGGGCGGTTACGGAGACACCCTGGCCGAATAGATGGGTGTACTTATCGGCATATTGCCAATCTTCATAGGGCCTGAGAATTCCCGAGCTCTCGCCTTCAAAGTTCAGACCACTGGTAGTCCCAAACCCAAAGTCTTGGAGGTAGTTGAAGCGTTCTTCCTCGTCAACCTCCATGCCAAACGCATAGATGCCGGTGTTAGAGCTGTAACGAAGAACACCAGCTAGGCTTAAGTCGAAATCGTCGTGATCGAAGCTGTCCTTGATTGACTCCCCGTAGTCAAGCTGAAGACGGTCGGGAGCTTTCTTGGTCTCAAATTCGTTCGCGGCACCCGAATCCAAAACCATTGCTGAAGAAATCGACTTCATAATTGAGCCCGGCTCAAAGGCAAACTGCATGATCTTGCTCCCGCGATTCTCTGCATCGGTGGCAGCGGGATCATTAGGGTCTACGGTCGGCGCTTCAGCAGCAGCCAGAATTCGGCCTGTTTCGACCTCGATGACGATCGCGCTAGCCCAGTCGGCGTTGAGCTCAGCCACCGTGTCGGCAAGAACCTGCTGAGCAAAAAACTGCAGGTTCGAATCGATTGTGAGATTCAGGTTTCCACCATCTTGGGTGGGCTGTGTGACGATATTAGAGGCCGGAATCCTCACACCCTCGGCAGAACGCTCATACTTCTCTTGGCCATCGACTCCTGCGAGGCAGCTATTGAACTGTCTCTCCAGGCCAGCAAGGGGCGTTCCGTCACTGCCCACAAAGCCGATTAGGTTGCCCGCGACCGCTCCGTTTGGGTAGAGCCGATCGGAGAACTGATCGAAGTAGATCCATGGCACCCTAAGGTCCCTGATGGCGTTGTAGGTTGCCGCATCCACGGCCTTTGCAAGGTTTGCGTATTCCTTATCGCCCTCAAGCCGTTGCAAAAGCTCCTCAAGACTTAGTCCCAACAGCGGAGCAAGCTCCATAGCTATAGCCTCTACCGAGTGCTCGGTGACCACTCCGTCCTCTGCTCTAAAGACTGGGCCAACGTTTTTTGGCGCTGCGTTTACGTCGTACCTAAAAACAGTTCTGGCGAGTACCTGGCCACTGCTATCCAGAATGTCGCCTCTAAGTGCCGTGAGCGTCTGAGTTACGCTTCTGCGCTCGAGGGACTTTTCCTGAATTTCCTCGGCACGCACGACCTGAAAGTCCACCAGACGCCAACCAAGAGAGCCAACGAGAACAAAGAGCAGAAGCACAAAAGCTGTTAGACGGGAGGTCAATTTAGCGTGAGTGCCCATATTGCCTACCTGGTCGGGGATGCCGGAATAAGTCCTGAATCCAAAGCTAGAGCAGAATCTGCGTCCGAGACGATTGCAACACTGATATCGAAGCCACTTGCTGCAATGGTGCTGGGGCTGAACTCAGATACCGTGCCGAGGGCCGCATTGGCCACCATGTTGGCACTCGCTACCGCCGTCTCATCGGGATCTGCTGGAACAGGATCGCCGAACACCTTGCCCGAGCGGATGTCCAGGAGCACCGAGGCTGGGTTTGCGACCATTCCAAGGCGGTTGGCAGCATCTGCAAGATTCTGAGGCGAGGCCAGAGAATCCACTTCCTCCTGAATAATCTGCACTTCGGTGGCGAGTTGCCGCTTTTCAGCCATGAGCTGAGAGAGCTTGTAGGCGTCCTGAGTGAGAACCATGTTCAGCGAAAGCTGAACCACATAAACCAAGACAATACCTAAGACAAAAATGAGTCCAGCAATGACGCTAGGCCTTAGCTTCCTAGCATCTTGCTCGCTGAGCATCATTACTCTCATGCAATCTCCTCCAGCTTCCTAGCTGCCCGAAGCCTCGCTGATGCTGCTCGAGGATTATTCGAAAGTTCGGTCTCTCCGGCCCGCTCCACGCCCTTGGTGATCATGCTCAGGCTTGGCCCCATTCCGGGTAGCTCGACTGGAAGCTCAATAGGGCTCTGGCTCGTGGCAGCCTTGCGAAGTGAGTCTTTGGTGATCTGGTCCTCGAGGGAGTGATAAGACATCACCACGATTGCCGCACCTGGTCTGAGAGCCTCAATTGCCTGGGGAAGTGCTCGCTCGAGCACCTCAAGCTCCTCGTTCACGGCAATGCGCAGGGCCTGATAGATCCGCTTTGCAGGGTGCCCGGACTGCTTACCAGGGGCCTTGGGAACCACCGACTCGACAATCTCGTTTAGCTCGGCACTGGTAGTAACTGGGCTTAGCTCCCTTTGCGCCACTATCTTTTTGGCAATTGGGAAGGCGAATCGTTCCTCACCAAAATCGCGGAAGATCTTGGTTAGTTCCTCAACATCCAAAGTCGCTAGGAGGTCGGCAGCGGTTCTACCCGCGGTCTGGTCCATCCGCATGTCAAGTGGCGCATCCTGCGCATAGGCAAAACCCCGCTCGCGCTGATCAAGCTGCATTGAGCTGACTCCAAGATCAAAGAGTGCGCCATCAATTTGCTCGATTGCTAGATCTTCAAGAACCTCGGCGAACTCGTCGTAGACGGCAAGCACCGGAGTGAACCTGCATCCGAAGCTTGCAAGCCTCTCAGTAGCCAACTCGAGGGCGACAGGATCCCTATCGAGTCCTACGACCCGAAGGTTTGGAAAAGAACTCAAAAGCGCTTCGGTGTGTCCACCAAGACCGAGGGTGGCGTCTATGACAACAGGATTGTTTCCCTGAATTCCAGGTTTGAGTAGCTCGAGGCAACGCTCAAGCATTACCGGGCGGTGAAGTTCGGAGGATAGATTGCTCATAATTTCTTGGGGAGCTATCCCTACCCTTTGGTCCCTGTCCGAATCCGTGAGCTTGGTTTTCACGGGGTCCGACTTAGGGGAAGAAAGCCGGGCTCGGCCAGAGACCAAAGTGCAGGGCTAGAACAGCCCCGGAATCACCTCCTCCGCTTGCGTCGCAAACTTCTCTTCATTGCTTGAGAGGTATTCCTGCCAGCTAGAGGCATCCCAGATCTCAGCCCTGGAGCCGACACCGATGATGACAAGCTCCTTAGTCAGGCCTGCATAATCCCTAAGTAGCTGGGGTACCAAGACCCTGCCCTGCTTGTCGGGAGTGTCATCGGAGGCACCGGAGAGAAACAGACGCAGATACTTCCTGGCCTCCTCTGAGGTGACCGGTGCTTGGCGAATCTTTTCGTGGACGGACTCGAACTCCTTTTTTGAGAAGACGTATAGGCAACGCTCTTGCCCACGGGTTACTACAACACCGGCAGAGAGCTCATCGCGGAACTTCGCGGGAAGGATAATGCGGCCTTTGTCATCAAGCTTTGGAGTATGAGTACCCAGCAGCATCGCCGCACCCCTTTCTTAGCTATTCCCCACTTTACTCCACTTTGCTCCACTTAGCTGCAAAACGCAACCATTTTTATCACAATTTGGGCAAGAAAAAACCCCCGCCTTTTGGCGGGGGTTAGACGAATACTTAGGGGTTTAGTCGTTATTGAACCTTTTATTCCAACGATCCTCAAAAAATGAGCCGCCGCCGGACTGGAAATTGGTCTTTGGCAGCTCTCGCAGGCGGAAGTTACTGGAGGCCACAACCAACCCGATCACCATGACGATGAAGGCCACAACACCCATGAAGGTCACTTGGGTTGCCACAGCAAAAATGAGCAGGCCGATGCCCGCGATCATTGTCAGGACGCCCGCAACCAGCTTGCCTGCGCTGCGGTTCACTGAACCAACTCGCTTTAGCTTCTGGTCGAGGGAGGCGTCCTCTTGCAAGAGGTTGCGCTCCATCTCCTCGAGCAGTCGCTGTTCGTTTTCGGATAGTGCCATTTAGCTCTCCATTCCCTCTAAATTGTAAACAGCGAAGTGCCGCTAGGCTATCCCGCGTGCCTCAAAATTTCCTGCTAGAGCTCGTCCAGCAGAGGCTAGATGGTTTCTGCGAGGACAAAAGACACCAGCTTTTGGAAATCTCTAGTGACCTAGAACCAATCATCGACTACACACAATCTCTTCTTTCTGGGGGAAAAAGATTTCGCGCACTATTCTGCTTTTGGTCCTGGGCCGGTTATCAGCCTGAAGAGGTCACCGAAGACTCCATAAACATTGACTCTCCCATCGTTGGCGTGGCTGCAGCTCTGGAGATGTTCCACGCTGCAGCACTTGTTCACGATGACCTTCTTGATCAGTCCGACACCCGCAGGGGCCAACCGGCGATTCACAAGCGCTTTGAAACTCTTCACGAGACGAAGTCATTTAGCGGCAGCCCCGCAAAGTTCGGTATGGCAGGTTCAGTCCTCACCGGAGACTTGATGTTGGCCTGGAGCTCAGAGCTATTCGGACAGGCGCTCCAAGATGTGAGCGCCCAAGATGAGGCAAACTGCAGAACCCAATTCTCACAGATGCGCTTTGAGGTGATGGCCGGTCAATACCTAGACGTCCTCGAGGAGAACGCGGCACCAATCAGAAAGCAGTCTGAGGCCGTAGCGATTGCCAACCGCGTCATGCTCTACAAGACCGCCAAATATTCTCTCGAGGCTCCGTTGCTAATCGGCGCCGCCCTCTCGGGAGCGGCTGGAGGCAACCTAAAGATGCTCAGCGAATTTGGCATTCCGTTGGGGCTTGCATTCCAGCTTCGCGACGATGTGCTGGGAGTCTTTGGCGACCCAGAGGTCACCGGCAAGCCTGCAGGTGATGACCTCAGAGAGGGTAAGCGCACAGTATTGGTTGCCCTCACCCTAGAAACTTTGCCCGCATCGGTTGCTCGAATCTTCAACGAGCTGCTCATGGGCGGCGAAATCGACGCTGAGCAACTGGAGTTCATGAGGCAGACAATCACAGACTCTGGAGCCCTCGAGAAAACAGAGCGGCTTATAGAGGAACACTCGAACCGAGCGATCGAGGGGCTTGCAAATCTGGAGATCAGCGATCAGGGACGCAAGATGCTCGCTGCGCTAGCCCAACAGGTGATAAACCGCGCTCACTAGCCAAGAGCTTGAGCGGCTCTGCGCACCGGAGCCTTATGCCCCTTCACGAGAGCTGCTATTGGCTTTTCGCCGAGAACATCGTTTTCCTCGTAGAGCCATTCGATTGCCTCGGATTCTGTAAGACCCAAGTCCAAAAGCTGCAGCATGGTGCCGCGGATGCTGCTAAGTGGCTCACTTCCGACAATGATGTCGGAAGGGATCATCGGTTGCTTGTCGATCTTTACGGCAAAGAGAATGTGCTCCTCGATTAGCCTTCTGACCTTCGAGGTTGAGATGCCAAGCTGCTCGGCCGCCTGGTCGAGCGTGATCCAGTTCTCTACTTGGTCAGCTATCACTCTTTCTCCTGGCGGTTTCGACCAATTGTTCCGCAACTAAGAATGCTAGCTCAAGAGACTGCATGTGATTGAGCCTTGGGTCACAAACCGATTCGTAGCGCATCTCCAGAGTTGCCTCATCAATCTGCTCAGAGCCTCCGAGGCACTCTGCGACATCGTCACCGGTCAGCTCAACATGCAATCCACCCGGGTGAGTCCCAAGGTCCCTATGTACCTCAAAGAAGCCCTGGACCTCATCCATAACATCGTCAAATCGCCTGGACTTGTAGCCGTTTGCGGTTGTGATGCCATTGCCGTGCATTGGGTCAGTGATCCAGAGTGGGCTGGCTCCCGAGTCGCGAACCGCCTCAACTAGCTTCGGTAGTTCATCGCGAATCTTGCCGGCGCCCATTCGACTGATGAGAGTTAGCCTTCCTGGCTCTCGCTGAGGGTCCAGCTTGTCGATAAGCCTAAGGACATCGTCAACACTTGAGGTTGGTCCGAGCTTTACGCCCAGTGGGTTCCTGACTCTTGAGAAGAAATCGACGTGTGCCCCATCCAGCTGCCTGGTGCGCTCTCCGATCCAGATGAAGTGTGAGCTTGTGACGTAGGGAAGCTCGGTTCTAGAGTCGATCCGCGTCAGAGGGCGCTCGTAATCAAAGAGCAGACCCTCGTGAGAGACGAAGAACTCAGTCGCCCTAAGCTCTGCTGAGTCAACTCCACAGGCCTCCATGAACCTCATGGCCCTGTCGATGTCGCCCGCAATTGATTCATACTTTTTATTTGCTGGGTTGTCGGTGAATCCACGGTTCCACGCGTGAACCTCTCGCAGGTCTGCAAAGCCACCGGTGGTGAAAGCCCTGATTAGGTTCAACGTGCTGGAAGAAGTGTTGTAGGCCTGGAGTAGACGCGTGGCATCGTTCTTGCGAGCCTCCTCGGTGAACTCGAAGCTGTTCACAGCATCGCCTCGGTAGGCGGGAAGGGTAACTCCTTCCCTGGTTTCAGAGTCTGAGGATCGAGGCTTAGCGAACTGACCCGCCATGCGACCCATCTTGATTACCGGAAGCGATGAGCCATACATCAAAACCACAGCCATCTGCAGCACTGTCTTGATGCGGTTACGAATGCGGTCGGCCGTTGCGTCGACAAAGGTCTCGGCACAGTCGCCACCCTGAAGTAAGAATGCCTCTCCCCTAGCGGCCTGCGCCAGCCTGGCGCGGAGGGTGTCAACCTCGCCTGCGAAAACCAGTGGCGGGAGCGCGGAAAGCTGGTTTCGCACGTTCTCCAGGACACCAGTGTCTGCCCATGTGGGCTGCTGTGCCGCGGGTAGGTCGCGGTAGTTATCTAGTCCAAAATCCTGCAATGTAGTTCCTTAGTTTGCGCTGCGTGCGAGGCGGTTACGAATGGTTGAGGCATAGACATCAACATATGGCTGGTTTGAGAGCTGCTTGATCTCATAAATAATTTGGTCGGTCACTGCCCGAAGAACTGCCCGCTCCGACTCCATGCCTGCGAAGCGAGTGAAGTCCATTGGCTCACCAATTCGCATGCCTACCCTGCGAATCTTTGGGTATTTACTGCCCAGCGGCATTACCTTCTCGGTGTTAATCATTGCAACCGGAATCACGGGAACCTGAGCCTCGAGAACCATTCTGGCGATTCCCGTTCTGCCCCTATAGAGCTTTGCATCGGGAGACCTGGTGCCCTCTGGGTAAATACCAAGAACCAGCTCGCGCTCTAGGACACCGAGACCGGTGTTTAGGGCATCCTCCGAGGACTTGCCGCCACTTCTGTCAATCGGAAGCTGACCGTTGGCCTTGAAGAACCAACGTATTAGGGCTCCTTTGAAGCCCCTGCCGGTGAAGTAGTCGCTCTTAGCCAAGAAGGTAATCGGCCTTCTAACCTTGAGCGGCAAGAAGATTGAGTCAACAAAGGAAAGGTGATTACTTGCCAGGATCGCCGCGCCGCGCTTTGGAATGTTTTCCAAACCCCTGGCCCAAGGCCTGAAAAGCAGCGTCAGGATAGGCCCCAGCACCAGGTTCTTCAGAATTAGGTAGGTCACGTTTCTTCTCCAGTTTGAAACTAAAGCTTACTGGCCCGCCTGGCGGGCCAAATCGGCTGCTCCAATTACTCCGGCCTCATTCGCAAAGCTGGCAAGGACAATGTCTGCCTCTGGTCGAAATCCTTGAGCGGGAAGCTGGGATGAAAAGTGTCTAGTGATGGGGTCCGATATTCCCTGCCCCAACTCCGAAAGGCCTCCCCCGATTACAAAAACCTCTGGGTCCAAGACAGCAACAAGCGACCCCATAGCTCGGGCGAGATACTCCGCGGCGCGCTCAACCTCTTGGTGGGTCGCCTTGTCTCCCTCTTGAAAGGCCTGATAGGCGTGATGACCGGAGAGCTCTCCGCCGTCAGCTAGCTCCCTAAGCCTCGCCCCTTCGGCTGAATTAGAGCTAGCAATACTTCTGAGCTCCCTCAGCAGAGCGGTGCCAGATGAGTACTGCTCCACGCAGCCGAGTCTTCCGCAGCCACACTTGATGCCGCCATCGACAACTGTTACGTGGCCGAGCTCCCCGCCAATCCCGAAGCCACCGCGCATCAACTTGCCATCGGCCACCACTGCCCCACCGACTCCGGTGCCAAGGGTGAGCATCATCATCGAGCCATACTTTGAGGCGGCACCAAAGCGAAACTCCGCCCAGCCAGCTGCGTTCGCGTCATTTTCGATGATTACCTCGCGACCGACCTTGTCGGAGATTCTTTGCTGCAGCGGCTCATTGCGCCAGTTCAGGTTTGGAGCATAGAGAACCGTGGATCGCTCAGCATCGATGAAACCAGCCGCTGCCACACCTATCCCCGCCACCTCGGGCTCGACCTTTAGAAAGTCCTCGATTAGACCAGTGACATCATCGACCAGCCGCGCAGGATCCTGTGCCGGAGACGCAATTCTTTTTTCCTGGACTACCTTGCCGGATTCATCAACGAGCGCACCAAGAATTTTGGTTCCGCCGATGTCAATACCGACACTAAGCAAGGGGGTCTCCGTTCAAATGGCCAAACCAGAATATTAGGGCGGAATACAGCAAGATGCACTGGTGACTTGCAGCCATCCGCGGCTGGTGACACGGTGATGGGCGAAGAGTAGAGTTTAGGAAACTTCTGAGGGAGACAAACGATGACGTTTTACGATGTGCCGCTGAGAGTGGAAACCAACCCCCGCGAGAACGCAACGGACCTCTTGCTTAGCCGCGTTGCAAAAAACCCAAAGCATGCTCTTTTTAGTCGAAAGAACCCGGACGGCAGCTGGCGCGATGTAACCGCCGAGGACTACCTGAGCGAGGTCCAGAGCCTGGCTAAGGGCTTGATAGCTGCGGGAATCAAGCCTGGCGACGCGGTTGCTCTAATGTCTCGCACTCGCTACGAGTGGACACTAATTGACTTTGCGGTTTGGTTTGCAGGAGGGGTCGTCGTCCCCATCTACGAGACCTCCTCTCCCGCGCAAATCGAGTGGATTCTCTCCGATTCTGACTCGGTAGCGCTTTTTCTTGAGAACGACGAGCACCTAGAGCGCTTCAACAAAATTAAGTCGAACGTAAAGAAGGTGTCCAAGGTGTGGAGGATCGACTCGAAGGAGTTCTCCGACCTTCACAAATCAGGCGAAAAGATCTCCGATGCTGACCTGGAAACGGCTAGGAAAAATGCTGAGGGCCCAGACCTTGCGACCATCGTTTACACCTCTGGCACAACAGGAAACCCAAAGGGTTGTGAACTTACCCACTCGAGCTTTGTCGACCACTGCAAAAATGCGGCTGCTGAGGTTCCCGAGCTTTGCAACGAGTTTCAACGTTCGCTGATATTTGTCCCCCTCGCACACATCTTTGGGCGCTACGTCGCTGCACTCTGCATCTATTCAGGCGTGAAGGTTGGCCACCTAGGCGACACCAAAATGGTGGCCGCCGAGCTCCCTGGCTACAAGCCGACCTTCCTTCTGGCTGTGCCACGTGTGTTCGAAAAGGTCTACAACAACGCGGAACTCAAGGCAGAGGCCGGAGGAAAGGGCAAGATCTTCCGTGCCGCGGCACAAACGGCTATTGACTATTCAAAGGCCCTGGATGACCCCAAGGGGCCAAGTCTTGGCCTGAAGGTCAAGCACAAGCTCTTTGACCGCTTGGTCTTCGCCAAGCTCCGCGCAGCCATGGGAGGCGAGGTCAGATACGCGATCTCAGGTGGTGCGCCACTTGGTGCCAGGCTCGGCCACTTCTTCCGAGGAATTGGACTAATCGTTCTTGAGGGCTATGGTCTCACCGAAACAGCTGCCGCCGCAGTTATTGGCCGCGTTAGCTGGCAGAAGATTGGCAAGGTTGGTAGAGCGCTTCCCGGGACCGGTATCAAAATCGCCGAAGATGGGGAAGTACTCCTTCGCGGCATTAACATCATGCGCGGTTACCACCGAAACGAAGCTGCAACCCGTGAGGCATTCACGGAAGACTGGTTCCGCTCTGGTGACATTGGAGAGTTGGACGAGGATGGCTTCCTAACAATCACTGGTCGAAAAAAGGAACTGCTGGTGACTGCAGGCGGTAAGAACGTTGCTCCGGCACCGATTGAGGACCCACTTCGCGCTCACCCCCTAATTGGCCAGGTGGTCGTGATTGGAGATTCTCAGCCTTTCATTAGCGCTCTTATTTCACTAGATCCTGAGATGGTTCCGGTTTGGTGTGAGCAAAACGGCATCACTGAGAAGCTCACTCTCGCTGAGGCAACCAAGCATCCAAGGATTCGTGAGGAGCTTCAGCAGGCAGTTGACGGGGTCAATGAGAAGTTCTCGCAAGCGGAGCAGGTTAGGGCTTTTGAAATTCTCGATGTGGAGCTCACGGAGGCCTCTGGCCACCTAACGCCATCGCTGAAGATCAAGCGTGGTGAGGTGCTGAAGGACTTCTCGCTACACGTCGACAGAATCTACGCTAGCTAAGAAACCAGTCCTGCTCTCTGAGGGTTCTCAGGGCTATCTTGCGCTCCTCGGGTAGTAACCTGTCCAGGTAAAGAAGTCCATCTAGGTGGTCGCACTCGTGCTGCAGCGCCTGGGCAAGAAGTCCCTCTCCACTAATTTCAATCATGCTGCCATCAAGCTGCAATCCCCTTACGGTCGCCCGCTCATACCTGGGTGTCTTGTGCCAAAGCCCCGGAACCGAAAGACAACCCTCCTCAATCTCTACTTTTTCTCCAGCAAGCTCGATAATCTCAGGGTTTATTAGGTAGCCAAGTTCGTCATCGACGCTATAGGCAAATACCCTTTGGCCCACTCCAATTTGGTTAGCTGCCACGCCCGCTCTACCGGGCACAGAGGTGGTTTCTAAGAGGTCTTGGACTAGAGAATCTGCTGCTGCTAAGTCGGTGACCTCAGTGCAAACGCTTTTTAGAATCGGGTCTCCGAAGAGCCGAATTTCCCGAACGCTCAATCCACCAGACCGTCGACGACAAGCGCTGCAAGATCCCTTGCTGCCTGCCTAGTGGCGGGGTGAAGCTTGTCAAACTGAATCACTGCGCCGGCTGCCAGCATCGGGTCATAGGGAACACGAACCACAGCACGAACTCTGGTCTTGAAGTGGTTTTCAATCTCATCGAGCTTCACAAGCTGGGTGCCGTAGGTAGCCGTGTTTAGCGCAACCACGGAGTTCTTTACGAGGTCACCATAGCCATTGGACTCGAGCCAGGTAAGAGTCTCGCTCGCGAGCTTTGCCTCGTCTACAGAACCACCCGAAACGATGACTAGACCGTCAGCGCGCTGCAAAATTGCTCGCATGACGCTGTGGACAATGCCAGTGCCGCAGTCGGTGAGGCAAATGCTGTAGTAGCGGGTAGCGATGTCTGCAACTACGTTGTAATCGCCCTCATCGAATGCCTCCGAAAGCATTGGGTCGGTGTCTGAAGCCAAAACATCCAGCCGTGACTTGTCTCGAGAGACGAAATCACTGAAGAGCGTGAAGGAGGTGATTCCACCGGCACGCTTTACGACGTCGCGAACCGTTCGATCGCTTTTTAGCTCGACGCGCTCGGCCAGGGTTCCGCGATCAGGGTTGGCGTCTATCGCCAAAACCCTGTCTTCACGAACCAACGCCATCGCCATGCCGATTAACGTCGTGATGGTGGTCTTACCAACGCCCCCCTTGCGGGTCAGCACCGGCACAAATCTCGTCTCTCCTTCAAGGTCGAGCATGATTCTTGCGTCGAGGGCGCGCCTAGCCAGAACTTTCTTGTTGTCACCGGGATTGAACTTGCCAAATGTCAGGCGATAAATCACCCTTCGGCCAAAGGTCTCCGGAATTACCCGCGGTCTTGCCTCGTCTCGAAGCAGCCTGTCGGCGGTTAGCATGCTGGCCGGCTCAGACTCTTCAAACAACTCGGATGCGACTGTGACCTGCTCGCCCTCTGCGCTTATCGAGACGATTTGACCAGTTTCGGGATCTAGTTCTAGATCCGAATAGTCTGCATTCTCCCCCGACGAAAACTCGTCATCATTATTGCGAGACATCTCTCCCTATTCGATTACTGCTATTAGGTCGCCACCCTCAACGGGTGTTGGGCCAGCTACTCCCAGCCGAACAATCTTGCCACTAATTGGAGCCGCAATGGAGGCCTCCATCTTCATTGCCTCGATCGACGCAATTGGTTGGCCCGCGCTAACAGTCTGTCCCACCTCGACCTTTGGTGTCACAACGCCGGTGAATGGGGCGGCTGCATGGGACGGGTTCGCTGGATCGGCTTTCTCGGCTGTCGACTCAACACTTGAGATGCTGTGGTCCCGAACGGTAACTGGTCTGAGCTGACCATTGAGCTTTGCCATGACGGTTCTGAAACCTTTGGAGTCAGCCTCTCCGATGGCCTCGAGCCCGACAAAAAGCTGAAGCCCCTTGCGCAACTCCACAACGTGCTCGGTCTCAGGCTCCAAGCCGTACAGATAATCAAGAGTCGGAACGTTGGTGAGTTTGCCATAGGTCGTGCGCATCCGCTCGAACTCTTTGGTAGGAGCTGGGAACAAGAGTCTGTTTAGTGTCTGCCTTCGAACCGAGTGCTCGCTGCTGGATATGCCCTCAACGTCTTCCTTGGTGATTGGCTTGATCGAAATATCTGGGTTTTTACCCTTCATAACCTTGGTTCTGAACGGCTCGGGCCAGCCTCCTGGAAGGTCCCCAAGTTCACCGGCCATGAAACCAATGACCGAGTCTGGGATGTCAAACTTCTGAGGATTTTCCTCAAATTCTTTAGGGTCTGCATCGACCGCAACTAAGTGAAGTGCCAAATCACCAACCACTTTTGAGCTCGGAGTTACCTTTGGTGGCCTTCCCAGAATGCGGTTCGCCTCTGAGTACATCTGTTCTACCAGCTCGAAGCGATCTCCAAGGCCAAGCGCAATTGCCTGCTGCCTCAAATTTGATAGCTGGCCGCCGGGAATCTCATGCCTATAGACCCTTCCAGTGGGTCCTGGAAGGCCTGACTCGAAGGGGGCGTAGACCTTTCGGACTGCCTCCCAGTAAGGCTCTAGGTCTGTCACCTTGTCTAGTGACATTTCGGTGTCGCGCTCGGTGTTCGCTAGAGCTGCCACTAATCCAGAGGCAGATGGCTGTGAGGTTGTTCCAGCCATGGGTGCACTTGCAACGTCTACCGCATCAACACCCGCGTCGACCGCGGCAAGCAGTGTTGCCAACTGACCACCCGCGGTGTCATGGGTGTGGAGATGAACGGGAAGGTCAAATCGGTCCCTAAGTGCGCTAACTAAGGTCGCTGCCGCCCGAGGGCGCAGGAGGCCGGCCATGTCCTTGATAGCAAGAACATGCGCGCCTGCAGAAACTACGCTGTCTGCGAGCTTCAGCCAGTAATCGAGAGTGTAGAGATTTTCGTTTGGATCCAGGAAGTTACCGGTGTAGCTGAGCCCGACCTCTGCCACCGATCCAGTGTGTTCCCTCACGGCATGAATTGCAGGGGTCATCTGGTCAACATCGTTTAGAGCATCAAAGATGCGGAAGATGTCAACACCAGTAGCGGCGGCCTCCTTGATGAAGGCATCTGTGACTTCGGTTGGATAAGGCGTATAGCCGACGGTATTCCTGCCCCTGAGGAGCATCTGGATACAAATGTTTGGAAGATTTGCCCTAAGTGCCTCGAGACGCTCCCAAGGATCTTCTCCCAGAAACCTCAGTGCAACGTCATAGGTTGCGCCGCCCCAAGCCTCGATACTCAGTAGCTCTGGGGTCATTCTGGAAACATAAGGAACCGCTGCAACCAGATCTTTACTTCGAACCCTGGTAGCCAAAAGCGACTGGTGGGCATCCCGGAAGGTGGTGTCAGTTACGAGAACTCTGTTTTGCTCTCTCATCCAGGAAGCAAACTTCTCTGGACCAAACTCTGCTAAAAGCTGCTTTGAACCCTTAGGAGGCTCTGCCAAAAGGTCAATCTGTGGAAGCTTGAGTGCTGGATCGGTCTTACCCTCACCTGATCCGAAAGGCTTGTTTACAGTTACCTCAGCAAGCCACTGCAGCACCTTGGTGCCGCGGTCCTGAGACACTCTTGCTTGCATCAGCTCGGGACGCTCATCTATGAAGTGGGTAGATAGATCCCCCGAGGCAAAGGTGTCATCGTCGAGCACGGCCTGAAGAAAGTTGATGTTGGTCGCTACTCCCCGAATGCGGAACTCCGCCAGGGCCCTTCGTGTTCGCTCGACCGCAGAGCGGAAGTCTCGACCACGAGTGATGAGCTTCACCAGCAGCGAGTCAAAGTGGGGAGACACTTCGGCACCTGTGGTGACCGTCCCGCCATCGAGACGGATGCCGGCACCTCCCGGTGAGCGATAGGTGGTGATCATGCCGGTGTCGGGACGGAAGCCAGCGGCTGGGTCCTCGGTTGTGATGCGGCACTGAATTGCAAAGCCATGTGGCCGGATGTCCTCTTGCCTTAGCCCAAGCTCCGCAAGGGTCTGGCCCGCCGCGATACGAAGCTGCGACTGCACCAGGTCAACATCGGTGACTTCCTCGGTCACGGTGTGCTCGACCTGAATCCTGGGGTTCATCTCGATGAAGACATGCTTACCAGTGTTGGGGCCTTCAGTTTCAATCAGAAACTCAACGGTTCCAGCATTTTGATAGCCGATCTCGGTTGCGAATGCAATTGCGTCCTTAAAAAGCTGCTGACGAAGATCGTCATCAAGGTGAGGTGCGGGAGCAATCTCAACAACTTTTTGGTTGCGACGCTGAATCGAGCAGTCGCGTTCCAAAAGGTGCATGATGTTGCCCTCGAGGTCGGCAAGAATCTGTACCTCAATGTGGCGAGGGCGAATTACAGCCTGCTCGAGAAAAACCCTGGGATCCCCAAATGCACTGGAAGCCTCCTGCATGGCAGCCTCCAAGGCCTGCTTCAGCTCAGACTTCTGGTCAACTTTGCGCATGCCGCGACCCCCGCCGCCGGCAACTGCCTTCACATATAGCGGGAAGCCGATCTTTTCAGCTTGCCCCTCGAGTTTCTTGACATCGTCGGAGGATTCGGTGGACGCAAGCACTGGAACACCTGCCCTGATTGCCGCGGCCTTGGCATTAACCTTGTCTCCCGCGAGCTCCAAGATCTCGGCCGCGGGTCCTACAAAGGCAATCCCGTTTTCGCGGGCGGCATTTGCTAGGTCCGGATTTTCACTCAAGAAGCCGTAGCCGGGGTATATGGCGTCTGCCCCACACTCCTTGGCCACCCGGATAATCTCGTCAACAGAGAGGTAGGCGCGAACCGGTGATCCCTCAGCACTGATCTCGTAGGCCTCGTCGGCCTTGAGCCTGTGAACTGAGTTGCGATCCTCGTATGGGTAGACGGCAACTGTGCGCGCGCCCGTCTCGTACGCGGCACGAAATGCCCTAACCGCTATTTCTCCGCGGTTAGCCACCAGAATCTTTTTGAACATCAAACCTCACTGAAACACAGGTGCCCTAAGGGTTACCAGCGCATAAAAAGGTAGCCTAATCCAATGCACGTGCTGAGTGTGAGCTCCCTCAAGGGTGGCGTGGGTAAAACCACCGTTGCGTTAGGCCTAGCCTCTGCGGCACTCAATAAGGGCTTGAACACCCTGGTGATTGACCTAGACCCCCAGTGCGATGCAACCAGTGGTCTTGCCGCACCTTCTGACCAGGGTTTCTCGGTGGCAGAGGTGCTGCAAAGTCCGAAGCTGCAGAACCTAAGACGGGCCATTGTCCCCTCCGCTTGGCACCGCGAATCTAAGATGGATGTTTTGGTCGGCAGCCCAAGATCTTTGCTTCTAGACAACCCCGCTCCTTCGGTTTCAGACGTTTGGAAGCTGGAGGAGGTTCTTGCAAGTATTGAGGATGAGTACGATCTGGTAATCATTGACACTCCCCCCTCCATCAATGCCCTAACCAGAACCGCATGGGTTGCCTCGGACCGAGTTATCTTGGTAACCGAGCCTGCGCTTTACTCTGTGATTGCTGCCGACCGAGCTAGAAAGGCCATTGTCGAGATCAGCGCCAAGCTGTCGCCAAGGCTCCAGCTGTTTGGAGTTGTTGTGAACAGACTCCGCACGCAATCCCACGAACACGAGTACCGTCTCAAGGAACTCAGAGACATGTTTGGGGACCAGCTGCTAATGCCCTATTTCGAGGAGCGAGCAGCCGTCCAACAGTCCACCGGAGCAGCAAGACCAATCCACTCCTGGCCCGCGGAAGGTGCTTCAGAAATAGCCAAGGGCTTCGACTGGCTTCTCGCTGGGGCCCTGAGCGAACTCTCTTCAACGCCGGTTCGAAAGGCCAAGGCGGGAGTAGTTGATCGCTCAATAAGGGGTCAAAGCATTAGCGAGATGGTTGAGGTTGAAGAGGTGCCGAGCTCCAGAAGAGCAGAGAAAAAACGGCGCTGGTTTAGCTTTAGGAAATCTTCCTAGCCCTGCGCAGTGCTAGCTCGTCTTGGACCTGAGCCTCCTCTGCAGCAAAGTCAACGAGAGTTGCTTCCACCTCGCGAAGCACCCGGCCAATCGCAATTCCGAAGACCCCCTGGCCCTGGCCAAGAAGGTCGATGACCTCATCCTGAGAGGTGCAGAGGTAAACGGTTACGCCGTCAGACATCAAAGTCGTATTTGTTAGATCTGAAACTCCGGCCTCGTGGAGTTGCTCGACCGCAACTCGGATCTGCTGAAGGGATACCCCCGCATCCAGCAGCCTCTTTACAAGCTTTAGAACCAGAATGTCGCGGAAAGAATAAAGTCTTTGGGAACCAGATCCTGTTGCGTTCTGGATCGAAGGCTCAACCAGCTGGGTTCTTGCCCAGTAATCAAGCTGGCGATAGGAAATACCTGCGGCAACTGCGGCAGATGCACCACGGTAGCCAACGTCGCTGGCTGGCAAGCCGTCATCAAAGAGCATCGGTGATTCGTGATCCACAATGCCTCCTATTCTTAGACAAGTGCCAATTCTGCCTTCAAGTTCTACTTTAAGGTTTCAAGGAACCGTTCGGCGTGTCGCTATCCTTCGATTTCCTCTACTGCCTCGGCGATTAGATGGGCCCTAATTGCACCAAAGCGCTCAGCAATTTCCCTTGCGATGTGACCTGCCTTAGCTGCAGAGTCTGGTGCCTTTTTTCTGACAACTGGCTCCGTAACGCCAGTAATGATGCCAACCTCGCGCTCGGCGGCTGACTTTAGTCCCCTCAGATGCCTGGGCTGAATACCGAACTGCTCAAGGGCCACCAGTGCAAAGGCAATTTCCACCTCATGAGATGAGTGGGGCTGGGCACCAAACAAACCAAGTTCGGCCCCCTCTTTGAAGGCCTGGTCGCTTAGTGAAGTCTCGGCCTTTAGTTGAGCGGTTGAGAATCTCTGTCCCTTGCGAAGTGACGCGGGACTCGCTGTCGGGAGTAGTGGCTGCCTCCCAGCGTCCAACTCCTCTAGGTATTCCTTGATGACCTTCAGTGGTAGGTACTGGTCCCGCTGGAGGGTGAGCACGACGCGAAGTCGCTCGATTTGGTTTTCCGAGTATTTGCGATAACCAGCATCGGTTCTCTCGGGGGTTACAAGACCCTGGTCCTCCAAGAACCTCAGCTTTGAGGGTGAGAGGTCTCCAAACTCAGGCTTCAGTACCGTGAGCACCTGCCCGATTGTGTAGAGCTTCCGGTGGTCTTGGAGCTTGCGAACAGCATTCTCCATCTAGCGATCCTTCTCTGATGCGTAGAAGGTGAGCCGAAACTTACCAATCATCACTTCCATGCCTGTGATGAGCTGCTGGGTCTCAGTGCTCTGACCATCTATGTAGGTTCCATTCATCGAACCCATGTCGCTGACTGTAAACTTCCCGCCCGCGCGCTCGAACTGTGCGTGACGACGTGAAACAGTGACGTCATCTAGGAAAATGTCAGCTTCTGGGTGGCGACCTGCGACCGTAAGGTCCTGGTCGAGAAGAAAACGAGAGCCCTGCCCTGGTCCCCGATGGACAACTAGCAGTGCAGAATTGGCCGGCAACGCTGCTACGGCCGCAAGTTCTTCTGGGAGTAAAACTGGTGAGCTTTGCGAGACGATGTCGCTAGCGAATCTAGCGGTGTCCTCACTGCCTGATTCCCTGGACATTTAGCCTCCCCTAGAGACTAAATGTTAGGGGATGAACGCCTCTCAAGGGAAATCAATTGTCGAAGTTGGGCGAGGTATACAAATCCCGCCACCCAATACAGTCCAATTCCCCAGTAGGCGAAGCCCCAGGCCAGCGGGAGAATCACTGCTTCAGCGGTTGGCCACACATCAGCCAGTAGCAGCAGCGGAAGCGCATAGAGAAGCGCAAAGGTCGCAGCTTTACCCAAGAAATGGACCGGGAGCGGACCATAGCCATGGGATGCAGAGATTGGATAACCAATCAGCAAAAGTACATCTCGTGCGACTATCACGATTGCGAGCCAAGCAGGAATAATCTCATTCACAGTTAGCCCGATCAGGGTCGCAAGAATGAAGAGCCTGTCCGCGGAAGGGTCCAAGACCTTGCCCAGCAAGGTTATCTGGTTGAACTTCCTGGCGATAAAGCCGTCTAGCCAGTCGGTGAAACTCGCGAACATAAGCACTAGGAAGGCAATTAGAAACTGGTCAGCGATCAACAGCCACAAAAACACCGGCACTAGGAGGAGCCTGAGGATGCTGAGCATGTTTGGGATGCTCTTTAGCTCCTGGCTTAGCTGCATAGCCAGATTCTAACTAAACAACTCCCGCGCGGCTCAGAACCTCTGTCACGTTGGCGTATTCATTGAAGGCATATAAATGAACGGCTTCAACCCCGGCCTCGCATAACTCTCGTATCTGCCAAGCTGCCCAATCAATCCCAACTTCACGTCGAGCGACCGCATCATCAGCAGTCTCGAGCCTCGACGCGAGCTCTTCTGGTCTTTGCTCGCCTGTTAGCTCTACAACTCTCGCAAGCCTGCCAAGGGAAACTATCGGCATAATTCCGGGCACTAATTTGATGGTGACTCCCCTGCTCCTTGCGAGCTCAACAAAGCTCAAATAGTCGTGAGAAAAGAAGAAGAGCTGGGTAATCGCAAAATCTGCGCCTGCATCCTGCTTGGCAAGCAAAGCTGCGATGTCGGAGCGATCAGATCCAGACTCCGGGTGACCATTAGGAAAGGCTGCCACTGCAGTCTTACCCTCGCTAGTCCCCCTAGTTTCCCCAATTAGCCGGACAAGCTGGTCCGCCCTTGAAAGAGTGCCTGGTGGCATAGATTCTGCTCCCTCAGGCAGATCTCCTCTGAGGGCCAAAAAATCATTTATGCCCTCACTGAGGAATTCGCGGACGAGCGCCCTAGCATCGACTTCAGACGTCCCGACGCAAGTCAGGTGGGCGAGCGGCGATGCTTGAGAGTTATCCCTAATGAACTTCAAAACGCTGAGTGAGTCTCGCGTGCTGGAGCCACCGGCTCCAAAAGTCACCGAAATATACCTTGGATTCAATTCGGACAGCCGAATAATTGCCTCATGAAGTTTGGGGATGTCTTCAGCTTTTCTCGGAGGGTAAACCTCAAATGAAACTTGCACTTTTGCGAGCCTTCCGCTTGGTAATCACCGGCGGGGCCCCGAACTTGGCGACAACCAAATATTACCTCATGCTAGAGCTACAGTAATCACATGGAAATTACAGTTGCTGACCACCCGCTTATCGCCCATAAGGTGACTCTTCTAAGGGATGTGAGCACTACCAGCAGCCAATTCAGGCAGCTCGTCGAGGAACTAGTGACTCTCCTGACTTTTGAGGCGACCAAGTCTCTTGCCACAGAGGATGTTGAGGTCACAACGCCCCTGACAAAGACAAAAGGTGTCAGGCTGGCTAAGCCAACGCCTCTCATCATTCCGATTCTCCGAGCCGGCCTGGGCATGCTCTCTGGAATAACAAAGCTTCTTCCCGATGCAGAGGTTGGCTTTCTTGGCATCAAGCGCAACGAAGAGACGCTGCAGCCGGAGACTTATGCAAACCGGCTTCCCGATGATCTCTCTGGACGACAGGTAATCCTCATCGACCCAATGCTTGCGACGGGCGGAACTCTGAATGACTCAATTGACTACGCATTTGAGAGGGGCGCAATGAGCGCTATCTGCATTTGCTTGCTGGGAGCACCAGAGGGGGTCGATTCGGTCAGCAAACATGTCACAACAACCTGGCCCGAGAAGAGGGTCAGCATTCACTTAGCGGCTCTCGACGAAAGACTGAATGAAGTCGGCTACATAGTCCCCGGTCTTGGGGATGCCGGTGACAGGCTTTATGGAACCTCATCTGACTGAGGGTGGGTCTCGTGGGAATCGGAACCTCAATGATTTCAGTGGCCTCTATTGCTGTCTCTGTTGCGGAAGGCGTGGAAGTGGTATTGGTCGGGATTGGCTCGGCGGTGGTACACCCAGAAAGGACTAGTGCCAATCCAATAGCGAGTGTTTTTCTACTTCGTCTCCCCCGAAGCATGTTTCCACCATAGCAAGTGCGACTCGACAAATAGCGGTTTCAGTCGGGCTGGCGGGATTTGAACCCACGACCCCTTGTCCCCCAGTTAAGTGCAGGTTGTTCGTAGATGTTCGCTGGTGTTCGTTTTTCCAGAGTTTTCAGGGATGCGAACACCTACGAACACAGGCGAACATCAGCGGATAGTGCTCAGGTGGGGGAACATCTGGGGGAACGAGAGCTAAACTCGCCGATTCCCATGGCTTCAAATTAGTTTGGCGCAACATCCTCTAGGGTGATGTGCCTGCTTGGCATGAGCCCTCTGACCTGCTCTCCCGCAACAACATCTCCAGAGTAGTAAGTCTCTGGAGAAGCTTCGCTCTGATACTTCTGAATCAAACCGTAGAAGTCATCCGGGGCTAATCCAAAAGTTTCGCTGAATACCATCCGCCAATCTGATCTGCCTTGAAGGTTTGACCAGTAATCGGACAGGACTAGTTTCAGAGCCTGTTCCTCAGATACATTCCCTTGACTCATAAGTTCTTGAATCAGAGCAAGCACCATGAAGCTCGAAAAATTGTAGTTTTGATCACCCTCTACGTTGACATAATCTTCAAAAACAGCAGGGTTCTCCAGACCATTAGCCGTTACTGGAAACAACCCGTTGTCAAATTCGCTTTGGCCGTAATAAGTCTGGGTGAATAGCTCTTCAAAGGTTTTGGCGCCACCCTCGACGAGCCAAACCGGCTTCATAAGGTTGCCTGACCTTGCGATTTGGAAAACGTGGTAATACTCGTGAGCAATCACGGCGTATCGGTGCAAGGAGTCATATCGAAACTCGTCAGCATTGATTTCGAGAACCATCCAGCGGCCAGAACCGTCTCCACAAATACATGCCCCTCCCATGCCAGGACGCTCATCCGGCCACGGGTTACCCACGGCGCTTGACCACGCATAAACCTGCATTGGTGATTGCATCGATGGAATAGCGAACACACAGTCTGAAATTGGAAAGAGATTTTCGAGGTTGTCGATGGCTGAAAAGTACTCAGCTTGCCAGTCACTTGGAAGGCTTTCGTGAACGTTGTGTTGAAATTCAAAGTTTGAAGCTTGTGCCAGATTGCTGGGGTCGCACTCTTCCTTAGGACTCGACTCGGGGTTGTCTTCCTCAGGACTCGACTCGGGGTTACTCGTACTCACTTCTGCGCTACTTTGAATTTGGCTACTTGTCAATCCCCTCGGCTCTGATGAGCAACCGAGTATCGCAACTCCGAGGAGCAGAGTGATAAAGAAGCTTGATACAAGTCTTTGAACTGGCTTATTCACTACAGTTTGACCACTTTCCCAAAGCTGCAGCCTAAGCCGCAATGAGTTAAGGTTCAAGCCGCAGTGCGGCCCTGGAGGCCGGCCGGGGGAGCATGAAAGAGCTTAACCCCCCTCGATCCCAGTCGGGCTGGCGGGATTTGAACCCACGACCCCTTGTCCCCCAGACAAGTGCGCTACCAAGCTGCGCTACAGCCCGCTTCAGGTGCCTAGTCTATTGGGCTTTACTTGCTCGAGACTGAACCCACAGGAGTAGAGCAACAAACAGTGCTCCAACTGCAAAGAAAGCAAGCGGGGTGAGACTCTCCGAACTAACCGGTTGTCCTAAGTTGTCCTGCCATGGCCAGAGAGACCTGAGTGATCCAAGCATTAAACCCGTCATGACTGCCAGGGTTATCCTTCGTTTGTTTACTAGGAGCCACCTAAGTGCAGTTGAAAACATTGCCAATCCAACAATCGCTCCAAGCACAAAAACACTCAGGTAGCCAAAATCAAGGTCATTCACAGCATCGATAGTTGGCGCATAGAAACCGATGGCAAGCAAGAGAAACGAACCCGAGACTCCCGGCAGAACCAGTGCACAAACGGCAACCGCGGCTGCCAAGAAAACCAGAGCCAGAGCTGGATCAGCAACTTCCTGCTTAGGTAGGCTCACCAACACAAAAGAGATTGCCGCGGCAATCAGGCCAAGGAGGTAGTCGGCAGCTCGCCAACTCGCCCCTACCATTCGATAGGGAACTAGAAGTGAGACAAGGATTAGCCCTGCGAAAAGGCCTCGCATGTTTTCCGGCTGGCTCTCAAGAAGCGGCTCGATTGCTGCGGCAGCGGCAAAGATTGCTGCGAACATCCCCACTAGAACTGGCAGGACAAGCAGCCAGTCAATTTGCCGTGCAGCCACCTTGGCCTCTTGCAGCTTTCCCCGAAGGAGAAGGACAAATGCTTCAACCGCACTTGCCGCCGAGCCAATGATTCGTTCATAGATGCCGACGATGAGGGCAATGGTGCCGCCAGAAACGCCAGGAATTACCTCGGCTGTGCCGATGAGGAAGCCGCGGAAGAGATTGGCGATCACTTTGACCTCTTCTCTCTGACCCTCACCCCAATTTCAACTGGGGTTCCCTCGAAGCCATATAGCTCTCGAAGCTTACGGATGATAAATCTGCGATAGCCGGCCTCTAGGAATCCGCTTGCAAACAGAACAAACTTTGGAGGTCTGGATGCCGCCTGCGTTCCGAAAAGGATCCGTGGCTGCTTTCCTCCCCTGATTGGGTGGGGGTTCGATGCCTGAAGCTCCTGAATAAAGGCGTTTATTTTTCCGGTGGGGATTCGCTTGTCCCAGTTTTCAAGCGCTACCTCCAAAGCGGGTACCAGTTTTTCGAGGTGCCTGCCAGTAAGGGCTGAGAGATTTACCCTGGGGGCCCAATCGACGTGAGCCAACTCAGACTCGATTTCCTTCTCCAAATAAATACGCCGCTCGTCATCAAGCATGTCCCACTTGTTGAATGCGAGCACCAAAGCTCGACCAGAATCCAAAGCCAGCTGCACGATCCGAATATCTGCCTCGCTGATGGGTTCGGTGACATCAAATAGCACCACCGCAACCTCTGCCCGCTCTAAGGCAGCTGCGGTTCGAAGTGAGGCGTAGAAGTCGGCACCCTGTTGACGATGCATGCGCCTGCGAATACCCGCAGTGTCAACAAACCTCCAGATCTTTCCAGAGATTTCGACCTGCTCATCAACTGGGTCACGAGTTGTCCCGGCAAGTTCATTGACCACTGCCCGATTGGTCCCTGTTGCTTTATTCAAGAGCGAGGACTTTCCGACGTTGGGCCTGCCAATCAGCGCCACTCTTCTGGGCCCGATGTATTCATCGGGTGCAATCTTGGACTGCTGGGGAAGCACCTTTATCGCTGCATCCAGCAGGTCCGCCACTCCCCTACCATGAAGTGCAGATACCGGGTAGGGCTCACCAAGACCAAGCGACCAAAGCGATGCAGCCTCTGGCTCCAGGTGGGAATCATCGATCTTGTTTGCAACAAGTAGCACAGCCTTGCCCGATGACCTAAGCATCTTGACTACCTGCTCATCAGATGCGGTCGGGCCAACCATCGCATCAACGACAAACAACACTGCATCGGCGAGCTCGACGGCAACCTCGGCCTGCTCGGCAACCGAGAGGTGAATACCCTCCGCATCAATTTCCCAACCACCCGTATCAACAAGTGAAATCTGCCTGCCGTTCCATTCGGCGCGGTAAGTCACCCTGTCCCTCGTGATGCCTGGCTTGTCCTCAACCACGGCCTCTCTGCGACCAAGAATCCTGTTGACCAGTGCAGATTTACCAACATTCGGCCTTCCGACAACCGCTAAAACAGGCGGAGCGGGGAGGTAAGTCTCGGAGCCGTAATCATCGAGGTCCGTCTCGAGAATTTCAATGTCATCTTCCTCGAGCTCGTAGGACTTTAGTTCATCGCGCAGCAGGTTTACCTTGGCAACCTCGAGCTCCTCGTCGCTCATGCGTGTGACCTCTCAATTTCAGCAATTACTGCCTCGACACTCTCCTCGAAGCTTAGGTGGGAAGTGTCGATTAGCTTCACTCCCGCAGCGGGAGCCATGAACTCAACGACCTTCGAGTCTGAAGCGTCACGAGCTTTCAGGTTTTTAGTGCTCTCAGTTTTCTCTGCGCTTCTTCTTTGTAGCCTGACCTCTTCACTTGCTGTAAGGAGGACTCGGACATCAGCATCTACAAAGACCACGGTGGTTAGGTCTCGGCCCTCGCAAACAACCCCTGCGAGACTGCACAAGGATATTCGCGACCTGGCATCCTGGTGCTGAAGAGCGCGCACTCTTGGCTCCCTAGCAAACTCGGAGACCCTGGAGGCGACCTCTTGGGTCCTAATCTCCCCAGTTACACCTACTCCTGCAAGCAACACTTCAGGATTAAGTGGATCTAGGGAAATCTTGTAGTCGAAAGAATCGAGTAGTTCCTCTAGGGAACTGCCTGGATTGTTTATGGCATGAAGAGCAAAGGCCCGGTATCCAGCTCCCGTATCGAGATAGCCATAGCCAAGACGCTCAGCGACCGCCTTCGAGACACTTGACTTTCCAGAACCCGCAGGCCCGTCAATTGCAACAACTATTGGCATTAGACCAGTCGCCAACCATTTTGGGTGAGCTGTTCACTCAGTCGCTCTGCCGCCTCTGGAAGGACCTGAATCTCAACCAAACCTATTTGAGCTCCCGGAGAGTGCTCAAGCTTGAGGTCCTCGATGTTCACGCCAACCTCACCTATGAAGGTCAGTAGGGAAGCGAGAGATCCTGGGCTGTCATCTATCACAACTGTCAGAAGTTGGTAGTCGACAAACTTGCCGCCGTGCTTACCAGGAATCCTTGAGACTCCGCTGTTTCCTCGTTCCAGAAGGCTATGGAGCTTAGCAAGTGAGCCAGGTGAGTCAAGGTTTTCAAGACTTTGAATCAGCTCTTCGATGTCCTTTTTGAATTCAGCCAGTAGCGGCGAAACGAGGTCGGCATTTTGAGAGAGAATCTGCAGCCATAAATCAGGATCGCTGGAAGCGATTCGGGAAGCGTCCCTTAGTCCCTGGCCCGCAAGTCCGAGCTGCTGCTCGTTTCCAGACTGGAGCCTTGCGGCTAGTGCAGATGAAACTATCTGTGGCAGGTGGGAAACAAGTGCGACTGCCCGATCGTGCTCTTCTGCACTCATAACTATTGGAAGCGCACTTAGCTGCATCGCAAGATTCTTTAGCCTCTCGACCGACGCCGGTGAAGCATTGGCCGAAGGGGTAATCACCCACGGCCTGGCAAAAAATAGGTCTGCCCTGGCCGCGCCTGGCCCGCCCTTTTCTCTTCCCGCCATTGGGTGAGAACCTATGTACCTATGGGCGAGGGCTGGGGCAATTCTTGCAACCTCACGTGCAATTTCTGCCTTAACGCTGGCAACATCGGTGACCAAAGCCTCGGGGTGCTTTTCCAATTGTCCCGCGACAACCTCAGCGGTCATCTCTGGCGAGACACACACGATTACGAGTTTGTAGTCTCCTTCTGCCTCAGTGCCTGCCCCATACTCAATGGCAAGGCGCAGGTTTGCTTTTGATCGATTTTCAAGACCCACATCAACGCCGTGTTTGGACAGCGCCAAACCGAGGGATGTGCCAATAAGGCCAGCCCCAACGATCTTTATGCGTTCTGAGCTCACTGGGCCAGGTCAGTCCTGAGTGCCTGCGCACCACGAAGGTAGATGTGGCTAATCTCGCTGCGCTGCTTCTTGGTGTCAACGTGCATCATGAGACGAATCACTCTCGGCATAGCCCCAGCGACATCCATCTCCACTGAGCACATCAGTGGAACGTCACCAAGTCCAAGTTCTCTTGCGGCTAGAGCGGGAAACTCACTGACAACATCGGGGGTTGCGGTGAACCAGATTGAGATTAAGTCTGCGGCATCTAGAGAGTTCTCGTGCAGGACCCTTGTCACAAGTTCGGCAGTTGACTTTAGTAGGTGCTCGCGCTCGTCACTCTCGAGCTGAATAGCTCCGCGAATTGCTCTAACTGCCATTAGCGCCTCTTTGTCTTGCCTGAACCTGCCGCCTCCATCAGGCTGCTGATTTCAAGCTTACCCAGCTCCCTAACCTGTCCGGGCTTCATCGGCCCCAGCCTCAGAGGGCCAAAGCTCTTACGCGTTAGCTCAATTACCTCGTGCCCAACAGCTTCGAGCATCCTTCGAACAATGCGGTTCTTACCCGAGTGCAGCGTTAGCTCAACAAGAGACTCAATGTTGTTTTGATCAATGAGCTTGACAGTGTCAGCCTTTTGTAGGCCGTCCTCAAGCTTGATACCATCTCTAAGCCGCTGCAACTCAGTCCTTTGAATCTTGCCCTTGACTTTGGCGAAGTAGAGCTTCTCAACCTCATAGCTTGGGTGAGCTAATTGGTTTGCCAAGTCCCCATCGTTAGTCATGAGCAGGATTCCCGAGGTGTCCTGGTCGAGCCTCCCGACATTGAAAACGCGCTCGTACTGGACAAAGAAGTCTGCGAGGCAGGGTCTTCCGTACTCATCCTCCATTGTGGAGACGATGCCCTTGGGCTTGTGAAATGCGAGGTAGATGCGGTCCGGATCCAGCTGGATGGGCCTGCCGTCCACCATGACTGAATCGCTCTGCGGATCGACTCTGGTGCCGAGTTCCCTAACCACCTTGCCGTTTACCTTCACTCTGCCCTGAAGCATCAACTCCTCTGCCTTGCGCCTTGAGGACACTCCTGCTGCGGATAGTGCCTTTTGAAGCCTTATGCCATCTTCAGTCAATGTTGTCCTGGTTTGGTAGGTGCGGGCTGATTGGAGGAAGCTCCTCAAGTGAATTTATGCCCAACTGCTCGAGCAGCGAATCGGTGGTTCCGAACATGGATGCCCCGGAGTCTTGGTCTTGGAATAGCTCCACTACCAGCCCACGCGAAATCAATGTTCTGACAACCGAATCGACGTTTACTCCTCGAATTGAGGAGATCTGTCCACGGGAGATTGGCTGCCGGTAAGCAATAACTGAGAGAGTCTCGAGGGCCGCCTGAGAAAGCTTTGCCGGATTCTCGTTTGCTACCAGTTGCCTCACACCCCAGTCGTGGGCCTGCCTCACATACAGCCTCCAACCGCCGCCTACCTCACGAAGTTCAAACCCTCTGCCTTGGCCCTCGTGGGCTGAGTCATAGTCAGCCTGCAGGGCCTCTATTTCTTTCCGCACCTCATTAATTGGAGACTCGAGCGCCCCCGCGATGGTGATAATGCTCAATGGGGTTTCTGAGACGGTGAGCAATGCCTCGAGGGCCGCACGCATGGAGAGATCAGTTGTCATAGTCGGCGCCTAATTTTGCCAATTGATCCTGATCAACGTCCTTTGATTTCCACTGAATGTCGATTTCGCTAAAGCTTTCCTTCTGTTTCAGCCCCACGGCACCAATCCGATAGAGCTCGAGAATCCCAAGAAACCTAGCGACGAACTCTGCCCTGTCTCTGGTGCCACTTACGAGCTGCCGGAAAGTTAGCTTGCCGGCCTGTCGGAGCCTCTTGACCATAATTCTCACCTGTTCCCTGATGGAGACCTTTGGGGCATGGAGGTGGGACACCCCCACTTCAGGCATCGTTTTCGGGGCAAGTGCGGCCTTTGCGATGTCGTGAAGCTCTTGAATAGTGGTATTCCACTCGAGCTCTGGACGGAGATTTCTATAGGGCTCCTCCAGCCTTACCGCCCTTGGGTAGCGATGAGACTCTGCATCAAGAGCGTTACTGAACCAAGAGGCAACCTCTTTGAAGGCACGGTACTGCAACAGCCTGGCAAACAAGAGGTCCCTAGCCTCCAGGAGGGATACATCCTCAGAGTCCACGACCTCACCCTGCGGAAGCAAGCTGGCAAGCTTCATATCTAGGAGGGTTGCCGCAACGACTAAGAACTCACTCGCGCTATCAATTTCCTTTTTTGCATCCAGGCCTTTGACGTATTTCAAGAACTCGTTAGTCACCTTTGCGAGTGCAACCTGGGTGATCTCCATTTCGTGCCGACCAATTAGGTTCAGCAAAAGATCAAAGGGGCCCTCGAAGTTATCTAGCTGAAGCTGGAAGTCGACCTCAGACTCAAGCTGCACAGCCACGTTTTACAAGCTCTCTCGCTACGCGCCTGTACCCCTCTGCAGCATCTGAGGAAGGAGCAAACTGCGTGATGGGCTTCTTGGCCACAGTGGCATCCGGGAACTTAATCGTGCGACTAATTGCAGTGTCAAAGACCTTCCCCGGGAACGCCTCTTGCAGCCTCTCAAGGACCTCTCGAGAGTGCAGGGTTCGCTGGTCGTGCATGGTTGGAATTAGGCCATCAAGTTCAAGAGTTGGGTTGGTGCGAGCCTTAACCTTGTCGATGGTCTGAATCAGCAGTGCCACTCCTCTTAGTGCAAAGAATTCCGTTGCCATGGGTATCAGTACCCCGTGAGCTGCCGTTAGGGCGTTGACGGTTAGCAGACCCAGCGAAGGCTGGCAGTCGATGAAAATTACGTCGTAATCGGCCTTGACTTTCTTGAGAATGCCATCGAGCACGCGCTCTCGTCCCATCTCAGTGACGAGGTTCATCTCGGCGGCAGATAGGTCAATGTTTGCAGGGATGATGTCAAGGTTTTCGATGTTGGTCTGTTGGATGGCTTCGCGAGGGTGCATTGAGGTGTCCATCATCAGGTCATAGATCGTTGGGGCCTCTTGGTAGTCGCTCGCGAGGTTTACCGATAGCGCGCCTTGCGGGTCAAAATCCACCACAAGAATTTTTCTGCCGTACTCGGCTAGCGCGGCCGCAAGATTGATCGTCGTCGTTGTCTTACCCACGCCACCTTTCTGATTGCACATGGCAATGATGCGTGCTGGGCCATGCTGTTTCAGCTTGGCCGGGGTGGCAAATGTCTTCTTAGAAAGATCCACCGTGACCTCCCATATTTATTGCTCTAGCCTACCGCCGCGCACGGGGGTGAGCTTGCGAATACACCTCTCGCAGCGTGTCAACGGTTATTAGCGTGTAAATCTGCGTTGTCGCAACCGACGCATGCCCCAAGAGCTCCTGCACCACTCTGACGTCGGCGCCACCCTCAATTAGATGGGTGGCAAAGGAATGCCTCAAGGTGTGCGGCGAGACTTCGATGCCAGAGTGCGCCCCGGCTTTCTGGATAATCTCCCAGATGCTTTGCCTGCTGAGCCTTCCACCCTGCTTGTTCAAAAACAGTGCTCGCTCCCCTCTCAGCTTCGCTAGCTCTGGCCGAGTCCGAACCAGGTAGGCGTCAAGACTCTTGGCAGCAAACGACCCCACGGGAACTATGCGCTCCTTGGACCCCTTTCCTCGCACCCTGATCAGACCGTCATCGGTCACCTCATCCAAATCCAGTGACACAACCTCACTAACCCTTGCGCCACTGGAATACATCAGTTCAACAATCGCCCTGTCGCGAAGCCTAATTCGGTCCGCCGCCTCATCATCCGGTTCGGGACCCGAAGCCTCCAGGAGCCTCACAACCTGCTCTTGGGAAAGTGCCTTAGGTAGGCGGCTGGGAAGCTTGGGCTGCCTAAGGCGCGAGGTTGGATCGTCCACTCTGAGACCCTCCAATGCAAGAAACTTATGAAAGCCCCGCACTGCCGCCAGAATCCGTGCTCGACTCGATGCCCGAAACCCCGATTCCGTGAGCCTGTTTGAAAACTCCTCCAAATCAAGGTGAGATGCGGTTATCGGCTCTGCGCCAGCTGCTTCGAGGAAGTCCGCATATTTTGCAAGGTCTGCACGGTATGCAGCGAGGGTGTTTTTAGAAAGCCCGCGCTCCACGGTTAGATGCCGCAAATAGCGCTCAAGCGGCGACATGGAAATTAGCTCTCGTCAAATAGCCGCTGAGACTTCTGTCTTTCCAGAGCGGCTTTGATAAGTCCATCGAAGAGTGGGTTTGCCCTTGTGGGGCGTGACTTGAACTCGGGGTGAGCCTGTGTGGCAACGTAGAAAGGGTGGACTTCCCTTGGAAGCTCCACATACTCAACAAGGTTGCCATCTGGGGATGTGCCAGAGAAGACGAGCCCTGCCTGAGCAATCTGTTCCCTATAGGCATTGTTAACCTCGTAGCGGTGGCGGTGCCTCTCTGAGGCGGAGTCAGCACCGTACAGCTTCTGCACGAGTGAACCCTTTTTGAGCTTTGCCTCATACAGGCCCAACCGCATAGTGCCGCCCATCTCCGACTTGTCCAAAAGCTCAACCTGTTCAGCCATGGTTGCAATCACGTGGTTTTTAGCCTCTGGCTCAAACTCACTCGATGTTGCTCCGTCAATGCCAACTACGTTTCGCGAGTACTCAATTACCATGCACTGCAGACCCAGACAAAGGCCAAGTGTTGGTATTTGATTCTCTCTTGCAAATCTCAGTGCACCGAGCTTGCCCTCGATGCCGCGAATGCCAAAACCTCCAGGGACACAAATAGCATCCAGCTCTGCGAGGTTCTCTCTTGCCCCAGAGGAGCTCTCGCAGTCATCGGATTTGATCCAGTGAATATTCACCTTGGTGGAGTTTGCAAAGCCTCCGGCCCTGAGGGCCTCTGTCACAGACAGGTAGGCATCTGGTAGGTCGATGTATTTTCCAACTAGCCCAATGTTCACCTCATTTTTTGGCTCATGGACTGCGGTTAGCACAGGCTGCCAACCGCTCCAGTCGACATCTTTGGCCTTTAGATCGAGGGCCTTAATGATGTAGGTGTCGAGTCCCTCGGAGTGAAGGACCTTTGGAATGTCATAGATTGACGAGGCGTCGGCTGCAGTTACAACAGCCTCCCTGTCTACATCGCACATCTGTGAAATCTTGTTCTTGATGGCATCAGGCAGCTCCCTGTCTGAGCGACAAACAATGGCATCTGGCTGAATTCCGAGTGAGCGCAGCATGGCAACCGAATGCTGTGTGGGTTTTGTCTTGAGCTCTCCAGAAGGGTTCAGGTAGGGAACTAGGGTCACGTGAACGAAGAAGACATTGTCCCTGCCAACATCCTGACGAACCTGTCGAGCGGCCTCCATAAATGGCTGTGACTCGATGTCACCAACTGTTCCACCAATCTCGGTGATGATGACATCTGGCTTTGGTTCCATCTCGGCTTGCAAGCGCATTCTCCGCTTTAGCTCATCAGTGATATGCGGAATCACCTGAACAGTGTCACCCAAGTACTCACCGCTGCGTTCCTTCGCAATAACCGTTGAGTATGCCTGACCAGTGGTGACATTTGCTGCGGAGTTGAGATTGATATCCAAAAAGCGCTCATAATGACCAATGTCTAGATCAGTTTCAGCACCATCGTCGGTAACGAAAACCTCACCGTGTTGGAAGGGATTCATGGTTCCGGGGTCAACGTTTAGGTAGGGGTCAAGCTTCTGCATAACCACTGAGAGCCCTCTGGCTCTAAGGAGATTTCCGAGTGAGGCGGCGGTGAGGCCCTTGCCTAATGAGGAGGCGACGCCTCCGGTGACAAACACATGTCTTACGTTCCCAGAGCTAACCGCCATGGAACTTCAATCTATCACCTGCCTAGGTGCAAGCGGAAATAGACATGATTTTATTTTTGGTAATCGAGCAATTCTCGGGCGTGCTCGAGCGCAACCTCACTGGTTGAGTTACCCGAGAGCATTCTTGCAAGCTCTGCCTCACGCTCTTGGCGAGATAGCAGACTCACGCTGGACTCGGTGATCTCACCGGAGACATCTTTTGCAACTCGAATCTGGTGGTCAGCAAAGGCCGCCACCTGAGGAAGGTGAGTTACAACAATCACCTGTGTTGATTCGGCCAACTTCGCTAGACGCTTGCCAAGTTCAATTGCCGCAGCACCGCCGACTCCGGCATCCACCTCGTCAAAGACCATCGTCGGAAGCACCTGATTACTTGAGAGGACCAGCTCAATCGCCAGCATGATCCTCGAAAGCTCTCCCCCGGATGCTCCTTTGCCGAGAGCCCTTGGCTCAGCGCCTGGATGCGCCGCCAACAAAAACTCCACCCGGTCTTTGCCCGATGCTTCAAAGTCTGTCAGCGGGCTGATTCTCACCTCTAACGCAGCACCTCCCATCGCAAGAGCAGACAGCTCCTCGGTGACCCGCACCCCAAGCTGTTCCCCAGCACGTTCTCGCAACTGGGTTAGCTGCCCTGCGGCAAACGACAATTGCGAGGAGGTTGCCTCAAACTGCATCTCAAGTTTCTCTAGCTGCTCATCAGAGGAGTCAAGGTCCAATAGCTCCGCGTGAAGTGCGGGGAGCATCGCGACCAGCTCCTCAGACGAGTTACCGTATCGACGCTCCAGGGCAATGATCTCCGCTTTTCTTGCCATTAGCTGCTCGAGTCTGGCAGGGTCAGCATCTAGTTCCGCCAAGAATGAAGTGAGCTCGCTAGCAAGATCCGATGCAATAGCTGCTGCCTCGGAAGCCTGTGCCGCAAGCTCCTGCAACTTTGAATCTCCGGAGGACTCCAGAGCCTTTCTCGCCAGGCCAAGAAGTCCGCTGGCGTCAAGCCCCTCGTCATTGGTGAGGGCGTCGTGGGCAGAACCAGCGGACATCCTTAGCGACTCAACATTGCTCAGGCGCTTTACCTGCTCATCGATTCGTCCAATCTCATCCAATTCGGGGTTGACCTTTTCGATGTCGGTTATTTGCTCCCGAAGCCTTTGAATCCTTATAGCGTCTGCCTCGCTGGACCCACGCATCCGCTCAAGACGCTGCTCAAGCTCTCGGTATTGGCTAAAAAGTTGGGCATAGGCGTTTTTAGCACCCGAGATTTCATCAGCTCCAAATTGATCCAGGGCCTCGCGCTGCCGGGCGCTGGAACGCAGCCGCAGCTGATCGGACTGACCGTGGACGGTGACGAGCTCCTCTGAAATGTCATTGAGAGTCGAAATCGGGACTGACGCCCCACCAATTGCGGCACGAGATCGACCATCAGAACTCACCGACCGATTGATTATGACCTCGCCACTTGTTACATCGGCACCTAGCTCCTCAAGACGCCCGAGCAGCTCTGAGTTAGCAGAACGAATCCTCCCCTCAACAAATAGCTGCTTCTCGCCTGTTCTAACGCTGGTCGAATCGGCACGCTCACCAAGCAGGAGCCCGAGAGCTGTCAGGACCATGGTCTTGCCGGCGCCTGTCTCTCCGGTGAGGGCGGTGAAGCCTGGAGCGAGCTCTAGGTTTGCCGAGCTGATTACGCCAATTGAGCGAATCGAGAGTGACTCAATCAAGCCTCAGCCTCCGGACCTCGCCACCCTGATACCGGAAGTGAAAATTTTCTAACGAGTCTGTCGGCGAATGGAGCGTTGTCGAGAACGACCATCTTTACCGGAACAGGACGCTTGGCGACCTCAATTCGAGCACCTGGACCTAGGTCAAATGTTCTGCGACCATCGCACCACAGCACCCCGCTGCCGGGAGATCTCCTGAGGACCTCGACCGCAACGGTTGATTCTGGATCAATAACCAAAGGCCTGGCGAATAGAGCATGGGCACTGAGCGGCACGACAACAAAGGCCTCCACATTCGGCCAGACCACAGGTCCCCCAGCGCTGAAGGCGTAGGCGGTTGAACCGGTTGGGGTGCTGACTAGTACCCCATCGCAACCAAAGCTCGATACGGGTCTTGCGTCAATCTCCAGCACAACCTCGAGCATTCGCTCGCGAGCGCTCTTCTCCACGGCAACCTCATTGATTGCCCAACTCGAAAAGACCTCTTTACCCTCTTGCCACACCTTCACCTCAAGAGTGGTGCGCTCGCTTGTGGAAAAATTGCCCGCTGCCACTGCATCCAAGACAGCCGGGATCTCAGAGCGCTCAGCCTCGGTCATAAAGCCAACGTGACCCAGATTGATGCCGAGTATTGGTGCTGGGTTGCCATTGACAATCTCAGCTGCCCGCAAGATGCTGCCATCGCCGCCAAGGACCATAACGAGATCAAGATCTTCGCCAGAGTAGGCCGTTGAGCCCTCCGGTTGGGCAGCACCTAGAGTCACGAAGTGTTCTAGGTCTTCTTTATCAAACACGCACGAAATGCCTCTTTGGGCCAGATGCTTACAGGCGTTTGTCGCCTCCTGGGCAGCGGCATCGTCAGCGTGACTGATGACAATCAAGACTTTCTGCATGCCCATTACTCCTTTAACCAAAAGGCTACTGCGTTCAGTCCTCGCGTGGACTTTTCAACAGCCATTACACCTTTAGCAGGCTGTCCTATCGCAGGTGTGCCAGGAACTCGGTGTTGCCCTTGGTTCCGACAACCGGAGAAACACAAACCCCTAACACCTCAGCTCCTTGCTCGCTGAATACAGCCAAGACCTTGTCCCTAGCGGACTCTCGATCACTATCTAACTTGACCACACCAGCCCTGAGTTTTTCCTTACTCAGTTCAAACTGCGGCTTTATCAAAATCACTAGCTCTGCCCCCTGGGCAAGCTCAAGAAGCTTCTTTGCCACCACAGTCAGTGAAATGAAGCTCAGATCCACCACAACCAAACTCGGTTTCTCCGGCGCTATTTTCCTTAGCCGACTCAGGCTCAGCTCTCTGACGTTGGTGCCCTCAACGTTCACTACTCGCGGGTCCAATTGAAGTTCAGGTGAGAGCTGATCGTGCCCAACATCTATCGCAACTACCTTCTCAGCGCCAGCTCCTAAGAGCACCTCGGTGAATCCCCCAGTGCTGGCCCCAACGTCCAGGCACACGCCACTTGGAGTTATCCCAAACTCCTCTAGTGCGAAGGAGAGTTTGCCCCCGGCTCTCGAGACTGCCATTACCTGATGGGCCTCGATACAGTCAGAATCTAAAACTCCGTGCGAAGGTTTGGTTTGGGTTTGCCCGTTTACGGTGACTGATCCCTGCTGGATAAGCCTCGCTGCTTGGTTGCGGCTTCTACTAATTCCGCGACTTGTGAGCGCTACATCTAGCCTCAACTACCCAGCAACTCCTCGAGCTCTGCTACCAATTGCTTTAGAGCCTCAATTTGTGCCTCTGGCTCCATGTTCTCGATTTCTTTTATACGAGCTTCGTAGTCGTCTTCCACGGAAATTACCTAGCCCATCAATTCTTGCTCTACCTGCAGACCATATATTGGCCTACCACTTGTCCAGATTAGGCTTGCCGCTGCCCGTAGGGAGTCCAATTCCTTAGGGTTTTGAGAACTGCAGACAATCTTGTCACCGAGAAGCTCCACTTCCGATTCCCTGCAGCCAACCCCGCGCTTGGTAGTTTTTAGTTCCGGGTAGTCCAGGAATAACTCGCTGAGGTCCTGAATAATGAAGCCGGGCCTCTCATCGCTTTTCGCCCCCAGCAGCTCTTTTTTAGTTGCAATACCAGTTAGAACGCAGGCCGAATGAAGTCCCGCACCAATTGCGCCTTTGATGTCAGTATCGAGCCGATCCCCGATAACAAGGGGGGACTCAATGTCGAGTTGCTCGAGGGCTGAATCAAAGATTGGTCTGAACGGTTTGCCGGCAAAGTCCGGCAGCTGGCCGACGGCGGTATGGACGGCACCAACCAGCGTCCCGTTGCCAGGGGCAATTCCAGCCTCTAGAGGAATGGTCCAGTCTTGGTTCGTTGCAATCCAAATGGCTCCTGCCTGGATGGCGAAAGCGGCCTGGGCAAGATGCTCCCAGCCGACACTCGGGCTAAAGCCTTGAATAACCGCAACTGGAGACTCACTTGCCGACTCAACCAGCTCGAAGCCGAGTGCAGAGACTTCGGACCTAAGTCCCTCTCCGCCAACGACCAGCACTTTGGCTTTTGGTGGGATGCGCTGGGCCAATATCTTGGCCGCTGCCCTCGCAGAGCCAATGATTTCCTCAGCCTCTACCTTCAAACCAAATTCTCTAAGCTGCTGAGCTATCTGCTGAGGTGTTCGAGAAGCATTGTTGGTGATATAACCGATTTTCTTACCCTGCGCTTGGGCACGATTTATTGCCTCGACGGCCCCGGGTATTGCCTGTTTGCCTCTATAGACAACGCCATCTAGATCCAGTAGCAGAGAGTCAAAGCTATCGAGCAGCATCGCCTGGCCTTCTTGCGGGCCTTCCCTCCGGCCGTCTGGCTGGCTTTCCATCTGGCTTTCTTGCGGGCTTCTTCTGTGGAATGCTGAGTTCTTCGATCAGGTCAACTACCTCACCATCCACTTCGGCTAGGGCCTTTTCTGCCATGTCTGCCCAGCGATCCCAGTCGCCGTCATCCTTGCCAAGCTCTCTTAGAAGCTCCGCATAGGAGCGGAACAAAAGCGGAGACTGCTCAAAAACTGTGTTTGGGCTGAGTTCCTTGATTTCAAGCTCCTGCAGAGCTTGCTGTGTTTTACCCAGATCAAGCCTTGCTCCACTCAGGGCAATTGCCAGATTGATCCTGACCCCAACCTCCAACTTTGAGCGGTCAATACCGCTCGCTGCCTCGATGGCCCTAACCGGTCGTCCGAGACCTCGCTCAGAGTCCACAATCAGAGGAAGCTGGTCATTGGAAGCGGAGATTCTTCTATGGGTGCGGAGCTCACGAAGTGCGAGGGCATAGTCGCCGGTGGTGTAGGCGGTGACACCCAAAGTCTCGCGGACGACGGCAATTCTGCCAGCCTTCTTACTCGCAGCGAGGGCGTGCCGATGCGCGAGTTCCGGATCAGTTTCAATCAGCATCGAGACCATCAAGAGGTGACGGGCAACCATCTCCTGGTTCTCATCGCTCAGGGTCTTGAGCTGCGCCCTTACGGAGATGTGAAGGTCCTCAGCAAGGACTTCGTCTGGAATCAGCGGGAAATCAAACTTAGGACGATTATCTTCGCGCTTTTCACGATCATCACGCCGCGGTGCTGAGCTCCTTGGCCTTCCGTCTCTATTTGGCCGATCGCCACCTGGCCGGGGTTTTCCCTTGCCTTTGAAGCCTCTGGAGGGTGCGCCAGATCCGCCCTTGCGCTCTGGCCTTTGGCCTCGTGGTTTGTCCATGATTCTCCAGTTGTTAAATAGAAATGGCCACCCTTTCGGGTGGCCATTTCTAAAGTAAGTCCGGCGGTGTCCTACTCTCCCACAAGGTCCCCCTTGCAGTACCATCGGCGCTGAGAGTCTTAGCTTCCGGGTTCGGAATGGGACCGGGCGTTTCCCTCTCGCTATGGCCGCCGAAACACTATTGAGTTTTTATAGTCTTTCGAAGAAATCAATCTTCGGTTCTCGACCGTAACTCGAGAACCACACAGTGGACGCATTGCAGAAAAATAGTGATTTATCAAGTTATCGGGCTATTAGTACGGGTCAGCTCCATGCCTTTCAGCACTTCCACATCCCGCCTATCAACGCAGTAATCTAGCTGCGGCCCTCTCGACATAAAGTCATGGAAATCTCATCTTGAAGCAGGCTTCCCGCTTAGATGCTTTCAGCGGTTATCCCTCCCAAACGTAGCTAATCAGCGGTGCCCTTGGCAGGACAACTGACACACCAGAGGTTTGTCCAACCCGGTCCTCTCGTACTAGGGTCAGGTCTTCTCAAATTTCCTACGCGCGCAGAGGATAGAGACCGAACTGTCTCACGACGTTCTGAACCCAGCTCGCGTGCCGCTTTAATGGGCGAACAGCCCAACCCTTGGGACCGACTACAGCCCCAGGATGCGACGAGCCGACATCGAGGTGCCAAACCTTGCCGTCGATATGGACTCTTGGGCAAGATAAGCCTGTTATCCCCGAGGTACCTTTTATCCGTTGAGCGACAGCGCTTCCACAAGCCACTGCCGGATCACTAGTCCCGACTTTCGTCCCTGCTCGACTTGTCAGTCTCACAGTCAAGCTCCCTTGTGCACTTACACTCGACACCTGATTACCAACCAGGCTGAGGGAACCTTTGGGCGCCTCCGTTACTTTTTAGGAGGCAACCGCCCCAGTTAAACTACCCACCAGGCACTGTTCCAGAACCGGATTACGGTTCGTGGTTAGATATCCAGGGCTACAAGAGTGGTATTTCAACAATGACTCCACGAGAACTGGCGTCCTCGCTTCATAGTCTCCCACCTATCCTACACAAGCAGCACCGAACACCAATACCAAGCTATAGTAAAGGTCACGGGGTCTTTTCGTCCTTCTGCGCGTAATGAGCATCTTCACTCATAGTGCAATTTCGCCGAGTTCGTGGTTGAGACAGTTGAGAAGTCGTTACGCCATTCGTGCAGGTCGGAACTTACCCGACAAGGAATTTCGCTACCTTAGGATGGTTATAGTTACCACCGCCGTTTACTGGGGCTTAAATTCCGAGCTTTGCAATAAATTGCTAACCCGTCCTCTTAACCTTCCAGCACCGGGCAGGCGTCAGTCCGTATACATCGTCTTGCGACTTCGCACGGACCTGTGTTTTTGATAAACAGTCGCTACTCACTGGTCTCTGCGGCCATACAGCGCTTCTGGAGTAAATCCATACACGCCTCAGGCGCCCCTTCTCCCGAAGTTACGGGGCCATTTTGCCGAGTTCCTTAACCACGATTCTCTCGATCTCCTTAGTATTCTCTACCTGACTACCTGAGTCGGTTTGGGGTACGGGCAGCTTGAACCTCACGTCGATGCTTTTCTTGGCAGCTTAGGATCACCCACTTCGTCCGTAAGGACTCATCATCAGATCTCAGGCTATGTGAGAGACGGATTTGCCTATCTCTCGCCCTACATCCTTAAACGGGGACAACCATCGCCCCGCGGAGGCTACCTTCCTGCGTCACACCTGTTAATACGTTAACCGCACCAATTTAGGGTCGTGAACTAGCTCCAATCCACCACCCGAAGGCTTCAGACTGGAATTCGCGCACTTAGCATTATTGGGTTAGTTTGGTCGGTTCTTCGCCGGTACGGGAATATCAACCCGTTGTCCATCGACTACGCCTGTCGGCCTCGTCTTAGGTCCCGACTTACCCAGGGCGGATTAGCCTGGCCCTGGAACCCTTAGTCTTTCGGAGTGCGGGTTTCTCACCCGCATTTCGCTACTCATTCCTGAATTCTCACTCGTGTGGCATCCACGGCTGGTTCACACCGCCGCTTCGCTCGCCACACGACGCTCTCCTACCCATCTGTACGCCTGGACCTTACGGCCGGGCAATGTACAAATGCCACAACTTCGGAGGTCTGCTTGAGCCCCGTTATATTGTCGGCGCGGAATCACTTGACCAGTGAGCTATTACGCACTCTTTTAATGGTGGCTGCTTCTAAGCCAACATCCTGGTTGTCTGTGCAACTCCACATCCTTTTCCACTTAGCAAACGCTTGGGGTCCTTAGTTGGTGGTCTGGGCTGTTTCCCTTTCGACTACGAAGCTTATCCCCCGCAGTCTCACTGCCTTGCTCTGACTCTCTGGCATTCGGAGTTTGGCTGACGTCAGTAACCTTTTAGGGCCCATCGGCCATCCAGTAGCTCTACCTCCAGAGAGAAACACAAGACGCTGCACCTAAATGCATTTCGGAGAGAACCAGCTATCACGAGGTTTGATTGGCCTTTCACCCCTATCCACAGCTCATCCCCTCCATTTTCAACTGAAGTGGGTTCGGTCCTCCACGACGTCTTACCGTCGCTTCAACCTGGCCATGGATAGATCACCTCGCTTCGGGTCTAGGACCTGCGACTGAATCGCCCTATTCAGACTCGCTTTCGCTACGCCTACCCCTCTCGGGTTAAGCTCGCCACAGATCGCTAACTCTCAGGATCATTCTTCAAAAGGCACGCTGTCACCAGAACAAGCTGGCTCCAACGGTTTGTAAGCACACGGTTTCAGGTACTATTTCACTCCCCTCCCGGGGTACTTTTCACCTTTCCCTCACGGTACTTGTCCGCTATCGGTCAATAGGTAGTATTTAGGCTTACGAGGTGGTCCTCGCAGATTCGCACAGAATTTCACGGGTTCCGTACTACTTGGGATACTTCTCGAGCGGCTGCAGCGTTTCGACTACGGGGTTCGCACCCTCTATGACTGATCGTTCAAGATCATTCGTCTACACAACATACCTACTCTTGCAGATCGGCAGATCTGCTGAAAAGTCCCACAACCCCAAACATGCAACGCCTGCCGGCTATCACACATGATTGGTTTAGCCTCTTCCGCGTTCGCTCGCCACTACTAACGGAATCACTGTTGTTTTCTCTTCCTGTGGGTACTGAGATGTTTCACTTCCCCACGTTCCCTCTACCTGCCCTATACATTCAGGCAGGAGTAACCAGATCGAGTCTGGCTGGGTTTCCCCATTCGGAAATCCTCGGATCAGGGCCCGCTTATCGGCTCCCCGAGGCTTATCGCAGATTGCTACGTCCTTCTTCGGCTCCTATTGCCAAGGCATCCACCGTGTGCTCTTTGAAACTTGACACACTATTTTTAGTTTGACCTGGATAAATCCAGATCAGATGCTTTGCGTCCACTATGTAGTTCTCAAATTACGGGCGGTCTCAGTGCACCCGGTTTCCCGGTTACAAAGAGCCAAAAGACCCTAAAGGCTTGATTAAACCTTTATGGCCCTCGGTTATCTTCCGATCCCCGAGGACCCAACAGCGTGCTGATCAATTCTCTTGTCCAAATCCGTTCCAACCCCAGGGGGCGTACTTGTGAAATGGTCTTGATTACAAATCCAATGTGATGTTCCACCCATGAGCTAACCAGGTAAGGACGTGTGCCTTACTACTGGCTCTCTATGAGAGGCGTGAGCCTCTCGAGATGCTCCTTAGAAAGGAGGTGATCCAGCCGCACCTTCCGGTACGGCTACCTTGTTACGACTTAGTCCCAATCACCAATCCCACCTTCGACGGCTCCCTCCTTGCGGTTAGGCCACCGGCTTCGGGTGTTATCGACTTTCGTGACTTGACGGGCGGTGTGTACAAGGCCCGGGAACGTATTCACCGTAGCGTTGCTGATCTACGATTACTAGCGACTCCGACTTCATGAGGTCGAGTTGCAGACCTCAATCCGAACTGAGACCGGCTTTTTGGGATTCGCTCCACCTTGCGGTATTGCAGCCCTCTGTACCGGCCATTGTAGCATGCGTGAAGCCCAAGACATAAGGGGCATGATGATTTGACGTCATCCCCACCTTCCTCCGAGTTGACCCCGGCAGTATCCCATGAGTTCCCACCATTACGTGCTGGCAACATAGGACGAGGGTTGCGCTCGTTGCGGGACTTAACCCAACATCTCACGACACGAGCTGACGACAACCATGCACCACCTGTATAGAGACCTTGCGGGGAGTGTATTTCTACACTTTTCCTCTATATGTCAAGCCTTGGTAAGGTTCTTCGCGTTGCATCGAATTAATCCGCATGCTCCGCCGCTTGTGCGGGCCCCCGTCAATTCCTTTGAGTTTTAGCCTTGCGGCCGTACTCCCCAGGCGGGGTGCTTAATGTGTTAACTTCGTCACGGACCACGTGGAATGTGGCCCACAGCTAGCACCCACCGTTTACGGCGTGGACTACCAGGGTATCTAATCCTGTTCGCTCCCCACGCTTTCGCTCCTCAGCGTCAGTTACGGCCCAGAGATGTGCCTTCGCCATTGGTGTTCCTCCTGATATCTGCGCATTCCACCGCTACACCAGGAATTCCCATCTCCCCTACCGCACTCTAGCCTGCCCGTACCCACTGCAAGTCCAAGGTTGAGCCTTGGATTTTCACAGCAGACGTGACAAACCGCCTACGAGCTCTTTACGCCCAATAATTCCGGACAACGCTTGCACCCTACGTATTACCGCGGCTGCTGGCACGTAGTTAGCCGGTGCTTTTTCTGCAGGTACCGTCACTTTCGCTTCTTCCCTGCTAAAAGAGGTTTACAACCCGAAGGCCTTCATCCCTCACGCGGCGTTGCTGCATCAGGCTTGCGCCCATTGTGCAATATTCCCCACTGCTGCCTCCCGTAGGAGTCTGGGCCGTGTCTCAGTCCCAGTGTGACCGGTCACCCTCTCAGGCCGGTTACCCGTCGTCGCCTTGGTGAGCCGTTACCTCACCAACTAGCTGATAGGCCGCGAGATCCTCCCTGACCGAAATTCTTTCTTCCCCAGTGGATGCCCACCAGGGAAAGTATCCGGTATTAGCTACAGTTTCCCGCAGTTATCCCAGAGTCAGGGGCAGATTTCTCACGTGTTACTCACCCGTTCGCCACTAATCCACCGGAGCAAGCTCCAGCTTCATCGTTCGACTTGCATGTGTTAAGCACGCCGCCAGCGTTCGTCCTGAGCCAGGATCAAACTCTCCGTAAAGATTTGTTTGACCTCAAAAGAGGTCAAGCTTTACGAACACCCCAGCAAGCTGAGGTGAACAATTTGATTTGGCTAATGAACTGTCTTGCTGACAATTCTGTTTTATCCAAAAGGAATCTCTGCAGAAACGTAAGTTTCTGCCGAGGTTTTTGGCATCGACATTGTGCACGCTGTTGAGTTCTCAAAGATCGGATGCTTCTGAAATTTCCCTCTCGGGTCCTATCCAGAGCAACTTCACAAGCCTACAGATTTCTTGACCTTTCCGCAATCTCTGGTTTCCCTGAGATTTCGGGGCAGAAAAGCTATCTGCGGACCTAAATCCTAGACACCAAAAACATCGGCCACAAGGGCCAATATCGAAGGGACTAGAACTTGCTGTGCTTGAGCCGAGAATCTCCACGAGTCTCTACGGCTATGGACAACTCGCAAAAGCTTAGTTACGTTTTGGTAAACCTGTCAAATAAAACTTTTTCGGGCGTGTCAGGCAGAAAAGAAAACCCCTGCGAGGTTCTTTTTTCCCTTTGAAATAACGGCCAAGGCCATGCCCGCAAGCGGCTCCAGGGCCTGATCCTCGGAGCCGATTTTTACCTTGTTCACGCTGACCGCACCCTGCTCAATAGCTCTTCGTGCCTCAGAGTTAGAGTCCGCAAGACCGGTTTGCACCAATGCTTCAATGATTTTCGCTCCCATCGGCAGCTTTGCACATGGTAGTTCTGCGAGCGCCGAACTGAGGGTTTTCTCATCCAGGCTTGCCAAATCCCCACTTCCAAACAGTGCTAGCGAAGCATCTCTTGCGCTCTCAGCCTCCTGTTTTGAGTGGACCAGTTCAGTTACTTCCAGAGCCAGCCTTCGCTGTGCCTCGCGCTTAAACGGCTCCTCGGCCACCATCTGCTCATACTCGGCAATCTCCGCCCGAGTGAGGAAGGTAAACACCTTTAGCCGATCAATGACGTCCGCATCGTCGGTGTTTAGCCAGAACTGATACATAGCGTATGGGCTTGTGAGCTCGCTATCGAGCCAGATTGCATTACCCTCACTCTTTCCAAACTTCTTGCCATCTGCATTTGTAATAAGAGGGGTGGCGATCAGGTGCACGCTCTTCCCCTCAACCTTATGGATGAGGTCAGTTCCAGAGGTTAGGTTGCCCCACTGATCGCTGCCACCGGTCTGCATCACGCAGTCGTAGCGCCTGAAGAGCTCCAGGAAGTCAAGTCCCTGCATGATTTGGTAGGAAAACTCGGTATAGCTGATGCCGGCATCGGAATTTAGCCTCGCCGAAACCGCATCCTTTGAAATCATCTTGCCAACCCGGTAGTGCTTGCCTATATCCCTTAGGAAGTCGATTGCGCTGTACTCGCTGGTCCAGTCCAAGTTGTTTACCATCTGGGCTGCGTTCTTGCCCTCAAAATCCAAGAACCTGCGGTTCTGTTCTGCAAGTTTCTCAACCCAGGCTGCAACGGTCTCCCGATCGTTTAGGGTTCGCTCAGAGTTTGGTTTGGGGTCTCCCACCAAACCGGTGGCACCGCCAACCAGGGCGAGCGGACTGTGCCCTGCAAGCTGCAGTCTTCGCATGGTTAGTAGCTGGACTAAGTTTCCTAGGTGCAGGCTTGGCGCTGTCGGGTCAAACCCACAATAAAAGGTGATCGGCTTGCTCAGCGCCGCCCTGAGCTCCTTCTCGTCGGTAGAAAGCGCCACCAAACCTCGCCACTGCAGCTCATCAAGGATGTGCGCAAAGCTCGAATCGTTCGCCTGAGAGGCCAGGGTCTCTTTGGTAGCCATTACTTCTTAGCCTTTCCAACGAGCTTTCTGAGCTGAACGAGCTGCTCGATCACCTGCTTCGATGAGGTGCCGCCGGCACCATTCCTACCCTCGATTGCGCTAGACACATTCAAAACCTTGCGAACCTCAGGCTTGAGGTGAATCGAGACCTCCCGGTACTGTTCATCGCTGGGCTCGTGAAGCTCGAGACCATTCTCCTCACAAAAACTAACTAACTTGCCTGATATCTCGTGGGCCTCTCGAAAGTTAACGCCCTGCCGAACCAGCCATTCGGCAATGTCAGTGGCAAGTGAAAACCCGGCCGAGGCCATGTCTTCCATTCGGCTTTTATTGAAGGTCAAGGTCGAAATCATGCCCGTCATTGCCGGCATAACGAGCATTAACTGGTCGAAGGAGTCGAACATGGGCTCTTTGTCCTCCTGCAGGTCTCTGTTATAAGACAGCGGCAAAGCCTTTAGAGTCGCCAAAAGTCCCGCGAGGTTTCCAATAATCCTCCCGGTTTTTCCCCTGGCAAGCTCAGCAATATCTGGGTTCTTCTTCTGAGGCATAATCGACGAACCCGTCGCAAAGCCGTCATCCAGCCGAACATACCCAAACTCCACCGTTGCCCATGCAATTACCTCTTCGCTGAGGCGGGAAAGGTCTATTGCGACCAGCGACATTATGAAGGTGAGCTCAGCAACCAAGTCCCTTGAGGATGTGGCATCCATCGAATTCTCTGTGGTTGAGGCAAAGCCGAGATCCTCGGCAATTGCCTGTGAATCAAGACCAAGGGTGTTACCAGCAAGTGCCGCTGATCCGTAAGGCGACTTGTTGAGCCGCTTCCTAAAGTCCTCGAGCCGCTGGAGGTTTCTTACCTGAGGCCAGGCATGGGCTGCTAAGTGGTGTGAAAGCAAAACCGGTTGGGCGTGCTGGAAGTGGGTCCTGCCAGCCATAGCAGCACCCATGTATTCCTCTGCCTTGCCGCTAAGGGCCTCTATGTAGCCAAGGATTTGCTCCTCGAGAGCATCGGCCGCATCGGACATAAACATTCGAATCAAGGTCGCGATTTGGTCATTGCGGCTGCGACCGGTGCGAACCTTGCCACCAACATCGCTGCCGGCGATTTCGATCAGGCCACGCTCTAAAGCTGCGTGAACGTCTTCCTCTTCTGGCTTTGGCTTAAAGCTTCCGCCCTCGACACGCTTCGTGAGCTCCTTAATGGCTTTTTCAATGACCCCAAGTTCATCGTCGTTTAGATACCCTGCGGCGTTCAGCGCTTTGACGTGAGCTGCAGTCCCTAAAAGGTCATACTTCGCCAGCCGCCAATCGAAGTGGGTGGACTTACTCAGGGCAGCCATGGCGTCAGCGGTGGCTCCTGAGAACCTGCCGCCCCAAAGGGCATCGCTACTTTGTGCCATGATTCCTCACCCGATTTTGTCTAAGTCTAGTTTTGCTCTGCCAGCCAGGCCATTAGGGCCTTCTGGGCGTGGAGGCGATTCTCAGCCTCCTGCCAAACAAGCGAGCGCGGACCGTCAATGACCTGGGCGCTAACCTCAAAACCTCGATAGGCGGGAAGGCAGTGAAGAAACACCGAATCCGGTGAAGCCTGGTCCATAAGTTCTTGATCAACGCTAAATCCTGCGAAGTCCGCTTTGCGCCTCTCGGCCCCTTCCTCCATGCCCATAGAGATCCAGGTGTCGGTGGCAATGACATTTGCGTCAAGCACTGCCCCTCTAGGCTCGGTGGTTACCTCGACCACGCCTCCCATCATCGCCGCAATCTCTCTGGCTCTTGCAACTACGCTCTCGTCCGGCAGATAGCCTTCGGGCGCTGCCACAGTAACGCTCATTCCGGCAAGCGCGCAGGCAACGAGGTAGCTGTTGGCCATATTGTTTGCGGCATCGCCCACATAGGCAAGCTTCAGACCCTTGGTCCTGCCAAACTGCTCCCGAATTGTCATAAGGTCGGCCAAGAGCTGACACGGGTGCCACGAATCACTCAGGGCGTTGATTACCGGCACCGAGGAATTTGCTGCCATCTCCTCAAGACCGCTTTGGGCATAGGTCCGCCAAACAATCTGGGCAACCTGACGCTCCAAGACCTTGGCGGTGTCGGTAACAGACTCCTTCTTTCCCAGCTGCGAAACCGCGGTGTCCAGAATTAGCGGCACTCCCCCAAGGTCTGCGATCCCTACCGCAAAGGAAACTCGCGTTCTCGTGGAGGTCTTGTCAAAAATGACCGCAACGGTTTGTGGGCCTTCAAAAGGTCGCTCGGAATACCTGTCGGACTTTAGCTTGATGGCGCGCTCGATGATGGTCTCCTGCTCCTGAGGGGTCAGGTCATCATCTTTGAGAAAATGTCTAGTCATAACTACCTCGTAACCTGTGTGCCAACACCGGAAGCTGTGAAAATCTCAAGCAGGATGCTGTGGGGCTCTCGCCCGTCAATTATGTGTGCCTTTGGCACACCTCCGTCTACCGCGTCGAGACAGGCCTGCATCTTTGGAATCATCCCAGACTCTAGAGAGGGCATGAGTTCCCTTAGTTCATTCGCGGCTATCTCCGAAACCAGTGAGTCGCGATTTGGCCAGTCCGCATATAGACCTGCAACGTCGGTCAGCACCATCAGCTTTTCGGCTCCTAAAGCGACTGCTAAGGACGCAGCGGCAAGGTCGGCATTTACGTTCAGAAGCTCGCCCTGGGTTGTGGGGGCAACCGTCGAAATTACCGGGACATCTCCTCGTTCAATTGCCTGAATGACGCTGCGTGGGTTGACGCTGCGGACTTCGCCAACTAGGCCTAGATCGACCTCACCGCTAGGGGTCTGGCCCCTCACTTTCACTGCGCGGAACAGATCATCATCCTCTCCGGAGAGGACCTTGGCACCAGCTCCGCTGTCGGTTATGAGTCCGGCAAGCTTTGCGCCAATCTGATTCCGTAAAACATCGCGAACTACCTCAATAGTCTTTTCATCGGTGTAGCGAAGGCCCCCTCGAAATTCACTCTCAATGCCCTGCTCCGCCAGCCGGGCGGTGATTTGAGGACCGCCCCCGTGAACTACAACCGGCTTGATGCCAACAAATCTCAAGTAAGCCATGTCTTGCGCGAAGGCTCTCTGGAGCTCTTCATCAACCATCGCATTGCCGCCGAACTTTATGACGACGATGCGCCCGTGGAAGTCTTTGAGCCAGTCCAGTGACTCGATCAGGGTCTCAGCCTTGATCTTGGCTAGGGCATTATCGGATTGCTGTGGCTTCATTAGCTTGAGTATGCACTGTTCTCTTCGACATAGGCATGGGTCAGATCGTTGGTGACAACGGTAGCCGCTTGGTCCCCTGAGTGAAGGTCTATCTCGATTACGACCTCTCTGTCGCTCAAGTCCACCTTTGAACGGTCTCCAGCAGGCATTCCCTTTGATGAGATCAACACCGAATTCATCGAGACATCGATGTCGTAGGGGTCAAAGGCCGCCGAGGTGGTGCCGATGGCCGCCAGGATCCTCCCCCAGTTTGGGTCGTTTCCAAAGATTGCGGTCTTAAACAAATTGTTGCGGGCAATGGCTCGACCAACCTCAAGAGCATCAGCCTCGCTGGCCGCGCCCTGGACTTTGATATGGATGTTGTGACTTGCACCCTCGGCATCATCGAGAAGCTTGAGTGCCAGCTCCTGACATATCGCTGTCAACAGCTCTTGAAACTCAGCTGGCTCAGGCTTCACTCCCGCGGCACCAGAGGCCATTAGCGTTACCTGGTCATTGGTCGACATCGCACCATCGGAGTCCAACCGGTCAAAACTGAGGCGCGTAGCCTCCCGCAGCGCAGTATCTAGTTCTTGAGGCTCAAGATCAGCATCGGTGGTGATCACAACGAGCATGGTCGCTAGCGCAGGGGCGAGCATGCCAGCACCCTTTGCCATGCCGCCAAGTCGATACCCTGAGCCCTGCCGAGTTGCAAGCTTCGGAACGGTGTCGGTGGTCATGATCGCCTCGGCCGCTCTAGCACCGCCATCGGCAGCGAGAGTCGAAAAAGCCTCTTGCGCTCCCGACAAGAGCTTGTCTCTGTCGAGCTGCTCCCCGATAAGTCCAGTGGAGCAAACGAGAATTTCTGCCGCTCCAGTACCCAGGAGCTCCCCAACCTTCTCGGCGGTGGCATGAGTAGTTTGAAACCCCTGGGGTCCGGTATAGCAATTCGCGCCGCCGGAGTTGAGAATGATTGCCCGGGCAAGACCTGACTTGATTACCTCTTGAGACCAAAGAATTGGGTTCGCTTTGCAGCGGTTCGAGGTAAAGACAGCTGCCGCAGCCTGCTTGGGACCGTCATTGACTACTAGCGCCAGGTCTTTGTTGCCACTTTCCTTCAGCCCCGATGCAACTCCCGCTGCCCTGAAACCTGCTGGAAAGCTGACGCTCAAGGAGCTACCCCAACGGTTGTCAACCCAGTCTGCTCGGTGAGTCCCAGCGCTATGTTCATGCTCTGAATCGCAGCACCTGCGGTGCCCTTAACCAGGTTGTCAATTGCACACATAAACAAAACCCGACCGGCACGCTCGTCATATTCGATTGCGACGTGGGCCATGTTCGAGCCCAGCACAGCTCCGGTTTGTGGAACCTCTCCCGGAGCCAACAACTTCACAAACTCTTCGTCGCCGTAGGCATCCTGATAAACCTCGCGAATGTATTCCATAGAGAATCGGCTGCCCGGCTTTGCAGCCACGGAAGCAAAGATGCCCCGTGTCATCGGAACCAGGATTGGTGTGAAGGAAATCGATCCGCGCTTACCCGATGCAATCGCAAGATTCTGAAGCATCTCAGGGATGTGGCGATGTGACCCGGCCACGGAGTAGGCCCTCGCCGATCCCATCACCTCGGTGGCGAGCAGGTCCGGCTTTGCCGCCCTGCCAGCTCCCGATGTGCCAACCGCGAGGGTCGCAACCATGTCTTCGACTTGAATCAGATCCGCAGTCGCCGCGGGCGCCAAGGCAAGAGTGACCGCCGTGACATTGCATCCAGGGACTGCGATCCTGCGCTGCTCACGCAGTCTTCCGCGCAGCTTTCCGCCATCCGCGGTGACCATCTCGGGAAGTCCGTAGGGCCAGGTTCCCGCATGCTCGCTGCCGTAGTAGTCACGCCATGCGGAGGGGTCGTGCAGCCTAAAGTCCGCTCCGCAATCAATCACCAGCATGTGCTCAGGAAGTTGATTTGCAATTGCCGCACTCTGACCGTGAGGCAAGGCTAAGAAGACCACCTCGTGGCCCATCAGGTTTTCAGCCGTCGTCTCAAGCAGGACGCGGTCGGCAAACTCACCTAGGTGCGGCTGAATCTTGCCCAGGGTTTCCCCTGCGTTTGAAAAAGCCGTGACGTTGCCCAGGTCGAGCATTGGGTGAGCGGAGATGAGCCGAAGCAGCTCCCCGCCGGCGTAACCACTGGCTCCCGCGACCGCAACCTGAATCGTCATGCGCGCAGCTCCGCTCCATGCCGCTCTGCGGCCAGCTGAACAGCTGCCTCCTTGGCAGCGGTGGCCTCGGCTGCAGTCAGGGTCTTGTCCCTGGCCCTAAAGACCATTGAGAAGGTGAGTGACTTTTTCTGGCCGAGAGTCTCCGAGCGCCAGTCATCAACTAGCGAGATGCTCTCAAGGAGCTCACCGGCACCCTCTTCAATTGTCTCCACCAGATCAGCTGCCGAAACATCGAGCCCGACAACCAGCGAAAGATCTTGGGTGGCAGCTGGCATAACGCCTATCTCGGTTGCGGTAATTAGCTCTGGCGCGAGGTCATATATGGCACTCAGATCAACCTCGAAGACCCCTACCCTCCCTGGAAGGTGAAGCTCGTCCGCGATGTCGAGGTGTAGCTCACCGGCAATGCCGACCTCTTTGCCCGAAACTAAAACCTTGGCTCCTCTGCCCGGGTGAAGGCCCATAACCTCGGACTGAGTGAGAGCTGCATCAACTCCAATGCTGCCTAGGGCAGAAAACAGAGCCGAGATGGCTTGCTGGTAGCCAGCTTCTATAGAGGCTTGACCTGGCTGCTGCGGAACCCAGTCGCCCAAGACCACACCCGCAAGCTTCCTCGGCTGCGACGGAATCGAGGCGTTCAGGCTCGCCAAAACCTTGTCACTTGGTCGCTCATTGCCCACCGGCAGCGAAGTAACCGCAGTTCCGCCAGACATGAAAGCGGAACCCTCCTCAACAATCGCGAGATTGCTATTTGCTCGGGAGACATTCCTTGATGCTGCCTGCAATAGCCCTGGCAGCAGCTCCTTGCGAAGCTGTCCCGCCTCGCTCTGGATCGGGTTTTCAAGTTTTATTGCTTTACGAGAGCTAAACCAAGAATTCTGCTCGGGAGAGTAGAACGGGTAGTTGAGGACCTCAACAAATCCGCCACCAACGAGCGTGCCCAGAACTTTTCTGCGCAGCTGCTGCTTGCGGGTGAGTCCTCTGCCGGGAGGTGCGACTGGAATGGTGGCAGGAATCTTGTCATACCCCACAAGCCTTGCAACCTCTTCGGCTAGATCAGTTTTGTGCCTGAGATCTGGTCGCCAAGAAGGAACCTCAATCGCTAAAGACCCCTTGCCTGAGACCTTGCAGCCAATCATCTCCAGAGCCGCGACGACTTCCTTTTCCTCGTATTCATAGCCGACGAGAGCCGAAGGAAAGCTTGCGTCCATGGAAATCTTTACAGCAGCCATCTCGGTAACGTGCTCTGCGCCAAGTCCTGAGAGCTTGCCACCGGCGAGCTCAACCAGCAGTTGCGCAGCCCTAGCGGCAGCGTAGGCGGAAACTTTGTGGTCTACTCCGCGCTCAAACCTTCGCGATGCCTCAGATGGCAGTTTGTGCCTGCGTGCCGAGCGCGCGATCGAGATCGGATCAAAGATCGCGGCCTCAAGCAGGATCTTTGTTGTGGCGTCGCTGACTTCAGTGCTCGCGCCTCCCATGACACCGGCGATCCCGATAGGTCCACTCTGATCTGTGATCAAGAGGTCCTCTTCGTGCAGGATGCGCTCTTTATCGTCAAGCGTGGTTATCTTCTCGCCCTTTTTTGCCCTGCGAACCTCAATGCCACCGGTCAGCCTGTCGAGGTCGTAGGCGTGAAGGGGCTGGCCCATCTCAAGCATCACGTAGTTCGTGATGTCGACGGCTATCGAAATTGATCGCATGCCCGCAAGCTTCAGTCGATTTGCCATCCAGGACGGAGTGGGCGAGGTGGCATCGATTCCTTCAACCCCCACCAGCAAGAAGTTTGAGCAGCCAGCGGTGCCATGAATTGGGGCGCTGTCGGCCACCTTGAGATCAAAGCCGGAGACCTTCGCAGGTGTAACCTGCGATGCAGGGTCGGTGAACTTACTTGATGTTGCATGCGAGTACTCTCTGGCAATTCCGCGGATTGAGAAGCAATAGCCCCTGTCGGGAGTCACATTGACTTCAGCCGCGGCTTCATTGAGACCTAGCAGCTCCAACGCATCGCTTCCCAGCTCAGGATCAAGTCCCAGGGTTACTAGCCGCAGGATTCCGTCGTGGTCATCGCTGAGACTGAGCTCCTTGGCTGATGCGATCATGCCGTCGGAGATGTGCCCATAGGTCTTTCGGGCAGCGATCTCAAAGCCACCAGGCAATACCGCCCCTGGCAGCGTTACAACTACCTTGTCGCCAACCTCAAAGTTTCTCGCGCCGCAGACTATGCCTCGGACATCCTCCGGCTTTGGACCGACCTGAACCTGGCACCACCTAATGGTCTTGCCATTTGACTGCTCTTCCTCGACAAATTCGAGCACCTTGCCAACAACGACTGGCCCAGTGATCTCTCCACCGATAGCGGATTCTTCTTCTAGGCCAACGCGGACCAGCTGCTCCATGACATCGTGGGGCGTGGCGTCCTTGGGAAGTTCAACGTATTCAGCGAGCCAACTAAGCGGGACCTTCACTAGATCACCTGCCCGAACTGCCTTGAGAACCTAACATCGGCCTCGACCATGTCGTGCATGTCCAAAACGCCATTTCTAAACATCAGGGTTCTCTCGATACCCATTCCGAAGGCAAATCCCGAATAGACCTCTGGGTCAATGCCCGCTGCAAGCAGAACATTGGGGTTAACCATGCCGCAGCCGCCCCACTCGACCCACCTCGGCCCGCCCTTTGCTCCTGGATGCCAGACATCTAGCTCTGCGCTGGGTTCAGTGAAGGGGAAGTAGCTGGGGCGAAGTCTGATCTTGGCCTCGGGTCCAAACATCACCCGCGCAAAATGCTCCAGCGTTCCTCGCAGATCGGCCATCGTAAGACCCTTATCTACGGCTAGACCTTCAACCTGATGGAAGACGGGAGTGTGAGTCGCATCAAGTTCGTCCGTGCGGAAGACCCTGCCAGGGCAAAGCACATAAACCGGGAGCTCTCGCTCGAGAAGCGAGCGGATTTGAACCGGGGAGGTGTGAGTCCTGAGAAGCAAGTGATTCTCAACAGGAGAAACAAAGAAGGTGTCCTGCATGGCTCTGGCCGGGTGATCCGGGTGGAAGTTCAGAGCATCGAAATTGAACCACTCGTTTTCAAGTTCTGGACCATCGGCGATTTCCCAACCCATGCCAACAAAAACGTCACTGATCTGGTCCATCAAGAGCGATAGCGGGTGCCTAGCTCCGCGCTGGATGTAATTGGCAGCAGCCGTGATGTCGACCTTTTCAGCCTCAAGACGCTGCGCCCTGGCTATTTTCTCGAGCTCTGCCGCCTTTGCCTCAAAAGCGGCCATGAGCTCAGCCTTTGCCTCGCCCATCATCTTGCCGGCCTCGGCCTTCTTATCACCCGGCAGCGACTTGATTATCGCATTGAGTTTGGTGAGCGGAGCTGCGTCCCCTACCAGCTGGGCCTTAGATTGCCTCAGCTCCTCCGCTGTTGCAATAGCGCTCAGAGCATCCAAGGAGCTCTTGAGCGCCTTGGTTACCTCGGATTGGGTTAGCTCGGACACCTGCACAAGTTTAGTGATTGGCCCGCTGAGCGAACGCAGTGAAATACAGGCAGATAGAAGCCGCAGTGGCAAGATTCAGCGACTCTGCCGAGCCATAAATCGGAATTGAGACAGTCTTGTCGGCCAAGGCAGCGAGCTCAGAGTCCACTCCCCCAGCCTCGTTGCCAAATATCCATGCTGAAGGCGTAGCGAGAGTTCCCTGCGGCATGTCGGGGAGCGACTCACCCTTGGCACTGGTTGATAGGACCTGAATACCCTTGGACTGCAGCTCGATTACGGCTTCCTTCATGTCGACACCGACACTAATTGGCACATTCAGCAAGCTGCCTGCGGTCGAGCGAACCACCTTTGAGTTATAGGGGTCAACGGACCCGGTTGAAAAGACAACGGCATCCGCTCCGGCTGCATCTGCCGCACGGATAATCGTGCCGGCATTACCCGGGTCCTGAATGCGATCGAGCAGCACAACTAGCTTTGGACTCGTTTCCACGATCTCCGAAAACTCAACATCAACGTGATGAACAACACTGACAATGCCCTGTGGGGTTTTGGTGTCGGCAATCTTTTCCATGACCCGCGTGGAAACCTGCTCCACAGCGACGCCGGCCTTTTCAAGCGTGGATATCTCAGCCGAGTAGCGCTCTTGAGCACTCTCCGTAACAAATATCTCCTGAGCGAGTTCGGGATACTGCGCTAGCTCCTTGAGCCCTTGAGGGCCCTCAAGCAAAAAGAGCCCGGTTTCATACCGGGCATCTTTTTGTGAAAGTCGCGCAATTTCCTTGACCCGGGCAGAACCTGGGTCAAGCGCCACTAGCTAACCTTTGGAGCGTTTACGTCCTTTGGCAGTGCTGCCTTAGCGCTTGCAACCAATGTTGCAAAAGCGCCTGGGTCGTTTACTGCCATGTCGGCCAGGATGCGACGGTCAACCTCGATACCCGCCAGGTTCAAGCCCTGGATTAGGCGGTTGTAGGTCATGCCGTTTAGGCGAGCAGCAGCGTTGATTCTGCTGATCCACAACCTGCGGAAGTCACCCTTGCGCTTACGACGGTCGTTGTATGCATAGACAAACGAGTGCAGCAACTGCTGCTTTGCCATGCGGTAAAGCCTTGAGCGCTGTCCGCGGTAACCGTGTGCTCTTTCTAGTGCAACTCGACGCTTTTTGTGTGAGTTGACGGCGTTTTTTACTCTTGCCATGTTCTTACTCTCCTTCGCCTAGCGGCCTAGTTGCTTCTTAAGCTTCTTGAAATCTGCAGGCGATACCACCTGGT
>Ga0255771_1000126_pt1 | contig 77062 bp, 75 predicted proteins | sample 011ome_19_FD_179969 | JGI IMG/M metagenome (GOLD analysis project Ga0255771, IMG submission 179969) | Coastal salt marsh microbial communities from the Groves Creek Marsh, Skidaway Island, Georgia - 011510BT metaG (version 2) | ecosystem: Environmental > Aquatic > Marine > Intertidal zone > Salt...
AACGTCATATTAAATACTATTTTTCATGAACCTGTCATTGCCGTTGATACACACATATATCGACTTGCAAATAGGATTAATTTGGCGCCCGGTAAAACCCCACTGGAAGTCGAGAAGAAATTAACCAAACTCACACCAAACCAATTTTTAACCGATGCGCATCATTTGCTCATTTTGCATGGACGCTATGTGTGTAAGGCACAGAAGCCTTTGTGCAGTGACTGTATAATTAATGAATTGTGTGAGTATAAAAGAAAGTTCTAGAACAATTCTTCCATTCTAGCGGGGAGTAAGGTAATAATTTTTTCTTTTTCAGCATTGCTCATATCAAACCAATCAGTAATTTCTTGTGAAGTTCTAAAGCAACCCTGGCAAACTTCTTCATCATTGTACTGACACACACCAACACAAGGCGATTCAACAGTGGATTGATTTTTCATGTCATCCATTAACTTAACGTACCATGACAATGTTTATATTTCTTGCCGCTTCCACACGGGCAAGGCTCATTACGACCAACTTTGGCCTGATTAGCTGTATTAGCTTGTTCTGATTTTTCACGATTTGATTTTGCTGCATCAAGTTTCGATTGATTTTGTGCATCGATTTTTTTTGCCTCTTTCTCATCTTTTACTACCACCAACATGAGTACCCGAGTTATCTCAAATTTAATCGTCTCAAGCAATTGTTCAAATAAGGCAAAAGCTTCCTTCTTAAATTCTTGTTTCGGATCTTTTTGACCATAAGCTCTAAGTCCAATACCCTGCCTTAAATGATCAAGCGAGGATAGATGTGAGCGCCAATGATGGTCAAATATTTGCAACATGACGGACCGCTCAAAATGGTGAAGCGCCTCTTTTCCAGCGACTTTTTCTTTTTCACGGTAATTTTTTAATGCATTCACTTGCACTTGCTTAACAATATCCTCAATGGGTAGATTTGGATCTTTTTTTAACCAAGCATTAATCTTTGCATCCAGACCATAATCTGCAAGTAATCTTTTCTCTAACGCTGGTACATCCCACATTTCCTCAACACTTTCAGCTGGCATGTATTCATACACCGTTTGTTCCAAAACATCATTGATAATTCTATCAACCGTCTCCACTAAATCAGGGCTATCTAAAATATCATTTCGTTGTTCATAAATAACGCTTCTTTGTTGATTAGGGACATCATCAAATTCTAAAAGCTGCTTACGAATATCAAAATTACGCCCCTCTACTTTGCGCTGCGCACCCTCAATGGAGCGATTTACCCAGGTATGCTCAATAGGTTCCCCTTTTGGCATATCTAATTTATCCATAATGGTTGCGACTCGATCAGAACCAAAAATTCTCAACAGAGGATCTTCTAAAGATAAATAAAATGAGCTAGAACCTGGGTCACCTTGACGACCTGAGCGACCTCGTAATTGATTGTCGATACGTCTTGATTCGTGACGCTCGGTGCCAATGATATGCAATCCACCCGCACTAATAACTTGTTGATGACGAGTCTGCCAAGCTTTCTTCAATTCATCAATTTGTTTTTTACGTTTTGCTGTATCAATTTTTTTAGCCTCTAAAGCCTCTATCTCAGGCTCTATATTGCCACCCAACACAATATCAGTGCCACGACCGGCCATGTTCGTTGCGATCGTGATCATACCCGGCTGTCCTGCCTGCACAATAATATTTGCCTCTTTTTCATGTTGTTTGGCATTTAAGACTTGATGTTTGAGTTTGGCTTTAGTTAATCGCTTCGATATGAACTCTGAATTTTCAATCGATGTTGTTCCTACCAGCACGGGCTGCTGCCTTTTATGACAATCAAGAATATCAGTTAAAACTGCTTCGTACCGCTCTTCTGAGGTTCGATAGATTTTATCGATGTTATCTTTCCGTATGGTTGTTTTGTGCGGTGGAATGATAATTGTCTCGAGGCCATAAATTTGATTAAATTCTTCGGCTTCGGTATCGGCGGTCCCTGTCATACCGGATAATTTGGCATACATACGGAAATAATTCTGAAACGTGATCCCTGCCATGGTTTGATTTTCTTTTTGAATTGTCACGCCCTCTTTCGCCTCAACCGCTTGATGCAAGCCATCAGACCATCTTCGGCCAGGCATCATGCGTCCGGTAAATTCATCAACAATAGTAATTGCGCCATCTTTAACGACATAATCTTTATCTTTTATAAAGAGATAATGGGCTTTAAGCGAAGAATTAACGTAATGCAATAAACTAATGTTGGAGGGATCATACAAATTTGAATCTTTTTCTAATAAACCAAACTCAGCGAGAATTTGTTCAGTTTTTTCATGCCCTTTTTCTGACAGGATAGCCTGATGTGCTTTTTCATCAATCCAAAAATCGCCTTCCCCATCTTGTTTTTCTTGTTTCGTTAATTTTGGGACGATTTTATTTACTTGTGTGTAAAGATCAATATTTTGTTCGGATGGTCCAGAGATAATAAGGGGTGTTCTTGCTTCATCAATTAAAATTGAATCCACTTCATCCACAACTGCAAAATTTAAGGGTCTTTGCACACGATCCTCTGCTGCATAGACCATGTTGTCTCTTAAATAATCAAAACCAAATTCATTGTTGGTACCATAGGTAACATCTGCCTGATAGGCTTTTTGTTTTTGTTCGCTAGGCATTCTAGATAAATTAATACCCACGGTAAGTCCTAAGTATTCATATATTTTACCCATCCACTCAGCATCGCGTTTTGCCAAATAGTCATTGACCGTCACAACATGTGTGCCTTTACTGGCTAAGGCATTAAGATAAATCGCTAAGGTAGCAACCAAGGTCTTACCCTCACCAGTCCGCATCTCGGAAATTTTTCCTTCGTGCAGCGCCATACCACCCATCAATTGCTCATCATAATGTCGCAAACCAATAGTGCGCACACTGGCTTCACGAACCAACGCAAAAGCTTCGACGAGAAAGTCATCCAAAGCGGCTCCCTCTTTAAAACGTTTTTTGAATTCTTCAGTTTTCTTTTTAAAATCAGTGTCTTTTAATTTTTGGATCGCTACTTCCGACGCATTAATCATGGCAACTTTTTTGCCATAATCTTTTAATAAACGCTCATTGCGACTTCCAAATAAGCCAGTGATGATTTTTTTTAGCATAATTATTTCTTCAAATATTGACGGGGGTCGAGTGAGCGACCTTTGTAGCGAATTTCATAATGCAGGTGGGGGCCCGTCGAACGGCCTGTATTTCCAACCAACGCAATGACATCTTCACGTTCAACAATGTCACCTTCATTGACTAATATTTTCGACGCATGTGCGTATCGCGTTTCCAATTGATCGCCATGATTTACCACAACAAAGTTTCCATAGTCAGGTGCTTTACCCACCTTAGTAACAATGCCACTTGCCGTAACTTTAATGGGTTCGCCCTGGGCAGCACTGAAATCCAAACCATTGTGAAAGGCGCGAATGCCTAAAATAGGATCATGTCGCCAACCGTAGCTGGAGGAACGATAGGGAACATTCACTGGAAACAACGTCGGTAGTGTGACTTTAAGGACTGATTGCTTCATCATGATGGCCTCCATTTTATTGTATTGCAACTCACGGGCTTCAACTTTTGCTAATAAATTATCAATGCCTTGGCGGATATCTTTTTCTTGCAAATCATCATTGATAAATGGGCCACCTGCCCCACCTAACTTGTCTTTCTTCTCCAGTTTAGGTAATTTTTCTTTTCCTACAATTTGTTTTTTCATCACTTGCTGAATACGCTCTGTTTGTTGGTCAATGTATTCTAGGCGTGTGTGCAGTTCACTAATCTGCTTAATAAACATGTCCAGTTCTTTTGGTGAGGCTTGAATTTCTAAATCAACATTCAACTGTTCTGTAGCCGTATTATTCTCAACAACAAACGCAAGTTTATTTTGTATGTATTGATTTGCGGCATAAAATGTTGCAGCAACAAAAATCAATAGGAAAAAAACAATAAGCTCTAGACTGAAACTCTTTGTTTTTTTTGTATTTTTTCCTAAAAAGTAAATTCGCATTTATTTAAGGTTAGATTAAAAAAATTAAGGTAGCATTATAGTATGGAACCTATTAAAAAGTTATTCCAAAACGATTTTTTTTCTAAAATACAGAAAAAAAAAGATGTTATTGATCGTTACGAAAAAAAATTAAAAAAAATCATTCCAGCCGAACAACAATCAGCATTTAAGGTTATCAATGTCATTGACCAAAGAGTTGTAGTCGAAGTTTCAAGTAATATGATGGCGCATCAATTCAAGCTGTTAAAACCGACATTGACGAAACAAAGTCATGACGATCAATGCCCCATAGGGGATCTTAAAATTAAGGTTAACCCGAATAAAAATCAGCAGTTAGGTCAACCATCAAAAAAATTTAATCTCGGACGCCCTCAATTAAAAAAACTCAAGCAACAATTAGATTCATCACCGCTCAAACAGAAACTAACAAATATTCTAAAAAATGATTGAAATTATTCTGTATCTAATTTCAGGGATATTTATTGGTTCAATGGCCGGTCTTTTTGGCATTGGAGGTGGTCTATTGATTGTGCCAGTCGTTACATATTCGTTGGTTTATTTTCATCATGTCAGTTTTGATATTGCTTTGTTATCCGGGGTATCCACTTCATTGGCATCAATTATTTTTAGCGGAATTGTTGCCTCAATTACTCATATCAAGAATAAAAATTTTGATATAGGCATCTTTAAGCGCTTTATGTGGGGTGTTTTATTTGGCTCGCTTGTGATTGGTTTTTTTCTTAAACAAGTTCCAACAGAAATTATTAAAACCTGTTTTATTTTTTATACTTTTCTTGCTGCCTACAAAATTATCAAGCAGCAAACGGGAGCCAGGCAAAAAAAATTTCCTGCCGAACTAATTTGTCAAAGCATCGGTGCTATTTTTGCAACCCTATCAGGGCTTATTGGTATTGGCGGCGGGACATTATTTGTACCTTATTTACTAAGTAAAAATATTATGCCAAAACTGGCAGTTGGTATTGCGAGTGTGTTGGGTTTAGTTATTGGTATCGGTTCATCTTGCACGATTTTTTTTGCCGCGGAGACTGCCGAAATGAATCACATGGTTGGCTATATTTACCTTCCTGCTATTATATTTTTAACATTTCCCAGTTTACTTTTTGTCAAGCTATCTGCCACTTGGTTGTTATCTATACCCGATACTACAATCAAAAAAGCTTTCGCAGCCTTATTAGTAGTGATCGGTATTTTGATGTTAATCAATCCCTATTAATTAATCATTTTTTTACGATTTTGGATTGAGACTTATGTGAAAAAAGGTATAATGTCGCATCTTTTTTTTTAAGTCTTATATAAGACTTAAAAAATAATAATCATCTTACGGAGGAATTATGTCAGTAACCTATCTCGCACTGGCCGCGGCAGTTATTGCTGTTTTATACGGTGCACTCATGTCCAAATGGATTTTTAGTTTACCCGATGGAAACGCAAAAATGAAAGGTATTGCAGCAGCAATCCAAAATGGTGCATCTGCATACTTAGCCAGACAATACAAATCAATTAGTATTGTTGGTGTTATCTTAGCGATTCTCATTGGCTACTTTATTGATATGAATACAGCCATTGGTTTTGTTATTGGTGCTGTGCTATCAGGTCTTTGTGGTTTTATCGGTATGAACGTATCGGTTCGTGCCAATGTAAGAACCGCACAAGCTGCAACAAAAGGTTTGCCGCAGGCATTTGATGTTGCTTTTAAAGGTGGTGCAATTACAGGTATGCTAGTTGTGGGTCTGGGTCTCTTAGGTGTTGCTGGCTTTTACTTATACCTTGGTGGAGAAACATTATCTTCAACTGCAGCACTAAATCCACTTATTGGTTTGGCTTTTGGTTCATCATTAATTTCTATTTTCGCTCGTTTGGGTGGTGGTATTTTTACTAAAGGCGCTGATGTTGGTGCTGACTTGGTTGGTAAAGTTGAGGCAGGTATTCCTGAAGATGATCCTAGAAATCCAGCCGTGATTGCAGATAACGTTGGTGATAACGTCGGTGACTGTGCAGGTATGGCAGCTGACTTGTTCGAAACTTATGCAGTAACCATCATTGCCACAATGGTTTTAGGTGCTTTAATGGTATCCGATGGCAATGGCATAATTTATCCATTAGCGCTCGGTGCAGTGTCAATCATTGCATCAGTTATTGGTTGTTTCTTTGTTAAAGCAAATAATAAAATGACTAACGTTATGCCAGCTTTATATCGTGGTCTAGCGATTGCAGGATTACTGTCAGCTATTGCTTTCTATTATGTAACACAACATTTATTCCCAAATGGTTTTGAGATTTATGGAAAAATAGTATCGGCGAGTGCTCTTTTTGGTTCTGCCATCGTAGGTCTAGTTTTAACTGCATTACTCGTTTGGATTACAGAGTATTACACTGGTACCGAATATGCCCCTGTGCAACAGGTGGCTAAAGCATCTGAAAGCGGTCACGCGACAAACATCATTGCAGGTATTGGTATCTCAATGAAATCTACCGCGCTGCCTGTGCTTTCAGTATGTGCTGCGATTTACTTTTCTTATGACTTGGCAGGACTTTATGGTGTTGCCATAGCCGCCACTTCAATGCTTAGTATGGCAGGGATTATCGTTGCGCTAGATGCATATGGTCCTATCACTGATAACGCTGGTGGTATTGCTGAAATGGCAGGAATGCCTCAGAAAGTTCGTGATATTACCGATCCTCTTGATGCTGTTGGTAATACAACTAAAGCTGTGACTAAGGGTTATGCAATTGGTTCTGCTGGGTTAGCTGCGCTCGTTTTATTTGCTGACTATACCCATAAGCTTGAAGAACATTTAGGTGAAATTACACGTTTTGATCTTAGCGAGCCAATGGTAATTATTGGTTTGTTTATTGGTGGCCTCATTCCCTTCTTATTTGCAGCAATGGCAATGGAGGCGGTTGGTCGTGCTGCTGCTTCCGTGGTTGAAGAGGTACGTCGCCAATTTAAAACGATTAAAGGTATTATGACCGGTAAAGCGCAACCAGATTATGCTAAGGCAGTCGATTTATTAACTGCTGCTGCAATTAAAGAAATGATTATTCCATCAATGATCCCTGTCGTAGTGCCTATTTTAGTTGGTTTCTACTTGGGACCTCAGGCACTTGGAGGTTTACTCATGGGTACGATTATTACGGGTCTGTTTGTTGCGATCTCAATGTGTACCGGTGGTGGCGCATGGGATAATGCTAAGAAACACATCGAAGATGGTAATCACGGCGGTAAAGGTTCAGAAGCACATAAAGCGTCTGTAACCGGTGATACAGTCGGTGACCCATACAAAGATACAGCGGGTCCTGCGATTAACCCACTCATTAAGATTATTAATATTGTTGCACTGCTCATTGTGCCGATTTTATAATCTGATCCTTCATTTAAAAACCTGTCTTTTTTAAGGCAGGTTTTTTTATGTCAAAAATTGAAGAAAATAATATTAGTGAATAAAAAACATGAGGTAAGTCACAAATACCACCCAGGCAGGAATTAAAAGGACCACACCTGCAAGCCATTTAAATTTTTCAAAAAGAATACCAGACAAAAAACTAGCCATGGCGATGGTGATTAAATTACCAGCAATCATAAGGCCTATGGATGAAAACCCAATGGTGTAAATGGGATAAGCCACACAAATCAAAAATAAAAAAAGAATGCCTTTTTGATAACAATTATGGCCTGTCAGCTTTTTAAAACAAAACGCTAAACTCAACATTAATAAAGTCCAAACCGTACCGATCACATAGGGCGCTGGAAAAAATTGATCACTTTGATGCATTTTTTGAGCGGTCACCCCTTCAATATTCATGGATGCAATCCAGCCATTAATAGTACCTGTGACTAAAAGCACGAGGATACAAAGTTGAATGAAAGATCGTTTATCAAGCCAATTCATTATGAAAGACTTTGTCCTGTAATTTTAAAAAAAGCCTCTTGGTATTTTTGCGCGGTCTCATCAATGATATTTTGCGGTAAATGAGGAGCAGGGGGTTGTTTATTCCAATCCTGAGATTCCAACCAGTCTCTCACATACTGCTTATCAAAACTCGGTGGCGACATGCCAACTTCATAACTTTCTTTCGGCCAAAAGCGCGAGGAATCCGGGGTTAAGACTTCATCCATGAGAGTTACTTGATTGTCACTATCAAGACCGAATTCAAACTTAGTGTCAGCAATAATAATACCTTTCGATTCTGCTAAGGCTGCTGCTTTTGAATAAATATCAACACTGATGTTACTGACTTTTTGCGTGAGCTCATCGCCGATCAGTTTCTTGCATTGATCAAGTGTGATGTTCTCATCATGCTGTCCTTGTTCAGCTTTGTTGGATGGTGTAAACAACACTTGAGGTAATCGATCAGATTGTTTTAAGCCTTCGGGTAGCTTAATACCACAGATGGTATGACTTACTTGGTATTCCTTCCAGCCACTGCCAATAATATAACCTCGAACAATGGCTTCAATCGGAATCGGTCTAAGTTTTTTAACTACTACTGCGCGCCCTTGAACCTGATCAATTTCTTTAGGTAAGACATAATCTTCCGGGCTCTCATCGGTTAAATGATTAGGAATATCTTTAAAATAATCAAACCAATAATTTGCCATCTGAGTTAACACTTGACCTTTTTTTGGGATAGGCTCGTTCATAATGACATCGAATGCCGATAGACGATCAGTAGTGATAATAAGCATTTTATTTTGATCGATGTCATATATATCGCGCACCTTACCTTGATGAATTAATGGCAAACTTTTAATGCTTGAATTTAATAATGCCATATCAACCCACTCTTTTTTGCAAAATTTCGATAGCAGGTAATTTTTTACCCTCAACAAATTCCAAGAAAGCGCCCCCTGCAGTAGATATGTAAGACAGATCATTTTCAACACCAAACATCTGAATCGCTGAGATGGTATCGCCACCCCCCGCTAATGAGAAAGCATTAGATTTCGCAATGGCTTGTGCAAGAGCTTGGGTGCCTTGCGAGAATTGTGCAAATTCAAAGACGCCAATAGGACCATTCCATAAAAGGGTCTTAGCATCCTTGATCATGGCTTCAATACCCTGCATCGACTCAGGACCTAAATCAAAGATCATGTCATCGGCTTCCATGTGATCAATTTTTTTTAAAATCGCTGGTTCATTGGCATCGAATTGTTTTCCACAAATGACATCGGTAATCTTTGGTAACGATGCGCCACGTTGTTCTAGTTTTTTAATAATCGCTTTAGCTTGATCGACAAAGTCGGCTTCATAAAGTGACTGCCCGACCTCAAAGCCTTGCGCTTTTAAAAAGGTATTTGCAATACCACCACCTAAAATAAGTTGATCCACTTTATCGGATAAGGCATCTAAAATGGTAAGCTTGGTTGAAACTTTGGAGCCTCCGACAATGGCAATCATGGGGCTTTGCGGATTGGCCATCACCTTCTCTAGAGCCTCAAGCTCCTCAGCAAATAAAAACCCAGCGCAAGCCGTCTCACAAAACTCAGCCACACCATAGGTGGAGGCTTGTTTACGGTGTGCTGTGCCAAACGCATCCATAACAAACACATCCGCGAGGGCGGCATACTTTTTGGATAGGGCCTCATCATTAGACTTTTCACCAACATTAAAACGGCAATTTTCCAGCACCACCAACTCGTGTGGTTCCAAATCAAAAGGCTGAGACACCCAATCGCGTTGCAGACGCACCGAAGTACCTAAATGTTCACGTAAATAATCAGCAATCGGGGCTAGGGAATTTTCTTCAGAGAATTCACCCTCGGTTGGTCGACCTAAATGCGATGTCACCATCACCTTGGCGCCCTGATCGATGGCATATTGAATGGTTGGGATGGAGGCCTGAATACGTTTGTCAGAGGCAATCTTGCCTGACATGAGGGGTACATTTAAATCAGCTCGAATGAGGACGCGTTTGCCTCTTAAATCAACGCCACTGATTTTAAGGGTGGCCATGTTTAGGCCTTCATCATCGCAATCGCGGTATCCAGCATGCGGCAACTAAAGCCCCACTCGTTGTCATACCAGCCAAACACTTTGAGGAGTTTGCCATCGCCACTAACCTTCGTTAAGGTTGAATCAAAATAACTTGAACCCGATGTATGATTAAAATCAATGGATACCAATGGTTCTTCGTTATAAACTAACACGCCCTTAAGATTGTTCTCAGCAGCTTTTTTCATTATCGCATTCACTTCATCTATATTCGTCGCCCTTGTGGTAGTGATTGTTAAGTCAACTAACGACACATTCGAGGTTGGGACACGAATCGCAACACCATCCAGTTTTCCTTTTAACGCAGGAATCACCAGACCGATCGCTGAGGCTGCGCCCGTCTTTGTTGGAATCATTGAGACCGCACCGGATCGTGCACGCCTAACATCATCATGCATGTTATCTAAAATGACCTGATCATTAGTATAAGAATGAATGGTATTCATTAGACCAGCTTCGATACCAATACTATCTTGAATAACTTTTACAATAGGGGCCAAACCATTTGTTGTGCACGAAGCATTCGAAATAACTGTATGTTCTGGTTTTATTTGATCATGGTTCACACCATAGACAATGGTGGCATCGACGTCTTTTTCACCTGGCGCTGAGATGAGTACTTTTTTAGCGCCGTTATCTAGATGAAATTGGCACGAGGCTTTACCACGAAAGGCACCGGTGCATTCCAACACGAGATCGACACCGAGTTCACCCCAAACCAACTCATCGGTGTTGCGAGTATTAAAGTAACGAATACGATCACCGTTGATGATAAAAGCATCATCGGTGGTAGACACCTCAGCATCAAAACGGCCATGTTGACTATCGTATTTTAAGAGATGGGCATGCTTTTCAATCGTGCCGCGTGAACAGTTCACGGCAACGACTTCAATGTCTTTGTAATGATTTTCATAGATGGCTCGAAGGACCAAACGGCCAATTCGACCAAAGCCCGAGATTGCTACTTTAATTGTCATGAATACATCCTTAAGGTTTAAATAATTAAGGCACCTTTAAAAAAGATGCCTTAATGTTTAAGCATTGAATCGTGATGTTATAAAACCGATTGTACGGTTTTAACCACGTTATCTACAGTAAATCCAAAGTGCTCCATGAGAACACCACCAGGTGCAGATTCGCCGTAGGTATTAATACCGACATAACCACCATCAAGTCCGACGAACTTAGCCCAGTAGTCAGTCACACCCACTTCAATCGCGACACGTTTCACACCTGGGGTTAAAACGCTATCACGGTAGGCCTTATCTTGACGATCAAAAGCATGGGTACATGGCATTGAGACCACGCGCGCATTGATGTTGTGTTCTTTTAGTGCTGCTTGCGATTTCATGGCAAGATCGACTTCAGAACCGGTTGCAATCAGAATCACATCCGCTTTACCATCGGCGTCAGAAAGGACATAACCACCGTTTCTAATTTCAGCTAACTGAGCATCAGTACGTGCATTAAAGCCTGTACCTTGCCTTGTTAACACTAAGCTGGTTGGGTTTTCAGTGTTTTCAACCGCCGCAGTCCATGCAGCAGCCACTTCGGTTGCATCACAAGGACGCCATACTTCCATACGTGGGATATAGCGAATACCAGCCGTTGTTTCAATAGGTTGGTGGGTAGGGCCATCCTCGCCTTGTCCAATCGAGTCATGGGTTAATACATACACCACTCGTTGTTTCATTAACGCAGCCATGCGCATGCCATTTCTCATGTAATCGGTAAACATATGGAAAGTACCACCGAAAGGTAAGAAACCTCCATGCAATGCCATACCATTCATAATCGCTGCCATACCAAACTCACGTACACCATAAGAAATATAATTCCCTGGTTTATTACCACTGACGTGTTCAAAGGCAGAACAACTTGTTAAGTTAGAGCCGGTTAAATCGGCAGAACCGCCAACGAATTCCGGCAATACTGGGGCCAAAGCTGCAATCATATTTTGTGAAGCCTTACGCGTCGCCATCTTATCGCCAGCGTCATTGGCTGCTTTAATCATGGCATCCGTATGTTTTTTCCAGTCTTTGGGGAGTTCTCCTGCCATACGACGTTTAAATTCGGCTGCTAATTCCGGAAATTCTTTTGTATATGCATCAAATTTTGCATTCCATGCTTCTTCTTTGGCCTGGCCTTTTTCTTTTTGATTCCAGCCGTCATAAACATCTTGCGGAATTGTGAATGGAGGATGGTCCCAACCAATTTCTTTTCGAACCAAAGCAACTTCATCCTCACCCAGCGCCGCACCATGACAATCATGGGATCCAGCTTTATTAGGCGAGCCTTTACCAATAATCGTTTTACAACAAATTATGGTTGGTTTGTCAGTTACTTTTTTAGCTTCTTGAATGGCTTTCTCAACAGCATCAAAATCATGGCCATCGACATTTCTGATTGCATGCCAGCCATAAGATTCAAATCGTGCAGCTGTGTCATCTGTATACCAACCCTCTATGTGGCCATCGATAGAAATGCCATTATCATCCCAAAATGCAATTAATTTTCCAAGCCCCCAAGTTCCTGCGAGTGCACAAGTTTCATGAGACACGCCTTCCATTAAACAACCATCACCCATAAAGACATAAGTATGATGATCAACAATGTCATGACCTGGACGATTAAATTGATTGGCTAGCAGTTTTTCTGCCATAGCAAAACCTACCCCATTACTGATACCTTGTCCTAATGGACCAGTGGTTGTCTCAACGCCAGGTGCATACCCATACTCAGGGTGCCCAGCACACTTTGAATGCAGTTGACGAAAGTTTTCTATCTCTTTCATCGGAAGATCATAGCCAGTCAAATGCAATAATGAATAAATAAGCATAGAGCCATGACCGTTCGAAAGAATAAATCTATCGCGATTTGCCCAATTCGGATTTGTCGGATTATGATTGAGATGGTGATTCCATAAAACCTCCCCTATTTCTGCCATACCCATCGGTGCACCAGGGTGTCCTGAATTTGCTTTTTGAACAGCGTCCATTGCTAATGCACGTATCGCGTTAGCTAAATCTTGTCTTGTTGCCATGTTACCTCCCAAAATGATGACTTAATTAGCGTCATAAGTCATGCTTGAATAATAAATATCGTAATCTTTAATTATCAACGAAACAGCCCATTCAATCAAGGCATTGTCGTCTTTAATTAACGGTTTCCCCTTTCCATTTAATTGAGCAGCCAATACTGGAAAATTGCTCTTTTGGTCCTTGTTGTGTTTGGGCTACCAATTGCATTGCCTCAAATAAATCTCGCCTATTGTCAGGAGGGGGTTCACCTCGCCCAGTGGAATCAAAACGACCGCGGTATTGAAGCTCTAGCTTTGCGTTAAACCCAAAAAAGTCTGGTGTGCAAATTGCACCGTAATCACTCGCCACCGATTGTGATTCATCAAACAAATAGGGAAAAGAGAAGCCATGCTCAGCAGCTATTTGCTGCATATTTTCAAATGAATCTTCCGGGTAATTAATTACATCATTGCTTGAAATGGCAATTGTATTAATGCCTAATGATTGTAATTGTCTGATATCTTCAACCAAACGAGGTAAAATAGCTTTGACATATGGGCAGTGATTACAAATGAACATAATTAATAAACCGCGCGCACCGCAAGCCTCATTAAGCGTCCAAAATTTAGCGTCGACGCCTTTTAGTTTGAAATCTTTAGCTTGCCAGCCAAATTCGCACAAAGGCGGATGTAAACTAACCAATCTTTTGTCTCCTTTTCTTGCGTCATGAGACGATTTTACCATTCAACAACGCTGACGTTAAATGAAATAATTAAATTAGATGTGTTTGCCGCACGTCATTTGGTACAAGTATTACGCGCCAAGGTAGCGGAAAAAGCTATTTTATTTAATGGTGATGGTTACGATTATGAAGTCCAAATACAGTCAATTATTAAACATGATGTCAGCGTTTTGGTCTTAGCAAAAAATAAAAATATAAATGAATCGTCTCTTTGTATTCACCTTTACCAAGCCTTATCAACGAACGACAAAATGGATTGGGTGATACAAAAAGCCGTAGAGCTCGGCGTACAAAAAATCACTCCCTTACTGACACAGCGGAGCCAGGTTAAGTTGAAGCATGAAAAAAAAGATAAAAAAATTCACCATTGGCAACAAATTGCCATCGCCGCATGTGAGCAATCCGGGCGATCGGTAATTCCTCAAATTTATTCAATCACAACCATTGAGCATTGTTTACAAGAAATGTCGCCAATAGATAAACATGAGCGCAGGTTTGTACTTAATCCTTATGGTAAACAAGGATTAACATTCGAAGGAGTTAATCAAAACCCCGGCGAAGTAAAATTATTTATCGGTCCTGAAGGAGGATTTACCGAAGATGAAATAAACTTCATTCACTCACAAGCATTTGAATCTTTAGTATTAGGTCCGCGCATTTTAAGAACAGAAACTGCACCGATTGCAGGTGTAGCCATTCTGCAGTATATTTTTGGAGATTTTGTGTAAAGTGCAATAATATTTGCTATAATTTTTAAAATTATAATTTATTTTTATAATATGCAAAAAATTATTGCTAAAAATATAAGAAAACTTAGAAATTTGCATAATATGAGCTTAAGTGAACTGGCTCAGAAAATTGCCATGAGTCCTGGTAACCTGTCAAGGATCGAACGCGGTGAACTTAATATCACCATCAAAATTTTAGAAAAAATAGCGCAAATATTTCAATGCCAATTTCAAGATCTCTTTCTAAAATCTGAATTCGAGGCGCCCAACAGCTTCGTTGAGCAATTCAGGCGAGCCTCAAAGTACATCAACACTTTTTCTAATAAAATTTTTGTCATTGCCATTGGGGGAGATGTTTTAAAAGATCATCAATTTGAATCGATAGCCTACGATATTAATCTATTACGCTCGCTCGGCATTCGTATTATTCTTGTGCATGGCATTCGCCCACAAATTGATGAACTATTGTTATCCAAAAAGCTTAAAACAGCATTGGTAAAAAATGTTCGTGTTACCGACATCAATACCATGAACCATGTTATTGATGTGACTGGCAGAATTCGAACAAAAATTGAATCGATCTTATCTTCTAGCCTCATTAATTCACCGCTATTTGGAAGTGATATCAGACTATCGAGTGGTAATTTTATAACGGCCAGACCTTTGGGTGTTGTCGATGGTGTGGATATGCAATTTACCGGCCAAGTAAGAAAAGTAGACCACGAAGTGATTCAAGCCCGACTCAATAATGGAGAAGTAGTCCTTATTTCGCCTTTAGGGTTTTCACCCGTGGGTGATGTATTTAATTTATCTTATGAGCAACTGGCCTCATCGGTAGCAAATGCTGTGAAGGCACATAAATTAATTTTCTTTATAAATTCCGATGGTATTTTAAACTTAAGGGGGGAGCTCATCACTGAAATTACCACAGAAAAAGCAGAAAAACTTATTCAAAATATTGAAACACACTCTACGCCAAATCAAGCACCTTATATTTCTTATAATGATTTTAATATTCTTAAAAGTAGTCTCAATGCAATAAAAAATAAAATTGAAAAAATTCATCTCATCAACCGCCACACCAATGGCTCAATTATTGAGGAGTTATTTACTGACAAGGGATCTGGAACCGTTTTAACCGAATACCCCCTCGAGCAGATTAGAAAAGCACGAATGAGTGATATTAATAAAATCTATCAACTAATCGAGCCATTAGGACAAGATGGCATACTGGTGACTCGCCCGATTGATCAGATTGAAAAAGAGTTAGCTAACTTCTATGTCATGGAGCATGGGCTTGATTTAATTGGTTGTGTTGCGCTCTACCACTACAAGGAAATGATTGAGGTAGCTTGTTTTGCCATCGATAGCAATTTTTACAACCAAGGCTATGGTTCAAAACTATTAAAATTTTGTGAGAAAGAAGCCAAAGAGAAAAATACTAACCACCTTTTTATTTTAACCACACAATCCGAGCATTGGTTTATGGAAAAAGGTTTTAAAGTTGAGAATAAAGACCTTATGCCAATCAATCGAAAAAAAATCTATCAGATAGAGAGAAACTCAAAATTCTTAACTAAAAACATATAAAATAACGATAATTTTAATGAAAAAATTTTAAATGAGTCCAAACGATAAAGCAAAAATTTTAAGTGAGGCACTGCCTTATATAAAAAAATTCTTCGATAAAACCATTGTCATCAAATATGGTGGTAATGCTATGGTCGATGAAAATCTAAAGCAATCCTTTGCCAAAGATGTGGTGCTGTTGAAACTCGTTGGTATGAATCCAGTAATTATTCATGGTGGTGGCCCGCAAATTAATGCCCATTTAGAAAAGCTTGGTAAAAAAGGTGAATTTATAAATGGTATGCGAATTACAGATGAAGAAACCATGGATATTGTGGAAATGATTCTCGGTGGCCAAATAAATAAAGAAATTGTTCAGTTGATAAATAAAAATGGTGGTAAGGCCGTTGGGCTTACTGGGCAAGATAGTAATTTTATTCATGCCAAAAAATTAATTGTTAAAGATGAAAAAGATGAATTTAAAAATATTGATTTGGGACAAGTCGGAGATATTGAAAGTATTGATCCGGCGCTAATAAATTTTCTTGATAGTGGTGACTTTATTCCTGTCATAGCACCGATCGGAATTGGTAGTGACGATAAAACATACAATATTAATGCAGATGTTGTGGCTGGCAAATTAGCCGAAATATTAAATGCAGAAAAATTAATCTTGATGACAAATACACCCGGTGTGCTCGATAACAATCAAAAACTTATTACTGGGTTAACGCCAAAAGAGATTGAAAATTTAATTCACGCAGGAACATTATCGGGTGGCATGCTACCAAAAATAAATTCTGCCTTGGATGCAGCAAAAAGTGGCGTCAATGCGGTGCATATTATCGATGGCAGAGTGGAACATGCGCTATTGCTTGAAATTTTAACCGACCAAGGTGTAGGCACACTGATCAAGGCAAAATAAGTGAAGTATCGCTACTGGATCTTTGATCTAGACAATACACTTCATTTTGCAGACATAAAAATCTTTCCCTTAGTTAATAAGAAAATGGATGCTTATATCCAAAATAAACTTAATATTAGTAAGAAAAAATCAGCCCTACTTAGGCAATATTATTGGGATGTGTATGGGGCCACTCTTCCTGGTCTTATCAAACACCATCAAATTAACCCTCAGGACTTCCTCAAAATAACACACGATTTAATTTTTAATAATGACACAATTCTATTTCCAAAAAATATTAAACATACGTTAAAAAATATTCCTGTACGTAAATTAGTATTTACTAATGCACCCAAAGCTTACTCTGAAAAAATTTTAAAGCACATGAAAATTTATCGTCTGTTCAATCGTGTGCACAGTATCGAAGATTCAAATTTTCTAGGGAAACCAAATCAACATAGTTTTCATCAGTTATTTAAGGATAATAAATTTAAACGTGGGGTAATGATTGATGATGTAAAAGAAAATTTGATTATGGCGAAGAAAATGGGACTGATTACTATTTGGTTTAGCAAAGAGCGTTATAAACCAAACTACGTTGATTATAAAATTTTTAATCTGCAGCAATTAAAACGATTAAGAATTAGCTAAGTTTTTGGAAAATCTCAAACCTTTTTTTCTGAATCGCCTGCCCTAGCTCTCGACCCTTAAACATTGGATCAATTTTGAATTTGGTCATAGATAGGTCATTTTCAAATACTTTTAATTTCTCCATAAATACATCCAGATCATGACTTTTTTTCTTAATATTTAGCAAATACTTTGTCAATAAGAGGCTTGAAAATAAAAGTTCAGGGCGTCTAAAAAAATCTACCTTAAGTATAAAATCAAATTGAGTTTTTTTATCGGCTTTATCAATATCAATTAACTGCAAAAAATGTTGTGAAACCAAATTGATCAGATGTTGACTTCGTGCTGGTAATTTTAATTTCTTCGCGTTGACAATCGCCCCTTTTTCTATTTCGTTATCCCCCAAATATAATATAAGAAGTAACAAAATAATTTGATCATCAGTATTCAGCTCAGATGCTTGTGAACTTGTAAAAAATAAATTTGCAGCGCCTTGAATTTCAGAAAAATGAGAGTTGGGAAGTATGATTTCCAGAGCGCCACAATTATCTAACACCTCAAGCATCATTATAATATTTTTATCAGAAAAGCTTTTTCTTATTTCATCGAGAACTCGTTCTGCTGACAATGCTTGTATTTCTTTATTTTTAACAATTTTTTTTAATAACTGGAATGTTTTTTCATGAATTGCAAAATCTGGAAATCGAGCTTTAAATCTTGCTACTCGAATCACTCTTAATGGATCTTCAGCAAAGGCATCGCTGATATGGCGAATAATTTTATTATCGATATCCTCTATACCTTTAAAAGGATCAATGAATTGTCCTGAGTCATCCATGGCAATCGCATTCATTGTAATATCACGCCGCTTTAAATCTTCCTCGAGCGTTACGTCTGGCGAGGCATAAAATTCAAAGCCATGATAGCCTTTTGATATTTTCTTTTCTGTCCGTGCTAATGCATATTCCTCATGACTATCCGGATGCAAAAAAACTGGGAAATCTCTGCCTATGGGTTTAAAGCCAAGTTTAATCATTTCATCTGGTGAGGATCCTACCACAACATAATCAAAGTCATTGGTTCTAATGCCCATGATTTGATCACGGACTGCTCCACCTACAAGATATTTCTTAATCATTCAATTTATCTAAATACGTTTCAAGTTCAATAAGCGTTGATTCAAATTGATAAGCATCATTAATAGTGGTTACATTATCTAATTCCATAGATTTTAAATTATCACGTGTAATTAATTTAACAGGGCTAAACTCCAATAATCGCACCATCGCATATGATAAGTTCCTTGATAACGGAATAAACAATCTTTGTTTATGCATAGAGTTGCTGATTAATTTTAGCAGTGACATAAATGTATATATTTTTGGCCCCCCCACATTATATATTTTTTTAAAAGTCTTTTTGTCATCGATACTTTTAACAATTATAGAAATTAAGTCATTAACGGCAATCGGTTGAAATTTGGCTTTTGAGGAGACAACAAAAATTATCGGTAAAAATTGAATCATTTTGCTAAATAAATTAATAAAACTATCATTTTCACCAAATACAACGGAAGGTCTAAAGATCGTCCAATTAGAGGCTTTGCATATTTCCTGAATATATTTTTCGCCTCTAAACTTTGATTTTAAGTATTTACTGGGTGCATTTTTTTCAGCTCTTAATGCACTTAAATGAATAAACCTTTTTATTTTAAGTTGCTTGATCAATCCCGCTAATTTTTTTAACCAAATTGCATGTATTTCATCAAATTGATTAGTGTGGTTCTCATGCAGAATACCAATACAATTAATAACGGTATCAGTGCCCTTTAATAATTCCAATAAATTAGATTTTGAGTTGTATTGAACCAGTTTTAAGGAGGGGAAAACTTTGAGATGGTTGGCGCGAAATTTGTTTTGTGTAAAAAGTCGAATTTCAACTTTATGCTTAGCTAATGTATAGATTAATTCTGATCCAATAAAACCAGACCCCCCAAAAATTGCAATGACATTCATATTATCAAATCTGCAATGTACGCATTATGAGGTAAATTAATCCAACAATTACGCCTAGATAAAGAGAATAATTGAAAATGGTTTTAATTAAAAACAAATATTTTTTATTTTTCGTAACAAAAAAGAACACTAGAAGAACAGCGCAGGTAATAACAAGAAAGAAAATGGTAAGTCTTAATAAAAGCATTATTCTTCCAGTATCTCGGCAGTTTCATTTAGCTCTGTGTTCATCTTTGAATATTCCTCAGCTAAATTAGCGGTTGCCACATCATTTGTATCTAACGTTTTAATTTCCCATTTATTTTTTTCTTCCACAAGCTGTCGTAACAAACGATTATTGAGTTCATGTCCAGATTTATACGCTGTAAATTTTCCAATAATAGGCTTGCCTAACAAATACAGGTCGCCAATTGCATCTAGTACTTTATGCCGAACAAATTCACCCGAAAATCGTAATCCATCTTCATTGATTATTTTTCTCTCATCTAACACAATGGCATTGTCCAATGAACCTCCTCTTGCTAATCCATTAGCTCTTAAAAATTCAACTTCATGCATGAAACCAAAAGTTCTTGCACGGCTAATCTCTTGAATATAGGAGTCTTTAAAAAAGTCTATTTGTACATGGCTGTCTTCATCCTTAATAGCAGGATGTGGAAAATCAATAGTAAAATCAATCATAAACCCTGGATATGGTTCAAATTTTGCAACCTTATCACCATCCGTTACCACTATAGCTTCTTTAATAAAAACAAACTGCTTCGGTGCAATTTGCTCCTCAATGCCTGCGCTTTTAATAAGGTAAATAAATGAAATAGAACTGCCATCCATGATAGGTAATTCTGCGCCATTAACTTCAATTAAAATATTATCAATACCCAATGCAGATAGCGCTGACATAAGGTGTTCTACCGTCGCAATTTTAAATTCAGCTGTACCAATAGCTGAGCATAATTTTGTATCTTGCACAATATTTGGGCTGACTTGAATTTTCATTGGAGTCGAAAGATCGGTCCGACAAAAAACAATGCCATGATTTTGTGGGGCTGGTTTTAGGGTTAACTTTACTTTTTGGCCTGTATGAAGACCTACTCCCACGGTAACGACAGAATTTTGAATGGTTTGTTGCTTAATCATTTACTTTTTTCTTAAAAAAGAAGGGATATCATATTCGTCATCCGCTTGAGCCTTCATAGCATCTATATCATTCTCAGAATTATCAGCGAAGACATTCAGAAGATCCTCATTCGTATTTTCTGATACTGTTTCGTCATCGTGCTCTTCACTTTTATCCTCAGTCTCATACACAAAACTTTTCATAACATCAGCTGGCTCATTCTCAAGACCAGATTGATTTGTTAATCCTGTTGCAACCATAGTTACTCGAATACTATTTGCCATAGCGTCATCAATAACATTACCGACGATGATATTAGCATTCTCAGCAGCGTACTGTTTTATGATTTCCATTACTTCAAAATATTCTTTCATTTTGAAATCACGACTTGCAGAGATGTTTACCAAAATACCTTTTGCATTATTCAAATTAACATCTTCAAGTAAGGGGCAAGCTACAGCTGCCTTTGCGGCAATAATGGCGCGATCTGAACCCTCAGCGAAACCTGAGCCGATCATTGCCATACCCATTTCGCTCATTACAGTTTTGACATCAGCAAAATCTACATTAATCATTCCTGGGCTATTGATGATTTCAGCAATTCCAGCAACCGCACTATACAAAACATTATTTGCTGCCCCAAAAGCATCAACAAATGTAACATCCTCGCCTAACACACCCATTAACTTTTCATTTGGAATAGTAATTAAAGAATCAACATATTTGATAAGCTCACTAATACCCTCCTTTGCTACTTGAGTTCGTTTCCCTTCAAACTCAAAAGGTTTAGTAACTACAGCAACCGTTAAAATACCTTGCTCTTTTGCTATTTGTGCGATGACAGGTGTTGCGCCTGTCCCCGTTCCGCCTCCCATTCCAGCAGTAATAAAAAGCATATCAGCGCCCTGAATTGCTTCAATAATTTTATCTCTATCATCTAATGCTGCTTGTTTTCCAGTGTCAGGTCTCGAGCCTGCTCCTAATCCTTGGGTTAAAGACTCACCAATTTGTACAATATTATTTGCCTGACTTTTTTGTAAGGCCTGTAAATCTGTATTGGCACAAATAAAATCGACACCAACGACATTTTTGTCAATCATGTAATCCACTGCATTGCCGCCACAGCCACCCACACCCATGACTTTTATAATGGCTTTTTGTTTTTTATTTTCAACAACTTCAAACATAAGACACCTTTATTTAATTCTTAAAAATTACCCTGGAACCACATTTTCATCTTTTTAAACAAATCAACTACTGAGTTTCCATCTGGCCAGTGATTCTGGCCACTATCAATTTCATCTTTTGCCATTTTAAGCAAACCAATTCCAGTTGCATACCTAGGATTTTCCACTACTTGAAGCAATCCATCAACATCTCTTGGAATGCCAATCCTAACGGGCATATTAAAAACTTTTTCTCCCAAGTTTACGATGCCCTTCATCATGGAGGAACCTCCGGTGATAACAACACCAGAAGCTATAACATTTCCCATTCTGCTGCGTTGCAATTCATTTCTTACTAATTCAAATAACTCTGTTACTCGTGGTTCAATTACTTGGGCTAAAGCTTGCGTTGTTATTTTTTTTGGCTCTCGTCCATCCACTAAAGGAATTTCAATAATTTCATTGGTTGAAGCCATTAATGTGGTGGCTGCACCATGATTAATTTTAATATCTTCTGCCGATTGCAGGGGTGTTCTAAAAGCCACGGCAATATCATTTGTAATTTGATCGCCTGCAATTGGAATAACCGTTGTGTGCTGAATAGAGCCATTTTTTATAATAGCGATATCGGTAGTACCTCCACCGATATCAACTAAACATACTCCCAAATCTTTTTCATCTTTTGTCAATACCGCTTCACTCGACGCAAGGGGTTGCAATACCAGCTCTAGAACTTCTAGACCACACCTTTTTATACATTTAATAATGTTTTGCGCTGCCGCAATAGCCCCAGAAACAATATGAACTTTTACTTCTAAGCGCATACCACTCATACCGAGTGGCTCTTTAATATCACGTTGATCATCTAGCACATACTCTTGGGTTAAAACATGCAGTACTTGTTGGTCCGGAGGTAAGGTAATTGCCTGGGCAGTTTCAAGGACGCGATCAATATCCATCTGACTCACTTCTGAATCCCTTACTTTTACCATGCCATGTGAATTTAAACTCTTGATATGACTTCCGGCAATGCCTGTATAGACATCTTTAATTTTACAATCCGCCATGAGTTCAGCTTCCTCAACTGCACGTTGAATGGCTTGCATGGTTGAATCAATATTGATGACAACACCCTTTTTTAAACCTTTCGATAAGTGCTGCCCCAGTCCAATAATTTTAAGTACGCCGTCTTCTTGAAGCTCTGCCACAATGACAACAATTTTTGATGTCCCAACATCTAAAGCCACTACTAGTTTCTTATCTTCTTTTCCATTAATCATAAGGTGGCTTTTTCTTTTTTAATTGTTTTTTCATTTAGTTTTTTAATGGCAAAGCCATCTTTGTACCTCAAATCAACATACTCAATACGATTATTGATTTCAGTTAACACTGTTTGGTAATGTTCAACAAAAATATTTAATTTTTTTAAAATATCTTTTCTGCCCAACACTATCTTTATATTATTATCGGTGTGTATTTCCCATGATAATCTATTGGACAGTGAGATTGTACCAATTTGCATTAACTCTTTTGCAAGTATTTTGTTTATTTCAAAATATTTATTTGTAATCTCCTCAGTAAAATCTTTTGGGCCCCAAAAAAAAGGCAGGTCCTCTTGATAAGCAGCATTAAAAAGCTCGCCTTTATCGTTCACTAACCCAATATTTCCCCATCTTGCAATTACCTGATGCTCCTCAATTGTTATCTCAATTTTATCTGGCCATTGTCGCCTGACACTGACTTCACGAACCCAAGGTAATTTTTTAAAAACATTACGGGTTAAATTTAGATCAAGACCAAAAAAATTTCCTCTGAGATATTGCTTAATAATTAAATCAACCTGCAATGCGTCAACCTTCTCATATTGATTTTTAATCTGAATTTCATTGATAGGAAAATTACCACGAATTAAAAGTTGTTGTGTAAGAAAAATAAAAAGCGGGATCATTAAAAGATAAGCCAATAAAGTTAACCGCTTTAGAGCTTGTAGATCATTCAACATAAGCAGTTTGCAGTATTCTTAAAACTAACTCGTTAAAACTAATACCATGTGTCTTTGCAGATAATGGTACTAAACTATGGCTGGTCATTCCTGGAATGGTATTAATTTCAATAACATATACATTAAGCATAGAATCTACTAAAAAATCGACGCGGCCCCAACCACTGCAACCCAATGCTTTAAAAGATGCTAACGCAATTTTATTTATTTTTTCATGCAAGTCTTTTTGAATATCGGCAGGACATATAAACTGAGTATCATCTCGAATATATTTTGCTTCGTAGTTATAAAACTCACTATTTGGGATGATTTCAATCACAGGAAGTACTTCATTATCAATAATGGGTATCGTCAATTCGCGTCCAGAGATATTTTCTTCGGCAAAAACAATATCATCAATCTTTTTTGCCTCATGCAGAGCATGTTGAAATTGCTCTTCAGTTGACACTTTATAAACACCAATACTTGATCCAGAATTTGATGCCTTTATAAAAAATGGATTGTCTAACTCTTTGCTTACATCCCTAAAATTTGATTTCTCATTTAATAAAAGAAATTTTGGCGTTGGAATGTTTGCTGCTAAAAATATCTCCTTAGATTTATATTTATCCATTCCATATGCTGAAGCTTGGGCGTTACTACCTGTGTATCTTATTCCTATCGCATCCAAAATACTTTGAATTTTGCCATCTTCACCATCTTTTCCATGTAAACATATAAAAGCAGAGTCATATTTTTTTAGGCCAGTTAAGGACTCATGCTTTGTATCAAAAGCAAAAGCATCAATTGATAATTCGAGTAACGCTCTCAGAACAGCATGTCCACTTTGTAAAGATATCTCTCTCTCATTCGAGTTACCCCCCATTAAGACAGCTACCTGACCATAAGAGCTAGGAGTCAAGTTGCTCTCCAATTATTCTAATTTCAGTCACTAGCTTTATTTTCTTTTGTTTGAAAACTTCTTTTTGTATTTGCAAAATTAAATTTTCGATATCTGCTGCAGTTGCATTGCCTTTATTGATAATAAAGTTTGCATGTTTTTCTGACACCTGTGCGCCACCAACTTGAAAACCTTTCAAGCCACATTCCTCTATTAATTTAGCTGCAAAATAGCCCTCCGGATTTCTAAAAGTAGAGCCAGCTGTTGGCCAATTGAGCGGTTGCGCTTCCTTTCTCTTTTCTAATAATATTTTTATTGCTAGCTCTGCATCATCTTTGTTACCTTTATCAAACTTTAACCAAGCGGCAATAAAAAATTCTGTGTTATTTTTTTTATTTTCAACGTGCCGATAAGAAATGGCAAAATCTTGTCTTTTTCGTATATGTTCAACACCGCTTTGGTCAATAGTTAAAACTTTCTCTACAAAATCCCAGGTTTCAAATCCATAGCATCCTGCATTCATAGAAAGCGCGCCACCTAAAGTGCCTGGTATTCCTGCCAAAAAAGCAGAGTTTTTATAACCCAATTTCGCCACATATTTTGCAAGTTTACTGCAACTCACTCCAGCCTCAGCATAAAAGGAATTATCATCAGTAGAAATATCATTTAATCCTTTATGCATTGCAATGATAGTGCCTTTGAAGCCACCATCCCTAAATAAGGTATTGGAACCTAATCCAATAAATAATATTGGAAGTTTAAAATTTTTGTCTTTTAGGTTCTGTGACAACATTCTCTTATCTGAACAAATGTAGAAATTTTTTGCCTTCCCTCCGACACGCCAACTATTTAATTCTTTTAAGGAAATATCAAACAATATTCGATCTTTAAGCACTATGAGTTTCCGGTAAATTGTTGTGCAAAATTTCCAATTGATCCCGCTCCCATTAGAATAACGATAGAATCATTTTTTATTTCACTTAAGATTATTTTTTTTGCACTTCTTAAATCTGGCAAGTAAAAAGTTTTTTTGTTAGCAATCGCTTTAATCATCGACTGTGTCGAAATATTTTTAATAGGTCGCTCACCGGCAGGATAAATATCGAGTAAAAATAATTTATCTGGCATTTTTAATGCTTTAATAAAATCATTGAAACAATCACGAGTCCTTGTGAATCTGTGTGGCTGAAAAACTAAATTAATTGTTTTGTTCGGGTAACCTTTTCTTGTTGCCTCAAGGACAGCTTTTATTTCGGTTGGATGATGACCATAATCATCAACCAGTATAAATTTCTTTTGCTGTTGAAAACAGTTATTAAAAATTTCATACCTTCTACCAACACCTGAAAAATTCTTGAGTCCTTTTTTTATATCAGTGATAGAAAGTCCATACTCTAAAGCAATGCCGATAGCAGCAAGTGCATTTCTAACATAATGCTCACCAGGTAAATTAATTGTTACCTTAAATGATTTAAATTTATAAGCTTTATCTTCAACCACAAAAGACATTTTATTTTCATGATGCTCTAGTTTTTTTGCTTGAATTAATGCATTTCGATCTAGTCCATAGGTAATCACCTGTCTTGAAATTTTAGGGATAATTGACTTTACTTGTTCATCATCAAGGCATAAAAAAACTCTGCCATAGAAGGGTGTTTGATGAATAAAATCTATAAAAGTATTTTTTAACCTTTCAAAGTCCCCCTGATATGTTTCCATGTGGTCATGATCAATATTAGTTACCACTGTATTAATTGGATTAATATGTAAAAAGGAAGCATCCGACTCATCTGCCTCAACAACAAATAATTCACCCAAACCTAATTTTGCATTTGCCTTCATGGAATTTAAACGTCCGCCAATTACATAAGTGGGGTCTAATTTTCCAACTGATAAGACGCTAGCAACTAAACTAGTCGTAGACGTTTTACCATGCGTACCTGCAATGGCAATTCCCTTCTTAAATCGCATAAGCTCTGATAGCATTTCAGCTCTTGGAATAATTGGAATATTATTTTTTTGAGCCTCTTTAATTTCAATATTATTTTTTGGTATTGCTCCAGAGACCACAAGAACTTCTTTACCTCTAACATTTGATGCCAGATGTTTCGAAAAAATTTTGATGCCCATCTTTTTTAAAGATTTTACTGTTGGAGAAGTTTGCAAATCAGATCCCGATACATTAAATCCTAAATTATGCATAACCTCTGCAATGCCACTCATACCAGACCCACCAATACCAAGAAAATGTATTTTTTTTACTTTATCCCTCATATGCCTCCAAGCAATATTTATAAATTGCATCACACGGCTCAATAGTTTTATCTTGTTTGGCTTTCTCTGCCATTTGTTGACATCCTGATCTTGTTAATTCTTTAATAAGTGAAGGTAGCTCTGTCTCGATATTTTCTTGCAAAATAATATAGGCCCCCTGCCTCTGCTCTAAAATTCTGGCGTTATAATATTGATGATTATCAACTGCAAATGGATAGGGAATTAATATACTCGCAACTCCGATTTGACTCAGCTCAGACACTGTAATTGCCCCAGAACGTGCTATCAGTATATCCGCCCATGAATAATAATAATTCATATCATATAAAAAATTTTTAACCTCAATATCAACATCTAGCTCATGATATAAATCTACTAGTTCTTGGTAATGTTTTTTACCCGACTGATGTATGACTTTTATTTTTTTATTCTTTGATAAAGAATGAAGAATCTGAGGAATAGTTCGATTAAATTGCATAGCACCCAAGCTTCCTCCCATAACTAAAATTCTTAATGGTCCTGATCGATTTAAAAATCGTTTGCTGGGTTTTTCTATATTAAATAAATCGTGCCGAATGGGATTGCCAATTACCTCTCCTTTTAGCTTTTTTAATTCAAAACCTAAAAAAATTTTTTGGCTTATATAAGAAAGAAGCGAATTACTTAATCCTGGAATTGCATTTTGTTCATGAATAATAATATGAATTTTAAGTAACTTGGCTGCAACTGCAACAGGGAAGCATATATACCCCCCCATTAAAATCACAAAATCTGGTTTTACTTTTTTAATTTCGAGAAAAGCAGAAAATATAGCTTTGACCAAAAAAAATGGAGTTTTCACCCAATGCAGTATTCCCTTACCACGCACCCCCTGCATTGGAATACTAAAAAAGTTATATTTTGTCTTGTCCACTAAATCATTTTCCATGCCATGCCTTGAGCCCGCCCAAAAAACCTCTGATTGGCGTTCTAAAAAAAATTGTGCGATCGCCAATCCAGGGTAAATATGTCCCCCTGTACCCGCTGCCGCAACTACTATACGAATCTTTTTAATAGAACTGGCCTCTTATATTTTTTCTATTTTCATGATCAATTTTTAGTACGATTGAAAGCGCGATAATATTCATTAAAATACTACTTCCACCATAAGAAAGCAGAGGTAATGTTAAACCTTTAGTTGGAAATAACCCAACATTCACTCCCATATTAATAATTCCCTGAAGACCAAACCATAGGCCAATACCTTGCGCCATTAATGCAGCAAAATGTTTTTTATTTTGGATGCTTTCTTTTGCGATTCCAAACATTCGTAAGACTAAATATGCAAATAAACAAATTACAATTGTGACACCAATAAAACCAAATTCTTCACCAAGTACCGCTAAGATAAAATCAGTATGTGCCTCTGGTAAATATTGTAATTTCTCAACACTGCCTCCCAGCCCAACACCAAAAAACTCACCCCGTCCAAATGCAATTAATGAATGTGTTAATTGATAGCCTTTTCCAAAAGGGTCTGCCCATGGGTCAAGAAATCCGACAATACGTTCCATTCGATAAGGTGAGCTAGTAATTAAAAAATAAATACTGATTGGGGCAAAAATAATCAAACTAAAGAAAATCTTATAAGTTAAGCCACCTAAAAATAATATACCTAACGCAATTAAAGTGATGACTGCTAACGCACCAAAATCAGGTTCCAATAGCAATAAAAATCCTGTAAAAACTATTACACCAAGCATGGGTAGAAAACCTTTCATGATTGTTCGCATTTGCTTTGATTTTCTTAAGACATAATCTGATGCGTACATGATTGTAAAAAGCTTTACTACCTCTGAGGGTTGAAAATTAGTAAAACCGAGTGAGATCCATCGTTGACTGCCATTTACCTCACGCCCAATGCCTGGGACCAAAACAAGTATCAGCAAAACTAAACCCATAATAAATAAAAATGGTGCCATTTTTTGCCAAAAATAAATTGGTATCAAAAAACAAATATAACCAATAAAAAAGCCAAGGGTTATAAAAATAAACTGCCTCAATAAATAATAATAATTTTCATAATTGGATAATTTACTTGCTGCAGCAATATCAACCGATGATGAATAAACCATAACCAGGCCAATGCCAAGGAGAATTAAACTGACCCAGATTAAATTGTAGTCATAGATGGGTAAATTATAATTTTTTTGTGATGAAAATATTTTCATGTTAATAAATGTACATTATTTGTAAAATCATCCCCTCTAGCCATATAGTTTTTATACATATCGGTACTTGCACATGCTGGAGCCAATAAGATAATCTGACCCTTTTTTGCTTGTGCATAAACAAACTTTACTGCTGTATCCATTGCGCCACAATTTTTAATGCTAAGGTTTTTAATATTAGAAAATTTTTCTTGGAATAATTTTGCATCTTTTCCGATTAAAGCAAGGGTTAAAACATTGTTACCTACAATTTCTCTTAATGGTTCTAAAGATTGATTTTTACTATCACCCCCAACAATTAAGTGAATTTTTTTATTAGGAAAACTTTTCACTGCTGCAATAGATGATGCAATATTCGTTGCTTTTGAATCATTATAAAAATCTATACCTTTAATGTTTCTGACCCATTCGAGTCGATGTGGAATTGCATTAAATTTCTCTAATGCTATTTTTGTAAAATCAAACTTAGGAAAAATTAATCGGATAGCAGCAACTGCCGCCATAATATTAAATACATTATGATTACCTTTTAAAGTCATCGCAGAAACATCAAGCAAAAAATCTTTTTTATCTTGAATTAAAGTCTTATTACGAAGTTTGCTGACATAATAATCAGGACAATCTTCTTTAAACAATAAACTTAATGATGTTGTATCTTTATCGTACCAATCATGAAGGTTAGGATCATCATAATTAATGATTTTCTTAATTGATTGTCTGTGAAGATTTTTTTTCGCCTCCACATAATCCTTAAATTTTTCATAACGATCCAGATGATCCTCACTGATATTTAATGTAACTCCCACGTGAAATTTTAAATCATTATTTATTTCAAGTTGAAAACTAGATAATTCGACAATTAAAACCTCTAAATTTTTATTGGGAAAAATATCTAAAACTGGCTTACCAATATTCCCAACTGCTTCTGTATTTATTCCATATTCCGTCAAGAAAAATTTTAATAGCGAGCACGTCGTTGTTTTGCCATTGGTTCCTGTTACCCCAATAAGTTTACAATTATTGTCATTTATTTCTTTGGCAAGAAAATACAGGTCATTAATAATAGCTACCCGATTTTTTTTTAATTTAGCTTGAATGTTATTGTCTAATTTGATACCCGGACTCAGTGCAACACAATCAAAATTTTCAAATGGGATTTCATTGATATCATTCCAAAAATAATTTTCTATTTTATGGTTTCTACCTATTTCTTTGAGTTGATCTAAAGATTTATTTTTATCATAAATTGAAATTTTTCTACAGCGACTTGATAGATAATTCAGTATGGATACTCCTGTTACTCCCATACCAATAATTAAAATTTGATCAGTATTTATATTTTGCATTACCTAATTTTAAGGCTAGCCAGTCCAATAAGAACCAAAATCATAGATATAATCCAAAATCTCACTACCACCTGCGTCTCTTTCCAGCCCTTTTTCTCATAATGATGATGCAATGGAGCCATTAAAAAGATTCGCCTTCCTTGTCCATACTTATTTTTTGTATAACGAAAATAACTGACTTGTAATGCAACTGAAATAGTCTCAACCACAAACACTCCTGCCATGATAAATAATACGATTTCTTGTCGAACAATCACGGCGAGCGTGCCCATTGCTGCACCTAACGACAATGACCCGAGGTCACCCATAAAAACTTCTGCTGGGTAGGCATTAAACCAAAGAAAGCCTAATCCAGCACCAGCAATTGCTGCACAAAAAATTGTCAGCTCACCAATGCCTACAATATAAGGAATACCTAAATAAGATGAAAAAATAGTATTTCCGCTAAGATAGGCAAAAACCCCCAAGGCGCTAATAACCATTACAAGAGGCATGATCGCTAATCCATCAAGGCCATCAGTTAAATTCACGGCGTTACTGCTACCAACAATAACCAGGTAAGTTAGAAACAAAAATCCAAATGTACCCAAGGGAAGACTTAAATTTTTAAAAAAAGGAATAAGTAACTCTGTTTGTTGTGGCGATGATGCCGTCATTAATAGGTATATTGCAACACCCAAACCAATCATTGATTGTAAAAAATATTTTTGTATTGCTGTTAAGCCATCAGATTGTTTTTTCCTTATTTTACTGTAATCGTCAACAAGGCCTATTAAACCAAAGCCTATTACTACAATAATTAACAACCAAACAAAACGGTTAGATAGATCGGCCCATAGTAAAGTAGAAATTAAGATCGATATAATTATTAAAGCCCCACCCATTGTTGGGGTGCCTGTCTTTGCTATATGGCCCTCAGGTCCATCAGCCCTGATATATTGACCAAAGCTGTAATCACCTAATTTTTTAATAAACCATGGGCCAATAGCAAATGAAACAAACAGCGAGGTAATGACAGCAAGAACCGCTCTTAATGAAATATAATTAAAAACACTAAAGCTACTAAAACTATCTGATAGCCATCGAAAAAATTCCAGTAGCATAAATTAACATCCAAAAATAATTAAAAGTTTTGTATGGCTTCAATGATATCTTCCATCTTCATTGAACGCGACCCTTTTACCAAAATAATACTATTTGATTTTAAATTTTTTTTCAAAGACTCAATTAATAATTCTTTGGAGGAATACCAAAAATTTTTTTTAATATCACTTTCGGTATTTTTAAAAAATATGCCAAATCTAAAAATTAAATCAATATTTTTATTTTCAGCATAACTTATTATCTCTTGATGGTATTGCTTAGCACTCTTTCCCAGCTCTGCCATATCGCCAATTACTGCAATTTTGTAACCTACCATATCACTGAGGATATCAAGGGATTTTTTCATAGAAGTGGGATTAGCATTATAGCAATCATCAATGATCGTCATACCGTTTTTCATTCGCTTAAACTCTAATCGGTGTGGAATATTAAAATTTATATTTTTAATTTGATTAAATTCTTCCTCTACGAAATCCAGTTCTGTTGCAACTCCAATGGCACACATGAAATTAATAGCATTATGTTCAGCAATAAATTTTATTTTTTCAATAATCTTCTTACCTTGATAATAAAAATTATACAAATTATGAGTTTTTTCATAATAAATGTCTGCTTTATTTGATTTACCAAATGTTATTTTCTTTTGCTGCAAACCATCAGATAACAATTCATAATAATCATCATCAAAAGGTAAAATTAAAGTTCCAGTGGGACTTGTATTCAAAAGTAATTCTTTTTTTGCTAAAGCAATATTTTTTCTTGTACTAAAATTTTCGATATGCGCCTCCCCGATGTTGGTAATGACCGCTATATCTGGAGGAGCTATTTTAGAAAGATAATCTATTTCCCCGCTATGATTCATTCCCATCTCAAGAATTGCTATTTTATGTTCTACCTCTAGTTTGAATAATGTCAGTGGTAAACCAATATGATTATTTAAATTGCCTTCGGTCGCTAATATTGTATGTTCGCTAAATTTATACTTTAGAATATTTAAGATAGCCTCTTTGGTAGTTGTCTTTCCATTACTGCCTGTAATAGCAATTACTTTAGGTTTTTGTTGTTGAACAAAGTATGCAGCAATTTGCGCTAGCGCGAGATCAGTATTTTCAACAATAATGCAGTTAGGCTTACTGGGTATTTGTTCTGCAATAATACAAACACTTGCCCCTTTTTCAAAAGCATCTTCAATGAAATGGTGGCCATTAAAATTCTTTCCCTTGATAGCAATAAATATTTCGTTTTCTTTGATGCTTCTTGTATCAATTGAAATTCCGGAAAAAACCTTATTTTCTAATCCGTTATTACTAACATTAAGAATCTTTAATAATGTATTTGTATCAAGTTGTACCATTTTTTTTCAATATCCTCAGCACTGTCTCACGGTCAGAATAAGGAATTTTTTTTCCTTCTATTTCTTGATATTCCTCATGTCCTTTTCCTGTAATCAAAAGTATGTTGTCATGATTAATCAGCTGCATTGCTCTTTTTATTGCTTCAGATCTGTTTTCTATCATGACATAAGGTGTTGTTATTGCAGAAACAATATGAAGCATAATTTGTGCTGGATTTTCACTCCTTGGATTATCCGATGTCACAATAATGTGATCAGCTAATTTGCTTGCAATGATTCCCATTTCTTTCCTTTTGCCTGGATCACGGTCACCTCCACACCCAAAAACTAAGATAATTTTTTTGGCAAAAGTTTCTTTTAGTGCCAACAGAACCTTCTCGAGAGCATCGGGTGTGTGTGCATAGTCTAAAAAAATATTTGTATTTTCAGCCTGCTTTAAAAAAACTCTCTCCAATCGACCACAAATTGGTTTTAACTTACCTGCGCAATGAATAATTTCGTCTATATTAAATTGGTAGCCAATCAAAGTAGTAATGACTGATAATAGATTTGAAATATTATGTGCTCCAAAAAAATTGCAGCTAACATGATATTTTTTATTTCTAAAAATTAAATCAAACGTAGTACTTTTATCGTAGACGATATTTCTAGCCACAAGGTCAGCATTATTTCTTAACCCATAAGATATAATTTTTACGTTTTTTTCTTTTATTATTTGTTTGCCAATTTCATCATCCGCATTTATTACATAAAATTTTGATGCATTCGATGCAAAAAAGCTTTTTTTAATTTTTTGATACTCTTGTAAGGAGGAATGATAATCTAAATGATCTCTAGAAACATTGGTTAATATTTTTGCGCCAAAGTTAACAGCTTCAATTCTTTTCTGTTGAATTGCGTGTGAAGATACTTCCATAGCCATAAAGGAATATTTTTTACTGACGTACTGATTAATAATCTCTTGAATTACTATCGCATCGGGTGTGGTATTCAAAGTATTATTTATTTTTTTACTATCTCCATAACCCAAAGTACCAATCCATGCTGATTTTTTATTAAGGAGGGTGAGGGCCTGCTGAAGCCAGCCAACCACGGTAGTTTTTCCATTTGTGCCTGTCACCCCTATCACTTCAATTTTTTTTGAAGGATAGTTATAAAACTCTGAAGCAATTATTGAAACTTGATTTTTAAGATTGGTTATAGGAATGAAGTTAAGTTGATTTAAATCTGTTTCAAAATTTTGTGGTTCGTAAAAAATGTAAGAAGCACCTTTTTTTAGTGCATCTTGAATATAGTTTCTACCATCTTGATAATGACCAGGGTAGGCTAAAAAAATATAGCCAGCTTTTACCTTGCGACTATCACTTGTAATGCCGATACAGTTTGAAAAAATCTTGAGCAAATCTTCACTCATATGACCTTGTCATTTTTTGAGTCCGCCACAATGGTATTGTCTTTTTTCTCGATAGCGTCTTGCGGCACTGAATAAATTTTTAGTGCATCACTCATAATCGAACTGAAAACAGGTCCTGCAACCACTCCTCCATAGTAACCATCAATTGTTGGCTCATCAATCATTACCGCTAAAACAAAACGTGGATTTGACACTGGCGCAATACCTACGAAAGATCCAATATATTTGTTTTCATAGGCCCCATTAATAATTTTGTGGGCAGTTCCTGTCTTACCAGCCACGCGATAGCCCGAAACTTTTGCTTGCGGCGCTGTGCCGTCAGTCGAAACAACAGACTCGAGTATTTCTAACATTTGCCTACTGGTTTGATTTGACAAAACCTTTCTACCAATTACAGGTTCAGAATTTTTAAGCAATTTAGCAGCCTTTAATTCGCCCTCATTCGCAAAAACAGTATAAGCCTGTGCTAATTGTAATAAGTTTGTACTTAATCCATAGCCATAACTTATGGTCGCATGTTCCGTTTTTCTCCAATGCTTAAAATGGTGCACTTTACCGGAAGTTTCACCCGGAAATCCAACTCCTGTTTTTACTCCTAAACCAAATAAATTGATTGTTGACCACAGATATTTTGAATCAAGTTTTTCACAAATTAATGTTGTACCAACATTAGAGGATTTTTGTATTACTTCGCTTACAGATATTATTCCATGATCTTTTGTGTCTTTTACCGTAAAACGTGAGCCTCCTAAACGATACATCCCATGCTCTGTATCGATAATACTCTGAGGTTTAATTTGTTTAGATTCTAATGCTGCACTTATTGTTATCGGCTTAATTGTAGATCCTGGCTCAAAGATATCTGTGACGACTCTATTTCGAATGCGTGATGTGGGTTTACTTTTATTATTCGGATTATAAGAGGGATAATTTGTCATACTTAAGACTTCACCAGTTTTTGCATCTAATAAAACAGCTGATCCAGATGTCGCTCCATGTTTTTCAACTGCTTTTTTTAAAGCCTGATATGAGGTGTACTGAAGTCGCTTGTCAATTGAGAGTTGAACGTCTTGCCCATCAATAGGTATTTGTATATCTTGGAGGTCATCAACAATTCTTCCTAAATTATCTTTTAAAACCTTTTTATAGCCGGGCACTCCGGACAATAAATTATTAGCATAAAGTTCAACACCTTCTTGACCAATACCATCAATATTTGTGAACCCAACCAAATGTGCCGTCGTTTCTCTTTCAGGGTAAAAACGATCGTAGTTTTTTTCTGTTCGAATACCAGGAATTTTTAATTGCAAAACACGCGTTGCCAATTCAGGAGAAGCTCTTCTTTTTAAATATACGTATTGTTTGTCTTTTTTGTTTAATCTTTGTTCTAAATGCTCAACCCTTAATTCCAGTAACTTGGCTAATTTTTTCTTTTGAAGCTCATTCATTTCAACCTCAGGAGGATTAACCCAAATGGTTTGCACCGGTGAGCTAATCGCTAATATTTCGCCATGCCGATCAATGACCTTCCCTCGGTAGGCATGCAGCTCTTCAATACGATTACTGGTTGCTCGACCTTTTTTTTGGAGAAAATCTGTTTGCATACCTTGAAGGTAAAAAGACCTGCTAATAAGTGTTGCAAATAAAGAGAGTAAGACAAGAAGCACTAATCGTCTTCTAAAAGTTGATAATTCAAAAAAATTTGAAGGATTTTTTGTTTTTCTAATCATTATTTCAAAATCTTTTTATCTAATTTTTTTGGGGCATACATCCCTAGTTTTTTGGTTGCAATCTCATTTATCCTGTCATTACCTGATTTTTCAGATTCTTCAATTTGTAACTTTGTTTGCTCATCCCTTAATTCAAATGTCAGTTTATTTTCTCGATCCAGTTGTGAGTAATTATTTCGATATTGATGTTCAGCATTGACTAAAGTTAATGCAAAAATTATTAACATACTAAACAGGATTAAATTTAGCCTCATTGTTCACTCACTTTCTCAATAACCCTTAATGTTGCACTTCTCGATCTAGGGTTTTGTGCAAGCTCATTTGGACTGGGCTTTATAAATTTTCCGACCTTCTTAATTTTTGCAGGCTTTATATCCTTTGCTTTAATAGGAATATTTTTGGGAAGAAAATCCGTTTTAGTTTGCAGGGTAATAAAATTTTTAACAATACGGTCTTCAAGGGAATGAAAACTAATTATTACTAAACGACCGCCGATTTTTAGTAACTCTAATGCCTTCGGTAAGGCTGTTTCTAGCTCTTGTAACTCCTCATTTGTCTGTATTCGCAGTGCCTGGAAAATTCTAGTGGCAGGATTTTTACCCAAATCTTTTTTTGGTTGCGCGTTCGCAGCAATATTGGCAAGTTCTAATGTATTTTTTATTGGGCCTTTTTCATTCCTATGTTCAATAATTTGGTTTGCAATTCGCCAAGCAAATTTTTCTTCTCCATAACTCTTAAATATTTTTGATAACTCAATCGCATCCCAAGAATTGACAATATCAAAGGCCGAAACTTTTTGATTTTGATCCATTCGCATGTCCAAGTCAGCTTGATGCATAAAGCTAAACCCACGTGTTGGGTTATCAATTTGTGGTGAGGAGATACCTAAATCCATTAAAATTCCATCTAATTTATGTATACTTTTTTTTTTAAGATCTCTTGCATGAAAGAAAAATTGCCGCGTTCGATTTCAAATCTTTTATCATGAATTTTTTTGCCTTCATTAATTGCCTCCTCATCCCTGTCAATTGCAATTAATTTGCCCTTTGCTTGAAGAGTTGACAGAATTTTTCTCGAATGGCCACCTCGACCAAAAGTACAATCTAAATAACTTCCATCAGGTTTAATATTTAATGCTGTGATAGCTTCTTCTAAAAGAACAGGAATATGACCATATGCATCGTTACTCATAAAGAAAATCCATCCAATTCTTCTGGCAATTCATCTTGATTATCAATACTGATATTTTGAATTTGATGTGACCATGCTTCCTCACTCCACAGCTCAAAATGACTTCCTTGGCCGACGAGCATGATAGTTTTTTCAATCTTGGAAAAATTTCTTAATTCTGCAGATATTAATATTCGTCCTGAACCATCAATTGAGACATCTTCAGCGTAGCCCACCAATAACCGTTGTAATTTGCTTGATTTTTTATCAAAACTAGATAACTGCATGATTTTATTTTGAATTGGCTCCCAGGCAACTTGTGGATACAAAAGCAAACAACCATGTGGATGTGCTGTTAGTACAACAGAGCCTTTGGATTCCGTAAGCAAAGCCTCACGGTACTTTGTAGGTACTGCCACTCGACTCTTACCATCTAGATTTAAAAGAGTTACGCCCCTATACATAGCCTTTACCTAATAAAAAGATGGGAAATTACTAAACGCCCTTAGTTTCGTTAAATAATTTCCCACAAATTACCACTTTTTCCCTAACAGCTACACTATAGGCAAAAAAAAAGTGCTTTGCAAGCACTTTTTAAATTTTTTCTTTACGTTTCAAGGATTTAGATAAAAGAAAAAGTTGACCGATAAGCCGGGTTCTGTCGTGGACAGTCATTCATCTAGCTAAATAATTACTTATTTAGTCAAGCAGCCTACCCGATAACGACACGAGCCATGTCATTGTTATCCTATTTGGCCTTGCTCCAAGTGGAGGTTACCGCGTTTCACCGTAACTAAATACGCTCGTCTCTGTGGCCCTATTCCTCACCTCACGGCGTATGGCTGTTAGCCATCACTTCGCTCTGTGGAGCCCGGACTTTCCTCTATGCATAGCATAGCGACTGTCTGGTCAACTTAACAAGATTTTATCATTTTATAGCGCCAATGACTGCCATTGAATTTGATTACCCGCCATAAACGGAATTATTTCGCCCCCATCAAATTTAATCGACTTTGCTATGGTATTTTCGTTTTTTATTAATTTTAGTTTTGTCTTGTTTCTAGGTAACTGATAAAAATCTGCGCCAAAAGTACTCGCAAAGTTCTCTAATTTATCAAGGGCATTATTTTTTTCAAAAATTTCTGCATAAAGCTCAATTGCCGTAGCGGCAGAATATACTCCGGCACATCCACACGCACTCTCTTTTTCCTGTCGCAAGTGTGGTGCGCTATCTGTGCCAAGAAAAAATTTTGGGTTCCCAGACACGGCTGCATTTAAAACTGCTTGCTGATGGATGCTTCTTTTTAAAACCGGTAAACAATAATTATGTGGCTTAATGCCTCCTGATAAAAGGTCATTTCTGTTCATCAGTATATGTTGCGGGGTAATAGTTGCTGCAACTTTTTGACTTGATTCGTTGACAAAACTTACGGCATCTTGCGTTGATATGTGCTCAAAAACCACTCTTAGATTAGGAAAGTTTTTTATAATACCGATCAAGTAATTATCAATAAAACTTTTTTCCCGATCAAAGATATCTACATTTTTATCACTCACCTCGCCATGGATTAAAAGGGGCAAGTCTGTCTTCTCCATTGCCTCAAAAAGGTGATAACTGTCCTCGATTGATTTTAATCCCTTTGCTGAATTTGTAGTTACGCCGGCGGGATAAAGCTTAATTCCAATGATTATTGAAGAGTCACTTGCTTTTTTTATTTCATTTAAAGTTAATTTATCGGTGAAATAAAGTGTCATCAAAGGTTCAAAAATTGTAGAAAACTTTTTGATTTCCTTGTAATAAACAGTGGCTTTTTCTACATCAACAACTGGATTTTTTAAATTAGGCATTACAATCGCGCGTGCAAATTGTTTTTCTGTATCTTTTATTACGGCCTCTAATAATTTACCCTCCCTGAGGTGAAGGTGCATATCATCTGGTTTTGTAATAATTATTTCAGTCATTTTTTAATCTCAGGGCTAAATTATAAACTTCTTTTTTATTTTTATTGAATATTGTAGCCACAAGCCGAACGGATTGACTCAAAGGTAGCTCTTGCAAGATAATTTTTAGCGCATTTAAAATTTTTTCCTCACCCTCTTCAAGTTGTAAATTTGACGGGGTAATAATCAAAACAAACTCCCCTTTTACTTGTTCACTATTTTTTTCATAGAATTGTATTAGTGTGTTTACAGAGTCTTTTTTAACACTTTCATACATTTTGGTTAATTCCCGTGCAATAACAATTGTATGCTGCTCACCGAAAATATTTAAAATTTCATGCATGGTGCTTATGACTCTATTTGGTGACTCATAAATGATGGTTGTTTTATTGCTTTTATAAACTTCCAATAGTTGCTCTTTTGCTTTTTTTTGCGAATTAGGTAAAAAACCATAAAATTGGAAATGATGATCAATTATGCCTGCAATTGAAAATGCAGACACCATTGCCGAGGCGCCAGGAATAGAAATTACTTTTTGTTTTGCCTCTAAAAATGAATTAACGAGAAATGCTCCAGGATCACTGATAGCGGGAGTACCTGCATCAGAAATATAAGCTATCGAGTGCCCTTTTTCACACAAATGAAGAATTTCATTCGCTTTATTTTTTTCATTATGTTGATGAATAGCAATTAATTTTTTATTGATGCCATAAAAATTAAGTAATTTTTTTGAATGCCTTGTATCTTCGCAAACAATATAATCAACTGTTTTCAGTGTCTCAATGGCGCGCATAGAAATATCATTTAAATTTCCAATGGGAGTTGCTACAATATAAAGTGAAGATTCCAAATATATTTACTTTTAAAAATTTAAATAAAAGTTATAATTCAATAATGCATAAATCATACAGTTTTTTAATTCTCGTTGCTTTATTTATCACTCAATTAACAAGTTGCGCCGCTCCTGTTGTTGGAGGCCCGGTTGCCTATGCTGATCGCCGCAGTGCCGAAGTAATTTATATTGACCAAAAATTAGAATTCAAAACTATTTTAGAGACACAAGATATCAATGAAAATGATAATTTAAGTTTTGTTAGTTTTAATCAAACTGTATTAATTACGGGAGAAGTTCCAACCGAAGAAGTTAAAAAAGAAGTTGAAAATGCAGTTAGGAATATTGAGGGGGTTAAAGAAATTAAAAATTACCTCTTGATTGGGATATCAAGTTCTCTAAAATCAAAGGCGTCCGACGCCATCACAACCTCAAATGTAGTCTCCAGATTATTTGTAAATGAATATAAGACAAAATTATCTCCGTTACATGTAAAAGTCGTTACTGAAAGGCAAGAAGTATACTTAATGGGGTTGCTTAATTCTAAAGAAGTTGAAGATGCAATTAAAATAACTAAATCATCTAAAGGGGTAAAAAAAGTAATCCCACTATTTGAAATCGACGATAAATATATAAATTCTTATTGATATTCTTTTTTTAATGTTTTAGAATACGCTTTATTACCCCCCTTAAATAAAATCAAAAAAAAGTTTTATGAGTAATTCCATCGTTCACCTTAGTGGTGAAACATTTCAAAAAGAAGTTATCGAGTCAACTATCCCAGTTTTGGTAGATTATTGGGCCGAGTGGTGTGGACCTTGTAAAATGATTGCACCCATTCTTGATGAATTGGTTGCTGAGTATGATGGAAAATTAAAGATTGCTAAACTTAATATTGACGAAAATCAAGAAATTCCCAGTAAATATGGAGTGCGTGGCATTCCTACTCTGATGATATTTAAAGACGGGAACCCTGAAGCAACCAAAGTTGGTGCTTTATCCAAATCTCAATTAACTGCTTTTATTGATAGTACGATCTAAACTATGCATTTATCTGATCTAAAACACCTCCCTATTGCCGAATTAGTCGATATGGCCATCGCAGAAAAGATTGAAAATACAGGAAGGATGCGAAAGCAAGATCTTATTTTTGCGTTATTAAAAAATAAAGCAAAAAATGGGGATACGCTGCAAGGTGAAGGCACCCTCGAAGTACTTTCTGATGGATTTGGTTTCCTAAGGTCTTCAGAAGCTTCCTACTTAGCAGGTCCAGACGATATTTATGTGTCGCCTTCACAAATTAGACGATTCAATCTTCACACTGGTGATACTATCTCTGGGGAAATAAGAACTCCCAAGGACAGTGAAAGATATTTTGCTTTAGTTAAAGTTGATAAAGTCAATAATGATGTTCCAGAAAACACCAAAAATAAAATACTCTTTGAAAATTTAACCCCTTTATTTCCAAATGAATCGCTTATTCTGGAAAGAGACAAGGGTGGTGAAGAAAATTATACAAGTCGAATCATCGACATGATTTCACCAATTGGTAAAGGTCAGCGTGGCTTGATAGTCGCAAGTCCTAAAAGTGGTAAAACGGTAATGATGCAGAATATTGCCCATGCTATTACTGCAAATCATCCAGATGTTGAGCTTATAGTTTTATTAATTGATGAGCGGCCAGAGGAAGTTACTGACATGGCACGTTCAGTTAAGGGAGAAGTTTTAGCCTCAACCTTTGATGAGCCGGCAACTCGACATGTTCAAGTTGCAGAAATGGTTCTAGAAAAAGCAAAAAGATTGGTTGAACATAAAAAAGACGTGGTTATCTTGCTCGATTCAATAACAAGACTTGCCAGAGCCTATAATACCGTCATTCCATCCTCAGGAAAAGTTCTTACTGGTGGCGTAGATGCAAATGCGCTACAAAAACCAAAAAGATTTTTTGGAGCTGCTCGAAATGTTGAAGAAGGAGGCTCATTAACTATTTTAGCTACAGCTTTAGTTGAAACAGGCTCTCGTATGGACGATGTTATTTATGAAGAATTCAAAGGTACCGGTAATATGGAAATACACCTTGATCGACGAATGGCTGAAAAACGAATCTATCCGGCAATTAATGTAAATAAATCCGGTACCCGAAGAGAAGAATTGCTTATACTTCCTGAAGTATTACAAAAGATTTGGGTGCTTCGAAAACTACTCTACCCAATGGATGATTTGGAAGCAATGGAATTTTTACTGGATAAAGTTAAATCCACGAAAAATAATGATAATTTCTTTGATAGCATGCGGGGTGGATAAAATCCATAGTTATTGATTTTTTTCAATTTTTCCAACATAATTACACCTCAATTTTTTAAGAATCGATTAAAATGAAAAAAGATTTACACCCTAATTACCCAGAAGTAAATGTCACCTGCAGTTGTGGCAATACTTTTAAAACACAATCTACAATTGGTAAAGATCTTACTATTGAAGTTTGTTCAAAATGCCACCCTTTTTATACTGGAAAACAAAAAATTCTAGACACGGCTGGACGTGTTGAGAAATTCAAACAAAAGTATGGTATGTAATTATTTTTAAAATACAAAAAAGGCAGCTTAGCTGCCTTTTTTTATATATGATTACAATATATGAAATATGATCTTGAGCATGATTGGCAAGGCAATATGTCCACTCCAAGAAAAAACCTTGGAGATAAAACAAAATTCAATCTGTTTATCGCTCTTGCTATAATTTGGGCAGCTTTTGGACTTATTGGCCATGATCCATGGGCTCCGCAAGAATCTAAAACAATTAGCCAAATTGTAACCATTATTTATAATGGTGAATTTATCGCACCCACAGCAGCAAGCAGCAATAGCTTAACAACCCCACCATTGTATGCTTTAACAGCCTCACTTTTTGTTAAAGTTTTTACCCCATTTCTAGACTTTCATGATGCGGCACGATTATCAAATATCTTATGGCTCGCTTTGACTCTTTTAGCAATAGGGATGAGTGCGCGTGAACTTTTAGGAAGAGGGTTTGGTAGGCAAGCGGGTTTAATTTTTATTGCATCCATTGGCCTTATATTAAATGTTCACACGCTAACACCGGAAGTGGCTTCATTGTCAGGTTTTGCATTAAGTTTTTATAGTTGCACTTTATATAATAGACGGCCCTTTCGATCTAGTATTCTGTTGGGCATTGGGCTAAGTATTGTTTTTCTAACAGGTGGATTCTTACCATTACTTTCTATTATTTTTTGTTTAGGCTGCTTATACCTTTTGACTGATTGGCAAAACAAACGATATTTAACTTATTTAATGCTATCGAGTATGATTGCATTAACCTTTATTTTTCCTTGGTTAATAACTTTTAAAAAAATAAGTCCTGAATTATTTTCATTGTGGTTACAACAACCAATTTTTAATAATTCTTCATCATTCAAATACATTTTTGAGGGTATTTCATGGTTTACCTGGCCAGCTTTACCGTTAGTTATATGGGTAATATGTAAAAATTACAAAACGTGTTTCTTGGATAAAAAACTTTCTTTACCAATAGTTTTTAGCCTAACATATCTAGTTTTAATTGCTTTTAGTTATAGGCAAGATCAAATTAATTTAATGCCATTTCTTATCCCATTTTCAATATTAGGAGTGAGTGCCATTGACAATCTTAAGAGAGGGGCTGCCAGTGCACTGAATTGGTTTGGCATACTGATTTTTGGTTTTATTGGAATAATTATCTGGGTGGGGTGGTTTGCTTCCATTGCTACATTTCCAAATGATCTCTATCAAAGAATTTATGAGGCATCGGCAAATTATAGTAACCAATTCTATTTCTTAAATTTTATAGTCGCATTAGTAATGTCAAGTTTATGGATTTTTTATATCATTAAATCAAAAATCACTAATCGCTCTATGATTAGTAATTGGGCAATTGGTGTAACGATGATTTGGGTTATCTTTATAATGTTATGGGGTGATGCAGTGAACAATCGCAAAAGTATGAAAAATTTATTTAGTGAAATGAAGCCGCATTTAGTCCAATCTTCGAGTTGTTTGTATTCGCAATATTTAACTCACAGCCAAATAGATCTCTTTCACAACTACACGAAAATAAAACCCATTAATTATTCAAAAGATATTGACGCGTGTAAGTTAGCATTAATAGCGCTTAAGGGAGATAATGAAACGCCGGCAGAATTTAAAGATTGGCGTGAATTATGGACAGGGAAGCGACCTAAAGATAAATTTTATTTCGTTCTGCTGGGAAAATAACCTACAAATATTTTCTGATTGCTTCTGCAACATCGCTATGAAGATCATTTGATTTTTTTGATTCAACTAAATCTTTTATCAATTCACGCATATCCGGTGCCCAAAACTTTCTTAAATGCGTGGCAATTTCTTTTTGTGCATAATCTTGGTCAGGATAGCTTCTAAAAAAGTCTCCAATTTGATTCGCCATTACGATTAAATGATCAATTTTCATAGGTCGAAATGTTACCTTGTTATTCGATGTTCATGTGAATAAATATTAAATTTTTTACTTCTAGCAAAACCAAGAAGAGTGATCTCTAAGTTTTCAGCTAATCTTACAGCTAAAGCGGTTGGTGCTGATATCGCCACTAAAAGGGATAAATCTAAATAAGCAAATTTTTGAATCATCTCATAACTTGCGCGACTTGATATGAGGATAAAATCGTCAGCTGATAATTTTTTTTCTAGTAAAATTGCACCAATTAATTTATCTAACGCGTTGTGCCTTCCAACATCCTCCCGAATTAATTTAATTTCTCCCTCGGCTGAACAAAGGGCGCATGCATGTGTAGCCCCCGTTGTTGACTGAATTTCTTGTTTGGATGCAAATATTTCCATTGCCTTTGAAATTTTTTCTGCAGAAAAAGTATGTGAATTATTAATTTTATTTTCAGGTAAATTAATGACTTGATTGAGACTTTCCGCGCCACATAAACCACAACCGGTTCGACCAGTAAGATTGCGTCTTACCTCTTTGAGTTTTTCAAAACACTCCGTGCTTATATTTATTTCTAGCTCTACACCATTATTACTTTTAACAACATTAACTGAATATATTTCATCTATTGAAGAGACAATTTTTTCTGTTATTGCAAAACCATGAGCAAAATCATTAAAATCGGCGGGGCTTGCCATCATAACAACATGTGATATTCCATTGAAAACCATTGCCACTGGCGTTTCTTCTGCTAAATATTCTTGAACGGGCTGTTTCGGTAAACTACTCTTAGAAATTTTTACTTCAAAGATTGATTTATCAGATTGAATAAGTGTGTGTGATTTCACCAAAAAACCTAATCAACTTTTTCAGTGCCTTCGTCCACAAACTTTATTTGTTTTTCACTAAAATCTTTATAATGTTTTTGCCATTCTGAAAGTTGTGACACTTTGGATACTTGCACAGCAGTGACTTTAAACTCTGGGCAGTTCGTAGCCCAATCAGAATTCTCTGTTGTAATCACATTAGCACCTGATTCTGGATGATGGAAGGTGGTGTAGACAACCCCCGGTTGCACTCTTTCAGTAATTTTTGCTCTTAACACCGTGTCTCCAGCGCGACTCGTAATGCCAATCCAATCATTTTCTTGAATTCCCCGTTCCTCAGCATCATGTGGATGAATTTCTACCACATCTTCACTATGCCAACTACTGTTTTTAGTTCTTCTAGTTTGCGCACCAACGTTATATTGCGACAATATTCTGCCGGTTGTCATAATTAGCGGAAATTTTGCATTTACTTTTTCTGTTGTTGGTATGTATTCTGTAATAAAGAATTTACCTTGACCACGGACGAATTCATCGATGTGCATGGTGGGTGTTCCCTCTGGTGACTCATCATTACATGGCCACTGGATACTACCTAAGCGATCAAGTTTCTCAAAACTGACTCCTTTAAATGTTGGCATCATTGCAGCGACCTCATCCATAATCTCGCTGGCATGCTTATAATTCATTGGGTAGCCTAGTGCGTTTGATAACATTTGCGTTATTTCCCAGTCTTCATAACCATTTTTTGGCTGCATAACTTTTCTGACAGGTGATATTCGTCTTTCAGCATTGGTAAATGTTCCATTTTTTTCAAGGAATGATGAACCTGGCAAGAAAACATGAGCATACATTGCTGTTTCATTAAGGAACAAGTCTTGCACAATGACACATTCCATCGATTCTAATGCATGTGTCACATGCTGGGTATTAGGGTCTGATTGAGCAATATCCTCACCCTCACAATAAAGCGCTTTAAATTTTCCAGCTATGGCTTCATCAAGCATATTAGGTATTCTTAAACCAGGTTCCCCTTGTAATTTAACATTCCACGCCTTCTCAAAACTCGTTCTAGTTTCATCATCGGAAACATGTCGATAACCCGGAAATTCATGTGGGAAAGAACCCATATCGCATGAGCCTTGAACATTATTTTGACCTCTTAAAGGATTCACTCCAACTCCCTCTCGACCGATATTTCCAGTAGCCATCGCTAAGTTTGCGATCGCCATCACCATTGTTGAACCTTGGCTATGCTCTGTAACACCGAGCCCATAATATATAGCACCGTTTTTCTCTCGCGCAAATAGGCGGGCTGCTTGACGAATAGTGCTTGCTGGGATACCTGTCTCACTTTCTAAAGTTTCGGGTGAATTTTTTTCATCAATAATAAAGTCGTACCAGAATTTAAATGCATCGGGCTCACATCGCTCTTGAATAAACGTTTCATCCATCAAACCTTCCTGCGCTATTACATGGGATATAGCATTGATCGTCGCCACATTGGTACCTGGCTTAAGTTTCAAATGATAATCAGCTTTTATGTGCACGGAATTGTTAACCAAATCAATTTCTCTTGGATCCACAATAATGAGTTTAGCGCCCTCTCTAAGTCTACGCTTCATTTGTGAAGCAAAAACAGGGTGGCCATCGGTTGGGTTTGCGCCAATAATCATAATCACATCTGACTTCATAACCGAGTCAAAGTTTTGCGTGCCGGCAGACTCCCCCAGTGTCTGTTTTAATCCGTATCCTGTAGGTGAATGGCAAACACGAGCGCAGGTATCAATATTATTATTACCAAATCCGGCACGTGCTAATTTTTGTACAACCCAAACTTCCTCGTTGGTACATCTTGATGAAGAAATGGCTCCGGCAGAGTTAATGCCGTATTTTTTTTGAATGCGCTTAATTTCAGATGCTGCATATGAAATGGCTTCTTCCCAGCTCACTTTTTGCCAAGGATCTTTGATGCTTTTTCTGATCATGGGCGTTGTAATGCGGTCTTGATGAGTGGTGTAGCCCCAAGCAAAGCGTCCTTTAACACAAGAATGGCCATGATTGGCACCACCATTTTTATTCGGCGTCATTCGGACAACTTGATCACCTTGAATTTCAGCGTTAAATGAGCAACCCACACCACAATACGCACAAGTTGTAGTTACATGCCTATCTGGAATTCCTTGTTCAATGATTGAGTTCTCAATTAATGTCGCTGTTGGGCAAGCTTGCACACATGCTCCACATGACACGCATTCCGAATCCATGAAATCTTTATTTCCTGCAGATACTTTGGATTCAAAACCACGGCCATCAATGGTTAGCGCAAAAGTACCTTGCACTTCTTCACAAGCGCGAACACATCGTGAACAGACAATGCATTTCGATGGATCAAAGGTAAAATAGGGGTTGGATTCATCTTTAATAGCATCTAAATGATTTTCACCCTCATAACCGTAACGCACATCCCTTAAACCAACTCGTCCAGCCATATCTTGCAACTCACAATCACCATTGGTTGCACAAGTTAAGCAATCTAATGGGTGATCTGAGATATAGAGCTCCATCACTCCTCTTCGAAGATCCTCAAGTTTTGGTGTTTCTGTTTTAACCTCTATTCCTTCAGCTACCGGCGTAGTGCATGAGGCTGGATAGCCACGTCGCCCTTCAATTTCAACCAAACATAAGCGACATGAGCCAAATGGGTCAAGGTTGTCAGTGGCGCATAATTTTGGCACATTTATGCCTGCTTCGGCAGCAGCCCGCATGATTGAGGTGCCTTCAGGCACGCTCACAGACAAACCGTTAATTTTTAAATTAACCAGTTTCTCTTTTAAACTTTTTGGCGTGCCAAAATCTTTAGTGTCATCCATTTGTCGCTATAACCCATTAATTTTATTAATTATTTCCACAGTTTAAGCCTTCGCATCAGTCTTTTCAAGACCAAAATCCTGTGGAAAGAAATTTAATGCACTGATTACCGGAAATGGTGTCATGCCTCCCATCGCACATAGCGAACCATGCACCATGGTTTCCGCTAAATCACGTAACAATTTTTCATTTTTTTCCACCTCAACACCTGACTTTATCTTGTCTATAACTTCCATGCCTCGAGTCGATCCAATTCGACAAGGGGTGCATTTTCCACAAGACTCAATCGCACAAAATTCAAAGGAATAACGTGCCATCTTTGCCATATCCACGCTATCATCGAAGGCAACAATCCCGCCATGGCCTACAACAGCATTAACTTTAGCGAACGTCTCATAATCAAGGGGCATATCAAATTGCGACTCAGGAATAAAAGCTCCTAACGGGCCACCGACTTGAACTGCCTTAATGGGTTTGCCTGTCGCCGAACCTTCACCATAATCATAAAGAAGTTCACGTAACGTAATACCAAATGCTTTTTCTATTAAGCCCGTTTTTTTTAAATTGCCCGCAAGTTGAATCGGTAGGGTGCCTTTTGAACGTCCCATGCCATAATCTGCGTAGTATTTTGCCCCTTTATCTAAAATAATAGGTATCGTAGCCAACGAGATTACATTATTTACTACTGTGGGTTTGCCATAAAGCCCTTCAATTGCTGGAAGTGGTGGTTTGTATCGAACCATGCCTCGCTTGCCTTCTAAACTTTCAAGTAATGATGTTTCTTCACCACAAATATAGGCCCCTGCAGCACGGGTAACCTCTAATTCAAAATTAAAATCTGTACCCAATACTTTTTTACCAAGGTAGCCCTTTTCTTTTGCAATATTGATGGCTTGATTTAACACCTTTAATGCATCTGGGTATTCTGAGCGTAAATAAATATATCCTTGATCGGCACCCACCGCGATTCCAGCGATAATCATGCCCTCAATCAAAACGAAAGGATCATTCTCCATGATCATGCGATCAGAATAAGTACCTGAATCACCCTCATCCGCATTACAAACAATGTATTTTTTTTCACCTGGGGTATCAAGAACGGTTTGCCATTTAATGCCGGTTGGGAATGCAGCACCCCCTCTTCCTCTTAAACCCGATTCCGTGACAATTTTAACAATTTCGTTTGGCTTTAAATTAATTGCATTTTTAAGGCCTTGAAATCCATCTAGCTTTTCGTATTCCTCAATATTAATTGGATCTGTAATACCTGCCCGAGCAAAAGTTAAACGTTCTTGATTCTTTAACCAGGTAATTTCTTCGGTAAGTCCATGACTAAGAGAATGCGCTTTGCCAAGATAAAACTCAGCATCAAAAAGTGACGGCACATCATCAATGGTTATAGGCCCATATGCTATGCGTCCTTGACTCGTTTCAACTTCAATCATAGGTTCTAGCCAGAATAAACCTCGGGAACCATTACGAACAATCTGTAAATTAATTTTTCTTAAGCTGGCTTCATCTTGAATGGCTTTATAAACATCATCAGCCCCTAATGAAAGAGCGGTTGAATCAATAGGAATATATATTTTATAGCTCATGCTTTAACCTTTGATTCAGTGATTATTTGATCAATTTTGGATTGCGTAACACGCCCAATCACTTTCTCATTAATCATTACGGCGGGAGAGCAAGCGCAATTACCAAGACAATAGATAGGCTCTAAAGTTAATGTGTTATCCGCTGTTGTTTCATGATAATCAATACCTAATTTATCTTTGCAATATTGCTCAATACTTTCAGATCCCATCGATTGACAGGATTCTGCTCGACAAATATGTAAAATATTCTTCCCAGATGGCTTTCTTCTAAAATGATGGTAGAAGGTAACGAAACCGTGGATTTCAGCGATAGAGAGTTGGTAAGCCTTAGCAATTAAAGGGTAAGCCTCTTCAGGAACAAAACCTAAATCATCCTGAATAGCATGCATTAGAGGTAGAAGAGCTCCGGGTTTATTCTGAAACTTATCTATTAACTGTTTAATTTTTTCTTCGGATTCTGTTGTAAGTGCCATTGCTTAAATGTTAGTAATCATTAAATGGTTTATTATACTGTATGTTTATAAAAAATAATGGCAGTATGACCCCTCAATTGATTGATCAGTTCAATAGAAAAATAGATTACATTAGGCTCTCAGTGACTGATCGCTGTGATTTTCGCTGTATTTACTGTATGTCTGAAAAAATGGAATTTATGCCAAGGAAGGATTTGCTTACTTTAGAGGAATTACAACGCCTAGCTGAGGTTTTTATTCGCTTGGGGGTAAAAAAAATTCGTATCACCGGTGGTGAACCATTAGTGAGAAAAGACATCGATCAACTTTTTTTGAATTTAGGTAAAAATCCGCAGCTGAAAGAGTTGGCCCTGACTACAAACGCAAGTCAATTGAAAAAAAAGGCCCCCATGTTAATTGCTGCAGGTGTCAAAAGAATAAATATTAGTCTCGATAGCCTCAATGCAATTAATTTCAAAAAAATGACACGTATTGGAGAGCTAAATGCGGTGTTAGACGGCATTCATTTTGCTCGCCACTTAGGTTTTCAGAAAATTAAATTAAATTGCGTGCTCATGCGTGGCATTAATGATCATGAAATTTATGATTTAGTAAATTACGCGCTTGATCATTATTTTGATATAAGCTTTATTGAGGAAATGCCTCTTGGCAATGTAGCTCATGAGCGTACACACACTTTCGTGAGTAATGATGAAGTGCTCGAAAAATTAAAGTCACATTACAATCTTAATTCGACAACACTTTCAACCGGTGGGCCAGCTAAATATTGGCATGTGGAAGATAGTCAAACTAATATAGGCCTTATTTCTCCGCATAGCCATAATTTTTGTGAATCATGCAATCGGGTCAGAATTAGCTGCAAGGGAGAACTTTACCTTTGTTTAGGACAAGAAGATAAAATTGAATTACTGCCATTATTACGAAATCATCCTTATGATGATGAGCCGCTCATAAAAGGTATTTTGGATGCTTTAAAGAACAAACCCAAATCACACGAATTTGAAATTCATAAAAAATCTCCAGCTGTCATCCGCTTCATGTCACACACAGGTGGTTAATGCAAGTTGATGGTGTAATTTTAGCTGGTGGCAAATCGACCCGAATGGGTAGTAACAAATCACAAATTCTCTTAAACAATAAGCCCCTGATTAATCATGTGTTTGATCGTTTGCGTCCGCAAGTAGGCAAGATCTGGATTAGCACTAACGTTAATTTAGAGCAGTTTCCTGAAAATATTCAATTTAAAGATCAATTAAAAGAAAGTTTTGGGCCGTTAACGGGGGTGTATTTCGGTTTAAAGCAAGCACAAACGGATTGGGTGCAATTTTGTCCAAACGATTGTCCATTATTACCCGCAAATCTCGTCTCAGAACTGAAAAAATTTATAACGCAAGCCAATGCAGAAATTATTATTCCTCGAGTGGATGGCTTTTTAGAACCTACATTCATACTCTGCTCAAAATCACTGGTGGATGACATTCCTCTTTATGTCAAAAAAAAGGGGGTAAAGCTTCAAAAATGGGTGATGGCCCATAATTATATTTGTGTTGATTTTAATGATAAAAAGCCATTTACCAATATTAATAACAAAGATGATTTGGCATTGATCGAAAATGCTTAAAACACCTTATACATTAGCGATTATTGCTGCAAATAGCGGGGTGGGAAAAACCACTTTTATTGAAAAAATCATACCGGGCTTGCTTCAAAAAGGGCTCAAGCTTTCTGTCGTTAAACATGCTCACCATAACTTTGATGTCGATCATCCGGGTAAAGATAGTTATCGATTAAGAAAAGCGGGTGCTTATCAAACATTAATCATGAATCAAAAAAGATCCGCATTATTAACTGAGTTTGCAAATGATCCCGATACGTTCGAAAAGGCTATTAAAAAAATGGATCAAAATGTTGATCTCATTATTATCGAGGGCCTAAAGTCATTAAACTTTCCAAAAATAGAAGTGTATCGACCTGCAACCTCATTAAATAAATTAGTTGATGATGACCCCACAATTATTGCAGTCGTCAGTGATATGATATTTCCATGCAAGAAACCATTATTTGATATTAATAACACCGATGCGATTGAACAATTTATATGCAATTTAATCAAGAGATGAAAAAATCAATAAACCTAAAAAAATTATCAAAAGATCCTAGTTGTTTAAGTGATTATGATCCCAATGCTATGGATTTTGAAAAAGCACAGCTTTACCTAGAGCAATTTTTAACACCGGTAAAAGCAGTAGAAAAATTACCTATTCAAAATGCATTAGGGCGCGTAATCGCGAAAGATATAAAGTCATCAATTAACGTACCGAATTATGATAACTCAGCCATGGATGGTTATGCCATTGGGTTAAATCAAAATCAATTAACTTTTAAAGTTATAGGATCAATCTTTGCTGGCTCGACAACACTGCAAAAGATTAAACCAGGTCAAGCTATGCAAATTATGACTGGTGGAAGAATTCCCAAAGGATGTGATGCTGTCATCCCTATTGAGCTTCTAAATGAGCATGATGGCTTAATCACCATTGATGAGTTACCAAAAAAATATGCCAATATTCGAAATATTGGTGAGGATGTAAAAAAGGGTGAAGTCATTCTAAAGCAAGGACATTTTATTCGTCCTGCTGAAGTTGGCCTACTGGCATCATTAGGATTGGCCCATATCAATGTTTTTAAAAAACTAACGGTGGTTTTCTTTTCTTCCGGGGACGAAATCATTTCTGTTGGAAGACCAATTAAGATTGGCCAAGTATATGACAGCAATCGCTACTCGATTCAGGCGATGTTAAGCCGTCTCAATGTAAACTTTATTGATTTCAAAAATGTCATTGATGATAAGACTGTCATTAAAAAAACATTATTAAAAGCGGCTAGCAAAGCAGATCTTATCATTACCTCTGGTGGAGTCTCTGTTGGAAAAGCAGATTATATGAAAGAGGTATTAGCGGAAATTGGTGAAGTATTATTTTGGAAGTTATCTATAAAACCAGGACGACCGCTTGCTTATGGAAAAATTAAACAAGCACATTATTTTGGCCTACCTGGAAACCCCGTTTCTGCCATGGTAACGTTCTATCAAATTGTACAGCCCGCAATAAAAAAAATTATGGGGCAAACCAACTATCATTTACCTCCCTGCTTCCAAGCAAAATGTAGTACCTCTATAAAGAAAAGGCCCGGTCGTATGGAATTTCAACGTGGCGTTTTAGTTAAAAAAAATGATGGATGGATTGTCAATCCTACCCCACATCAAGGCTCAGGTATATTAAGCTCGATGACTCAAGCAAATTGCTTTATTGTGTTAAATAAAAATGATTCTTTTATCGAAAAAGGTAGCACAGTTAATGTGCAAATAATGGACGGTATCATATAATTCGATTGCCATTTGAATGAATTTTATCAGCTATAATGGGTCAATCTAAACTAATAATTCAATAAAGGAAAAACAGTTATGGCGGATGTTAGCCTCGGCAAAAAAGTGCCAAATTTCACACTTGCCGGTTCATCAGGTCTGCAATTTGATCTAAGTAATTTTACAGGTAAGAACGTAGTTTTATATTTTTATCCAAAAGACTCTACCCCAGGCTGCACTAACGAAGGTATTGATTTCAAAGATCACTATGAGGAATTACAAAAACTCAATACTGAAATTTTTGGTATATCCAGAGACTCGGTAAAATCTCATGAAAATTTTAAAGCAAAATATAATTTTCCATTTGATTTATTGAGCGATCCTGATGAAATAGCTTGTCAGCTTTTTGATGTAATTAAAACAAAAAATATGTATGGAAAACAAGTACTTGGAATCGAAAGAAGTACTTTCATAATTGATAAAGATGGTAAGTTAATACATGAATGGAGAAAAGTGAAAGTAGACGGGCATGTTATTGAGGTGCTTAACCATCTTAAAAATCAATCATAAAAATGGCAAAAAATAACACCACAAAATTTTTTGTGCTAGACACAAATGTGCTACTGCATGATCCCTCAAGTCTGTTTCGATTTGAAGAACATGATATTTACTTGCCCATGGTAACTCTCGAAGAGCTCGATAACATAAAAAAAGGCTTATCCGAGGTTGCAAGAAATGCAAGACAAACAAGTCGCTACTTAGAAGAAATTATGACACCTTGTCTGAATCAATTGGAGACTGGCTGCCCACTCAATACCAATGGGAATAAAATTGCAGGGAAACTATTTTTACAAACGCATCCGATTGAGTTTGATCTACCAATGTTAGCTGGCAATATTGCTGATAACCAAATACTCAGTGTTGTTGCTTATCTAAAAAAAGAGCACAAAAATCGTGATGTAATCCTAGTCTCCAAAGACATTAATATTCGTATTAAAGCCAGAACATTAGGTATCAGTGCAGAAGATTACTTTAACGATAAAGTAATGGAAGATACCGAACTGCTTTATCCAGGTGTGAGAGAATTGCCTGAAGATTTTTGGGAAAAACATAGTAAAGCAATGGAATCATGGCAAGAAGAAGGAAAAATGTTTTATCGTCTTTCGGGTCCTTTGTGTGAAACCTTTCTAAACAATGAGTTTCTTTATTATGAATTTGACAAACCTTTTCATGCCATTGTTAAAACCATTGATGGAAAAACAGCTACCCTTCAAGTAGTCAATGATTTTGTGAATCCTAAGTTTAATGTGTGGGGCATTAATGCCAGAAATCGTGAACAAAATTTTGCACTTAATTTATTAATGGATCCAGATATTGATTTTGTCACTTTGCTGGGCCAAGCGGGAACAGGTAAAACATTGCTTACTTTGGCAGCAGGGCTAGCCCAAGTGTTAGATAAAAAAATCTACAGTGAAATTATCATGACGCGGGTGACGGTTTCAGTAGGTGAGGATATTGGTTTTTTACCTGGCACAGAAGAGGAAAAAATGACCCCTTGGATGGGTGCGCTTGAAGATAATCTCGATGTGCTAAATAAATCGGATGATGATGCCGGTGATTGGGGTAGAGCAGCGACTCAAGATCTCATTCGCTCAAGAATTAAAATTAAATCACTCAATTTTATGCGTGGTCGAACCTTCTTAAATAAATTCTTAATCATTGATGAAGCACAAAATTTAACCTCTAAACAAATGAAAACTTTAATCACTCGCGCTGGACCTGGAACAAAAGTGGTGTGCTTAGGTAATATTGCTCAAATTGACACGCCTTACCTAACCGAGGGTAGCTCCGGGTTGACCTATGTCGTAGAGCGATTTAAAGGATGGGATCATAATGGTCATGTCACATTAATGCGAGGTGAACGATCCAGATTGGCAGATTATGCAGCAGATATCCTCTAATACAATTCAATCCAAAGGTTTTTATGCTTACCTAACTGCGCAATTTTTATCTGCCTTAGCGGACAATGCATTGTTGTTTGCTGCGATTGCGTTGTTGGCGCAAATGGAAGCGCCAAAATGGCATCAACCACTTTTGCTGCAATTTTTTGTCTTGGCTTACATTGTTTTGGCGCCAATTGTTGGGGCATTTGCTGACTCAAGACCTAAGGGTCAAGTCATGTTCATTTCAAATGGAATTAAATTAGCAGGGTGTTTGGCTATGTTTTTTGGCATGCAACCTTTGTATGCTTATGGTATTGTTGGAATTGGAGCTGCCACCTACTCCCCTGCAAAATATGGCATATTAACGGAATTACTTCCCGAAAAATCACTGGTACCCGCCAATGGATGGGTAGAAGGACTGACTGTCGCTGCCATTATTCTTGGTGCAATTGTCGGTGGAATTTTAGCGAGTTACAATGTGCACTACGCGATATTGATTATCGCTTTTTTATATTTATTAGCTGCCATATTTAATCGATATATTCCTGTTTTACCTATTGAACACAAAGTTGAAAAGAAAAATCCTCTTTTTCTTTTTAAAGACTTTATAAAATCAGCAACCAAATTAGCAAAAGATCGTTATGGTGGGCAGCTGTCGCTTGCCATTACTACTCTCTTTTGGGGTGCCGGAGCAACCCTTCGGTTGGTGATTATTGCTTGGGCAGCTTATGCGCTCAATTATGGTATTGATAAAGCAACACAACTCACAGCCGTTGTTGCATTAGGCGTTGCAATTGGGGCGGTCATCGCTGCCCGTTATGTGGAAATGCGGGATTCTGTAAAAATTCTTTCGGTGGGAATTTTAATGGGTGCGTTTGTTTGCGCCATGATATTTATCTCAACTTGGTATACCGCTGCCATTGTTTTGCTTTTTATCGGAGTTTTTAGTGGTTTTTTAATTGTGCCAATGAATGCATTACTGCAATACCGTGGTCATAAACTGGTAGGTTCTGGTCACTCCATTGCTGTGCAAAACTTTAGTGAAAATTTAGGTATTCTTATTTTGAGTGGCACTTATACCATCATGGTGAAGTATGAATTACCTATTAATGCCATTGTTTTTATGTTTGGCTTATTTGTATTGTTTGCCATGGTCATTGCACGCATTCATTACGCAGAAAAAAATTAAGTTTAATGCAGCTTTACTTGCGCTTCGGTCCGCCGAGTAATAAATTTTGCAACCAAACGAAAGAATACAACCGTAGGCCCATGCAATGCTAAAAGATGTAATTGATAAAGCATCAAATACATAAATCGTGCAATTAATCCCTCAACAAACATACTGCCACCGGTAATGGAGCCCATTAAATTTCCTACCGTAGAGTAGCTCCCTAAATTGACCAATGAACCATAATCTTGATAGCGGTATTGTGGCAACACATCAGCTTTACCCATAACAACTTTCTTAATTGATTTTACCAGCATAGATGCTTGTTGGTGCGCTGATTGTGCTCTTGGAGGAACTGTTTCAATTGCACCTGGTTTAATTGGGCATGATGCACAATCACCAAAAGCAAAAATATTCGGGTCATCGACTGTTTGTAATGATGATAGAACATTAATTTGATTAATGTTATTTACCTTCAGCCCTAAACGAGTTAAAAAACTTGGTGCTTTAATTCCTGCAGCCCAAACAACCAATGACGACTTGATAAACCTGCCATTACTTGTTTTGATACCTGTTGGATTAACTTCAATAACGCTTTCACCCATAAACAGCTTCACATTTAATTTTTCTAATTCTTTTCTAACAGACAAACTCATTCTTTCAGGCAATGCAGGCAATAAACGTTCGCTTGCTTCAATAATAGAAATTTGTATATCACGGTCGGGATTAATTTTATCTAGTCCGTAGGCAGTCATTTCTCTAGTTGCTTTATGAAGTTCTGCTGCCAATTCAACCCCAGTCGCACCTGCGCCAACAATAACCACCTCAAGTTGCCCCGGCAATATCATATCCTTTTGAGTTTGCGCCTTTAAAATAGCATTGTGTAATTTTTGATGGAAACGTTCAGCCTGTTGCTGTGTATCTAAAGCAATGGCATTTTCAGCAACACCTGCAATACCAAAATCATTAATGGTACTACCAACCGCAATGATTAACGTGTCGTAAGAAAAATAGCGCCGTGGAATGATTTCAGTGCCATCACTATCATGAAAGGGGGCTAAGACTATGGTTTTATTTTCACGATCAATGCCATCCATTCTGCCTAAACGAAATTGAAAATGATGCCAATGTGCTTGCGCTAAATAATCCAGCTCATCTTTATCTGGATTTAGGCTGCCTGCAGCAATTTCATGTAACAAAGGTTTCCATAGGTGAGTTTTTTTTGCATCCACCAGTGTGATATGCGCTTTCTTTTTTTTGCCAAGCGAATCACCCAGTTTGGTTGCTAACTCCAATCCGCCGGCGCCTCCACCAACAATAACGACTTTGTGTATATCCTGATTGCTCATGAATTATTGATTTCCTGTAATTGTTCCATTGCTTCGAATGAATGCAATAATTTTTAATAGTTCGTCGGGGGTGATGCCATCATCAGGTACCATCAACCCAAAGCCTTTAGCTCCCATACCACCATTCGTGCCAGCCCAAATTGTTTCAAACATACCTTTGTTTGTTGCATCTTTTGGATACCTAAAATCCGGGCCCGTTAAACCGGGTCCAACTTGACCTTTGGCTGTCGGACCATGGCACTGCGTGCACGACCATAAGTTATAGCGCTTTTTTCCATACTTGATTGCTTCAGCATCACCAATGTAACTATTCTCACCTGTCATTAAAAAATGTTTTGCTGCTGCACTATCAAATAAATTTGGGTCAATGGTAAAAGGTGAGCTGTCTGTGGTTTTCACAAATGTGATGGCCTCTGAATTTATTTCAGCAGAAACAATTTTATTTGGCTCTGTGGTTGTTTCTGATTTGATAATAGCAACATCATCAACTTTCTCTGATACGTTGTTGGTTTGCGTATTATCCGAACACGAAGAGGTGCCAAGACAAAAAATTAAAACAAAAAGGATTTTATTAAACATGCCAAAACTTAAAAAAAAAGACTGAAGCAATTATACTTCAGTCTTTAATTTTTTTTATTGCGAAGTTGTAACGAAAATTAATTTTTCAAAAACTTCTTCATTTGATCATCTTCATTACCTGTCACACCCTGACTACCTTGTGTACGAACCCAAGCAATGATTTTAAGTAATTCATCTACAGATAAACCGTCATCCTTTGCCATAACACCAAAACCTTTACCACCCATACCACCATTAGTGCCATACCAAATTGTCTCGAACATACCTTGATTGGTAATATCTTTTGGATATTTGAATGTTGGGCCAACGAGACCAGGGCCTACTTGGCCTTTGGCTGTCGGACCATGACACTGCGTACATGACCAGAAACCAAAACGTTTGCCGCCACGTTTCTCAGCCTCTGCATCGCCAACATAAATATTTTTACCTGTTTTTAAAAACTCTGCTTCGGCTGGTGTTCCTTTCAGACCCTCTTTTGGAATAGTAAATTCAGTTCCATCAGTCGTTTTGATTAATTTGATACCAGCATTCGCGATGCCTGCCATACTAAACAATGCAATAAGCAGCGATGACATGATTACTTTTTTGTTTAACATAAATATCTCCGTTATTCTTTTTAAGTCTTCCTACAAATTTGGACACTTAAAAAGTTATAAGTTCCTTGCAATAAGGGATTAAATTAATAAGGATGTTCAAGATTTCCTAACCCCTAATATTACTTATTTTTACGGTTTGTGTCACCCTTTTTGACCAAAAAAACTTAATTTTTATGGCGTTTATAACCGTCCAATCTATCCTCGAATGTTGGTTCAGCATAAGGGATACCGTAGTCATCCATAATCTTTTTAATCTTATCTAAATTTCTAAATATTGCCGCTTCAATTTCATCACGACGGTCATCTTCTTTTTTTCTAACCCCAGCCGAAATATTCCAATTTGTTTTACCGGTTAAGAGTGATTGCTCGGTTGCATATTCAGGTATCTGCACTACCACCATTTCCACTTTTGATTGTTTTGCATAATAACCGCCAATAGGGCCCCACTCGATTGCAATATCAATTTTACCTTCCGCCAGATCTTCAATTTTCTGCCCGGGTGATTGATTTAAATCACGCTGGATTCGATAAGGTTTTGCGTTAAACATTAAGTTATTCGCATTAAGTGCCACGGCGACCGGACTTTTATCATTGATGCCAATTACACCTTTCCTTAAATCTGGTGAATCCCAATTTTCAATTGTAAAACCACTATCCTTACGGTAAACCCAAACGTGGCCAGCACGATAATAGGGTTTTGTCGTATTCACCGCATCGTAAGTAGTATTCGTACCAATCACATAATCACAGCGATAACCATTTAACGTATTTCTTAAAAAACCAAAACGGTCTGGCCAATACTGATAAGTGAGTTCACGACCTAAATCAGCGGCAAGCACTTCAGCAATCTTATTTTCAAATCCTTCTCCATCAGCATTGGAATAAGGTAAGTTATCTTGGTCAGCACACACCTTAAATTCATCCGCTTGAGGTACACGACGGACGCCACCGAGTTTTCCTTCATCGGGATTTACGTCAATGGTGCGAGTTTCTGCTATTAGCATTGATGTACCAAACAGTAAAAGGGTTGTTGTTTTAAATAGTTGTTTCAACATTTTGTATCCTTAATTTTTAGTTGCCAAAATTATACCTTGTTAAATAAAAGCTGACCTCATGATTATCTCTAAATCTCTAGATAAAAAAAAACACCCTACCGAAGTAGGGTGTTTCTAAGACTAACTTAACTGTATTTAGTTCTATAAAATCTTACGAGATTATAGGCTGAATACTGTTAAAGCACCGCCACCAGGAGCAGCGTTGTATTTTGTTAGTTCTTTATAACCACCAGCAGCACCAAGTGCGTCTGTGTCATTTGTTAGACCAAGGTTCATAGCAACACCAGCCCAACCACCGATGCCTGAAAGGACACCAACGTGTTGTTTACCTTTGTGTGCATATGTGAATGCATTACCAATCACACCTGAACCAACTTGGAATTTCCAAAGTTCTTTACCGCTTTTCGCGTCAAGAGCTTTGAACCAACGATCTAAAGTACCGTAGAAAACTAAGTCTGAAGCAGTTGTTAAAGCACCACCCCAAGCAGAGAATTTCTCTTTGTTGTACCATACTTTTTTGTTAGTCATTGGGTCATAAGCAGCAAAGCCACCCATTACACCGTCAGGACCAGCAAACATAGTAAGTGTTGCACCAACCCATGGCTGACCAGCTACATACTTAGACTCAACTGGTTCGTATGTCATACATACGTGGTTAAGTGGTGAGTAGATTAAGCCAGTTTTAGGTGAGTACGCAGCAGGCTGTTGGTCTTTAGTACCAAGAGCTGCAGGACATGTACCTTTAGTGTTGTAGTCTTGGTGAGTAGAATGCTCAGCTACCTTGTTAGGTACACCAGACTTAAGATCAACATCAGTTGCCCAGTTCACGAATGGGTGAACTTTTTCAGCAGCAATTAAAGTACCGTTGTCAGCTTGCCATGTATAAGCAAAACCGTTTCTATCATGGTGCCATGCATATGTTTTACCACCTTTGTCGAAGAGGATAACTTCGTTAATACCGTCGTAATCCCACTCGTCGTGTGGTGTCATTTGCATACCCCAACGTGCCATACCTGTATCTAGGTCACGAGCAAAAACAGTCATAGACCATTTGTTGTCACCAGGACGTACGTCTGGGTTCCAAACAGATGGGTTACCTGTACCGTAGTACACTAGGTTTGTTTTTGCATCATATGGCCACCAGCCCCATACAGAGCCACCGCCATGCTGCCAACCATCTTTAACAGCTTGTGGTTTGAGCCAAGTTTTAACACCTAGATCAGCTACACCGCCTTGAAGTTGGTCAGTAGGGATTTTTTTGAAAGAACCACCTTGTTTGTTACCACCGTTTACATCTTCGTAAACTGATAGAGCTGAGAAAAGTGGGTTTTCTTTGTTGAAGTCTGCACCGATTAGAACTTCTGAATCAGGACCAGTACTGTATGCTTTCCAAGCTAAAGAACCGTCAGCGATGTTGTAAGCTGCGATGAAGCAACGAACACCGAATTCAGCACCTGAACAACCTGTAAGTACTTTGTCTTTGATTACGTGAGGTGCGTTAGTGTTTGTAGCGCCAACTTTAGGGTCAGTATTTGATACATCCCATTTTTTAGCACCAGTTTTCGCGTCAAGCGCAACTAACATACCATCATTTTGTTGTAAGAAGATCATGCCGTCACCGAAACCAAGACCACGGTTTACGTTATCGCAGCAAAGAACTGCTTGAACGCTAGGATCTTGTTTTGGGAAGTAAGACCAAACGATTTTTTGATCGTTATTAAGGTCTAAAGCGTAAACGTTATTAGGGAAAGCAGTATGAACGAACATAGTGTTACCAATAACAAGTGGAGCACCTTCGTGACCACGGTTAACACCAGTAGCGAATGTCCAAGCAGCTTTAAGGTTTTTAACGTTACCTTTATTTACTTGAGTTAATTTAGAATAAGCTTGGTTGTCATGCTGACCACGTGGGTGAGCCCAGTTGTTAGCATTTGCCATAGCTTTTTCTTGGTCAGCAGCAGCTGAAGCAACCATTGGCATAGCAACAGTTAAACCAGCAACGAAACCAAGAGCTAATTTGATTTTATTTAATTGCATTATAAATCTCCATAGTTTTAACTAAGGGTTTAAAATAAAGCGAAAAGTCCACTCATGCAGGAATACTGCATAACAGTAAATCTGATTTAGAGGAGATTTCACTCGTAGCACAAACTTCACGTGCTTGAGACGTACTTTATACCCCTAAATTTTGAATTGCAACACTTTTGTAACAATTTTGTAACATTATGTGATTTATTTTACTTATCAAAAAATACCGCCGATTTATTCCCTATTTTGCTTTACAATTAAATGGATTTTTCTTAAAAAATTAAGGGCACCATATATAGTATGTTTACAAAAAAAAGGAATGCTTTATTTCCAGAAATTGAACCCTTCCACTCTTGCCATCTAAGTTCAAAAGATGGCCATGATATTTATGTGGAACAATCTGGCAATCCCAATGGCCAACCCATCCTTTTTCTTCATGGCGGTCCAGGCGGCGGCACAGGAAGCAAGCAGCGGCGTTTTTTTGATCCAAAACATTATCTCATTATCTTATTTGATCAGCGTGGCTGTGGCCAAAGTAAACCTTTAGGCGAAACAACTAACAATACGACCGCGCATTTACTCGATGATATCGAAGCCATTCGTCATCACTTCAATATTGAAAAATGGATTTTATTTGGTGGCTCGTGGGGCAGTTCACTTGCCCTGGCCTATGCCGTCAAATATCCAAATCTGATTAAGGGTTTAATTTTACGTGGCATTTTCTTGAGCCGTCAGTCCGAATTAGATTGGTTCCTAAAAGATGTGGAACATTTTTTTCCTGAACTGCACAAAAAATTGTTAGATCACCAAGCAGGTATTAGCAAAGACAATTTAGTAGAAAAATTTTCACAACTGGTTTTTCATGCACCACAAGAAGCCGCTCAAAAAGCAGCCGTAGCCTGGAATCAATTTGAGGGGAGTATTTTAAAACTGTTACCCGATGAAGCGACCGGCGAGGCTGAGCCAATGAATTATGAATTTGAGCTGGCACGCGCAAGAGTGCAGTTACATTATATTAACAATCGCTGCTTCATCGATGGTGCTGAAATTTTAAGTAAGGTAAATTTATTACAGAAAATACCCATCGTCATCGTCCAAGGTCGCTATGATATGGTGTGTCCTCCAAAAACTGCCTATGAACTCGCTATGCAAATACCGCATGCTGAACTGATTATGGTGCCCGACGCTGGTCACTCTGCTTCAGAAAATGGCACACTAAAAGCACTGATTCAAGCAACGGAAAATTTCAAATCGTTATAAGATTATTAACTAATGGCATTATTCGTCAATTCAAAAACGCTCTACTACATATATAAAGATATTCTGAATAATTGTCGTCAACATCAATTCATGGGGATGAATGCGTCAATCGCATTTTTTACCTTATTTGCCATCTTGCCACTCATCCTGCTAATAATTTTTATTGTAGGTCAGTGGTTGAATGAATCCTCATTGGCTTTTGATCGGTTGCAAAATATCACACAATTACTGTTACCTGAAATGAGTGAGCGCATTATGGGCGAGGTTAAAAAAATTTCAAATCAACACATCGGCTGGGAAATCTTTTGGGTTATCCTGCTATTTGCAGGGTCGACACCGCTCACCTCTACCTTAAGGGCAAGTTTCGGTAAAATTTTTGGTGATATCAAGCAACGATTTTTTTTAATCAATAAATTTTTTGACCTGCTTGCCGTGATTAGTATCCTGATCCTCTTTACCCTTTACTCTTTTATTAATGTTTATTTAGATGATGTATCATCTTTTTTAGCTGACTACCTTCCTCTCTTTGGTAAGCAGACGCTAGCGTCATTTGCTTCGTTTATTCTGCTTGTTGGAGTCATGATATTTTTCTTTAAAATTTTTATTCCCTTGAAGATAAAGACAAAATACCTTTTTATTGGTAGCTTAGTGACCTGTATTAGTTGGTTTCTTTTAAGTGAGTTATTTGAATTTTTTACCTCACTCAGCGCAGGTTACGGTCTCTTCTTTGGTGGTATGCGCAATATATTTATTTCGCTTATTTGGCTATTTCTCAATACCGGTGCGTTGTTACTTGGTATTGAAGTTATTGCTGCTTGTAATAATCAAGATCTGATTATGATCAAACAGCTCTTTAAGAACAAGAATATGCATCGGCATCCCATTTTGCCAAAACTCATGCAGCTCTTTGGCCAAAGGGTAAAAAAAGAACACATACTTTTTAAAGAAGGGGACCATGATCAGCGACTCTTTTATATCGTTGAAGGTGAGGTGGGAATTGTTAAGTCAGGAAAACGCGTGGATCTTGTCAGAGCCGGAGGTTATTTAGGTGAGCTATCACTTCTCAATAAAGTACCCCGCGTGGCATCCGCCTATATTGCATCTGACTGGGCCAGAATTATTACCATTGATGCAAAGCGAATGCATCGTTTACTCAAAGAGGATCACGCCATCGCCATGCAATTTCTCAATGACATGGCAAGAAAATTACAAGCTACTTAACCTCTGGTTTTAAATCAAAAGCAATACAAATTCTTTCTTTATCTGCTTGAAATGGGATGGTGCGATGAAAAACAGATGAGGGAAAGAAAATAACATCACCCACCGCTGGCAAAATTGTTTTTTTTGGAAAATTATCATGCATTTTAGGATAATTATCGCCATGCGTACTTAACTCAATTGCCCCCTCATCAAGTGTTGCATTCTGATTGGGGATGCTTAAATAAACTGCACCACTAATCCAACCATCCTCATGAATATGTGAACTTAAGTGCCCACCTTTTTGCATTTTTACAAACCAAGAGCTACTAAATTCAATGTTCTTCGGAAACGCTTGGATAAATTCACAAGACTCATTGGAAAATCTTCTGTGATAATTTTTTATCATCAACCTTAAGGCGTCAGCCAATTGTTGGAAGGAAGATTCTTGACGGCGAAATAAATTGCCTGAAGACTGAATACCAAAGGTGAGACGACTTTGCTTTCTTTCTGCAATATCGGCGGTGTCAATATCATGTAACAAGTCTTTAACTAATTGATAATTATTGGCAACCAATTCTGGGATTTTTTCATGGCAAACATAATTAAGAGGGTTTGGACAAAATTGATACAAATCCTCCTGATTAAAATTCTGCGCATAATGCGTAGAAAGTGTCGCTAAAAAAGGTGAATTATTTTTAACCGGGATTAACGTTTGCAGTTGCTGATAAAATTCATCAAACCTTTTTAGTTTATACAAACAATACAGGGATCGTTCTTGGAAATCCTCAAATTTTGATTGCATAAAATGCTTCCTGGCTTCATCATAATTTTCATTATCATAAAGAAAAACAGCAAGTTGATAATTGGCGCGTGCGTGATCTGGGTCTTTTTCCACAGCAAGTCTTAGAAAATTATTTGCCTCTTTGATTTGCCCGTCATGCCAAAGCGCATCACCAAGATCAGAATAGAAATCAGGTTCATTTGCACCTAACTCTATTGCTCGCTTAAAATGACTAATCGCTAGTGTTAAATTCCCTTGATTTCGAAATGCTCCCGCAAGGTTATAGTGCCCCTTAGCATCTTCAAATATAGCAATAGCTTTTTGAAATAGCTCAATGGCTTCACTCAGCTCACCTTGCAATTGTTTGATGGTGCCAACATTCGTGATCGCTTCATAAAAACCAGGTTGAATTGTGATGGCTTGCTGATAGGCATCAATGGCTTTTTCAAAATTGCCTTGCGTTTGGTAAGTAATACCTAAATTAAAATAGGCCTCTACAAATTTTGCATTGAGCTGAATCGACTTTTGATAATGCTGAATCGCATCTTCATATCTATTTTGCGCATAAAGCATCGCACCCAAATTAAATTGTAATTCAGGAATATTCGGGTTCAACTTTAATGCTTTTTCATAAGCAACCGTTGCTTCCTGCAACTTGCCTTGCTTTTCTAAACTAACACCTAAAAGATTAAATAAAATAAATTCTTTTGGGTAATCTTGAATAAGATTACTAGCTTGTTGAATGACTTTATCGTGCTGGCCTTGTTGATGCAACATCATTAATTGCTGAACTTGTTGCTGTGTGAGTTGTTTCATAGAAAAAATTTTTTTAAAATAAATTAATTACTTAAATAATCATAGCAAACATAATGGTGATGCATACATCCAAACTTATTCTAACAAAATTACTGAAACAGGCTGGCATAAGTATTAACGGCAATAAACCCTATGACATCCAAGTGCATGATGATCGTTTCTACTCGGCAGTGATCGGTAACTGGTCATTGGGTTTTGGTGAATCATACATGCAGGGTTTTTGGTCTTGCAAGCAAATGGATGAAATGATTCATCGCTTACTTACATCAAACTTAGACAGAAAACAGTTACGCTGGAATAATGTACCACTGCTGTTGCATTATCTTAAATCATCTTTTCTCAACCTTCAAAGTATGAAACGTGCCTTTCAGGTTGGGCAATTACATTATGATTTAGGTAATACTTTTTTTACCTCAATGTTAGATCCGTATATGCAGTATTCCTGTGCTTATTGGAAAAATGCGCAAAACTTGGATCAGGCGCAACAACAAAAACTAGAAATGGTTTGTCAAAAGTTATACCTAAAACCAAATGATCATGTGTTGGAAATTGGTTGTGGGTGGGGAGGTTTTGCCGCCTATGCCATAAAAAAATATAACATTAACTACACCGGTATCTCTGTCTCTAAAGAGCAAATTGATTACGCGAAAAAAAAATGCCGCAATCTTAATGCAAATTTTAAATTAATGGATTATCGCAAGATTTCAGGTCAATACGACAAAATCGTTTCTATCGGAATGTTTGAGCATGTCGGAAGAAAAAATTATGCTGATTTCTTTGAACTAGCACATCAACACCTCAAAGATGAGGGTCTTTTTCTTTTGCATACTATTGGTTGCAGTAAAACAAAAATTGCTACGGATCCATGGGTACATAAATATATATTTCCCAATGGTTATATCCCCTCTTATCAACAGATTACAAAAAATATCGAAGGCTACTTTCACATCGAAGATTGGCATAATTTTGGCTTTTTTTATGATCATACCCTAATGGCATGGCATCAGAATTTTAGTAAAAATTGGTCACTGCATGAGGCAAATTACCCAAAAGATTTTTATCGAATGTGGGAGTACTATTTGCTAAGCTGTGCAGGTTATTTTCGGGCAAAAAAAGGCCAGCTATGGCAAATAATGTTAACCAAACTTGGATCGCAGAAAAAATATATTTCATATCGCCCTTGATTATGTTTTAAACCATTATTTGAATGTTAGAATTTAGCCTTGTTAAATCAATGAATGCTGACAAATGGACATATCACTAATTAATATCCTTGGTGCTTCGATTTTTGCGCTAGCAATTTTGCACACTTTTTCGACAAAATTCTTTGAGCACCTTGCGCATACTAACCCACGCTTTGAAGGTATTTTTCATCTGCTTGGTGAAGTTGAGGTTGTGTTTGGTTTTTGGGCCATGATTTTAATTCTTTTTATGTTTGTTATTCAAGGTGAAAGCACAGCTGTTGAATATCTGGATACCCGTAACTATACGGAGCCAATGTTTGTCTTTGTTATTATGGTTATTGCCGCCACCCGACCTATTCTGCAGCTCTCACAAAATTTTGTCTTAGGGCTTGCAAAACTGATTCCAATAAAAAAAGAAATTGCCATATTTTTTCTTCTTCTAAGTTTTGTCCCCTTACTGGGTTCTTTTATAACCGAACCGGCAGCCATGACTTTAGCTGCACTTTTATTAGGAAAGAATTATTTTAAGCAAATCAAAAGTAACACATTTAAATATGCAACGATTGGTATCTTATTTGTCAATATTTCGATTGGTGGCACGCTAACACCTTATGCTGCTCCTCCGGTCTTAATGGTGAGTGCGACTTGGGGCTGGGACCTGCAGTTTATGATTACCCATTTTGGTTGGCGCTCTGCATTAGCAGTATTGATTAATACGATTTTATTGATCAGTATTTTTAAGTCACAGCTTTTAGACATTACCTTTAAAGAAGATACAAATGAAAAAGCCGTTCCTGCTGCAATCATCCTCGTGCATCTCTTATTTTTAGTAGGTGTAGTGGTCTTTGCGCATCACCCGGCAGTATTTATGTCATTATTTTTGTTCTTCCTAGGCTTTACTTCAGCTTATAAACATCATCAAAATGAACTCATTTTAAAAGAGGCATTATTAGTAGGTTTCTTTTTAGCGGGACTGGTTGTATTAGGCGGGATGCAACAATGGTGGCTTGAGCCTACCTTGATTTCAATGGACAGCAATGTTGTATTTTATGGGGCAACTGTGCTCACAGCGTTTACCGATAATGCTGCGCTTACTTACCTGGGCTCATTGGTTGAAGGTTTATCTGATGAGTTTAAAATTTCATTGGTTGGTGGTGCCGTCACTGGTGGTGGCTTGACTGTTATTGCGAACGCACCAAATCCTGCAGGGATATCTATTCTACGTGAATATTTTCATGAAAAGAGTGTTAACCCTTTAGGCTTGCTTCTAGGTGCACTTGTGCCAACCTTTGTGTCAATTCTAGCCTTTCGTTTATTGTAAAAAATGGTATCAGGTCAGCCAATGGATTTTAATGGTGAAGTCTTAGCGCGTAAAAGAAAAAAATTGCGTTTGAGTCTGGCAAGCGTGGCAAGTCAGCTCACGTTAAGTCATGAACAAATCAATTCGATTGAAAAAAACTTAATGCGCGGGTTTGTAACACCGTATTTTAAAAAATTGGCCATGAGACGCTATGCCAAACTGTTAGATGTTGATTTTAAAAAAGTCGTTACCGAAAAAACTGCATTGGCACAAGCGGAAAACTCCATCAGTCCAACAAATAAAGTTCGCACATTTCCAACGTTTCTTATCTTACTAATATGTCTACTTAGTGGCTTTTTAATCATACAATTATTTTCTTTAATCTCAGCAGATAAGATTGAAGATAATCTCTCGATTACTGCTCTTGAAAATAAAATAGTGGCGGAGATGACCGCCGAAGAAATACAAGAACAAGATACTTTACCCATCATCATCGATGATATTCCACAAACAAAAGACGTTTCTGTGGAAAAGCAGGAAACGAAAGTAATTGCCAGTAATGAAGCTCCCCCCGTAGCGTCCGTTCCTATTCCTGCTGCCGCAACGTCTGTTGAATTTCTGTGTACAATCCGCAATGCGAAAACCATTGAATACAATACTAAAAATCCTGAAAAACCAGCTACCTATTTTCATTTAATCAGTATTGAACCGCAAACAATTTGTGCGGTTGATAGTACCGGTAATTTTAAAACTGTGCAGTTAGAAAAAGAAGCTCGCTTTACTTTTCGTGGGCAACCGCCTTTCAAATTACAATTTGATCCCGCAAAAAGTCGACTTTTTTTTCAAGGCTGGATTGTTCGATCGCCACCTGATCATTACTTTATTCAACTCAACCCAACAGAATTACCCGAAACATTTAATTAATCTGCTACCAGTAATTGGTCCCATGCGGTAGTGAACGAGCGACTTTTTAATGATTGCTTCATTCCCCAAATAGGGTGTATTGGTTGTGTGGCAATACGTAAACTATTCTTATTAAATCGATCATTGATTTGGTCCACCATCTGCGTAAGTGACTCTTTTTTTAGAGATGATTCTGACCATAAATCATGTTGTGCCGTATTCACATCAGCCAAGCCGGATAAAATTACCCCGCATTTACTGTACTTAATCCCTGACTTATAAATCCCTGACAAAATCTCTAATGCTGCTTTCAAAATTAATGTTGAATTATTCGTTGGTGGGTTTAACGATAACGTACCACTGTTGGCATAAAATGTTTCGCGTGAATTAAACGGGCTGCTTCGAATAAAAACACTGACGGCACCACACACACTTGATTGCTGTCTGGCTTTACGCGATGCCCTAGCAACAAACGTGGTAATCGCTTCAACAAGTTCGTTATAATATTCCACTCGGCGACCAAAGCTACGAGATGCAATAATTTCCTTTCTTGGCTTAACATCAGACTCAAGTGCAAAGCATTGAATGCCGTTAAGTTCGAGCACGATACGTTCCATATTAATGCTGAACTGTCGCTTCATGTAATTAGCATTCGCCTGCTTCAAATCCAATACGGAATGTATACCCATACCTATTAGGCGTTGTGCTAACTTTCTTCCTACCCCCCAAATCTCACCAACGTCAACCGATGCCATCAGCTCATTTAACTCACCATCTAAAAATTGATGGCTGGAAAAAACCCCTTGCCACTGTTGCTGTTTTTTTGCGCAATGATTGGCAAATTTTGCCACTACTTTACTAGGGCCAATACCAACACATACCGGCATCCCTAACCATTGAGATAATGTATTTTTAATCATAAAACCTGTCTCTAACAGGTTCTTATGTCCTGACATATTTAAAAAGCATTCATCAATGGAATAAACTTCTTGTTGCTCTGTAAATGCTGATAAAACCCTCATAACTCGGTTACTCATGTCGGCATACAGTGGATAATTGGATGACAACACCTTAACGTGATATTTCTGAATTATCGGTTTTGCCTTAAATAAAGGCACACCCATTTTTATACCCAGCGACTTTGCCTCATTGCTGCGCGATATAATGCAGCCATCGTTATTACTCAAAACAACCACTGGTTGATTCATCAGGCTTGGGTTAAAGAGCCTTTCACAACTGACATAGAAATTATTTACATCCACCAATGCAATCAATTATTTAAACTTTCTTACTGCGCCTGTAACCGTTCCCCAGATCTCAAAGGCTGAATCTTTTTTAACATCAATCGGCTGATACTTTTCATTAGCAGGCAGTAAACGTGGTTGCGCACCATGTTTGGATAAAATCTTGACAGTAAAATCGCCGTCAATAGATGCCAATACAATATCGCCAATCTTGGCTTGCTTAGCACGATCAATGATGACAATGTCACCGTCATGAATGCTAGCATCGATCATGGAATCCCCTTTAATTCTGACAAAAAATGTTGTTTCTTGTTGCCCAATTAAATATTCATTTAAATCTAATTTTTTTTCCGCATGATCGTCAGCAGGTGAAGGAAAGCCAGCCGCTACTTTATGTTCAAACAAAACCTTTGGATTTGTATTTATCTGGCTCGCTACAGAAAAGATCTCATCAATGTTATTTGATTGCAGGCGGATAAGGTAATCTTTAATGTCATAAACTCGACTTTCAGGAACACGCATTACTTTCGTATTTTCTCCATATGGGCCTGTGCCAAATTTACGTCCAGCCCCTTTTCTCAAACCACCCCAATTTTTATTTTTCATTTTGAATATTGTAACATTATTCAAAAATAAATTAAAAAAATCTCATTTAAAAATACAATTAAAAAAAACAAAAAAATTAGAGTAAACGTGTTGACATTCCCTAAGAAAATAGGCAAAGTGAATCAAACCAGCCTATAAAGCAGTTATGGCAAGGGTTTCAAGAGCAGTATGATTAACACACTAACTAATTCATCGGAGGAGTATTGAATGAATAAAGGCGAACTCATTGAAGCAGTAGCTAGCGCTACAGGTTCAACAAAAGCAGATGCAACACGAGCAATTGATGCAACCATTAGCGCAATTTCAGGCGCACTAAAAAAAGGCGACAGTGTGACTTTAATTGGCTTTGGCACTTTCAAAGTAAGTAAAAGAGCTGCGCGTACAGGCCGAAATCCACAAACTGGTGCAGAATTAAAAATCCCAGCAAGAACAGTTCCAGCTTTTAAAGCAGGTGCAGGGTTAAAAGCAGCAGTAAACTAAACTAAATTTTTTTTTAAAAACGTCCATTCATTGGGCGTTTTTTTTTGGCAAGAGGAATAAGGCTAAAAATATAATCGTATAAATAATTAAAAAATTGTAGTCCAATTTAATTAAAAAATAATAGTGCGCTATTGAAAAAAGAATGGCTAAATAAATAAGCTTGTGAATTCTGTACCACCAAACAGTTAATATTTTCTTTGCATAATCATTTGACGTTAATACCATAGGCAGCAAACAAACTAATGCAAGTAAACCAAGTTGTAAATACAAATGAAGTTTTATTTCTTGCAAAACTAGGGGCCATTGCAATTGATAATCAAGTGCAAAATAGATTAGCGTGTGCAATAAAGAATAAATGAAAACATACAAGCCGATGGAACGCCGATGTGCTAAAAAATTTACTCCCAGTCTAAAAAAAATATGCGGGATAAGTGCCAAAATAATAAGAAAAATTATTGCTGTATGTCCAGTGATCGATAATACATAATCAATTGGATTGGTTACATAGACATAGCCTAAAAAAATAAACAAACTAAAATAAATAGGCAGGTTACAAAGATTATAAAAAACAAATGATTTCATTTGACTAGAAGTTCTTTTTTAAATCCAAGCCCGAGTATAAATAGCCAACCTCGTCTGCATAACCATTTAGAAATTCCGTCTTGCGTCGCTTTGCCAGAATGGAATCGCCAATGCGACGCTCTGTAGCTTGGGTCCATCGCGGATGATCAACAGCGGGGTTCACATTGGCATAAAACCCATACTCTTTTGGACTTGATAACGCCCATGTTGTTTGTGGTATGGTCTCGACAAATTTTATTTTTACAATCGATTTAATACTTTTAAATCCATACTTCCACGGAATTACTAGCCTAACCGGCGCACCATTTTGGTTTGGTAGCACTTTGCCATAAACACCAAAACAAAGCAGTGTCAGAGGATGCATCGCTTCATCAATTCGGAGTGCCTCAATGTAGGGCCAATGCAACACTCTTGACTTTTGCCCCTCCATCTCATTCGGTCGGTATAGAGTTTCAAATACAACATATTTGGCCCGACTGGATAAAGTAAGTTTTTTTAATAACACGCTCAATGAAAAGCCAACCCAAGGAATGACCATCGACCAGCCCTCAACACAACGCAAACGATAAATACGTTCTTCCAGTGAGGCTAATTTCACTAAGTCTTCCAGCGCATAGGTTTTATTTTTTTCAATCTCTCCAGAAATTTCCACGGCCCATGGATCAATTTTCATTTTATGTGCATTCGCTTTAGGAGAAGATTTTTGTAAGCCAAATTCATAAAAATTATTGTAGGAGGTTACATCTTTGTAACTGGTTAAATTATCTTTAATGTTATGCGGAATTTTTTTTACATCCGCCATATTGGCGAACGATAAAGCTGGGGAGAAACCAAGTGTTGCTGAAGCTAAACCTAATTTTTTTAAAAAATTTCGTCGCTCATGATAAATTTTTTCTGCGGTAATCTCAGAGGCTAAAAATTTTTTATTGGCCACAGTTTTTACATTTGCCTTTTACTGTTGCAAAACCCTTAACGCTATCTAGTCCCTTTACATCTTTAAAATTTGCGCCATCCACTTCAGCATCGGTCAAATCCGCACCGGTCAAATCCGCACCGGTCAAATCCGCTTGAATTAACTCTGCGCGATAGAGATTGGTATTTTTAAGGTTGGCTTCTTTTAAGTTACCAAAAATAAAACTGGCAATATTAAGATCTGCCCCCTCAAAATCTGCCTTCTCAAAGTTGCCGCCGGAGGAATCAAATTTCATTTGCCCCATTGGCTGATTGCCGACATCCAAACCTAAGCGTCCCTCTATTAGTATAGCCCCAGACATGTCGACTTTTCCTAACGTGCCAATGAGCCTCGCTCCCGATAAATTTGCTGAACGAAATACAGTGTCGCCAAAGATAGGTTGGAATATGGTTGCCTCTTTTAGATTTGCGCCAGAAAAATTCGTTTTTTCTAAGCGGGCTAAATTAAGATACGCTCTTTGTAAATTGACGCCAGATAAATTTGCACCCCTTAAATCAGCACCAAAAAAACTGGTATTAACCATTATGCAATGCGTCATATCTCGACCATTAAAGTTCAAATACCCAACATCTTTATTGGATAAATCACAATCAGGATCGTCTAAAATTTCATCAGCAATTGCTTGCGTAATTTTCTCTCGCTCTTGATTGCTCTTTGCATAAAAGCTAGTTGCTTTCGCTAACATTGCTTTCGGGTCCTCTAAAAATATCGCCATCGAGCCTTCATTACCAAAACAATAATCCTTGCCATCAAAAGAAGTTTTTACAGAACAGTCTGTTTTATGTAAATTGCCATCTGCAAGACTGGCCGTACAATATTGATCAAATTCACCGGCAAATAGATTTGTGACAAATAAGAACGAAATTAAAAAAATAGATTTTTTCATTGTAAAACTTCCTTTGGTTACCAATATTAACTAGACTACTCTTTTGTCATGAAAGTTTAAAGTATATGGAAAAAACAACCGTTCTAATAACTGGAGCTAATAGAGGGCTTGGTTTAAAACTGACTGAAGAATATGCAAAGCTAGGTTGGCAGGTCATCGCAACGTGTCGTAACCCGGATAAAGCCCGCGAACTTAATAATTTAACAGGGCACTATGCCTCGATTAATATATATAGATTAGAGGTTAAAGACTCTGAACAAATAAAAAAATTAGCCACACAATTGCATAATCAGGCGATTGATATTTTAATTAACAATGCTGGAATCTACCACTCATGTACTCTGGGTAATTTGGATAAGCAGGCGTGGTTAGAGAGTTTTGCAGTCAATGCGATTGCACCCTATGAAATTACCAATGCATTTTTACCTCATTTAAATCAAGGGCAACAAAAAAAAGTGGTGTCCATTACCAGTAAGATGGGCAGTATTGATGACAATAGCAGTGGAGGCTCCTATATTTACCGATCGAGTAAAACAGCCTTAAATTCCGTAATGCGTAGCTTGCAACATGATCTTGCTCATCAAAATATTGCCACCCTGACGCTGCATCCAGGTTGGGTAAGAACTGACATGGGTGGTCTTGGTGCTTGGATCAATGTTGATGAAAGTGTCAGCGGCATGATGAGGCAAATTGAAAGGCTAAATTTGAGCAACTCTGGTGAATATCTTGACTATGCAAGGAAAAAAATTAATTGGTAAAAATAAATTAAAAACTGCAGAAAATTTTTTAGCTAATTTAGATGATGATTGGAACAACCTTATTGGCCAGATTGGCCCCTGCACCATTAAAATATCGACTGCCTATGAGCCCTACCAAGCGTTAATCAAATCGGTCATTTTTCAACAATTAAACCCTAAAGCTGGCAATACCATTTTTCAACGCTTTTTAAATATTTTTCAAGACCAATTCCCTGATGCAAAACAAATTCTCGCCTTGAATACGCAGCAATTGCAAGCATGTGGTCTATCGAGAAATAAACTTTTTTGTATTACTCGCATCGCTGATTTGCATGTCGCTGGCAAAATCCCTGACAAATTTCATATGCATAAAATGAGTGATCTTGAAATAAGAAATACCTTACAATCAATTAAAGGGATCGGGCCTTGGACAATTAATATGCTTCTCATATTTAATCTTGGCCGTTGCAACATTATGCCCAGTAATGATTTGGCACTGAGAATAAATTATTCTAAGTTAAAGGGATTAAACAGTAGAATAAAAGTAAGTGAGTTAGAAGTGGCGTCAAAAAAATGGCAGCCTTATCGCTCAATTGCAGCCTGGTATCTATGGCAAATGCGTTAGCGCTTTCGATTGCTCCATAATAAAATACCGGTAATTGATAACACAAAAGTTAAGACACCAATAATATCCAATAAATATTTACCCACTTTTTTAAGAACAGCCCCATTATGAAGATCCAATAAAAATTGTTCCAACGAAATGCCTTTACTTAAAAAATATTTGTTCATTCGTGCCATTTGTGTCGTTGACATTACCTCTAACTGACTCCAGTCATGAACTTTTGATATGTCGGGTGCCCATGCGTTATTAAACTCATCATAAACCCAACTTTGATTGTTCCCATCCAATATCCGTATTTGGTCATCATTTGAATTTGTTCCGATAAGTTGGATAGGCGCTGGGGTATTTTCTAAGACATCACTAATTTCTATGGTTGCATCAAACACCATAATTTCGTTTGTTAACGCAATATACAAAAAATCTTTTTTTTCAACAGCGCCTTTGATTTCATCTTCATTTTGAAATAACAATTTTTCATTATAAAAAATTTGTCCATCATAATTGGTCACTGCATTTTGCCCTAAATTAAAATTTTGCTTCGGTTGGGGCGCTGTTAAGCCATAATGCTTGAGTAACCATGGCCAATTAATAAAGCGCTTATCCAAATTTAAATCATCCGTATGATTTAAAAAAATTCCCGTTACCGAAAGTAAAACTAAAAAAACACAAATAACAATCCCGATATAACGATGAAGACTAATAATTTTGGCATTTCGTTTCATGGTTGTTTTTTTACATATTCATCTAAAAATAATGCTAACTTCGCCACCGAAGTCATAGCCCACACAGACAGTGTAGCTCCGGCGACCCCATCAATATTTTTTGTAAGCTTATTATTTGCTAATTGTCCGCCAATAAATTGAGAAGTAAATGCTGGGTATTTGATCTCCCAGCCACGTGTCTCACGAAAAATTAATACCTCTGCCTGGCTAATTTTTTTTTCTTTTATCGCGAAACCAAAGGTAATAAGTTCATCTTT
>Ga0255771_1000130_pt1 | contig 76528 bp, 52 predicted proteins | sample 011ome_19_FD_179969 | JGI IMG/M metagenome (GOLD analysis project Ga0255771, IMG submission 179969) | Coastal salt marsh microbial communities from the Groves Creek Marsh, Skidaway Island, Georgia - 011510BT metaG (version 2) | ecosystem: Environmental > Aquatic > Marine > Intertidal zone > Salt...
AAAAAAAGCGACGAAGCGTTGTGTCGTTCGTTCGTTCTTCTTTTTCTTTTAAGCTTCTTCTCTCTCTTTCCGTCGTTTCCGCGTTGGTTTCCGTTTTGAATCTTCTTCTTACGTTTAAACTTATTCCTTTCTCTCTCTCGAAACAGTACGACGACTCGCGCAGAGCGCACGTGGAAAGACTGAAACAGCAGATCGCTCTCCAAGGCCCATCACCTTCCGGCTTGGACGACGGCGACGACGACGTGAGAGGCTTTGTGAACGCGCACCATCCTCTCTTGCAAAGGCCGACGACTGACGCGAGAATCGGGTTTATTCCACCACCTCATCCTCCGTCGCATCAATAATAATAACAACACTACTGCTCCTTGGACGAGCGCGATTTTGAACAACATTCATCGCTCTTCCTCCGTTTCGTCGTCTGTTCCTTTGACGAGGAATCAACACTATCAGCGGCAAGAGCGCGGTAAAAACCCGTTTGTATCTTTAGTACACCGACGACGACAAATACAACGCGAGAGCGTCGACGAGAACATGTCTGCCACGACTACTTCCTCCGGGGGAACTCGGGTGAAACCTTTAGTCATCGTCGGTCCATCGGGCGTCGGGAAAGGTACTCTGATTGAAAAACTGAACAAAAATCACCCGAATTCGTTCGGATTTAGCGTCTCGCACACGACCCGGGACCCGCGACCTGGGGAGGAAAACGGCGTCCACTATCACTTTGTCGAAAAGTCTCTCATGGAACAGGAAATCGCCGACGGAAAATTTCTGGAACACGCGAACGTCCACTTAAACATCTATGGCACCTCCTTCAAAGCCGTCGACGACGTCGCGTCCAAAGGCGTTTGCTGCATCCTCGACATCGACATCCAAGGCGCGGAAATCGTCAAAAACAGCGGCAAATTGGACTGCGCGTACGTCTTCATCCAACCGCCCTCGATTCCCGAACTCGAGCGGCGCTTGCGCGGTCGCGGCACCGAAACCGAAGAAGCCGTCACGAAACGCATGCAAAACGCGACGAAAGAAATCGAAAGAGGTGAAAAGTTAGGGAGCGCGTTTTTCGACGCCATCATCGTCAACGACGATCTCGATTCGGCGTACGAAAAGTTGAAAGACGTCGTCGTTCGACGAATTTTTACTCCCGCGTAATATATAGTTCAGAACGCCGCCGCATAATGCCGCTATTATCCGTGCTCTTTTGGCGAGTTGTTGTAGTGTCCATTTTTAATACATTATTCATCATCCGCTTTTGAGGTATTATTTCGCAAGTTCTTCCTTTTTTCGTTTTTCACATAAAGGCACCCCCTTCACCTGAATTCTTCATTCATAATTCTCTCTGCTGTATACAAACGCGAAAACGTTCTCGTTCGTTGTTGTTGTTCTCGTTCGTTGAAAAGTTCTGATCGATATCGTCATAAAATCACCATCCATGTGGTCGTTATTCCAGAAGAAAAAAACCCCGTCCGAAATCCTTCGCGAACACAAACGAACGTTGGACAAATCCATTCGAGAGTTGGATCGAGAAAGAACGCAGATGCAAAATCAGGAGAAAAAATTGACTCTCGAAATCAAACGCACGGCGAAAGCGAATCAACTCGGGGCGGTGAAAGTGATGGCGAAAGATTTAGTACGAACGAGACATTCAATCACGAAGTTTTACGCGTTAAAATCGCAGTTACAAGGCGTGTCGTTGCGAATGCAGACGCTGAAAAGCACGCAAGCGATGGCGGACGCGATGCGAGGGGTGACCAAAGCCATGGGACAGATGAATAAAAAATTGAACTTACCGGCGGTCGCGCAGATTATGAAAGAGTTTGAGAAGCAAAACGAAAAGATGGAGATGACGACGGAAACCATGGGAGACGCGTTAGACGACGCGTTCGAACAGGAAGGGGAAGATGAGGAGAGCGAGGAGTTGGTGAATGCGGTATTGGACGAGTTGGGGTGCGCCGTGAACGGGGATTTGGTGAGCGTTCCGACGAGTAAAGCCGGGGAAGGGAAGAAGGTAGAAGTAGTTCAAGAGGAGAAGAAAGAAGCGGTTTTAGAAGATGCGGGAAGTATAGGTGGTGGTGGTGTCGAGAATAGCAACAACAACGGTGGAATCGACGACGATTTACAAGCGAGATTGGATAATCTTCGAAAGACGTGAGTTTTGATTCATTATTAAACCACGCGCGATAAAAGCGTTTGTATTATTATTATTATTATTATACATTCTTGTTATATGTAACAGCTCTATTTCTAAGCATTCTAATATCTTTCTCCTACTATGCGAATAGTAATTACTCCAACTCTTCGACGATTCTCTCTTTCCTCATTGGTTTGAACTCCTTCTTATGCGCGCCCGGCGCCGCGTGCGCCACTCTTCTTTCTTTCTTCCTGGTTTGAGCGTCAGTCATCGTTCGTCTCAATTTGGCTGATTTATGAATCGATTTCGGGACGTGTTTGTGATTTGCAATGCGTCTAATTTCAGGCATGTGCTTAAATCGATCTTTCAACGCTTCGTTGTACTGCATTTTTCGTTTTTCTCTCGGGAGTAATGTGCCCACCTTTTCGCTCGCGTGCGCTTTCCATAATCGGACGTTGAAATCGTCCGAACCACTAAAGACGTACGTGCCGTCCATGCTAAATTTCACGCAAAACACTCTCTGCATTCGTTTCGTGTGATAACAATCTCTCGAGTGACCGCTGTTAAAGTCGAACAAACGAATGCTCTTGTCGTAAGAACCGGCTACGAATTCCCTCCCAGTCGGCGAGTAATCCACGTCCAACACCGCGGAAACGAAATCTTTATGCACGCACGTCGACACGTTCAATTTTCGCATGTCGTAACTGTACAAGTTACAATCCTCGTTCGCGACGGTGAAGTTAAACGCCTCCATCGGATTCCAACACAATTTTGTGCACTTATTTTGCATGATGAGTTTCCTCGTCGGCGTATTCGTTCGACAATCGTATAAAGCAATCGACCGATCGCTGCCGCAACTGGCGAAAATCTCAGGTTCCGCGGGATTAAACCTCACCGACAACACCGTATCGCACCCCCATTCGAACGAGCTCACCGGCGCATCTTTATTCATATCCCATAAATCTACGCAGTTCCCCGCCGTGGCAAACATATCTTTCCCCCAGTGACAATCCACGTCTCTATACGCGCTTTCTCCGGCGACGACCATCGCCGGGTGTTCCTCCCGTCTCGTCTCGCGACTCCCGAGTTCTCCTAATTCAGCCTCTGGAACGTTCCAAATCCGTATCGATCGATCGTCCGAACACGACACTAACTTCCCTCCGGTCCTATCAAAACTTAATCCTCGTATGGCCCCGGAATGTGAATTCAAAATTCTCAGCGCTTTCCTCGACGGACAATCCCAAACTCGTATTTCCCCATCGGCGGCTCCACTCGCCATCTGTTTCAAGTTCTGCGTATTCTTCGCCAGGGACAAAATCCCGTCCGAATGTCCTTCAAACGCGCCACAAAATGGTTTCGCGAACACTTTATCTAGCTTTGTCGCGTTCAACGCTCGTTTATACTCCGTCGCTCGGTGCATCGGTCGTAACCGTGGGTCTAAATTGCGGTGGATTTTAATCGCTTCCGATTTCGTCTCCCGAGTGTACTCCTCCTCGATGCGGCTGATGACTTTCACCTTCATCTTTTTGTTTCGTTAAAGCTCTCTTTCTATTCCCTCTGCTATTCCTTCTTCTTACTCTTAATATTAATGTAACGAGAGCACAGACACCCCCCGCAATCAAAGCGTATAGAATAAGTAAAAAGGGAAACAGCCGTCAAAAAATGAAGACAAAACGTCAGACTTTTTGACGGCTTCAGTGAACTTATCGTAGTAGGACTGCCACACGACACAAGTTTAAGAACAACAACAACACGCGTAATAAATGCCATTCGTGCACATCGCGTGGTTACCAAAAGCGTGCAGAACGGCGGAAGTGCGCAAGGAAGTCGCCTCAGCCGTGATCAAAGCGTTGGTTTCGGTGAAAAGCGCGGAGATTTCGGCGGATAAAGTCGTCGTTCGATTTAGCGAGTCCGTGGACGGCTTTCAACTTCCAGAAGGACACACGCACGAAAACGTGGATTTACCGGCAGAAAAGAAGTAAAGCTTTTACGAGGCGTAACGGATGATTTCACGCGCACTCGCCGCCGCGTCGAGGAAGAGTAGGTTTGGAAGACGTCTACCAAGCGCTGCTTCTGAGAACTCGTCCTCTTCTTTTTCGATGGTGTTTAGCAGCAGCACACAAACAACTTCCAGGACGGACGCCGAGAATCAAAGACGACGACAAATAATCACCGTCGAGCTGATATCAGATACCATGTGACCGAACGGGTTCATAGGAAAGCGACACCTCTACAAAGCCATGGAGGAAGTCACGCAAAATCCTATGGACGAAGCAAATCCGGTATCCTTTGCAGTTTTACGCATCCCGTTTTTTTTAGAACCAGAGTATAGCCGCGACGAAACTTGGAGCGAGACGAATAGGAAACGATTGGAAAGGAAGTGGGGCGGGAAGGAAGCGTTTGATGCGCAAAAGAAAAGGCATCAGCTAAAAGAAAGAGGACGAGAAGTTGGGATTCAACACTTCAATTTAGATAGGAAAGCGTCGAATACGTTGAAATCGCATCGGTTGGTCCAATGGGTGACGAAAAATTACGGATGCGCAAAATCGGAAGCGTTGTACGATGTGCTCAATGTTGAACACTTTGTAAACGGGAAGAAGTTGAACGATGCGAAGATGCTTTTAGAGTGCGCGAAGAAGATTAGCGATGGAGTGATCGATTTGGAGAAAGCTGAAAAGTTTTTAGCCTCGGACGAAGGCGAGAAGGAAATCGTTTTAGCGAAGAAAGCCTTGGATAGGTTAGGCATACACTCGATTCCGAATTTCGTCATCGGTGGAAAGGAGGTGTTATCCGGGGCGGTACATTGGAAAGAGTTAGTTGGAGCATTCCGACGAATCGAAAGAACTGGTCTTGGAGCGCCAGAGAACGCATTTGCGACTATATTAGGCATTCCCGAAGAGATTATTACTCAGACAACTCTGGACCCGACGAAGTACGCCGCGACGGTGTAGACGGAAGATGATTTGTGGGAGCAATTTGCAGCAACTCGCGATGTATGAAACGTGACGATTCCATTCGGAAAATTTATAAACGAATGGAATCCGATAATACGAGCTACGCTGTGTAATGAATGAGTGTCTCTCATCTTTTTTTATTTTAATCAAAAGAATTTAGTTTTATTATAATTATTGATGCGTTTTGTCTCTCTCCTTCCTTTTAATGCGCCCCGGGGTCTCTTTCAATGTTGTACGACAAGTCCGCGAACACGTAATCCGGCTCTTCACACATCGCCCAGTTAAACTTTTGAACCAAAGCTTTGGTATACACCGTCGGCAATGGAACTTCGTGCTTTTTACACCACGCGATGGTAATTCTCGGATCCAAATAGTTGATTTTACTCGTCCCGAGCGATACTGTTTTCAAGGACTCTTTCGTTTCCATTTGTAACTTCAACTTCTGTATTCGTTCTTTCAACGAAGGGAGTTTCTTGTGGTTCTTATCCGCTTTTCGCAATTCTTTCATCTCTTTCTCCAACTCTTTTTTCTTATCGTTCAACTTGTCCATCCCGGCTTGGTGCTGTTTGGATTCGCCTTTCTGGTGATTACACAAAATAGCAACTTCCTTGTTCGCCTCGTCGTACGTCGATTTCATGATTGGTACCGCCGCCTTCGGTTTGGTCGTTTCTTCCAACAATCTATACAACGTAATCGAGGCGTTATACGTACGAAACACTTTAATGGTTAAGCCCGGCATGAGTGTTTGTAAGTGCGAGTTGACTTTAGACGGGTCGATCTTATCAAACACGTCTTCATCCTCTTTCTTGTTTTTGCAAAAGCGTTTCAAACAATCGTACGCGACTCTTTCGATGGCATGCTCTTGATGGTAGCGAATAGAATCCTTACCAAGAAAATCGAACTCAATTTTCGGATACGGGTGGTCATCTTCCGGACCCATGAATTTCAAATGTCCCACGCGCAGCGTAGTCACGCCGACCGTATCGGCCAAATCTTCGTCCTTCTCGCCGCCGGCACGCAAAGCTAATTTATCAACCAAATACGTCGTCACCGCTAACTGCGCGGTTTCTTTGTTGTCCTTTCGCATATTTTTGCGGTAATCATCGCGGATTTTGCCGATGTGCTCGTGTAAAGTTCGAGCCTTTTCAAACTTTTGTTTGTCAGACTCTGACTTCACGCTCGACGTCGCGCCAAACTGGACGTACTTCCAATCTTTCGTGTTGATGGAATCGTTCCAACCAGCCATCCAAGTGACGGTTTGGTCGTGTCGCACTTCCTTCCATCTGTGACCAGCGGGAGCTTCTGGCACTTTCGCGTCTTTGCCGATGTTGATGATGATATCTTCCGGCTGAATGCGCCTTTTGATTCTTCCCATCTTTGGATGTTCGCCTCGACCGCGGAACAATCCCGGCGGCTCCACTCTAAAGTTGCCAACTTGTTCGCGTTTACCATTCATAGTTGCCCACATGTACTTTTCTTCCGCTTTATCTTTATCTAATTTGATCTGTTTCTTTTCTTCGCTCGTTCGCGCTTTGACCTTTTCCCTCCTCGCGAGATCCCAGTCGTAAATTTTTTGAAAGTTGCACTTCTCAAAGTCCGTAACGTGCGCATTCTTTCCGTTTTTCAGTATGCGTTTAAACCCATCCATAAAGTTCTGTTGGAACACCGGTTTAAACGCGTAGTCTGTTTCTTTCATCACCGCAAAAAACGTGGCAACTTCTTCTTCGTGTGGCTCGAGATGAACGTCCTTGCCGTCGTACGTCAACGGAACCCCGTGCGGTTCGTACTCCGGAGGAAACAAAACTCCGTGGTGCTCCAACTGCGTCCACATAATCTCCGATCCTTTACCATTCCCTCCCGCGCTGACTCGTCTGGAACTCCCACCACCGCTCGATATTTTCTTCTTCTTCACGCCGGAGGACGAGTTCAACTTCACCGTGTGTCGACCGCCGCCCAATCGCTCCGCCTCTCGTCGTCTTCTCTCCTCTCTTCTCTTTTCTTTCCTTTTGCGTTTTCTTTCTTTCTTCTCCCGTCGTCGCTTTTCTCTTTCCTCTTTCGTCCTCTTCTCCGAATCAAGCGATTTCTTCTTTTGCGCCAACGGCGCGTCATCGTCGCTATCGGAGGAGTCCACCGGGCGTCCTCCTTTACTCGCCGCCGCGACGTTTGGATTCTTCGCGATTTGCGGCACCATCATCGGTCGCGATTGCACCGGACGCACCGCTTCAGGCACCATCGGTTTCGCTTTCGGAATAACCACTCCTCCTCCTCCTCCTCCTCCACCACCACCAGCACCACCAGTACCACCAGCGGCGGCGGCTGGCGCCGTCGGTGGAAGTATTTTCGTCCGTTCGACCGCTTTCGCTCTTTGCGCTAACGGCACGTCGTCGTCGCTCGAGCTCGAATCCGCTCGAGGACGTTTCGGGATGACAAATCCTGAACCATTATTATTTGCACCACCGTTCGACGCGGCAACCCCAGCTGGAGCCATCGTCTTCGCGACTGCCGCTGGTTGTTTTACTAACGCGTCGTCGTCGCCAAAAGCTTTTACGGCAGGTTTCTGAACAAAAGCCGAAGCGGTCGCCGCAGGAGCAGGAGCAGTTGGCACAGAGGAGGATTGAATCGGAGGCGCAACGTATGGTTTCACCACCCCGACGACCGATGCTGGCTTTTCAGCAGGAGGCGCAGTCGTCGCTGCTGCTGTTTGTGCTCTCATCGCCAGCGGGACGTCGTCGTCGCTCGACGAGTCTAACACTGGCATCTTTGTCTTCTTCTTCTTCGAAGCTTTCGCGCGTTGATGATGAACACAAAAACACGATCGGTTTTTGAAAAAAGAATTTACTATCTTTTACCCAAAACACAGAAGACTTTACGTTTTTAAAGTAAATAACTACACACAGAAGAGAGAGAGATGTGTGTAAGAAGTCTCTCTCTCTCACGACGGAGTCGCGCGTGGTGGTAAAGTTGCTTTTGAAATTTCAGACAAAAAACCTCTCTGTCTCTCCTGCGCGAACAGCAAAGATGAAATGTGATGAAACAAAAGAGAGAAGAGGGTTGGTTTCCAATTTGAATTAATAGTTTTTTTTAAGGACTGTCGAGAGTTGTTGATGAAAGATTTTTGTTTTTTTTTCTTCTTTTTCTCCTGTTTTTTGTTTGCACAAAACTGCAAAATTCAGTTACACTCGAAACACACGAACACACAGAGTGCACGTTACACGAGTAGAGAGTCTCACGATAAAGTTTTGTGTTCTCTCTCGTCATATATACACTCCTCAAATAGTATCACGCAAATGAGTGACTTTATTCAATGATGACGACGTAAAAGCGATGATGACGATGATACGATGATTGGGCCAGAGGAGCCACCGTCGTGGTCGGGGAAACGGAAACGGGATGACCAGCATCATCATCATCAGCGGGGGAAAAAAGAACGACCGGATTTCGCTCGGTTGGCGGGAAAGTACGACTATTTCGCGAGACACGCGATGAGGACGAAAAAGAAGAATAAGAGCCACGAGATGGATAAAGTTTTCATCGATTTCACCTCCTGGCAAGCGACGCACGATTTGTGCCGAGCTTTACTGGAAGAGATTGGCGTGAAAAATTGGTCCATACCGAAAGGCCACCTCGTCCCTGGCTTTACGCAACGAAGAAACTATTGCGAGTGGGTGGAAAGTCTGTTAGAGAAGGACGGCGTGCAAATAGAGGAAGAAAACGTGCGCGGCGTGGACGTTGGAACCGGGGCGTCGGCAATATTCGCTCTGCTGTTCACGTCGAGACATCCGAAGTGGGATATGTTCGGCACCGATATCACCGAGGAAGCGGTTGAGAGCGCTCGGAGGAACTGTCTGGCGGCGGGCGCGTCGGAGCGTTGTTGTAAGGACGAAGAGACGACTGAACAAGTCGTCGCCGCAGAGAACAATAATACGCACAGTAATTGTAGTAGCGGTAGAAGTAGAAGATGGATTAGCATTCGGGACGTCGCGAAAAAAAGGAGCAGCGGCGTCACTCGCGAAGAAGAAGAAGCCGAAGACGCCGAAGAGGAAGAAGACCAACCCATCCTCGACCTCGACCTCTTCGAGGAAGAGCGCATCGATTTCACCGTGTGCAACCCACCATTCTTCAACACCATGTCCGAATCCTCCCAAAATCCGCGAACAAATTTTGGAGGCACTACGAAAGAGAACAGTTACCGAGGTGGCGAATCGAGTTTCGTCCGGCGAATGATTCTCGAGTCTCGCCAGGTCGCGCTTTCCCTCAATTCCTCAAAAGGCGAAGAAAACCAACATCGAGTTCGATGGTTCACCACCATGGTCGGCGCGAAAGCGACTTTAAAGATGGCTAAAAAATGTTTGCGAGAGATGAAAGAGACGACGAAACTTCGCGAGACGGCGTTCGTGCAAGGGAAAACCCGAAGGTGGGGACTCGCCTGGTCGTTTCTTTGAGAAAAATTGGCTGCTGCTCTGTAACACCCTTTTGTTGATGAGTAAAATTAGATTTTAAATCACCGCACTTTTCAAACGCACTTTTCGTTGTTTGTTTGTAACACGTGGTAGCATCGTTTCCTCTCTCTCTCGTATAAACTGAGTGTAGCATCGAAGCTCAGAGACGCATCGTTTCATCGTTACGCTGATAAATTAATCGATCGATACACTAAGAAAAAGATGATGAATTTACCGACGGAGAAATCCAAACTGTTGGCGGAGAAGAAGCCACCGTCCCCGGCATCATCGACGTCGTCGACGATTTCGACAAAGTTCGGGTCGATCGCTGCGAAACTCTCCACCGGAGCGGTTATTACCTGCGGCATTCTCGGCTCCGTGGCTTTGCTGAATAAGTCCGGGTACGTCGATACCAACAACGGCGTTGCGTTTTCGTCGTTTTTGCGAAGACGATCGTCAGCGACGGACCCGATTTACGCGAAAGACAGCGCGGCGTTCTTAGGGGACAACTACGATTTGAACAACAACAACTTTCCCGGACAGCGCATGGAAATCCCGTACGCGTTTTTCCAGGACACGAAGTGGCACGACGCGCCGTTTTTCCGATTCGATGGCGAATCCGTAGAGAAAGGTCACATCACCCAGGAGGAGCTCACCGAGGCGAAGCAAAGACAAGGCGATCCGAAGAAGTCCATGCCGGTGTTTAAGACGGCGGGAGCGGATTCGGCAGACGTGGTGGTGACTGCGCACGCGACGGATATGAATAGCTTCGGGTGGGTCATTTACGATTCCGCGAAAAAGAACGGGTTGGAGATGGTTATTTCCGGAGAAGGGACGCAGTTTCACGGGTTCGCGGATAAAGTCATCGGGTTGAAAGCGGCGTTACACGCGATGCCGGGAAATCCGATCGTGGTCGTCGCGGACGCCTCGGACGTGTTTTTGCAATGCAGCGCGTCTGAATTTAAGGACAGATTCACGAAAGCGGAAGCGGATATGGTCTTTGGCGGCGAGACGCAGTTGTGGCCGGAAGTTTCTGATTATTTCAAGCGCGACTCGGAAAAGGCGTTGAAGAATGAATTGTCGCACTCGTTCGGGGATATTGGCATGGCAGAAGGTGTCACGCCAATCAACAAAAACGACATTCCGAACGGTTGGCCGAACGCCGGCGGGTGGATGGCGAGGAAAGAGGCGCTTTTGGAATACATTTCGAGCACGGAGGAGAGAATGAATAAATTTTCCACCGAAGAGTGGCCGGGAGAGTGGGGATACCAATGCCGACCAGACGGAGCGACCGACGCGGATTGGAACGGAAAATACGCTGGATTACGTGGCTTTGACGACCAGTTATGTTTGAACGCTTACAACATGGCCAAGTTGCGACAAGGCGATCGACGGCACAAATTAGACGCGGACGGTTCTATTTTGTTCAGCACGAACGGATGCCCGGTCGCTGATACCGGGAAGGACAGTAAAGAAAAGGTATATTACAAGTACACCGGCAAAGCGCCGTGCTTATGGCACATGAACAACCCTGTGGCGAAAATTCGCTTGAAGGAAATGTCCGCGACGTACCCGAACCACTTTTTGACGCCAGAAGGTACGGCTGCGATGGCGGCGACTCCGGACGAGCACCCGGGACACCGCCCGCAGCATTAATGCATCAAATAACACATCAAACGTTATTATTTATGAACAAATTATTTGTTCATTTTGTTTTATTATTATCCACACATTGTTTATATCATCATTAGTTTTTAGAGCGTTGTAGTTACCGAAGTTTACGAGGAGAGTTTATAAAAAATCCAGCCTTACTATATTTTACACATCATGCGTTCTATTGTTTCAAGGTGAAAGTCACGTTCAAAGAGCCGAGTGGCAAAACGTGGTGGGGAAACACTTCCCCGTCTTCGTTCTTACTCTGAAGCCCGGGCGGCTCAGCTGCGACTCTAGACCCTCCCACACCACCTCTTCGTCGTTTCTTCTTCTTCCTCGAAAAAAGTTTACGTTCAGTCCAGGTCGTTTCCTTGGACCACGGGCGCGAACTCCCCCACGCGTGCTCATCTTCAACCCACTCATCGAAGCCATCCGGGCATTGTAAATTTCCATTCATCGCGCCAACTTTCGGCCATTTTTCTTTCTCCACCGTCGCGACGTCGAATTTCGCAATGTCAAACTCGTACCCTTTCCTCGTTCTTTTCAACCAATCTCTAAAAGCTTTCTTATCGCCGCTCGCGCTCGAAGGACAGTGTCCTTCGTACTTATCGTTCGACACGACGACGACGGTGTTGTGTCGCTCGTTGATTGAATGTTCAAACGCCTCGTCCAAAATCGCTAAATCGTCCGCGCTCCTCCCTCGCACGTCGTTCTGTCGATCGATCAACTTCAACACGCCGTCGTCGACCATCTGTCGCAAATACACGTTTTCCCATTCGTTCTCGCCCACGTATTGAACTTTCTCTGGATGTAACAAACGTAAACTCCCTCCGTCGCACAGGCCGTTTAACTTCCCTCTCGCGTAATTTTTCGGCGCGAACACGACCACCTCTTCGAACTCTTCCACCTCCTGAAAATAGCGACACACCACGGTCAAGGCGGTAGAGATTGGAATCTTCGCCAACGCGTTGTTCGAGGCTCTCAACGCCGCGCAATACGCCCAACAGACGTTCGCGCCGTCCACGTACGCCTTTCGTCTTCTAGACTTTTTCGTCTCTTCTCCTCGTTCTTCTCTGGTTGTTGTCGTTTCGGTCGTGACAGCCGCATCTTCATCACGCTTCAACGAACTCCTTAAAGTCGTCATCATTCGCAAAACTCGTCTGTTGCTGTTACGTGAGTGTCTCTGTTGTTCTCGTTTCCCATTTCTGTTTTGAACGCGTTTTCGATGATAACACCCATCTTTAAAGGAAGAAGCAGTTTGGTTTTGAACGACACCACCGACACCACCGTCCAAAGACACACGAGAAGCCATAGTCTCCATCGCGTTTGAAGACTCTGACGCGCGTGTGAAAAAGAACAACTCCTGTGCTTTTAACACAAAAAAGCTCTTTTTGAATGAACTTAATTGGGCGCCAAAATTCAAAAAACGTCTCTTCTCTTCTTTTTTCGTTTGATTTTCTTCGAGAAGAGAGAAGCAAAAAAAGGGCAGATCCTCTTCAAAAATTCTTCCTGTCTTTTCTCTCTTTTGCAACGCGCTCTTTACACAGAGAGAGAGATAAAAGCACTTTTCAAGGAAGAATATATACCATGTCTTCAAACGAACAACAAAAGAAGAGCGAAAAAGGACCTTCGGTGGACTTGGACGCGTGCGCTTCGCGACTGAAATCTTTATATAAAATATGGAATTCGAATGAGAATCAGAAGTTATTCAACGACGCAGACGCACTCCTCATAGGCTCCGGGGCGAACAAAGAGGAAGAACTTCGATACTTGAAAGCAGTCAGCCTTCAGATTTGGCTGTTCTCGTACGAGTTACCGGACACGGTGATTGCGTTCATTAATAAAGGAGGAGAAACAAATGGAAATGAAATGCACGCGATCGCGAGCGGGAAGAAAGCGAAGCTGTTAGAAAACGCGAGAGAAACGATTGAACGAGCGATTGGTGGGACGCTGCGAGTGCATTCGAAACCGAAGCACGAAGACGGTTCGCAACAAGTGGACGCGTTGGTGACAATTTTAAAAGAGAAGTGCACGAAAATAGGCGCGTGCTCGAAAGAGCTCAACGAAGGGAACTTGATGCAAACGACGGTGGAGAAACTTGGAGGAAAAGAGCAGTTCGCGGACGCGACGTCCGGGATCGCGTGCGTTTTATCGAAGAAAGACCAGAAGGAGATGAAATTCGTCGACGACGCCGTGAAGTTGTGCTCGGAGGCGATGAAGTTTGCGGTGAGCGAAGTGGAGAACGCGATTGAAGACGAGTTGAAGATTTCGCACGTCAAGTTGAGCGAGAAAACCGAGGATGCGATTTTAGCGCCGGGGAAAACGTTAGGGTTGAAAGATATTAGTCACGAAGACGTGGATATTTGCTACCCGCCGATTTTTCAATCCGGCGGCGAGTACGATTTGAAGTACAACGCGGTATGTTCCGAGAAGAAGTTACACTTTGGATCGACGCCGGCGGTTATTCACGTTTCGTTAGGTGCGAGGCACACGCAGTATTGCGCGAATATCGGGAGAACGTATTTGATCGATCCGACGGAAACGCAAGAGGCGGTGTACGAGGCGTGTTTGAAGGCGCAAGACGCCGCCGTCGAGGCTCTAAAACCGGGGAAGTTGTGTAAAGACGTGTACGCGGCTGCGCAAAAAGCGTTGGAAGAGGCGGAAAAAGAGAACGAAAAGTTGAAGGATATGAATTTGAGTTCAAAATTGAACAAGAACGTCGGGTCTATCTTAGGCTTGGAGTTTAAAGACGCCTTCTATATGCTCTCCGGAAAGTGCGAAAGCGCGATCGAGGAGGGGATGATTTTTAACGTCGCGTTGGGCGTAAACGGTTTGGAAGAAACCTCCGCGGACGAGAAAAGCAAGTCTCGACACTACGCGATTATGATCGCGGATTCCGTGCAAGTCACCGCGGATGGTATTGCGAACAAAGAGCTCACGAAAAACACGAAGAAACTTTCGGACGTTTCCTACGCCGTCAACGAATCCGACGAAGAAGACGACGACGACGGCGCCGAGGAGGATAAAGATATCGCGAATACCGGCGCCAGAGGTGGGGTCATTCTCGACGCGAAAACGAGAGGTGACGAAGCCGTCACGGCCAAAGCCGAAGCCGATCGTCAGCGTAAACAAAAAGCCTTGGCGGACAAGAAAAACGCCGAAACGTACGACCGATTGATGAACGCGCAAAACGACGTCGAAAAAGGCGGGAAAGGCGCCGGCGCTTCGGCGGATTTTGTCGCGTACAAATCCGTCACGGACGTTCCCGCGCCTCGTAAAGAGTTAGTCATCGCGGTAGACAACGATCGCGAGGCGGTTTTACTCCCGGTTTGCGGTATGCTCGTCCCATTCCACGTGTTGGCGATCAAATCGTGTTCCGTCTCCCAAGACGCCGGCGCGAGTTTCATTCGGATCAACTTTCAAGTCCCGATGGGCGCCTCGGCCGCCGCAAACGCCGGATACTTACCCGCCATTCGATTTCCGAACAATATCTTCTTAAAAGAGCTTTCGTATAGATCGAGCGATCCGCGACACGCCAACTTTGTGGTGAATGAAATCAAGACGCTGCGAAGAAACGTCGTCGCGAGAGAAACCGAACGCGCCGAACGCGCGACGTTGGTCCGACAAGCCAAGTTGCAACTCACCAGCGGGAGAGTCCACCGCTTGACTGGTTTGTGGATGCTCCCAACTTTCGGTGGTAGAGGTGGACGTAAAGCGGGCACTCTCGAAGCGCACGCGAACGGTTTGCGATACATTGGTGCTAAAATGGACGAACAAGTGGACATCATGTACGAGAACATCCGCTCGTGCTTCTTCCAACCGGCCAAGAAGGAAGTGAAGACGCTCATTCACTTCCACTTGAAAGACCCGATTATGATTGGAAAAAAGAAAACGCACGACGTTCAATTTTATCAAGAAGTCATCGAGGCGACGGAAAATTTGGACGGCAGTCGCAAAAACATGTACGATCCGGACGAAATCGAGGAAGAACAGCGCGAACGCGAGAGGCAGAAACGAGTGCAAAAAGAATTCGCGCAGTTTTGCAAACGCGTCCAGGAAATCTGGGAGAAGGATTTCCCGAACATGGGCTTAGAGTTTGATTCCCCGTACCACGATTTAGCCTTCGACGGGGTCGCGTACAAATCTACCGCGAGAATCGTCCCGACCGCCTCGTGCTTGGTCGAACTCATCGAGTTCCCTCCGTTGGTCATCCACGCGAAAGATATCGAAATCGTCAACTTGGAACGCGTCGGTTACCACTTGAAAAACTTCGACATGGCCATCATCTTCAAAGACTTCAACAAAGACGTCCACAGAATCGATCAGATCCCCTCGAAGAATCTCGACAACATCAAGCAATGGCTGACGACTTTAGAAGTGAAATACTACGAAGGGAAAGCGAACTTGAACTGGAAGCCGCTGTTGAGGCAAATCAAAGAAGACCCGGAGTCGTGGTTAGAAGCCGGAGGATGGGAGTTTTTGAACAACGAACCGTCCTCGGACGAAGAAGACGCCGAAGGCTCCGACCCAGAGTCTGAATTCGAACCGTCCTCGGACGAAGACGAATCGGAATCAGAATCCGAAAGCGAGTCCATGTACGACGAAGACGACGAGGACGAAGACGCCAGCGCGGATGAGGACGACGACGACGAAGACGACGAAGAAGTTTTGGATTGGGACGAAATGGAAGAAAAAGCGAGGAAGGAAGACGAGGAAGCCAGCGATGAGGACAGGAGAGGTGACAAGAGGAAGAAGAAGAGCAGTAAACACAGATAAAATTGAAGAGAGAATTTTGATACAATTTACACGAGACATCACATCGAAGAACATCCCCAACTCTCCACACTTTCATTCTCAGCATACACTTTTGTCCGTCTTTTAAAAGAACAACAACAACGACAGAAAAATGTCCTACCTCCTCCCTCACCTGCACACCGGGTGGCACGTGGACCAAGCGATCTTGTCCGAGGAAGATCGCGTCGTCATACTCCGATTCGGCCGCGACGGCGACGAGACGTGCATGAGACAAGACGAAATTCTCTCAAACGTCGCGGAGAAAATCAAAAACTTCGCGGTCGCGTATCTCGTGGACATAGACGAAGTTCCCGATTTCAACGAGATGTACGAGTTATACGACCCTTGCACGTGCATGTTTTTCTTCAGGAATAAACACATAATGATTGATTTAGGGACCGGGAATAATAACAAGATAAATTGGGCGATGGATTCGAAGCAAGAGTTTATCGATATCGTGGAGTGCGTCTTTAGCGGCGCGAGACGAGGGAAAGGTTTAGTTATTTCGCCGAAAGATTACTCGACGAAGTACAGATATTAATTACTAGTAGATGATAGATTACAAAATTAGTATATAGTGTATGTTGTTCTAGCTACATATAGCGCTCTATTTGATAGTATATAGTCCACATTGGATTCGATGCGTCGTTTCATTCGGCGCGGCGGCTTTAGGTGAATTTTTTCCGCTTGCTCGCAGCGTGTACCACATCTCTCACGCCATCTCTGGTAATCGTGTACATCGCTTTCCTATTCGCCAACCTCGGGCTCTTCGCCACGTATGCAATCCTAGTTCCTTCCTCGCCCCATGATAACGCGACTCTCGTCGTCGCCGCGTGCGCGTATGACTCCCCTAACGCCGGCGCCAACCTGCCCCCTGGTTTCGTCGTCGCTTGATTTATAGTCACCACGGCTAATTCGTGTTTCTTCGCTAAACTCATCAAATTGTTCGTCGTTTTCGCTAAAATCGACGCTCTCAACGCCATGTCGTCGAAATCTTGTCGAAAATGAAACGCAATCGAATCCACGACCACGAGTTTCACCTTTGGATGCTCCTTGACAAACTCCGGCATGTGATCCAAACACGCCAACAACTCCGTCACCTCGTGACACCTGAACACGTGTATCCTCTTTAAAATCGAATCCACAGAAAACATATTGCTCTCTAAACACTCCTCGTACTCTCTCCTCTCCTCCTCCGAACATCGCATTTCTTGCACTCTTTCTTCCAATTTCCTCCTCGCGCCAATCGCCATATCCTCGCACCGGTCGCACGTAAAACTCCCCTCGGTATCCACGTAGACGCACTCGCCTTCGTTCCCGCAGAAAAATTCTTTCGGCAGTTGCACCGACACCGCCAACTGCATCCCGATTTGTGTCTTCCCTACTCCAGGGGCGCCACAAAACTCCGTTATCTCTCCTGTTTGTACGCCCCCGCCTAAAATCCCGTCCACTTGAGCGCAAAACGTCATCAGTGGTATTCGCTCTTGTTCTTTCTTCAACAGTTCCGAGGCTGATTTTGCCCCACGCAAGGCGAACCCATCGAGTCCACATCTGCACGCTTTCAGCACGTCCTGCGCTTCATCCAGCGTTAAAGACGGCACGGATTTTACCAGTTGTACCGGTAACGAGTGGTGTCTGAGGACATCTTGGACGGCGTTAAACCCGCAAAATTGAAGTTTTGCTCGTACCGTCGGGGATAAAGGTAACGCGTTTAAAGAGTACGAGGATTGCCAGGAAGAGTATGAGTTGTTTGCCGCGGCGTGATTATTATTATTATAATTACCGTGCTGATGCTGATGCTGATGATGGTGCATCGTCTTTTCGCGTCGTCGCGGTGGCAAGCAAGAGTCTCTCTCTCTTTTATTCTGAAGACGAATTTTGAATTTTCCCCAATGGACACAAAAGGGCAAAAACACGCGCGAGAATTATATACTACTAAATGAGTGTTTACTGATAGTATATGGGGTATTATAATATAACAAGGAAAACGAAAACGCTCAATTTATGTGCGTGTGTGTGTGTGCATGTGCGCACGGTTCAAAAGCAGCGTTTTTTTTCTTTCGTCTTCTCAATCCGCCGTCGGCCATTTTTTGGACTACGGGGACGACGGCGCCGTCGCTTTCGTCTTTGGCGGCGGCGGGGGCTGTTGTTTATTCGTCTTTTTCTTTTTCTTCTCTTGTTGCTCCTCGTACTTCTTGTTCATTTTGTTTACCAAAGTATCCGCGAACGCCATTGCTTTCATGTAACTCGCTTTGCTGAACAACGTCGCTCTCTCCACGCCGTTCATGGCGACATTTTTTACGACAATCAACGTCGGCGTAATCATCACCACGACGGAATCTTTCGCCTTGTAAATCTTGTCCGCGGAAACGATTCGCTTCAACTCGCCCATGTTTGTCATCGTAAACGTCTTCGTGGTGAATGTTTTCACGTACACGAACACTTTGCCGGTTTCCGTCTTCAAAAATGTAAACGCCTCGACCAAACTCGGCCACGCCGCGTCGACGACGACCTCTTTCAACCACAAATCAAACAAGTGCGCCTTCTTCTTAAACGCAATCGCGAATTCTTTCGCTTTATCCAAGGACTTATCCGTGCCGTAATACGCGACGATCGCCCCGGTCGCCGCGCCGGAGAGTAACGCCGCCACTTGCAACGCGCTCGTCGCCGAAAATCCGTTTTTGCCTCCTCCTCCGCCTTCAAACGTCACGGTGTTTGTGGTGGTCGTCGTGTTCGTGTTAGAGATTTCCTTCACGCCCGCGCCGCCGAGTACGCCTGTCAACGTCGCCGGTAAAACGTCTCTCGCTTTCGCGAAAGCGTCAATCACCGCGGTCCAATCCGTCGGGATGTCCGATATCGAAGGCATGCGTGTTGGAACCAATCCTTGCGAAGAGGCTGCTGCGGCTGCCCCGAGCGCTGCTAATCCTCCCACGTACGGTAAACTCATTCTTTCGTATGCTCTTCTCTCTCTCTTTGTGATGAGATCTGAAACGACTGAAACGACTCAAACGATGCGTGATATCAAATGTGTATGTATTATACGCGCGAAAGTAATGCAGACGTGACTAATCTTTTTTCCCAAGTGCCAAGAGGGAGATATTTTTCCCCCTTTTTTAGTTCACTTTCTCTTGGTCATAACTACACGAGTGTTGAATATTCGTCGAACGAAGTCAGAGGATGAGCTGACGCAGCGCACGAGCATCTGTCGAATAAACACAGATCAATGATACTAGGTATATTTGAGGAATGCAAAAGTTCAGAGAGACTGAGAGAGAGATATTCATACAATTATTAGTATTAGTAGTAGTATAGCGGGCAATAGCTATTTATCAAATCTTAACGCAAATTCGCTCTTTCCGCATCCACGCTCCAGCATTTACCACCTTCTTGCACTTTTACCACTCTTTCTTTAAACGTATCTTGGGAGAAAGCGGTCCCGTCGGCGAACGATTCGTTCGCTTCCGCGATGGCCTGTTCCGACGCTCTTCTCGCGATGGACTCTAACGTTTCTCCGGTGTACTTATCCTTTTCGCCATCTTCAGTCACGCCGACGCCTCGTTTCATCCGCATGACTTGTTTCAACGCGTCCTTTTCGCCTTTGAACTCGCTGTTGCAATTGGAAAAGCACGGCACTAAAATCGCCGCGTCCTCCTCCAACGGCGGCGGCGCTTTATTGAAGCTCCACACGCACGAGAAATCGTCGTAATTCGGTTGAATGTGTAAATTCATCCCAAAGTCTTCTCTCAACCACTCTTGACTGGGAACTTTACACGAATTCACGCACACAGACGCGCACGAACTCGTTTCCAAAAATCGACACCGTTCCGCCTTGATCGCTTGCGGCACGCTCACCACTTCCGGTAAAAACGGAAACGTCTTCCTCAACTTCTCCGGAACTTTTACGTCCTCGTGTTCCGCCCCTTCCATCGGCCCCATTAACCACGGGAACAAAACGATAAAAACTAAATGGAAACTAAACCCCGTCACCCATTTCGGCGCGTTTGGATCGACAAACTTCTTCCACAGCGGCGGAATCCACCCGATGTACAACGCCGGCAATATCCCTTTAAACACCCTCTTCGCTCTCGTTTGCACGTCTTTCGCGGTCCCTTTCATATCGTTCACTTCTCTCACCGACGTCATCAACGCTTCAAAATTCGCGTGGTCTCTCGGATCGGTATCTTTGCCAACCTCTTGGACGAGAAGTTTCCGTATGGTGGACGTTAAAACTTTCGATATCGGCGATTTGTCGATGGAGGAGTAATCGACTTTCCCGTTCGGTAAAAGAGGTAAAGATTTCGTCGGGATCGGGTCCCCACGCCAGGCGTATCCACCGTTATTATTATTACTACTCGCGTTTGTCTCGTTACTCGTCGCCGTCGCGGCAACATCCATCCCTCTTCTTCTTTTGCTCTTTTCTCTTTCGCTTCCTTCTCCAATCCTCATCGTCGCGGCGCCTCGCGGAATGCATGGTGACGACACCATTCTTCGTCTTCCTCTCGAATGAATGAAAGAAGAAGAAGATGGGAACGAAGACGACGTCGTCGCCTCGCGCGAGGACTGAATTCTCCTCATTCTGTTGTTCGCCAACACGCGACCACTATTATTCGAAGTGTTCTTCGCCGCGGTGTTCGTCGTCATCGTCGCGTGGTTGACAGAAAAAACCATTTTGTTGAGTACTAAATATTTGTTGTGTGTGTTCTACCGCTTTTTTTTGCACGTGCTTTTGATACAAAAATAAACCAAATCCCTTTCTTCTCTCATGCATGTGTCTGTTGCTGTTGTTTTTCAGAAGGCAAAAAATTTTTGCTCTTTTTTTTCGCCTTTTTTTTGGGGGGGGACGACTCTCGAAAAAGAGAAAAATTTCTGCTCTGTCGCTTTTTTTTGTCTTCACACAAACGCACACTCGCAGTCACAAACTATTATAACAAATGTATTATTATTATTATTATTAACGTGAGAAGAAGAAGAAGAAGAAGGAAAAGAAGAGTACGACGACTACCAGAAGAGAGCAACAACGAGTATACCATGGAAGACGCCGCGGTTGGGACGACGACGTCACACAAAGCCCCGCGCTCCGGGGCGAAAGCGAAGAAGAAGAAAGATGCGAAGAGTAAAAAGAAAAGTGGCGGCGTGATGCGCGAGAAAGAAAAAGGCCAAAACGCGAAAGCGTTTATATTCTCGTCGTCGAAAAAAGCGCAGAAAGGCAGGCGCGTGGCGGCGGAGAAGCTGGAGAAGAAGCTGCACGTTCCCGTGCACGATCGGACGACGTCCGAGGAGCCGCCGCCGTTCGTGGTCGTGGTGCAAGGACCGCCGTCGGTAGGGAAGACGACGTTGGTGAGGAGTTTGATTCGGCACTATACGAAGCAAACGGTGAACGAGATTAAAGGACCGATTACATTGACGGTTGGGAAGAAGAGGAGGGTGCAGATTATCGAGGTTGGGCAGAGTTTGTGCGATTTAATCGACGCGGCAAAGTTGGCGGATTTGGTTTTATTATGCGTCGACGGGTCGTACGGGTTCGAGATGGAAACGTTTGAGTTTTTGAACGTGTTGCAAGTGCACGGGTTTCCGAAAGTTATGGGGGTGTTGACGCATTTGGATCACTTCAAGGAACCGAAGAAGTTGAAGAAGACGAAGAAAGTGTTGAAGCAAAGGTTTTGGACGGAGATTTACGACGGGGCGAAGTTGTTTTACATCAGCGGGATGACGCACGGGAGGTATAATCAAAGGGACGTCGTGAATTTAGCGAGGTTTATTTCGGTGGCAAAACCGAGACCGTTGATGTTTAGGTCGCAACATCCATACGTGATTGGAGACAGGTTCGAAGATTTGACCAGGCCGGAGATGGTGCACGAGAATGAACACATCGACAGAGAGGTGGCGGTGTTTGGGTGGTTGCACGGGTGTAACATGAAGGCGGATCAGTTAGTACACGTCGCCGGGGTAGGGGACATGAAGGTGAAAGAAATCACGCAGTTGCCTGATCCGTGTCCGTTGCCGAGCCAAGATAAACGAGCGAGACGTTTAGACGATCGGTCGAAGTTGATTTACGCGCCAATGAGCGACGTCGGCGGACTCCTTTACGATAAAGACGCCGTGTACGTTTCCTTGGACGACAGGAAAGTGAATTATACGAACAAAAGCGAGCACTTTGGTGACGCGAAAGGGAACACGATTGGCTATTTAGGCGACGACAGGTCGGACGATGAAGACAACAACGACATCGGTAAAGGAAAAATGAGCGGCGTAAAGATGGTGAAAGGATTACAATCAACGCAAAGCGGCTTTGACGAAAAATTGAAAAACTCGGAAATTTCCTTGTTCGGAGGTGGAGCGAAAACCACCGGCGAGGAGGACATTTTCGATAGAAAAATAGACGACGACGACGACGACGACGACGATAACGATAACGATAACGATGAAGACGATGCAGAAGAAAACGAACAAAAAGGTGGTCGCGTTCGAAGAAGAGCAGTGTTTAACGACGGGTTAGCAGAAAATGAGGAGGACGATGAAGACGACGACGACGAGAACGAGAAAGAGTTCTCGGATGCGGACACCGACGACGATTTGGGCATGGGAGACGACCAAGACGACGACGAGAACGAAGGTCTCGGCGCGGGCGCGAACAAATGGAAGGCGATGCTCGCCAAAGCGGGGAAACGTTCGAAATCTCTCATGGAACTTGTCTACGACGACGTCGAGAATGAAAATCCAAACAATTCGAAGAAGAATAAAAACAAGAAAAACCGAGACGACGACAACGAGGATTCCGATAGCGACGATCTGTTCAAAAAGACGGACGATAACCAGGCGTCGAGAATAATCGACGCTTTCGATCAGACAAAATTTATTCACCAAATGAGAGGCAAATTAGATGTTTCGGATCCTGCACTTCGCAATCGATTCGTCACTGGTGACTGGGACGCTGCCGGAGCTCGCGCCGAGGCGCAACCGTTGGATGAATCGGCCATGGACGATGACGAAGTGTACGGTGATTTCGAAGATTTAGAAACTGGGGAGAAATTCGCCGGTAAAGATAGTAAAAAGGCGGGTTACGACGACGAAGGCAGCGATGGGTCATCGGATGAAGACGGGAGTGACAGCGATAGCGAAGAAGACGACAGCGACGACGATAGTAGCGGTTCCTCCGACTCCGATGAAGATGAAGAAGCGAAAGAAAAACGTCGATTAGCAAAGATTGAAAAGCACGAAGAGTTTCAGCACCCGTCCGCGCAAGGTCGCGGCGCACGTCGTAAACAGAAAGGTCTCAAGGGGCCCAATCACGACACATACGCAGAGGACGAACCGACGACGTATTTTGATCTCGTGAAGGATCAGTTTGCGGAGCAAACGGCTCGGACGCGTGCGGCGCTCGACGCGCTTCCCGCTTCCACGCGAGAAGCGATGGAAGGTTTCCGACCGGGAGCCTACCTTCGCGTCGTTCTCGAAAGTGCACCATGCGAATGGGTTAAAAACTTCGATCCGAAGCGACCAATTCTCGTTGGTGGTTTGCTCGCCGGTGAAAATGTCGTCGGGATGCAACAATTACGATTGAAGCGACACCGATGGCACCGGAAGACTTTGAAGAACAAAGATCCACTCATTTTTTCGATTGGATGGAGACGCTTTCAAACGATTCCGGTGTATTCGGTCGTCGACGCGAACTCTCGGCATCGAATGATTAAGTACACGCCAGAGCATATGCATTGCAATGCGACCATTCACGGGCCAATCGTACCTCCCAATACAGCGGCAATCTGTTTTCAGAAAATCAATTCGAATCAATCGAGTTTCCGCGTCGCGGCAACAGCGGTCGTCATAGAGGTCGATCACTCGATGAAGATTATGAAAAAGCTCAAACTCGTGGGCACGCCACACAAGATATACAAGAATACCGCCTTCATTACTGGAATGTTCAACTCGTCGTTAGAGGTTGCTAAGTTTGAAGGTGCCATGTTGCGAACTGTATCCGGCATTCGAGGTACGGTGAAAAAGGCAGTGAAACCCGGGCAAGGCGAGCACGGTTCCAAAGACGGTGGCCTAGGCGACGGGGCGTGTCGTTGTACGTTTGAAGATAAGCTGTTGATGTCCGATATCGTCTTTTTGCGTTCCTGGGTCCGCGTAGAGGTGCCAAGATTTTACAACCCAGTCATGAACGCGCTCGTGAAATCGGACGACGACTGGATCGGTATGCGAACGGTTGGACAAATCCGGTACGATAATCAAATGACCATACCAGTCAATCCGGATTCGATATATAAACCAATCGAGAGAAAGAAACGCGTATTCAACAAGTTGCAAATTCCCAAAGCATTGCAACAAGCGTTACCGTTTAAATCGAAACCAAAACTCGAACCTTCGAGAAAGAGAAAGACGCTCGAGCAAAAGCGCGCCGTCGTTCAAGACAAGGAGGAGAAGAAGATGACGACGATGGTGCAGCAGCTCAACACGATACGCAACGAAAAGATGGCGAAGAGAAAGGCGCAACAAGACGTTCGCCGCGCGGTCAAAGCGAAGAAAGACGCGAAAGATAACGAGTGGAGGTCGGTTTTGGAGAAGGAAAGGAAGAAATCAAAGTATCGAGAGGAAGGGAAAGCGGAGAAACTGAGAGCTTTGAGAGCGCAAACGTCGTAGTCATAAAAATAAAGAATAGTGTACGAATACTAATATACAAACATACAAATTCAATCAAGCGCCTAACCAAGGTTTCAACGCGCGCGATTGATGTTGATGTTGATGATGATGCTCGTTCTTGTTCATCTTTTTCATCATTTTCTTTGTTCCGCTTCCTCCTCGTTTTTGGTTCTCTTTTTCGATGTCCACTTGGCACCGCTCGACGAAAGCGTCTATTCGTTCTCTCACCAACTCTTGAAATTTAGCTTCACTCTCGGTCTCTTCAAATCCAGGCCATCTCGAATTCTCGCACCCAAACCTGTTCTCATCCAAACTACCGAATATCGACACCGTCAGCGGCGAGGCTTTTGCTCGTTTCCCTTCGTTTAAAATTTCCAGAGTTTGAGAAATCATAATCTCAATTTTCGCGTTGACCAAATCATAATCAACCGCCTCCGAAACCTTCTTCTCGCAAAACTCTCGCGATATACTTTCCAGCGCCTTTCCCACGGCATCTTCTCCCATCTCCTCCACGCGTTCTCTCTCGTCGTCCTCTTTCGCTTCGCACTTTGCCACCGTCTCATCCTCGTTCTTCGCCTTCAAATCTAACTCCTCGCCGGCGGCTTCGGCGGGGAGACCTTCTTCCGCGAGTCTCTCTTTCTCCTCTTCTTCTTCTTCTTTGGCAGAAGAGTCACAGGTCTTCTTCTTCGTCTTCTTCGCGACAGAGGAGGAAGAAGTATGAACAGGAGGAGGCAGAGGAGGAGGAGGCAGAGTGATTTTCTCGTTCCTGTCGTGTTTCTCCACCGCGTACGTTGGCGTTGACTTTTTCTTCAAAGTCGTCATCTTTCTCCTTTTTGTGATGGAAATTCACATCAAATCACTTTGATGATGACGATGCCTTTTTGGTCATCTCCTCGCCTTCTTTCAAAGCCTGTGGCGAGAGCAATCCTTCCATGGGTTCCATTTTCATTTTTTCTTTCTTCGTGTGTCCGTAGTCGAATAAGTTTTGTTTGTGTTTCGTGACGGCGTCGAGTAAATTCGCGCGCGCTTTTACCGCTTTTCCCAACGGAGTTGAACTTTCGGAGGCGATTCGCTCGAATTCGAGGATCGCTTTTTGATAGTTTTCAGAGGAGGAAGAGGAGGAGGTCGAAAAGGAAGGTCTCGCAAACAAAGCTCGACGAAATGGACGACTCATTTCGAGTTTCGGGGGCGTATTCTTTGTCTTCTCACGCGCGTTTAGCGCCGTGAATCTCTCGTTTTTAGTGCAGAAATATTTTAGTCAAGAGCCCGTCCTTTTTGGCTTTTCTTCGTTCGGAGAGAAATCGTCACAAATCGTCACATCACGCTCTAAATTCCCACGTATTCTTCCAACCACCACCCACTCAGACTGCGAAGTTTTCCACGCCCACCACACGAACGCGTTGGACTCTTTAGAATTTCGCGCTCTCTTTTCTCCCTCTCTTCGCCTCGTTCTTTTCGTCGAACGGGTGCTGCGTCGCGCGTCGTCAAAGAAGAGAGAATTTTATACACTTAAGAGAGAAGGAGATCGATCCCTAGGAAGAAGAAAAAATTCGCGGGAATCGCGCGCAAAAGTCTTTTGTTCTTTTTCGTGTCCACGCGACGATTTAAAGTCGCTTTAGCGCATCAATCGATACGAATCGCGCCTTTGCGCGTCTGAAATAGATACAGTTCGTAACGTGGTTTTTGTTAGAAGAGATTAAGAGAGAGAGTATAAGAGAGAGAAGAAGAATTACTCGAGATCGAGAGAATTATTTTGTCTTGGAAGCTTCGAGAAAAAAGCAGTTCTGCCAAAAAATTGTGTTTGTTGTTGTTTTAGCTATTATCTCTTGATATATTTGTCTTACCTTCATCATCATATTAACGCATTAAAAACACCCACCTATTCATCGGTTGTTGCATATATACGTATAATAAACGTTCGTTGTGTTGTTGGGGGAGTTGTCTACGTAAAAGTAATAGATTTAAGAACAAAAGTTGTTGTCCTTGTTGTGTCCTTGTTGTTGAGAGAAGGAAGAAGAGTTTGCGCGAGAGGAGAGAGGTGTTGTTTCGAAGCAGCGCAATAAGTCTTCCTCTTCTTCTTCTTCCTCGTAAAAACCTTTGCGACTTCAACAAAACGAGACACAGTCGTTGCTCTTTTCGGTGTTCAGAAGCGACGAATCGCGAACGATGTCCAATCCAAAGGACATCTCGGACGACGACGACGACGACGATAACGACGTTCCTTTGATGGTGCGACAGAAACTCGTCAAGTTGGCGCAACAGAGAGATGACTCTTTGTCACCGCCCTCGGACGAGGACTGCCAAGCCGTCGCGAGCGAACATAACGTTAGCGTTAATGTTGTGCGGGAGATTTTCGCTTCTACGCCGCGCATCTCCGCCTCTGCCGCTCCCGCGGTAGAGGCGGAAGAGAAGGCGGCGCCGAAAAGAGGCAAGCGTCAATCGGCCATCGAAGCTTCGGCGTTCATTCAAAATAACGTAAACGGAGAGAAAGACGATGATGATGGTGACGACGACGACGACGACGACAATAGCGACAACGAACGTAAAAAATCGGGTGCTGAAGCTGCTTCTAATAACGGCTCAATAGATGATGAAGATTTCAAACCTGCCGCGTCGGCGGTGAAAAGAGAAGAAACTGGAGACCTTTTTTCGGAGTCTCTCGCGAGCACATTAAACTCGAAAGGTGGCATTAAATCCATCGACGCGCTACTACAATACACAGAACTCATGAAATCGTGTTCAGACGCTCGCGTGGTGAAGAATGCGGACAAGAAAAGAGTCGTTTTGTTATCGCCTCTCCTCCGCACCGATGTCGGCGCCAAGGAGAAAAATATCCTCAACGCGGTAGTAGGTGGAAAGACTGATGGCGAAGTGTTGGATATATTAGCCGCGTGGCTGAACGATTCGGCGACTAGACATTCCTCAGACGTTCTAGTATCAATTTTACGATGCATGAAGATGCTTCCTGTCACCACCGCGGCGTTAGAGCGCACCGGCTTGGGCAAAAGTGTGAAAAAATTAAAGAAATACGTACATGTCCCTCAAGCCGACGACGAAAATGCGGCGGAATCGAAAGAAGCGGCAGAGAAAGTACCCAAACTATCCGACCAGCTCTTCGAACGATGGAAGCAAAAAGCGTTAGAAGAGTTGGAGCGCTCGGAGAATGAAAAACGAACCGAGGCGGCGAACAAGAAACGAAAATTAGAACGCGAGAAGAAAGAGGCTGAAAAGGCGACAGAGAAGGAAAAGAAAAAAGCGAAAGTGCAATTAAAGGAAGCGGACGATATCGATGATGTTATCAAGAAGCAGAAGAAAGACGTGACGCAGAAAGAAACCAAGACCACGACTACGACAGTAACGCGAACGGTCGTTTCGAGACCGGCGATCATAGCGCCCGCGGGAACTACGACGCCGACGACAACGGAAACTTTGAAGAAAAGGAAAGCTCGCGAACCCGTGGCCTCTGCCGCTACTGATGCGACGAAACCAAAGCAGACGAAGATTGGTAGCGTTAGCGCTAGCATGCTGTACAACTCCGCTTCGAAAGAATCGAGTAAGAAGATTGGCGTACCCTCTGCGCTCCTCGCCTTACAAACCAAAAAGGAAAAGAAAGTGAAGAAGGCATATTTCGAGACACACTTGCCGTATTCCGACGATCCAAACGAAGTCAAGTTTAAGCACAAGAGCGAACGCGACGCAGAGGATGGAAAAGCGAAACCGAAGAAGAAGAAATCGTTGACGTGGGCGAGCAGCGACGAACTCGAACAGAGAAAGATTTACGTTCCCGATCCGAATGATTGGCTCATCAAGTACGACGATAAGAGCGCCGGCATGGACGTGGATGACGATTCTGACGCATCCGTCGAAGCCGCGTTGAAACGCAAAGCTCGAGAAGAAGAGTCTGAACGGAACGCCGCGGCGAAAGCGAGAAAACGGAAGATGGAGCAGATGCGAGCGACGACATCTTGGAAGATACCGAAAGATATACCGCGCGATCCCGAACTCAACATCGCTTGCGGCGAGGATTCGCGAGAGTTGCACAGAATCGCAGGAATCGTTGCGAGAAAGAAGGCGGCGGTGTATAAAGACAGAAAAGAAGTTCCGGATTCGCCCGCCGAGGCGCCAAAAGAAAAGGCGAACGAAGACGAGATGCTCGAAATTCCGATTCAACTTGCGGTTGAGCCGGCGCAACAGCAACCGCAACACCAACCGGCGCCGCCGCCGCCGCAACCGCAACAAATGCAGTACCAACATCCACCACCGCCTCCAGTGCACCAGCAGCAAGGACCGCCAATATACACCCAACCTCCACAAGCTGGCATGCAATTCCCACCCCCTCCTCCTCCTCCTCAACAACAACAATCCGCCGCGCCGCAGCTCAATCAAGCCGCCATCCAAGCGCTGTTGAACCAATTCAACAGACCAGCTGGCGGTCCTCCACCAAGCGCGGGAGGATTCAACATGCCTCCACCTGGTGGTGCTGCTCCACCACCTCCGACGATGACAACGAGAGCGCCGGCTGTATCGCACGCGAGAGCCGGCGTCGTCACCTCGGCGGCCAAGAGTCACCCTCGCGGCGTGTGCGCCTTTTTCAACTCCGCGACGGGATGTTCCTGGGGAGATAAGTGCGGCTTTTTGCACCAAGTCGGTCTCACCGCGGAGAAACCAAAGAAAAACCCTGGACCCGGTGGTGCTGCTGCGCCTCACGCTGATATTAATAGTAACAACACCGTTCATTCCTAATAATACACTTTGAGATGCTAGGTAGAAATAGATCGATACTATTTTGGTACTAGAAGATAGAGAGACAAATATCTAATAGAAAGATGAACAACAAAAAAGTCGTACAAAAAAATTTCAAAAATTTAAAATTTTCTTCTCCCTCACAACAACACAACATTCAAAGCGACACATCACACCACGACCTACCACTCGCTTACCGGCGGTTCTTTTGACGCGCGCGTTAAATTTAAGAAGAAGAAAGAATGGCAAACGCATCAACAGCTGAAGGCGCCGCTTTGTGGTGTTTCAACGTGGACGCGAGAAAACAAGATCAACTCACGGGAACGACGTCCTCGAACGCGTTTAAACACGTCCGATTGCTTTTGAAAAATGCAATCATCTTTCCCGAGCAGCGCGCTGGTGATGAAGAGGAACTGGAGCGGATGCAAAAAGCCGAGGCGTGCGCAATCACCTCCAGCTCTGAATTCATCTTACGATTTGGAAGCGAAAACGAGAAACACAAGCACTACCGAGACGTTTCGTTCGCGGACATCAAGAAAGTCTTCGGGAAAATGATCCGAGAAGGGAAACTGACTTTGCAGCTTGGAGGAGGCCAAGGAGGAGGAGGAAAGACGACGAGCGCGGGAGAACTGTTGTTGTGCAAAGGAGACACTAGAGAGTGCACCCGATTGTTGAAACTCATCACGACGATGAAATCAGCGCCAGCGGCCGAAAAAGCGACATTTTTATCCTCCATAGGGAAGTGTTCGTGCTGTCAGAGTAAGCGCGCTTTGAAGGAGAAGAAGGAGGAGGAGCGCGAGGTGAAAGCGAAAGAACGCGAACGCGCCAAGGAGGAAGAGAAGAAACAAAAGATGATGAAACAGGAGGAGAAGAAAGAGGAGAAGGTACAAGAGAAGAAGACAGAGTTGGTACAAAAGCTGGAAACTTTGGAGTCGTATCGGGAGGAGATTCGGATGAAGACGGAAAAGTACGCGGAGGAGAGAGAACAGATGAAAGCGAGCAAGAAGGCGGTGAAGGCGTTGCAGGAGCAAATCGAAGATGAAAGAAGAATGTACGCGAAAGAGAAGAAAGATCTAGCGACGGAAAAAGAGGCGATGGAGACGGAGAGGATGGCGATGAACGTGGAGCGGTCTCGGTTGAACGCGAAGATTGAGGAGAATAAGGAGTTGAAGATGAGAGTGGAGAGGGAGAGAGAGGTGGTGGAGGAGAAGCAAAGAGAGGTGGAAAAGTTACGAGCGGAGAAAGAGGAGTTAATTGGGAACTTGGAAAGAGAAGTGGAAGAGTTGAAACAATCGAGGAAAGATGTTTCGCGCTCGACGCCGGGTGGTTCTGGTGGTGGAAGCGCGAAGAAGAAACACAAAAGCAGAGTAGCCGGCGACGAGGAAGAAACGCCGCCTGTCGCAGATTTTGAAGAAAACAAGAAGTTTCCGAAACCGGAACGAACTTCGACGGATTCTTTTTACGGCGGCAACAACAACGACGAAAACAACGAAAAAACATTCAAGAGGAAAGCGCCGGCATCGGCGGCGACGCCAAACAAGAAACCTTCGCCCGAGAAGAAATCCTCGCAAAGGAAAGTTGTCCTCGAGGACGACGACTCTTCTTCCGAGGATGCCACGCCGGAGAAGTTTGAAAGTAAAAACGAAAACGTAGAAACCGAGGAAGACCGAGAAGCCGCGCGAGTCGTCGCAGAAAATGAAGCGAGAGTGAAAAAAATGCGAGAAGCGGAACTCGAGCGTCAACGAATGGAGAAAGAACGCGAGGAAGCCGCCAAGGCGAAAAGAGTTCGAGCGCGAGCGCCGAAAGGCGACGCCGAGCGACATTTTTTGAAAAAGTCCAAGGAGGAAATCCAAGATGAAAAGTTGCAAGATAAAGAGCACCAGAGAAGACGACAACAATTAGCCGCAGAATCGAAGCAAAAATCGATAATGTACACCAAAGCGACGGCGAAGAAGTGGGAGTACGAGGAGCACAGAAAAGCGTTGGAATCCATGAAGGACGCGAACGAAAACTCCATGAGGTACGGTTCGATACCGTGGCCGCCGGAATCGAACATTTTTCTCTTCAACGTCATGGACGACGCGAACGAGAGGAAAATGAAAGTGAACGTGGCGCTGAAGTTTTGGCACCCAGATAAGTTTAGGCAAATGTTTGGCGACAAAGTAGCCGAGGCAGACAAGGAGAAAATTTGGGAGAGAGTTCAATCTTTGAGCACCAAATGCATCCAATACAAGACGGCGGCAAACGCGAGGGGCTATTATTAATTTGGCACGAGGTAGGAAGTCTAGAAAGAGTATAGGACGAAAAGAGAGATACATTTAGAGAGAAGCATACAGTAGCACAGTTCTCGCTTTTCGTTGTATATACGTATGCGCATGAAATAATATTACAGCATGTTATTATATTCTTTTACATTCTTCGGGTTAGTACCACGATCCTTTCGCCGCGACGTTTGCGTCAAAATCCTTCACGTGCGCGGGAACATCCAATTCCTCGCCTCCTTGCACTCTCACGTACGCGTTCAATTCTTCCAACGTGTTCACATATACGGCTTTGCCTAGAGCTGCGCACGCGCCGTCGTTTCGATTGATACCCAAGCTCGACCACCAGCACTGCGCTTTCATTTTCGTCCCCGGATGGACCACGTATAACGCTTTCAATTGCGCTTGGCAATGCGCCGGTCCTAACGCTTTGGATAAAAGCATTTCAAACTGCTCGGACGTCAATGAATCGCTATTTTGTCCCGTGTGGTGGTAGATGATGATAAAACCAGACGCAGCGCCTTCTTGCGACGCGTTGACGACGTTATTTGCAAGCGACATGGCTAACAAATCGCCTTCGCCTTCGCGAAGCATTCGCTCGGCAAACGCGCCGACAATGGTGATGATCCGCCTACCGGCAAAGTCGGCGTGCTTTTCTACTGTCACCGCTCTGGTGGCAGATTCGAGCACGTTGAGTTGATCGAGAGAGTGCGAAGCGACGCGTAACAGTTTCGCATACTCAATCTCTTCGTTTTCTAAAGTCGTCGTATCTTCGACCGAGGACAAGCACTTGTCGAAATTCGCGTTCAATTTCGTTGCCTCGTTTAACAACAACCACGGTTCGATGTTACCTTGACTTATCGACACTACTCGCGCTCTGCGTTCTTCTGGTGTTTCATGTTGCGATATAAACGTCGCACCCGTCGCTGGCGTCGCGATGGTCACGCCGAGAGGCACGTTCAACACTTCCGATAAGTTGTTCATGGACTTGTTCGAGAGGGAGTGTTTATCGGATTTCAACAAGCCTTTCCCGTGCTGCCAGCGTCGCCCGCCTTTGTAACCTATCGTTATCTCTACGCTCTTTCTCCCTTCCTGTTGTTGTGGTTGCAAAGTTGTAGGATTGGTACTTTTTTCGGTATTCGTCCCGAGATCTTCGTCTTCGCCGACGCTCGAGTCTTCGCTCATTGCTCCGTTATTGTCCATCGACTCCGATTGACTCCCCATCGTCGCCGCCCGTTCTCCTTCAAAGCCACCATCGACATCATCATCATCATCACGACTATCCCTAGAATCGTGTCGACTCGGAAACGCGTCGATCGAAATCGTTCTCCCGACAATTACCCTCTCCCCGTTTTCGTCGCACTCCATCGCCTCCTCTCGACTCCGCTGCAACTCGATCAAGTTCCTCGGAAAGTAGATCGGCAACACCTCCTTCTCGTAATACGCTTTCGTCTCCTCGTCGGGAAATAAAATCACCACGCTTTCGAATTTATGCACCCATTTCTCCAAAAACCTCCTCACCGTTCTCGCCAACACCTCCGCGCCTTCTCTCCTCGGGTAACACTTCCTCTCGTCCCTATGCAACAAGGTCAACCCGACGTTCCTGGATCCGACTTCATCTTCTATGCACATGCTCAGCGCGTTTCGATAACAGTGCACCAACGCGGTCTCCGCGGCTGTCTTATACCTCGCCACGTATCTCGGCACCACGCAATGCACTAAATGTTCCACCCCAGGTAACCCCCCGCCTTTGGTCACGATGCAATCCCCCGTCCTCGCCTTCCCGCTCGTCGTCTTCCCTCCGTTATACCCTTGCTCCATGAAATCCTCGTTAATGATAATCGTCCCTGCTTTCCGTCGATACTTATTCGTCCCTACCGGTTGCTTCTCTGAGACCACGTCTTCGTTGGAGGCTAAACATATCGCCGTGACTTTCGGCGTCTCCCACGGCGCGTCGCCTTCCGCGACCAATCGTAAGCACTCGTTGATCCTCTCGCTGACGGGAAAAAGCGCTTCCTCTTTGAACGTGTACGTTTCTTCATCGAACGGGTCTTTCGGTGAACGCGGGGATTTCGTTAAACTGTTGTTCCTCAATAAAGAAGACTGACTTGAAGTCGTCGTTTTTGCGCCTCGTGCTCTCGACGACGACCCCGCGTTGTTGTTGTTGTTGTTGTTCGACTTCTTCTTCGCGCTCGGCGATGGGGACGACGGTACATTTTGGTGTTGCGCTTCCCCGTCGACCTCATCGTCGTGATTTTCACTCTTCAAAAGACCCCCCCCAGAAGAAGAAGAAGAACGCGATGCTCTCATCGAAGACCAACTGAACGCGCCGTAGGCGTTAAAATCGTCCCCTTTTTGTTGCTGCTGCTCTTTCGTGGTCGTCGTGGCGTTCTTATTCTCCGAGAAAGAATGCCTCGTCGTCGGGAAAGATGAAAACATATTTAGCAGAGAGTAGTAGAGTATTCCTTTTGTGTGGTTTATCTCGAGAGAGGTCACTTTTTTATGCCGTCCGCCGTCCTTTGATTTTTTGGGCAGAATTTATAACAACACGCGAAACATCTTCTTTTCTCGCAAAAAATGGTGTGTGTTCGTGCTCTTTTTCAGCGAATGCGCTCTAGAGAAGGAGGGAGAAAAAGCAGCTTTTCGTCTCTCCTTTTCTCCGATTAAAAATACACCGACGAAAGAAAGCTTTCTCAGAGATACTTTGCCTTTCTTTATCCGAGGTGGGAGACAACGACGACGATGCGAGACAACTCGCAACAACAAAGAAACAGACGACAAAACGAACAACTGTGGAGGATCTTCGCCATTCTGTATCTTTTTGTTCCGTGCGGGTGTTGCACCACATCTGCGGTTCTTTCTGCGCTTTTCCTTTTCGTCTTTTTTTCTCCGAGCTCGTCGTTTCTCCATTTGTGTCTCGTGTTTTTGGCGTTGGTTGCCCCACCGGTCGTTCTGAAGACGGACGTCTTCTCGGGGAAAAGAATATGGCGAAGAAAGGCCGAGCGGCGCGGATCCTGAACACGCTGCACAAAGTCAACGGGACGAAACAATCCGAAGCTTTGAAACGGAGGGAGAGGAAACGACCGTCGAAAGAGTTCGGGAATTTTGCAGGGGAGACGAACACCACGTTGACGACGAATGGAAAACTGTCCGAGTGGAAGAAAAAAAAGCAAAAACAGAGAGATATGAACGAGGCGAAAGAACCGCACGACGGAGCAATGCACGCGTTAGTATTCGGAGACGGAGATTTTAGCTTCAGCGTGGCGTTGGTCACGATAGCAAACGGTGACGGAGGGAATTTAGTGTGCACCGGGTTGGAAAAGAACGTGGACGAGAAAACGAAAGATTTGGTGGAGTGTTTGCTCGATTCCGGAGCGCGAGTCGCGCACGGCGTGGACGTGTCGAAGAGGTTTGACGAAGATGTAGGCGCTGGTTTGTTCGAGAGTAATAGTAGCAATAGTAATAAGAAGAAAAAAATGGACCGGGTGTATTTCAATTTCCCGGATTGCGGGTTCGGAGCCATGGCGTCGCTCGCGCCTACGAGAATAGCCAACGAGCGCTTGTTAGAACACCTCTTCGAGAGAAGTTCGGAACATTTGAAAGTGAAAGGAGAATTACGCGTGACCTGTTTTGACGACGCATACGCGGCGGCGATACCGACCGAGGCGTGCGAGAAGCTCGCGTTCGTGAAGGAAAAAGAACGGTTTCGATTGAAAGCGAAAGTACCGTTCGTTTGGAGAGAGTTCCCGGGATACGAATACAAAAAAAACACGCGAGACGACGACGACGACGAAGAAACAGAAATACGAGCGGCAGAATTAAAAGAAGAAGCTCGTCGTTATAGTTTTGACGACGCGGAGAGTAAAAAAGCCACCACTTTGGTGTTTGAATATTTAGGAAACAACTAGTTTGTAGTAATAAAGAGTTGAATGAAACTTCAAAAGTAGGCACTTTTTTTCCGCAACACATCCGTTCGATTTTACAAACTCTTTACACAACAACAACAACAACAACAACAACGCGTAAAGAGTTGGCCACATCACGGGTCTAAATATTGAGAATCATCAGATCGACGAAAATACTTTCTTTGAGAAGCTTTTAAAGCGATATAGTATAGTTATTAAACACGCACAAAAAACGACTTCCAAATGATGATGCGACGACGACGACGGGGAAAGGACACGAAAAAGGTTGACGCTTCCGTAAACTTCTCCTCCAAAGACGACGCGAAAAACGCCCCGGCAAACGACGACGCCTCAGCGAAGAAGACGAACGAGAAGAACAACAATAACGAGAAAAGGAAACAGAAGGAGGAAGACACAAAATTCGACGACAAACCCGACGCCGTCGTTGAGAGCCGTTGGAGAAGTTTTCTTCCTCTTTTCGTCCTGTACGGGCTTATGGTTTTTGGATGGTTTGCGGCGTATTCTCGGTACGGATCGGCGATTTTTATCGGCCATCGCAGACTACATTTAACTCTAACTGAGTGGCGAGAGAAATTGGGGAAGATGCAAACGACTGCGGTTTTAATCGGCGGACCTCACCGAGGCGGCACGTCCATCGCGTGGTCGTGCGTGAGCGCGCACGAGAAGATTGGAGCGTTTGCGAGTCGGAAGGTTTCGGATCACGCGGAAGGCATTTTCGTGCAGGATGTGTATCCGAAGTTTGGAGTTGGGGAGGAGTATCAGGCGATGCGAACGGGGAGGGACTTCTCGCGAAACGGTTTAGGGAGATATGCGTTGAACGAGGCGCATCACTTGACCGAAAGGTCGGCGTTAAATACGGACGAAAACGGGGTGAAATTGATGAATAGTTTTGGACAGTATTGGGGGTTCAAAGATAAAGGAGACGAGAAGGAAGAGTCTGATATCGCTTTCGTTGTCGAAAAATCGCCGCCAAACGCCATCATCGGCACTTTCCTGCGCGCGTTGTATAAAAGAGTTGGGATGAAAACGACGAAACACGTGTACGTGACGAGGCATCCAATAGCGAACGCGATGGCGCTGAACGCGATGAAAGAACTAAACGGACGAGTCACGATTGTAGAATTATTGGACAATTACGTAAAGCTCCACGAGACGGCGCAGAGAGATGCGAAAGCGCTAGGTAAAGATGCTTTGTACCCGTTGCGCATGGAAGATTTTATTCGCGAACCCGAGCGCAAGGCGGAAGAAATTTTCTCTTTCATATTCGATGAAGAAGCAGAAGCAGAAGCCGAAGTAATGGCAGAAAAAGAAGAGGAAAAAGGAAAAGAAGAACCAAAACGACGCGCTTTCGATTTATGCGTGGCGAAGATTGAAGCCGATACCGGAAAGCCGCTGTCGAGGACCGATCCAAACGAAAAGTATCGCAAAAAGTGGTGCAAGATGCTCGAAGAAGAGGAAAGCGCGAGAGCGCTGAGTACGTCCCTCGCGGAAAAGTACCAGGGGAAATTAGACGCATTAGGCTTAGAATACGACATCGCAACGTGGTGCGACGACGACGATAAGTACCGGTAGCATTTATATATATTTATGTAGTAGATTGTTTTTGTTTTGTTATATTATATAAAGTAACACACGCGTTTTTTAGAGTTGGGAAGATAAAATCCGCCGACGATTTAAATAATAATAATAATAATAATAGTACATTATTATTAATCATCGAAATCCGGATCCCCGGTTACGTAACCAAAGTACTGTAACATCGGCACCACGAACGAAATCACCAACAAACCGACGACGACGTTCGAGAAAACCTCTCTCTTCGCGCCGGTTTCTTCCTTCGTTTTGAACGTTCTGCTGTTGTCCTTCTCAAACTTCGCCGGAGGCCCCGGATCCGGTTTCCCCTCCAACACCGCCGCAATTCTATCCACACTCGACGTCAACGCTTCGTTAAATTTCTCGTACTCGAGGTTAATCGGCACGTTCTTGCTCAACACCGACTCCAAAACGTCGTCGCCGACCGCCTTCAAAAATTTCGGTCCGCCAACCACCGCCGCCTCCTTCGCCGTCTTCACCAACAAAAAGTTCCCTTTATTGTTCCCTTCCTCTAACGTCGGGTACCAGGTTTCCAAAACCTTATCCCCAAACGCGTACGGGTCTTGTTCGAATACCAATTTTCGAACCGTAATCACGTTCAAGTGATAGCCGGTTTGATCTTCCAGTTCTTTCAGAGTTTTGTTGATCGACCCTGCGGATGCTCGAGACATGATTCCCGCGTCGTCGACGATATACCCGCTCGTCGGTGCGGGCGTTTGTAAAATCTCAATCTCAGACGCGTTCGCGGAATCAACCACCATCGAAATTGGTGATAAACTCATCGCGGACGCCAACGCGAACGCGGAGACTCCTCGACCGAGTTGTTCCACGAAATGTTGTTTTTTCTTCATCATCTTTTCATCATCATCCTCGTCGGAAGAGGAGGAATTCTTCGTTCTCGACGAGGTTTGATTGTGAGACGATGATGTCGTTGTCGTTGTCGCGTGCACTCTGGAGCAGCTTCTCTCGCGTAAGGGTTTAAAAAAGGTTCCCGTTGTCCTCGTCGCTGTGTGTGTTGTTGTTGTTGACATCATCATCATCCTTCTCTCTCTCTCTCTCTCTCTGAGAGTCTCTCTAATACGCTATCGAAGAAAAGAAAAGAGGGTGCGGGGTATGACGAGAGAACGCACCTAGGAGATAAAATCTTTCCGAGACGAGAAAATTTCTCTTTTTTAGGGTTTCAGAATTTTTTTTTCAAGATTTCTTTTTCTGTTTTTTCAATTCAACTTTAACACAAAAGAGAAGAAGAGCGAGAGAGACAAAATTTTTGATGAGATGATGATGATGTTGATGAGCGCGACGACGACGACTGCTCGAACGCTTCTTCCGCGCAGCAAAGGCGGCGAAAGGAGGAGGCGCGAGAGGAGGAAGGGGACGACGACCACCATTGGGTTTTCTTCTTCTTTTTTGTCTTCTTCTTCTTCTTCTGAAAGGAGGAGGAGGAAAACGAAGATGATGAGCCAAAACTGGGACGCCAGAGATTTCGACGAGAGGCGAAGCAGCAACAGCGCGAGTGGCACGAGCAGTAACACCAACAACAACAACGATCAAAAGTTTATACCCTTGGAAGCGGAAACCGAGAAACAGTTCCGCGAGCAATCTTTAAATCGATTGAAGCAGTTCATCGACGAAACGGCGTCGGATCCGGAGAAAGCGATGAAAGATCCGAAAACAGTTGGACAGAAAGTGCTGAACTTGATTATAGAAACGTGCGAGATTTGGAACCCGCCGAAGTTTTTATGGCGAACGGCGGCGACTTTGTTGTTAGCCGGGAACGTCTGTTATCGGTTACTGTTGAAACCGTCGGTGAAACTGAAGAAACGGATCAACATGAAACAGACTGTGGAGCAAATCGCGAGAATTGGGCCGGAGACGTTAGGCGTAGCGATGATGACTTCGTCCTTCGTCGGCTTGGTGTTTACGATTCAGTTTTGCAAAGAATTTTCCAAAGTTGGATTGAAAAACGTCATCGGCGGTTTGCTCGGATTAGCGTTCGCGAGAGAGTTGACGCCGGTTATTTGCGCCATCGTTCTCGCCGGTCGCGTTGGGTCCGCCATCGCCGCCGAGTTAGGGACCATGCAAGTCACGGAACAAGTCGACCAACTCACCGTTTTAGACACCGACCCGGTGGATTATTTGGTCATCCCTCGCGTCTTAGCGTGCATGATCTCCCTCCCTATTTTATCGTTAATCTCCTTCGCGCAATCGATGGCGGCGTCCATTATCCTCGCCGATTTCCGCTACGGCGTCTCCCCAAACGTCGTCATCGACTCCGCGGCAAAGTATTTAGAGTTGAGCGATATCGGCGTCATGTCCGCCAAGAGCGTGGCGTTCGGCGCGGTCATCGCGGTCATTTCCTGCGGGTGGGGGACGACGACCATTGGCGGCGCTAAAGGCGTCGGGGAAAGTACCACCGCATCCGTGGTTATTTCTTTGGTGGCGATATTCGTCGTCGATTTCGTGTTGAGCATGGTGTTCTTTAACAAGTGATTGATGATTGAAACGTTCGATGATGGTAGTTATTAGAAAATTTAGAACTCGCTTTGGTTGTTTATCCCTTCATTACGTACACGCTTTGTTGTTGTACATCATCCTCAAACATGATGAGCGCCGCAAAGCGTAGCACACAAACTCCTCGAACAACGATCAACGAGCACCTCTCCTCCACTCGAAAAACGAGGAGCGCATCGTTCGCTCAAAGTCAAAGAAGAAGAGGACAAAAGAATCGAAGATTTTGCCTCCCCGTCGTTAACGGTGGTGACGACATCATCATCGTCCAAAACGAAATCATCAAAGAAGCCGAACCTCTCCTGTCTCAATCCTCCTCGTTCTCTGACTCCCTCCTGGAAGCAGGCATAGAACCGTGGCAACTCTATTTCGGCTTCTTCGCCGGAATAGCGCCGTTCATCATCGCCGCGTACGAGTTCGGGAAACGGATTTTAATCCAACGCAAATGCGCTTTGTGCCAAGGCTCAGGGCTGATTAAAAAAGGAGAATATGCGAGAAAGTGCACCGCGTGCGGAGGATTCCTACCCTGGGAATCCTGGGAACGGTTTTTAGACGTAGGAACGACCGCTAAAATAGGCAACGGAGGACGCGTGCGCGTACCTGAAGGACAAACGTCGGTTTTTTACGACGTGGAGAAAACCGTCCTGGCGAGCGAGAAGAGGAAAGCGCTTGAAGACAGCCGCCGAGTCGCCGCCGCCGAGAACCCGCCCGCTGTCGAGGAGGACGAAAGGAAAGAGAGCAGCACAAAATAATACATTGAAAAAGAGTAGTAAATTAGAAGAGAGTCATCAAAATGTAATGCTAATACTGATAGAACGCGTGCGTAGTTTAAAGCGGATCGATTGGATTGATCAGTCAAGTCGTTCATTATCCTCACTTTTTCCCCCCAGAGGTCCAATTCCGAACTCCTTACTCTCTCCTACAATACGACACACAATCATGCGAACGCTCGTCGCGTTTCAAGCGGTCGTCGTCAAAGAAACGTCCTCGCTCCCACGTCGGTCTCATCTTCTTTTCGGACGAGGTAAACGACACGGGCGAGGCGCGATGGTGATAAAAGTTGCTCAACAACAACAACAACAACAACAACAAATGCACTCGTCTTCGCCGCCGGATTTAGCGAAACTCAACGAACTCTTCCCGTCCTCCGAGGCGTATTATCAATCGATGTCGAGGCCAAAAACGATCGCAAAGCCGGATAAGATTGCGCTGAAATCAATGACGAGAGATGAGATGAAAGATTGGCTGGTATCCATCGACGAGAAGCCATCGAGAGTGGAACAGTTGATTGAATCCATGTACAGGAGAAGACAACTTTCGCCAACGAAAGCAGCAGCGGGAGAGGAGGAGAAAGACGACGACGGGAATTCTTCTGTTTCCAATTACTGCAACGACGTCGAAGACATGTCGTCGGAGATATCTGCGAAATTTCGAGCGAAAATGCACGAGTTGGCGTCGTTTGGTGGGGATTTAACTTTAGATTCCATCAACGTCGCGAAGGACGGGACGAGGAAAGTCACTTACGCTCTGAGCGACGGCGGGATCGTCGAATCGGTCATCATACCGCCGTTACCAGGCGAAGCAGAGGAGGACGGGAAAAAGGGACGAACGACGGTGTGCGTCTCTTCGCAGTTAGGGTGCGCGATGAACTGTCAGTTTTGTTTTACCGCGAAAATGGGTCTGAGAAAAAATCTAAACGCGAATCAAATCGTGCAACAAGTCGTCAACGCGAGAGATATCGCCGGAGAAGACGTCACGAACGTCGTGTTCATGGGGATGGGCGAGCCGTTGCACAACACAGAAAATGTTCTGAAAGCGGTGAAAATCATGACCGATCCGAAAGGGTTGAATTTTAGTAAGAACAGAGTAACGGTATCCACGAGCGGATTGATCCCTGGGATCGAGCGATTTTTGGACGAGTCCGATTGCATGTTAGCCGTATCGTTGAATGCGACGACGAACGAAATTAGGAATTGGATCATGCCGATTAATCGGAAATACCCGTTGGAAGATTTGTTAGGGGTGATCCGGGAAAGATTTAGCAATAATAGTAGTGGTGGTGGTGGTGGTAGTAGTAGTAGTAGTAGTAGTAGTAGTAGCGACGAGCGCGCGAAAAGATCTCGACGACAGCAAAGAGTCTTCTTCGAGTACATCATGCTCGCGAACGTCAACGATTCGTTCGAAGACGCCGATCGAATCATAGAAATCTCCAAAACGATCCCGTGCAAAATCAATTTGATTTACTTCAACACGCACGACGGCAGCGAATTCACGTGTTCCAATCAAGAGCACATCTTGGCATTTCGAAACTATTTACTCGAGAATGGAGTTTTAGCGACGATACGAAAATCCAGAGGAGACGAAGAAATGGCGGCGTGCGGGCAGCTCGGGAAACCGGAGGATCAAGCAAACTGGAAGCCGCAACCGCCGAGAATGAAACCGCCAAAAAGTATGTCCATTTGATGAGATTAGATTATGTTACACGCATTTTTGATTCCTACTTCACAACATCTATGAAATTTTACACTATACTCTTCCAGTTCACACACACACGCATCATAGTACTACGGTCTTCAATATAATAAATATCTTAATAATAATCGGGATCTGGATCGCCCCTTTTCCTCGTGATATTCTTCTGACTCAATCTCGAAGAAGGCCGAATGATTTTCTTTCCATCTCTCGTCGAATCTTCCCCGTTGCTTGAATCTTTACTCCGCTGTTCGCTTTGTTTACTCCTCCCCGAAAAACTCGGTTGTTTCCTTGGCGCGTTTCCTTCGCCAAAAAGACCGCCTCTTTCGAACTCCCGTTCACTGGCCGTCTTCAACATCCCAGCCGCTTCCGTTTGCCCGTTCTGCTCGGCAATATCTAAAGCCGTGGCAGAATCGTTTCTTCTCAACCCGCCTTCGCCACCGCCGGCGCCGACCATCGGCTCTTTCGATTCCAACCGAATATCCGCGCCGTGATCGACCAACGCGCTCAACGAGCTCGAACTCCCATTCTTCGCGGCTAAATGTAACGCGGAATACCCACCTTTCATCTCCGCTTTCTCTCCAGTCACCGATGCCCCCCAATCGCACAACAGCTCAATCATCTCCGTATTCCCCCCGTGACTGGCCACGTGTAACGCCGTCGCCCCCAACTCGTTTTTTGCATCCACGTCGCAATTCTTATCCTCCAACAAAACTCTCGCGCACTCGATGTACCTCTCGTTCTCCGTCACGTCTCCCCTGCACACCTCGTGCAACGCCGTGTCTCCAACTTTATCCTTATGGTTCACGTCTGCTCCGTTCTCTAACAAAATTGCCATCGCATTCGCGTTCCCCCAAGTCGCGGCGTACGTCAACGGCGTCATCCCGGAATCGTCCGTCTCGTTCACGTTCGCTCCAATCGTGATCAACGCGACGATCGTTTCCACGTCGTCTTCCTCTGCCGCGTCGTGGAGTGGTGAAGACGTCGAGTGCTGTTATTGTTTGAGAGAATTTATTAAAGGAGAGAGAGAGAGAGAGAAACATGTCAGCGCCTGCAAAATGTCCGCTCCTTTACTCAAAGTCACATCTCAACATCTTTCGTATTTTTTCCATCGTCGGAGAAAAGAAGAGATTGAGAGTTGGTTTTTATTCCAATCGCGCGTTCGTCGCGAGAAACCAAGAAGAAGTAAAAGAAGACGCGAAACGTAAAAACCACCAATAAAGCTCTGTTCTTCGTTCTCTGACGGTGGCGCGTGCTCTCTGAAGAGCATCAAAAGAGCGCGAAATGATGAGCACATTTTTAACAGCACAACGCGTTACATTTCCAATGCGAGAGTAAAAAACCACGCTTACCATGCTCTCTTCGATGTTGAAACTTTCCATCGCGCGTTTCATTCGCTGGTACGAGTCCGTTCGTTCGTGTTGGACGACATTTTTACTACTCGTTTGCGTCTTCATCTCTGTCTAAGAAAAGAGTAGTATAAATACGACTGCTACGCAGAAGTGCGATGAGTCAGAAGAAATCTCCACAAGACTGACGTTTTAGAAAAAGCGCAGAGAAAGAACAACGTTAAAGCTTTGATAAAAACCACCATGTGCGAGTGGACTTAAAAGAAGAAGAAGATGCGAGACACTTGAATAATAACGTGAAGCATTTAAAGTAAAAAAATGGGCGTGAAAGACCTGTGGACGATCCTGGAACCGTCCGCGGAGCGCGTCAATTTAGACGCCTTAACCGGGAAAACCATCGCCGTGGACGCATCCATCTGGATGATGCAATTCCTGAAAGCGATGCGAGACGACCGAGGGGAACCGATCGCAAACGCACACATATTAGGCTTTCTGAAAAGAATCATAAAGTTACTCCATTTACGAGTGTTTCCGGTGTTCGTGTTCGACGGGAAAACGCCGGGGATTAAACGAGCGTGCGTGCGGGAAAGGAAGAGGAAGAGTTTGGAGGCGAAGTTGACGCTGAGGAAAGCGGCGGAAACGATCTTGATGAACGCGATCGAGAGGGAGATTTTGGAGAAACAACTAGAAAAGCGCGTGGAGAGAGATATGGATAAAGATGAACGGTTTTTTAAGGAGAAAATGTTCGGGGAGATGATGATGTTTGACGACGACGACGACGCGGGAAAGGAGAAGAAGAAGAAGAAGCGGAAGTTTATAATCGATCCGGATGATGATGATGATGATGATGATGAACAAGCAGAAGAACACGCAAAAGAAAACAAAGAGACGGAAGAGAGCGAGACGGACCCGGACGAGGATTTCTCCGCCTGGGATGTGGAACTCCCGACGGATGAAGACGGTAAGATTGACCCGACCGTGCTCGGCGCGTTGCCGGTTTCGATGCAACTGGAGATGATGAAACGGATCCGAGACGAAAACGTAGGGAAGAATCGGTCGCAGTTTCAAGCGGTAGAGAAAGATTCGATGAGCTTTTCGCAGTTACAAATAGAGAAGTATTTAGAGAGCACAAAGTTGAGGAAAGAAATGGATCGGACCATGAGGCAGAACGGGGCGAAGAGTAGCGGGAACAATAACGCAGGGGACGTGTCCAAGAAGATTGCCGCGCACGACGGTTTGGAGTACGTGTACCATAAAGGAGAAAGTGATGGTGGCGGTAAAGGAAGTGGCTTGGGTACTCACAGCAAGTCAGGAGGAGGAGGAGGAGGAGGAGGAGGAAACACTACTGGCAATAAGATCTTCCCAAACGGCCAAACGAGAGATATGCTGGAGGATTCCTACCGAGGCTTCGCCTCGTTCCAAGCGGGCCAGACGACACTGCTCAACAACCGTCCGCAGGTGCAATCGTTTTACCAAGAGAAGAAGCGTCGGAAAGGGCAACAAGATTTATCCGCGCCTCGATCGGATTTAATCATTTCCTCGGCGTTGAACGAACACTTGCCGGGACCGACGATTGCGAGATCGGTGGCGGAAATGCCGCACAGAAATAGTAAGAATCAAGATTCGAGTAAACAGGAACACTTATCATCGGAAGTGCGGATCCAGATATCGAAAAAAGAGCTCGAGGATATAAAAACGGTCGACCCACTGTTTGCGGAGGAAGGCGAAGTAATCAAAGAAGAAGAAGAAGAAGAAGAGGAGGAGGAGGAGGAGTGGGAAGATGTCGAAGACGACGAAGATGCGAGACACTTGAAAATTGTCGAGCGCGTGCTCGAAGAAAAGTCCGAGCAGAAGAAGAAATTGTTCAAAGGCGAAGAAGAGTGCGAAGACGTTGAAGAAGAAGCACCCGCCAGCGGCGATGGAGGAGGAGGAAGCGCGATGAAATCGAGGAAAGATGTGTACTCCATGACGCACGGATTCGTTCGCGGGAAAAGCTTAGAAGAGTGGCAAAGCGACGAAGAGAAAGAAGAAGGAGAAGAAGGTGAAGAAGAAGAAGAAGAAGAAGAGGAACGCACGAAAGCATTACCGGCACCACCAACGATGGATGTAAACGCGAGAGAAGAAGAGGAGAAACGGGAAGAAAAAGACAAAGAAGAAGAGCGCATCAAAATTCCATTGTCGTCATCGTCGTCGGACGACGAGGATAAAGTCGACAACGTCGATATAAAAAAAGCGTACGAAGCGAAATATTTGAGCGACGACGACGACGACGACGACGACGACGAAGAATACAACAACATCGACGTCGATAGCGAAGACGATGAGGGCGCTTTACAACGCGCAATTTTCCTTTCGCTCGAACGAGACAACCCCGGTCGCGTCGGTCGAGGATTGCGGAACCGTCCAAAAGGTAACGACGATGAACGCGACACGTACGAAGACATGAAGAAAGCGGCGGACGAGGCAAAGATTCTAAGCGAAGAGAAAAAGGAAGACGAAGAGGCTGCTGAAAAGGCGTCTCGGGAAAAAGCCGAGGGGAAGAAAAAGGAGAAGCAAAAGATGGTGACGTTTTTGGAAGAGGAAGGAGAAGAAGTGGTAGAAGAAGAAAAGATTCTTCAAAAACCATCGTCGGCTCCGCCCCCGCCTCCGCCTCCGCCGCCGACCTCGTACCAACCGTCCTCGTTCCAAACCGATACTCCGGAGAATGAGTTTTTCAAAAATTTCCGCATCAAATCGGACGTGGAAGATGAAATCGAACGAGAAATGGCGCAAGATGACGACCTATTTGCGAACGCTGCAAAGGAGATGGAAGACCACGAGCGAAGGAAAAAAATCAACACCATGATTGAAGAGAACGAGAAGGAACGGCAGATTCTAGAAGAGAAGCGGAAGAAAGCGCAAAAAATCTACGGCGAACAACCGACGCCGCAGATGTATCGCGAGGTGCAAGAACTCTTGATGCTCTTGGGCATTCCATACGTGGTTGCTCCGGAAGAAGCTGAAGCCGAGTGCGCGCATCTCAACAGAACTGGTAAAGTCGACGGCGTCTTCACGAACGATAGTGACGTTTTCTTATTCGGCGCCACTTTAGTCTTTCGCAACGCCTTCGAGAATACGAAAGCGATTCAAATGTACAAATCTTCGCGCATCGAGAAACAGTTAGGATTGAATCGCGAACGAATGATTCAATTAGCGATGTTGCTGGGATCGGATTACACCGTTGGTATCGATGGTATTGGTATCGTCAACGCGATGGAAGTTTTGGCCGGGTTTTCAGACGCGGACAAAGAAAACGGCGCGGAAAGTTTAGAAGGATTGAAACAGTTCAAGAAGTGGACGGAAAATCAGACGCTGAGTTTACCGGGCGCGAAAGGCGCGAAAGTGAGGAAGCACTTAGAGAAGATTAAAATCGAGGAAGAGAAGGTGAAGATGCAGATCGATGACAACGGAGACTCAGTCGCTCTCGTCGTCGTCCCAGACGATGATGAATGCGAAGCAGAGAAGAAGAAGCAAGACGACAATCCGGCGGAAACCGCCCCCGAAACTGCCAGCGCGGCGCGCAAGCGCTTCTACCAAGAACACCAAACGAAGAAAACAACGTGGAAGTTTCCACCATCTTTTCCGGACGACGCGGTTCGAGCGGCATACGCTGAACCTAAAGTCGATCCGTCCGAGGAAAAATTCGTTTGGGACCAAACGCCTTTGGAACGCGACATTCTCGATTTCTTTCGCGAGCGGTTAAACTGGCCCGAGGATTTCACCTCAGATACGCTCAAGCCGATGTACGATAAAATCAAAGAACGCAACGAAAAGTACAAGCAAAGGACGATGCAGGATTACTACGAGAGTTTGGTGCAAAAGTCCGACGGTTTTACGAAAATTAAGAGTAAGCGTTTGGCGCTGGCAGTCGCGGATTTAAAAGGAGAAGATTTTGACGCGAGCATCGTGTTTCCGGATAAACAACCCGGATCGAAGAAGAAGTCGACGACGACAAGAAAGAAGAATGTAAAGAAAAAGGAGACCGCGGTAGACGAGAATAGGGAAGGTGAAGAAGACAAAGAAGAAGAAGAGAGTGACGACGAAAATGCAGTAACAGAACCGGTCCCGTCGCCGTTACAACTCGCCGCCGCGCCGCCGAAGAGGAAGAAGAAAACCGCCGCGGCGCCGAAGAAGACAAACGAGAAACCTTTGGCACTCGCCCCTAAGAAGAAAACGGTGGCCAAGAAGAAACAGAAGAAGAAACAATAATAGTAAATAGAGTAGTAAATAGACAAACGCGCAAAAACGCTGGTGAAAACCAAGCGAATCGCGCGCGGGCGCGCCCGCTCTTGCGGATAACAAAAATAGTAAACATCAAATACGTTTCAAAGCGCTCTAAAGCACACGCGCGGCGTACATAAACCTCTCATCATCCCACCGCTAACACCGCGCTCAACACTATAAACCCTCCAATCAACGCGTACGTCACGTAATCCACCGCGCTCTTCGCGTTCTTCGCGGAGGAAAACACTCGCTTCTCGCTCAGCTTGTTCACCACCCCGTCCCCTTTTGGGCCTTGGAAGAGAATCAGCGCGATGGCGCTCACCGCGACGACGAGGCGGACAGATTCTAACCCCGCGTTGCCGGATGAACTCGTCGTCGTTTCCATCATCATCGTTTCCACGAGATTTGATGATGCTCTCGCCGCCTCTGCGTCATCAAACGTTTCCGCCGCGTTTGCCATCGCGATGTTTTGTGTCGTCATCCAAAACGCCGCAGCCGTTGACAGTGATGTCATCATCTCGTTTCCAATTATTCGTCGTTGTTGTTCTCCCTTCTTTATCTTCCTCTCCTCTTCAAACTCGTCTCGTTCTTCTTCTCTCGTTGGTGCGCGTGTTGCCGTCGTGCAAAGGCTTTTGCTCTTTTCCCTTCTTCTTGGTCGTCCTCCTCCTCGAAGAAGAAGACTCCCACGAGCAGTACCTCTGCTCGTGCTCGTATTACTCTCGCTCGAATGAGACGCACCAGACGAGGAGACCATCGACGATGCGGCTGATATCGTAAACATACTCGTTGTCGTGTGTCTCTAAATGAGGAAATTTCGGATAAAATGGAAAAAACCTCAAAGAGAAAGAAAGAGTCACCGGGAGAGTGAACGTGCTTTCGGAAAGAGAGAGAAACAACTTCTGTCTTCCGTGAAAAGTCACAGATACACACAGACACACAGAGAGAGAGAGAAGGAGAGAGAGAACAAGAGAGATGATGTTTACGACGAGTCGCAACACCACCACAAAAGTCAGTCTTTGCCCGCAAAGACACAACGGGCAAGACAAAAAGCAGTCGAGGAAACACCAACGAACGACCAACAAGAAGACGACACAAACGATGAGTATAAAAGCGATGGCGAAGAAAGGAGGAAAGAGCGGCTCGAACAACGACGCACCGGAAGGGTTCGGGTTTCCCAAGAGGTGCGATTCTATTCCTTCTTCTTCTGCTGTGACTTCTTCTCGGAGATGAGATTGAGAGACAAAATGCGTTCGTTTCCCCCAAAACCTCCGTGTGATGCCTTCGAAGCGACTCGAGAGGACGATGCGTCCATTTGTTTGTTTGTTTGTTCGTGAGAGAGCGAGAGGACGACGACGACTGTTTTCTTTTCTCTCTCTTTCGATCTTTTTTACTGACCTTCGTTTTTCGTTCCTTCTTCGTACGATGATGATAACAACAGCGGCGGCGGCGGTTCCTCGTCCGACAAAGGTCGCGGCCCCGGTTCGGCGCCGCTCCGGATGGAAACGCAGGAGCAACGAAAACTCGGGTACGGCGGCGACGACGGCGGCATGGGCGGAGGTGGTAACGGTGACGACGGCGATGACGGCGAGGACGGCGACTACGACGACGGGTGGAATCCAGGAGGCGAAGGCGAACCGAGCACGATGGGTCTCGGCATCCTCCTCGTCGCCGGCGCCTGGGCGTTGTGGGAATACAAAAGACCGGGCGGGAGTTTGAACCCGCAAACGAAAATCGACCAGCAACGCGCGCGGTACGAGAAGGCTTTTAAAAATAAATACGGGTACTTTCCAGGGGAGGAACCTGCGAGGAGACTCGGGAGTAGTGGGAGCAGCTCGATCACCTTCGGCGGGAGCGCGGCAGCCGTAGGAGGAGGAGGAGGAGGAAGAGGAGCGAACGACGACGAAGAGTACGAAGACGAGGAAGACGACGACGACGACGACGACGACGACGACGACGAATAATAAAAACAACATAAACAACAAGATAAACACGCAAACAGTAAACCATTTTTAATACTACTACGAACCACAAGAATCAATACGTTCATCGACGAGCGCTTCTGTTCTTTTCTTCAATTGGTCTCCTCTTCCTTCGTTTCAATCCCCCACATTTAGGAATCATACATGACGCGCGTGCAAAAGAAGCGCACCACCAGAACCGAGAAAACCTCTTTCCCTCCTCGCGGGAACCTCGATTTCGATATCGACGACGCAGTTAAAGAAGACCAAGACACAAAGAAACGTAAAGAAGGTTTACTCCCGTTAACGTCGAGGAGTTCCACCACGGGGAAAACCAAAGACCGGATCCTTTTGTTACTCAGGACGAGAATAAAAAGTCTGCGAGAGTTGCGAGAGTTTTTGCAGAACAAAGTGAACGAGCTGAAAATCGAAGAGCGAGCGTTGCAGGAGAGAGTGACATCATCGGCAGAGGCTCTCGAGGAAGGAGAGAGGAGGAGGACGAAGAAGAGCAAAGGAGGCTCCTAAAGCGTGTAGAGTTGGTATACAATTAAAGAGCAAAACAACGACAGCGACGACAAATAGTATGCCATCGATAAACTTGAACGCGCGAATCAAATGGAAACGAGGGAAGCACCGACAAGCGCGAGAGAGTCGAAATCCAGAGTCTATAATTTCTGAACTCGCGAACTGCGTCTTTCGCGGCGCGTTTCATCGAGAGAGCGTGTGGGTTTCGTGCCCGAGACGCGTGGCGAGTTTGTTCGATCAGTTGAACATAGGGAGAAGAGTGCGAGAGTGCGTCGCGAGGGACGTGCCTTTTGTGCATCGAGATGTAGTGGCGTTGAGATTATCACCAGAAGATGCGTTTTATTTACACGCCGTGGTTGGGTGTTTGGTCGTGTACGCGTACGAGGAGAGCGTAGTAAATAGCAATAGCGACGACAAGAATGATAACAACGACAACAACAACAACAACAATAACAAAGGTGGACGACACGTGGAGCTTTCTCGTGAGCAGTTTTGGACGCTGTTGCGCGAGACCGCCGGTGCTGCGTTCGGTTTAAAGTGCGTAGCTACGTGTCACTTTCGGTTGCAAGGATGGTTGCCGAGATCCGGTTTGCAATACGGCGCGGATTTAGTTTTGTATCGTCGACATCCGTCGTTGGTGCACTCGGATTGCTGCGCGTTAGTTTTGCCAGAAAACAACGGCGCGAGAAAATCGTTCGATGTGTTTAGTGAGGGTAACGCGTCGGAGTCATCCTTGAAAGAAAACAACAGAGGCGAACTCACGAAATCGTTTCCGAAATGGTACGAGTTGCAGTCGCTCAGTCGATTGTGCGTCCAAGTGAACAAGAAACTCATCCTGTGTTCGATATCGGTTCCCGAGGCGTGCGATTGGAACGATAGCGGCGTTATCGCCGAAGCGACGGTGAAAGAGACGGAAATATCGAGGTTCAATCAATTACGGATTAAGAATCTCGCATCGTAAGAGTAATAGTATTAGGAATGTACTACGAAGCACACGGCGGCAGATTAATCAAAGGTTTAGGTAACATGTCATTTTCTTAAATCCATCGCCTTATTTTGTAATAGCAAATGGCGAGCAACTCTCTCACAAAATCAAACTGTCCAATCGCAAACTCTCTCGTTCGCTCTCTCCCATCCTTATGCCTCGAGTAACTCGATTCTTGCACTTGCTTCAACATTTTCACCTTTACTTTGCTCAATCTCCTCGTCTCGATGGCTTTTAGGAAGACGCGTTTCGATCGAAACTGATGAAAGTGACTCGTACTCACCGCGACAGAGTTCCATTCTCTCGTCAAAATCGCATTCAAACTCAACTCTGCGTTTTCCTTCGTCGAGAAACTCTTCTCTTCCAACACCCACGTGAACTGATCCCCGTTTTTATCTTCACCGACGTAATACGCGTTCCCGTTTTCGTCTCTTTTCGCCTCGCTAAACCGTTCGCGTTCAATCGGACAGCGATACTCTTCCGCTTTCCTTCCACTCATTTTCGGCGCTCTTTCGACCGTTGCCAAAGCAAATTCAAACATCGCAGCCGCTTCACTCGGCCTTTTTCTACCATCCCCGACGACTTTCTTTCCAGAAGCGCCGCTAAATATCAAATGTTCCACTTCACCGTAGCAGAAACCATCAACCGCGTGTCTCACTCGTGACTGCAAGCGCAAAGAAGGCTGAAAATCCGTCTCGTTTAATCGCGCGCCTAAGACCACGCCAACGTCGAATCTGTTCTGATTTCCACCAAGTTTCCTACCGATGATAACTCCCTCGGGATCCGATAAGTATTGATGCGCTTTCGCTAACACGCGTTCGAGCGGTAAACTCTCTTGCGCGATTGGGGGATTTCGCGCGTAAAATCCAATCACCAAAGAGAGGAATAACACGCTCAATGTGAGCGACCAAAGCGGCATGAAGGCGTGCGGTTGAAACTCAGACGGGTCGAGTTTACCATCTTTGGTAAGTTTCGGTATGCGATTGAACTTATTCTTCGGTCTGTTTGGCATTGATTGTATTCTTGTTGTAAAACCGTCGTATTTCCCCTACTTAAGTTGTGAGGATGTGAGCGCTAAGACTGTAAGACATATAGACAAATGAGAGATGACACGTATGAAACTTCAAGGCAATCTGTGTAAAACTAAACGCAAAATCATTTCTGCGACGAGCTACCGCTACTACTAATCTATTAGCGTTTCTTCTTCAAAGGAAACGCGTAAATCTCTTTCTTCGCGACGCGATATCGCGCGCAGACTCTGTGCTTCTCCTCTTCCTCCTCCGATTCGGCTATGCGTAAATCTTCCCTCACCGTCGTGCCAACGAATGGCCCGTTGGTTAATATTTCGTGGCATCGCTTTTGGATGACGATCGCTCGTTGCGATTGGTTCAACTCGCACGCGTCGAACGCTTTGGAGAGGTTCGATTCGATTTTCCCGTTGGCCGCGATGGAGAAGGATTGCGAAGAGGATGAGGAGGAGGTGGACGAGAGGATGCGAGCGGCTAAATTGTCGGTGGTTTCGTTTCGACACAGATCGCTTTGGATCTCTTCACCGGCGAGCTTTAAGAACTCGGATAAATCCTCCACGGATTCAAATAGCACCGCGGTGTCGTTATCGTTGTCGAAAGGAACAAAGCCGAAATACGAAAAGTAGATGTCGTTCGATTGATATCCGTACGAAATGGTAATCTCCTCTCCTTTCTCGATTGGTTTAAATCGATCTGGCGACACTTGCAATTTCATTTTCGTTTCCTTTTTTGCCAAGTCGTCGTTATCTTTAGGAACCTCCGAGACGAACCGGACGATACAGTTCGCTTTATCCCCCGCGTGGTTACACAAATCGATGCCGGGAGCAGTCACACGAACGCCGCCCTGTTTGAAACATCTCGATTCCATCAACCCAGCCGCCCAATCTAAATCTGCCTCACTACACCCTATGTTCGCTAATCGCTCGTTCAAGAGCCGCTTACTCTCTTCGTGTCGCTCTTTATCCTTCAAAGCGTTCATCACGCACGGAGGGTATCGAATCAGTCTCTGAATCTCCTCCTCTGTCATTGCAATCCCGGGTATAAACGGTGCATCCACGGGTAAACTCTCAATCCATTTTTCATACCTCTCCGACTTTTCTCCTTTCGCTCTCTCCTCCAATAACTTCATCCCCATCCTCGCCGACCAACTTAAAGAGGACTCGTTCTCGTAATCGTCCTGGAAACAATACCGAAATGGAATCTCGAAGATAACTTCCCCGGGGGAGAGTTGTTTTTGCGAGACGAGACCTCTCACCCCAAACGCATTCGTTTCGATGTTTACTCTGCTCTCGCACGGGTCGGACGTGACCGAAGATATCCATTCGACTATGTTTTGGCTCGTGGAGGAGCAAACGCGCGAAGATGAAGACGAGAGTCTGCGTTGAATGATGTGCGCGTTTGGATTAGGTATTGGTGAGTTTTTCGCGTGTAAAAGCATGATGCGCTTCAAAGTGAAGAAAGGTCTGATTAAACTCACGATCTAACATGTGTGCAACAATGTTTGTTCTCTCTCTTTCTCTCTTTCTTTCTGATCTGATATACAATTTTCAGTATTTCCTAATACACGGCCAAATCGTCCAAGAAGACGCAATCGGCGTCTTGGAGTTGCGTGTCCGCGCTGACCATCACTGAATTCACGTTGACGTATTTGGAGTCGACGACGAGTCCTTTTTTCGCTTTCTTCTCATCGTCGCCGGAGGAGGAGGAGGATGAGGAGGAAGAGGAGGAGGAGGAGGCTTCCAAAGCCATTTGGTTACGAACTGTACCGGCTGTGGTACCGGGTTGGAACGCGCGAAGCGCTGGAGTGGAATCGTCCCACGTGACGACGAGCAAACCTTTGGAGGTTAAATCGACCGTGGCGGATTGGAGCGCTCCGCTTTTGCCGTTGCGTTTGGTGGAAAGCGCGAGTTCAGCTTCGAGTTTCGCGGCTTCCGCTCGCGTGAATTGCACTTCACTAGGAGAAGTAGGTTGTTGTGGATCAAAATAAGGTCCCGGAGCCGGCGGCTGCGACCTTGCGAGCGCTTGATTCCATCCTTGCGATCCGGATAAATAAGCTTCTTTGTCGATATCGGTGTTGCTCATTTTCTCATCAAACTCATCGCGTAAACCTTGGGACCGTATGATACCAAGAGGCTGATTTGTTTTCTGCCATTTCATAATTATGCGTTTCATACGATCGGGCGCCTGTTTCTGTTTCTTGACTATCTGTTTGTCTCGGCTCTCAATCTTTTTCTCTCCTTTTTCATCGTCCAATTGAGCGAAAATGTCCAACAGTTCCATGGTAATCATTCCAGCCTTCCCGAGTTGATCTTGCTCGTGCCATCGACCGTCTTCGTATAAACAAAATTCAAGAATGTAGTATTCTTTTGTTTCTTGACGTGCACCTTTTAACTTCTTCTTATTCACTTCATTAAGTAAGTTTTCGTGCCCGTTCAACTCGAGCGCCCATTCGGACGCGTCTGGCGTATGAGCGCCCCGTCGAGACGAAGTCGGTTTCGCAACCGTGCACCGACCAGCCGATTCGACACCGACAACAACGCCGCCGCCGGCGCGACTGGTCGGTGAAATAAGTTGCACGACCTGCCCAAGTCGTGGCGTCGTATCTTTTTCTCCCTCGTTGCCCTCGTTCTTTTGACCTTTCTTTGATGATTTTTTTGAGGACTTATTCTCCGTTCTCGTTTTGTAAAGCCAGTGCGCGGCGACGCCCCACTCCGCGGCATCGTGCATACCTCGCGTCCGAATTTGAACCTCTAGCGGTTTTCCATCGTCGCCTAAAACTGCCGTGTGCAAACTTTTATACCCAGACTTTTTTGGCTTTGTGATGTAATCATCGTACTCACCATTGATGGGACGGTTAATCTTATGTACCGCGTTCAATAGCGCGTAGCACGCTTCAATTTCGCTCGGTAAACCAGAATCGAGTTTATCTTTATCGAAAAATTCCGATGCACTACCTTCACCGTCAGAAGTCATCGTTGACGCCGATACTGGATCGCCAATTATGATTCTCGTCGCGCGTCCGTCGTACACTTCGCTGAACGGAACGTTCTTTCTCTTCATCTTCTCGCTCGTCGAGAATAAACTCTTCAGTCGAGAAGACATTCGCACGTTCACGTTCAAAACGACGCCGTCCAGCCGCAACGCTTGAAACATCTTATTCTGCCATTGGGCGAGTGCTTCTAAGGATTTTTTCGTCGCTGGACGCATCGGCGACTCACGTAAAACCTTTTCGTCGATACGCATGGCTCCTCCGTCCCGCGTCGTCAACGCTTCAAACGGCTGCACGCACTGCAAACGCCTTCGTAAAGCTCTTTGCGTTTCGTTCAATCTCGTCCAAGAAGGGTCACGTTCGGTTTCGTCTAAAGCATCCATCATCACGTAATTATTTTTGTTTTGGTTCGTTTTGAATGCCAAAGCCTCCTTCTCCGCCTTTTCTTTCTCGTTTCTCTCTTCTTGTAACTCTGGAGCAATCGTGCCTCTAAAATTCTTCCCGCGAAACCGTCCCCGCTTCGATTCCTCTAACCAAAAGTCGTCTCTGCTTTGCACGATTTCCTCGAACCGTTCCGGTTCCAAAACTGCGAAACACATGTCCTCCAATTCAGATTTCACGGTCCAAATGCCCAATTTTTCAGCAAATGAACACCAAACGCGCAGAGTTTCATCCGCGACGGTCTCCGCCTTTCGCGGGTCCAAGGCGTACAACGTTCGCATGTTGTGCAATCTCTCTGCGATTTTAATCAAAAATACTCTCGGATCTTTCACGACGTCCAAGAGTAACTCTTCCAACTTTTCGTTATCGTCGATTTCTTCTTCCTGTTCTTCCTTTTGTGCTTCTATTTCTTCTTCCGATGATGATGTGGTGCTATTATTCGCGCTGCTACTCATCATGCTATTTTCTCTTCTTTTCCTCCGCTGTCGTCTTCGGACACCCGCCATCAATTTACCCATCCTCGCCGCTTGCAGAACGAGCTCAGCCGTCGCGTCTCCAAAATTTTCCTTCAGCTCATCTTTTATCCTATCGTTCGTTTCGCCTTTCAATAAATTGCTGCTCTTCGAGTTTGGATCGTCCAGGGTCGCCACTAACAGGCACGCGCTGATAGTTTCTCGCAATTTCTCTCGCGTTGTCGAGCCGAATTTGTTCTGATCTCTGGGTTCAGGTAACGCCGCAGCTAATATTCTCGCCGCTTCCACTAAATGCGTCACGTACGGTTCGCCCGTTTTCCGACTTTGCCCTTTGTGCTTCTCCTCGGCAAACTTGACCGCTTTCAAGACGACTTCGTCTTTGAATATGGGGAACAGCGTCACGTCCACGCCTTGGACGACGTGTCGTTCGCGTTTTCGTTTCGCAGATATCTTTCTGATATCGCTACTACTCTCGTCGTCGTCGTCGTACTCATCACCTTCTAAGAATAATACGTCTTCCTCTTCCTCTTCTTGATCTCCAAACACTGCCTTCTTCCCGAACGCTTCCCACAGCGCCCAAAAGCCCGAGAAAACGGACAACCCGAGCGCGAATCCAATCTCCGGTAAACTCTCGAAAGGAATTTCCGGCAACACTCCCCTTCCCTCGAAGATGCTATTCTCCTCGCTCGTGCCATCCGCTTTATCATTTTCTAAGATATTTTTCGGAAAATTAATCGACACCTCCCCTCGCTTCGTTTTGTTCTTCAAGCTTTCGCCTTTTACTTGGTGGTAGTTTTCGTTCCTGAACGAATTCACGTACGCGCTGTCCGGGAAGTCAAAGTCGATGTTCGGTATCATCGCGTTTGTTTTTGAAATCGTTCTCCTCCTCCTCTGCGCACTCTCTCTCCTTCTTTCGACGAGACCAACGCGAGAAGACCACGCGCAGCAGGGCGAGGAGGCACTCATGCGTCTTGCACAACGAGAGAGAAGAAACCGAAACGCCAACAAAGCGAATATAATTCTAATTCGGAGACGATCTCTCTCTTTCTCTCTCTCTCTCTCTCTCTCTCTCTCTCGCCTCTGTTTTCGCGCTCGAGAAAAACCGTCGTCCTTTCGTGAGAACAGCGTTTCAGAAAGCGGCGTAATAAGAGTGAAACACACACACGCGCGCGCTCAAGAAAGGGAGAAGAATGAAGAGAAAATTTGAACGAGAAACGAAGAGACACATCAATTTAGGGTGTAGGGTTTAAGAGTTCGTTAAAAACCTTCGGAGATGCGCGAGAAGAGGAACTTTGAGCGGCAAACCCTTGAGTACTAAAAGTACACGAGTTTAAGATGACGACCGATTCAAATTGGCGAGCGAAGTTTTCCAACTTTGTCCGAAACGATGTACCTGAGTCTTCTTCCTCGTACGAGCGTTCCGCAAACGCGCTTTCGAGATTGATTTCCAATCCACACACCTTCGGCGTCCACTGGAACGACATACAAAACAACCCGGAAAAGTTTTTCCTCGCGCACGAACTTCTCGCAAAGAGATCTCCAGAGCTCGGCCCCGGGTTTTGGATACGGTTTACCGTGCACTTCAACTTATTCGCCGGAACGGTGGTCGCGTTAGGGTCGAAAGAGCATTTCGAAACGCTGGAGGAAGCGAGCAAAAGAGGAGAGATTGGGTGTTTCGCCTTGACGGAGAAATACGCCGGGGTGAACTCAGGTTTAGTGGTGGAAACGACCGCGGAATACGACGAGAAAACGCGCGAGTTTGTTTTCCAGACGAGTTCAGACGGGGCGAAGAAGAACTGGATATCGCAAGGGTTAGTCGCGGATTGGGCGGTTATCGTCGCTCGGTTGAATATGTACGGGAAAGATATGGGACCGCACGCGTTTTTGTGCAGAGTGAGAGAGGAAGGGACGAAGGAAGTGAAGCGTGGGATTGTTTTCGGGGATATGGGGCGAAAGACGATTGGGAACGATTTAGATAACGCGTGGATACAATTCGATGGGTTTCGGTGTGGAAGAGGGTGTTTGTTGAACCGGTACGCGGACGTGCGAGAGAGCGACGGCGCGTACGCGAGAAAAGGAGGAGACGTGAATCAAATGAGCGCGATCGGGCAGCGTTTGTTTACCGGAAGAATTGCTGTAGCGAAAGCGGCGTTGACGTTTTGCGAGGAAGTGTTTAAACATACGAAAAAATATTCGGACGCGAAATTATGCGCCATGCGAGGGTCGAATAAGACGTTGTCGCATGTGCCGCAGTTGAAAGCGTTGTACGAGGAATCCGAAAAGAGATTGAAAGATGTTGATAGGTTCGTAACGTTTTGTAAGAAGCGTCTGTCGCGGGTTTTGAAGGTTCGCGAAACGCCATCGGTTGAGTTGCAAACGGCCATCGCGGTCTGTAAAATTCGCGCGGTTGAAACCGCCATCGAGTTGACGTTTCGATTGAAGCAAGAGGTTGGATCGTACGCGTTGATGGACGAGGCGAGTTTTAAGAACAGCGACTTTTTGCAGTGTTGCAAATTTGCCGAAGGCGATTCGAGGATTCTATCGCAAAAGTTAGCCCGGGACGCGTTTTCGGGCTTTTTGAAACAAAACTCGGCTCGGTCGATTCGCGAGGCGTCTATTTGCGAAAGCATTCGGAGACAGATCCAAAAGTATAAAGAGGATCGGGACGGGAAGTATAACAAAATCGATGCGTGGGACAGCTGTTGGGAAGACGTGTATGCGTTAGCGGATGCAATTTGCGATCGCGTGATGCGAGAAAATGATTTCGAAGGAGACGACAATGGAAAGGACGAAAGTAGTAACTTTACGAAGAGCACTCCGTCGCTCGTCTCTCGATTGTGATGCGTATGTTGTTTTAGGTACGAGTATACTACTTGTTTTAAAAATGTATATGCGATGCCGCGCCTTGTACTATTCAAAACGTGTAATAAATTTCTAATATCGTCTGCTATGCTTCCTATTTTCCCTATCTCTCGAGCGACTTCGATCCCGTCGTTTATGGTGATCTTTCTCCTTTCTTCGTTCTTTGCGATCTCGCGACCGACTCCGGGATCTATCTCTTTTTTTCTTTTCTTTCCGTCGTCGTCTCTCGCGATCGTCGTCCTCGTCGTCGTCTCTACCGCGACGATTATGATGGTCGACGTGGTCGTACGACTTTCTATTATTATTATTATTGTTATTGTTGGGATGATGATGAGTTTGATATTGATAGCCTCTACCGCTCCCGCCGCCTTTCACCTCCAACGTCTTGTTGTTCGATTTCCAATCCGACCTTCCTCCGCCTCTCTTCGCGTTCGCCGCGTTCGCCATGTCGTCCTCCGTCCCTCCTTTCTTCCCAAACTTTCTAAAATTCTTCCACAAACCGTGCATGCTTTGACTAAAATCCACGTGTATTCGTCTATCGTCGATTAACGCGTTGTCCATCTTGAAATACGCCGCCTCGCACATCTCCTTCGTTTCGAAATTGATAAACGCGTAACACAGGGAGTCCCCAGTTCGTCGATCTCTGATCACGTCGCAACTCGTCACCTTTCCGAACCGACTAAAAATAATCTCCAAATCCTCGTCCGTGGTCACTGGATTCAGTTTACAGACGAACAAACTCTCATCCGGCGGCTTCGCGTCCACGTCCGGCAAATCCCCAATCATCTCCAAAACCACCGCCCTGGATCTCGCCTCTTGCTCTCTCGACTTCTTCTCCAGCTCGATCTCGTCCATCTCTTGCGCAGCCTCTGCGTCGAAATCATCCTCCAACCGATCGTCCGGTACCGACCTGTCCACCAATGGACTTTCATCCGGCGCTTTCGGCATGCCTTCGGGATCCTCGAACGGATCGTCCAAAACCGTCGTGCGTTTAATCCGAATATTTTGCCACGGTCTCCCATTCTCGTCGCAATACGCCTCGTTTATTCGTTGTAAAACGTCTAATCCTTCCATCACTCTGCCGAAAATCGTGTGTTTCCCGTCTAAATCCGGAACACAATCCCGAGTGGTGATTAAAAACTGCGATTGGTTGGTATCTTCTCTCCCGAAATTCGCACAGGAAACCGTCCCGATGTGGTCGTGTTTTAATCGAACGTTTTGTTCCTTATCCACGTGAATCTCGTCCTTAAAAAACCGTCCGAAATGCTCGCTCTCCTCCTTCCCGTCCGTTTCATCTCTCGACAAAAAAGAATAGATCGATTTCCCGCCTTCCCCGGTATTCGACGGATCCCCGGTTTGCACCGCGAAATCTTTCTGCACGGAGAAGAATTTGCAGTCGTTGTACTGCTTCAACTTGCACAGTTTGAGAAAGTTCATCGAAGCGATCGGGGATTCCGTCGCGAACAGGTCGATCACGAGCTCGCCTTTGGACGTTTCCACGAGCACCGACATCGCGGCTTTCTTCTCGTTTCAAAGTGCCTCTTTCGTCCCAGTAGTGTTGTTGTGGGGGATTGGATTTCTTTCCGTCTCGCGTCACTTTTCCAATTCATTCATCATTCTCTTACGCAACTTAACATCAATCGCTGCTGCTCCTGCTGCTTCTGTACCTGCGACAGAGAGAGAGATATATATATTTGCCCGAACGCGCACAACAGATCGCTCGACAGAGACGAAAGCATCGTCATCGCATAAGTAAGAAGTAAAATGTCTGAACTGGAACAGCAGCAGCACCAGCAGTCGCAACTGCACCGAGAAGAACTCGAGCGCATGCTCTTCTTCGAAGAAGCGCGCCAACGCGCGGAAGCCGACCACGCGATAAACCCAGAAGACGCGCACGTGTTAACCCGATGGGGCGGGGCGTTGTTAGAGCTCGCGCACTTCCGCCAGGGCGTGGAAGCGGTGGAGATGATCGAACTCGCGGTGACGAAATTTAACAGCGCGTTGAAGATCGACGCGAGGAAACACGACGCGCTTTGGTGCTTAGGGAACGCGCTGACGAGCCAAGGGTTTTTGTTCGCGGAGGCGGAGAAAGCTGGGGAGTATTTCGACGAGGCGAAGAGGTGCTTTGAACGCGCGGTGGCGGAAGAGCCGGAGAATGAGATTTATAAGAAAGCGTTGGAGATGACGGAGAAAGCGCCGAGTTTACACGCGGAGTTGCAGAATCAGCTGGCGGCGCAGCAAAGAGCGCAAGAGGCGGCGCAACAGTACGAGAGAGCGCATTCAGGTGGTGGTAATGGTGGTAACGGTGGGGGTGGTGGGAGTAGAGAAGGCGGGGAACAGGAGGATCCGGACGCGTTTTACTATTCGATGCTTGGGTGGAGTACGTTTGCCGTCGTCGCGACGAGCTGGTTGGTGATGATGAACGTCCAAGCGGCCAGGGCGCAGACGTAACAAGAGAGTCGGCGCCATCCTACGGCACCCCACAACCTCAGAGAAAGAGAGAATGAGCGAGAAAGCGCATAAAAGTGCGCATAAAAACAGTCATAGGAGAGGAAAGTTGTCGTGTTGTTAAAATACGCACATCGCGTTACTCTGTTATATATAACACACCATTTTTAAAAGCACCTCGCCGAAAAAGCCACGATGCGAATCGTCCAAATGTAACACACGACGCACAGAGGCTCTTCGCTCGAAGCTTTTCTCTTCTTCTTCGCGAAGAGAGCCAGCCGCCGTACTACTGAGCATGTTTCGCTCGCGCGTTTTCGTTTCTGTCTCTTTTTAAAACAAGCTGCCCTTTGGGAAAAATTCAAAATTCGTCAGACCACATATGCGCTTAGGAAGACTCTCTTCCGTGATACTACTACGCCATACTACGCATAACACGTTTACTTCTTCGAAAAGAGTTCCATTTGCTCCTCTATCTGGTTTTCATCGTCGTCATCATCAGAATACTCGCGCATTTCTTGGATTGCGCGTCAAAAATAGTTGTTTTAGCACCAGCGCGATGAATAAGAAACCAATCAAACCGGATCCGAAACAGAGAGGCATGGGGATGTTTTTGCAGCGAGGGGTGAACATCGCGACGCAAGCGAAAGGGGAAGGGACGACGACGCCGCCGAAGAAGACGATTTCGGCGGAAACGACGACTTTGAAAGGAAGTTCCCTCCCCAGGATTGAGGGTGAAGACAAAGAAGACCAAGAAGGTGCGCAGAAACGGACTAAGAATAAGACTTCAAAGAAAGAGACGACGAAGACGACGCCGTCGAGACAGTCGGCTCGGAAACGGGAGAAGCCGGAGAAATTGGACGTTTCTTCTCCGAAGAAGAAACCGAAAGCGGCGGGACCGACCAAGTATCACGAAAACAGCCGACGCGAGAAAGGATATAAACGCGTGTGCGGCGTGGACGAAGCCGGACGAGGGCCGTTGGCTGGGCCAGTTATTGCCGCGGCGTGTATTTTACCTGAAGGCGTGCAAATAGAAGGGGTGGATGATTCCAAGAAGATCAACTCGGAGGAAGAGCGAGAGCTTTTATACGAAGCGATTATGGAGGATAAACGGATCGAGACGGCGTATTGGATCTGCGACGAGAAGAGGATAGACCAGATTAACATTTTGGAAGCGACGATGGAGTGCATGAGGAAAAGTACGGAAATGTTACCGGGTGGTCCAGTCGATTGGGCGTTGATTGATGGGAATAAAATACCGAAAGGGTTAGAGGATAAAGCGGAAGCAATCGTAAAAGGGGACGCGAAATCGCAGTGCATCGCCACGGCTTCGATCGTCGCGAAAGTCACGAGAGATAGGATGATGCGCGAAATCGATACGAAATATCCGCAGTACGGGTTCAAAGACCACAAAGGGTACGGTACGAAAGCGCACTGCCAAGCGATCGAAAAATACGGGCCGTGCGAGTACCACCGCATGACATTTGCGCCGATTAAATATATGGATTTATCAAAGTACGAGTAAAAACGTAACACACCCGGGCGTCTTCGCAATCGACGACGACGAGAGATCTTTTACTACTTTTAATTTAAATTACACTACTCGCGTTGCAATCTATCTGTCCTCTCTAAATGGCGCGCGCGCTACGCGTGGACTAAAAAAGCTTCCGCCACATTTCCTCGGCGTCCTCGAACGTCAAATCGTTCCAACGCAACACACCTAATCCGGCAAATCCAAGGCCAAACGCGCCGTACAAAAGAGAATGCGCGAGAGGCCGTTTCGTCGTTCCTAAAATTCGATCGTACGCCACGACACTCGCGGCTACGGCGCACGCGCTCGTGCCAACTACTCTGCACTGGTAGCAGTTCTCTTGCGTTTGTTGTTGCTGCTGTCGTTGTTGTTGTTGATTCTTCTTTTCCCCGCCGTCGTTGTCGTTTCCAATTTGTGTCGCGTTGGTGTTCTTCGAAAGAGATTTGAAGAAGGATAAGTGAGCGAACGGGATAGAGGAGGAGGAGGAGGAGGTGGTGGTGGAGGTGGAAGAAGACTGCCTGCGCGCATCATCGTCTGTGTCTTCGTGTTTCATCCTCGCGTGTAAAAATTTTGGGGTGGGTAAAACCGAATCCAAAAATTTCTCTTCAGCGTGTTCGTTTATAGTATGCGTTGGTTGTTATTAAAATGTACTCTCGTATCGTATATCGTCGTCGTCCTCTCGGATCTTTCTCTCTCATCTCAATTGGCGCCGCTATTCCCGATCAACCGTTGAATTTGCTGCGCCTTCTCGTGCTCCTCTTTCAATTTTTCTTCCAATCCTTTGGCGCGTTGTCTTTCCAACTGTAGCAAAGTGTATTGCTTTTCCAACTTGTCCGTGGCGGCGTGCAACGCTTGGAGGAGCTCTTTTTGCTCGACGCCGATGTTGGCGTCGTCCATGCGAATGATCTGGTTTTGTTCGCCTTGCTTGGCGAGATTTTCGAGACCAGCTGGGACCGGTTGAATGGCTTGGTTCAACGTGTTGCCGTTTCTGACTTGCGCCGCTTTTTGGAGTTTTTGGATGCGCAGGCGTTGGTCGATGATTTGTTGTCGCGCTTCTGCCAACTGGTTCACGATGTGACTGTTTGCAGCATCGACTTGCTTTTTGGAGCCTTTGGAGCCTCGTTTGAGTGAGGCGACGTCAAGGTCTTGTATCGCGTTTTTCAAGTTTTGCTCGAGGTTAGCGATTTTTGTTTGTTGCTCGATGACGATAGTGGATTGGTTGCGCATTTTTTGCTTCATTTCAAGCACTTCTTCGACTTGCGCTTCCATCCATTTCTTTTTGGCGGCGTCGTCGTAGGTGTCGAGAACGATTTGGACGTTTAACTCGTCGTCCGGATTTGCCGGGCCCTCGTCGTCGTCGTCGTCATCGTCGTCGCCATCTTCGAGATCTTCTCCTTCTACTTCCATTGGCGTCGCTTTGGCTGCTTCTCCGTTGGCGTCCGCGGTTGCAGTGCCGTTCTCCGTCTTGAGGACGTCCCCAGTCGGTTGTTCCTTCTTTACCTCCGCCGCCGCCGCCGCCGCCGCCGCCGCCGCCGCCATTTTCTTTCTTTTCTTGTTCGCGTTCTTCTTGAGCATCTTCTCCGTCTCCAACAAATTTTTGATCTTATTCTTTAACATTTCCGGTTGGAGGCTCCCTCCGGCGCCGTACGCCGACGACGGAAACTTGTACACCCACTCGCGTTCGAAGAGTTGCGCCAGTTTTTCCGCTTGAACGTACACGAGCTCGGACGGTTTGTTGTACGTGAATGCGTTGGCAAAGACTAAGCGCACGTCGTTGGCGAACTTTGACGGATCGCTGTCGGTATAATACGTCGTTTCGAGCGGAACGCCATGTTCATCCTCCGGTTCTAAGCGTTTAAAAATCGTCCCGAAATCCATCGGGTGCGAGATGATGTCCAAATAATCAGGAATGTCCAACGCGATTGGATCGACTTTTTCTAAGAATGGAAACGCGTTCCTGTCGGACATCAGTCTTTGCAAGATGGCTTTGTACCGGTTGATTGGTCTGTTCGCTTTCGCCGCGTTCATCAACTTCGAGTCTTCGGTATCGGCGCCGGCGCCGGGGGCGTCTTCGATGATATCCGTCGCGGCTTGCTTGCGTTTTTTACCCAACGACAATTTTCCTTTCGGTCGCGTCACCGCTTTTCCGACGACGCGCTCGCGTCCATTCTTACCCGCCGAGCGTAAATTCTGCACGCCAAAGTAATAATCGTTCATACACTGCGTGACGTGTTTTTTCATGCGATGATACGCCATGTCGGATTCCTTGAACGCTTGCTTATTGTGCGTCGGCTCCAAACAATCCGCCTCGATGACGCCAAGCATGTCCTTCATCATGCAATTCGCTTGCAACTGACTCGCAAAGCGTTGGTACAATCGAATCAAACGATTTTTGTTGTAAATGTGGAAGCCGCACAATTTCGAGTTTTCCTCGATGTACCCGCAATGGACGGTTATACCGTACGCTAAACCTTTCGGTTTGTATTCCGGAAAGACGTAATACTCCTTCGTCAATCGAGAGATGGGACATCGAGGTTGAATCTTCTCTCCGCGCAAATAAAACGCACACCTCGGTCGTAAATACAATACTTCCATGTAGGCTCTCAGCGAATAATCTTCTGGCACGTCCAGCGTGGCTTGCTGTCCGTCTCGGTGTTGTTGAAACACAGGGCGTCGACTCGTGTTTTTACTCGACAAGCCTCGGTTGTTTTTGTCCTCCGTATCGCCTAACATACGAATATCGTTCCCAACGGAGAAGTCAAATTCGTGCTCTCTCTCACCCTCGCCGTTGCTTTCGCCTTCGCGTTTTCGTAAGTTGAACAAAACCACTCTCGTCCCGTGCGACCCTTGAATCTTGTCCATTTCCGTCAACAATTCCTTCTCCGATTTCGTGAAGCAATAGTTTTCAATAATCGCCATGTTCGAGGACCACTCCGTCGCGTCCGTCGGCTCCGATGCCAGGTACCTGCCCCCATCCTCCATCTTCCACGAAAACATCGGGATCAAAATGTCGTCCGCTCCTATCGCGTCTAAAAACGACTGCGAAAGCAACGCGCAGTGCGCCATTCCGTCTCTCTTTGTTAAAATCAAAGCGTCGTCTGCCAAACGCATCGATCCAGATTTGAAACCGATACCAAACCTCCCGACGTTGCCAGAAAGATGCTCTTTATCGGAGAAACCAAACGATAACATGTTATTCAATCTGGCTCGATCCATTCCAACGCCGTCGTCTTGGACCGTGATGCAATACCCGCCTTTATCTCTCGATGGGTTCAAAACGTACGCGTCAACTTCGACTCTCGTCGACCCACACTCGCGATCTTGAGAGTTGTCTAAAAGTTCCGCCAACGCGCCCAGAGGCCACACGTGCGACGTGGCGTTACCTGTTTTATTACGCGCGGCGCGAGATAAAAAAGAGAGACGAAAGAAAAGAAGAACACATTGAAAACTCGTCAGTCAGCACGGATATGTACTTTATGCGTTCGTTCTTCTCGGTTTAATAAAGATGTTGCGTTACCGCGCGCGCGCGACGGGTGAAAATTTTCAAAACTGAGAAGTAAAAACGCACTCTTCAACATCCTCGGGTGACTTTTGCTGTGTTCCATCATCCTCCGGTTTTTCTCGGTGGTCGTTTCGAACGACCCCCCCACGCTGTTGTTGTTATTCATAGTGTCATCGTTATTATTATTCTCGTTGTTATTGTTCTCATTTTCTACGTCTTCGTCGTCGAGTTCTTCTTCTCGGTGCGAGAGTTCGACGAATCGTTCCATGTCTTGCGTCGGCATCGAGGTGTTTTTAAGCCTCTAAAAACGAGAGAAGATGAAAAGACGTGTTAGCGTTACGGTGTAGTGCGCGCAAGCCTCGCGCGACTGTGCACACAAATCGCGCTCGAAAACCTCGCGAGTACGTCGAAACGCATTTTCTCCGTAGAATGCGAAAGGAAAACTGGGAGATGCGACTTCGCGCGCGTGCGAGAAAACGATCTCTCTCGCGCGCGCAAACAACACCAACGCACCATTGTTAAAATATACGAATTCGAACGGTCGCCCCCTTAAAAAATGAATCAATCGGATGAATGGTATATGAGAGGTGTGTGTTCTCTCTCTCTGTTTTTTTTAAACCGAGAGCGCTTCTTCGCGTAAACGCGCGAAAGGCTTCTTCTTCGTCTCTCGGATTCGGTTTCGGGTCGCGTTCGTGGTCCGAGCGCGTTTACGTGTGCGCGCGCGTGTACGTTTTATAATAGCGTTTTCATAATCGGGGATTTAGACGATGATGATCTGCAAAAGACGACAAAAATCGAGAAAAAAATTTCAAACAAAAAAACACAAGCTTGAGCGACAAGAAGAGAAAAAAAGAAGAAAAAAAAAGCGACACATCATAAAACTTTAGCTTCTTTGTGTCTTCTTCTTCTTCTTTTGACGCGTTCGTTTTCCTAAAGCGTTTTGGGTTGTTTGCGCTTTACAAGTGCTGCTGCTACGGAGTATCTTTTTTCTAGAAAGTCATCAGGGAAATGTCGAGACGAGGTGAAGCACAAGAGATGATGACGCGAAAACGACGGAAACCGCGTAAAAACGCATGACGCTTCTGTTCCTCGCAAAATGCCGAGTTGTTCGTTGTTTCTTTCTTCTTCTGTGCGCGTGCTGCGGTCGTCTGTTTTTACGCGCGAACGACCATCCTCGCGTCTTTTGGGTTCTCGCGGACGTTGAAGCGCAGAGAGACGATGCCGTGGGAAGCGATGCGTTCTTTTTCCCAGCGCGAGAGCAGCGAGGGAAACGCATCGTCGTCCCGAAAGAGACGAAGAAGACGTTTTCGAGAAAGAAGATGCTGCGCGAAGAGTTTAAGAAGCGATGCGAGGCGTCGAGAGCGAAAGTATCCGAAGAAGAAGAAGAAGAAGAAGAAGGAGAAGAAGGAGAAGAAGAAAGAAGAGTGTGTTTGCGAAACCCGAACGATGAAGGAAAGTCAAAGTGCGTCGCGGTGCAAGAATCAACGACGAACAAACGAAACGTGAAGGCGTTTTGGAAAAAGCACGTCGAAGATGTTGGTGCGCTCTTTTGCACGGGTTCGACGCTGGACGCGTACGGCGTGAGGCATCCTGCGTTGTACAACGGCACGCGCGGCAAGCAAAGAGTCGTGACGGTTGGCGTAAACGCAGCCATATTTAATGAGAAAATACAACCACTCGATTACACGTTCCTGCAAGATCGAGGATCGAAGTCAGGAGATACGTCTTTCGCATCGAACAGAGCAGCGATGATCGCGTATGAACCCAGAGAAGCGAAATTTTTCGGATTCTTTCCTGGTCAGAGAAACTTTTCCCCCTCGGACGAAGACGCCGAGCGAGCGAACGCTACGCAATACGAAGGGTGGCGGAAGCCGCACTGCGCGAATCCACTTTTACCGTTGGTAAAAGACGTCGGTAACTTTGTATTTGGAGGAAGTTGTTCGACGAGTTTTGCGGCGCTACAGTTTATATTGTACACCGGCGTAAAAAAGCTTTATCTGATCGGGTGCGACGTCGTGGGGGGCTACGGGCACTCCGCGCATAAATACGGCGGCAAATCTCGAAGAGTCGAATTAGGCAAACAGCGAAAAATGTGGCGCGAGTCGTATTTTTGGACATCGACGGAGTATCCGTGCGCTGAAATCATCGCCGTCAGGCCAAAGGGTCTCAGAAAAGTCGGCTTCTTTGAACGCTTTTCAGATCCCCCTTTCGTGGAAGTGTAGAAGTTCGCCTTCGTTAGAGAACACACACGCGAGAGAGAGAAAAAAGAAACGAGGAGGAAATTGAGGAAAAAAAGAAGAGAAAAAGAGAAAAAAATACACGAGAGAAACAAAAAAAAAGCAACGAGGTTGGTTTATATCTCATAAAAAATACTAAGATGTTCTCTCTCTCTCTCATGCGTCACACGAAACGACGCACGTCGCGCGCGACCCCCCCGCACGAAGAAGACGAGATGAGAACGCGTTGTTGTTTCCGGAAAGCGGGTTTGGCGAGGCTTCCTTTTCTTTTCTTTTTCTTCTTCTTTTTCTTCTGTTTCCTCTCGTGCTTTGCGTTTGCGTTTGATCAGGAGGAGAACGAGAGAGGGGCTTCGGCGAACGCGTTTTCGATGACCACGAGAACGCCGAAGTTGGAGTTGTCGTCGTCGCATTCATCGTCATCATCGCAAGCTTTGGGAGAAAGGAGGAGGACTTTTTTGGAGACGAACGAGTCGCTCGTCGTTCGAGCAAGGTTGGAAAATGGCAAGGGATACGAGAGGAAGGTCTATCTGAAGTTTCTGTTGGGGACGACGACGACCTCGAACGAGGAAGAGAAGTTTGAGAAGATGCGCGACGATGGGAAGTATCCCGATGAAACGGCAAATGATGGCGTGTATGCGGTCGCGGTGGACGTTGGGAAAGAGCTCGGGGCGAAAAATGGAGACGTGGTTTTGTTTCGCGCCGAGGCGTGGACGGAGAGCGGCGACAAAAAGCCGTTGCGTTCGCCGAAGGAAGACGCGAAGAAAGACGACCGGGAAGTCACCGTGGTTTCTCAAAGTCAGTATCCGTATTACGCGGTCGCGATCGTGAGTCCGAGTTTGAAAAGCGACACAAATTTGCCTGTTTTACACGTTTTACGCGCGAACGAACAGGACATGACGACCGATCGGGGGACGACGGCGAAAGTTTTCTTTGACGGGAAGTTTTACGACGAGGTGAAAATAAGGCGACGAGGTTCTGGGCGCGACGAAGAAAAGGTTGGAGTAGAACTTCCACCAAAAGATTGGCCGAAACATAAGTTTAAGTTTGATTTCAAAGGCGAACAATTCGTTTGGAATAAAGGCGAACCGGCGGTGGAGGAGTTCAATTTGAATTCTCAATGGCAAGAGCCCGGCGAAGAGACGTACATGCGATTAAATTTAGCGAATGCAATCATGGACGTTGCAAAAGTACCCGCGCCGACGACTTTTCACGTGCACGTTCAAGTCAACGGTAAGTACTACGGACTTTTCTCGTTCGTGGAACAAATCGATGAGACGTACCTCAAACGCCGGAAAATGTGGGACGAACAAAACTCGTTGTATAAAGCCGTAAACTGGAAGTATTCTAATCTTCGAGCGCCGAACGCGTCTTTATCGAAATGCCCTTGGGCGACTCCAGATTGGCCACGCCGATGGTCCGAGCGAGATGGGTATTGCCCTCAAATTTGGCGCAAGTCGTATCCAGCAAAGTCCAAGACGGTAGACGATCTTTGGGATTTCACGACAAACATCGCGAGAGCGAAAAAATACGCCCTCGGTACGAGCCAACAAGTGTACGCGGAAAAAGTGCTGTTCCAAATTCTAGACGTTCCCTCTGTGATTAACGAGATGGCAGCGCAAACGATATTATTGAACAACGATCGATGCGCAAAAAATTATTACGTCTTTCGAAACGCGAAAACAAAGCGGTGGAGTCGTTTGCCTTGGGATTTAGAAGACGCGTTGCCGGCGGACAACAGATACGGCCTTGCGCTATGCCCCAAGCGCGATTGTTCGCCGAAAAGCACTCGATACTGCGTTTTAACGTGCGAGAAGTTCAACTCGCCGCTGTATTGCGATTCAGAACATCCTCAAGATATATTCTATTCCGAAGGTATCGCGCAAGAAGCTAAAAGCACTTACAACGAACTCGTCAACGTCATTTTGAAAACCGATCGAACTCGCGCGATGTACTTTGCACGGTTGCGAACGCTAATGAACGATATTTTAGGAACGAACTTTATCGAACGATACGTCGCGAGAACTTTGAAGACGATTAGACGAGACGCGCTGAGAGATTCCGTAAAATGGAAAGTTGGTGGCATTCGATCGATCGATCAAGGTGTTTTGCAGTTGTTATCGCAAAGCGTTAAGTTACGAAGAGAACAGTTGTTCGAGACGTATTCCGATATGATCCCAAAGACGGTCACTGAAGGAGAGATTTTGGAAAGCGTAAATATAAAAGCGTTTTCGGATATAGATGATACTGGTATCGGTTTGCGTTCGTGGATAGAAATCGAGAATAATTTACCCGCAGCTGCGGACATCTCCGGATTTTCGATCGCGTGCGGTAGCAATAAAATGAAAGTTTGGACGTTCGCACCCGGGACGGTGTTGGATGCGAAGCAATCGATATACGTCGTCGCCGACGAGAGTAACTTTTTGGACGATATCACATCAAACGCCAAGGACAATTATTACTTCTTCGTGCAACACGGCAACGACAAGTTCATCGAGCGACTGGAAAAATGTGTGAAGATCGAAGGAAGGAGCGATAGCCTTTCCGAGGAGAAAAAGGTGTTTTTCAGCATCGAGCCGAGAACGGTCGACAGAGCATTGAAAACGCTCTCGTCCTCTCCACTTTCCATCGACTCCTCAAATTGTACCGAGCCCGAAGCTGGACCGTGGGAAGAGTGGGGAGAGTGTTGTCGAGGAAACAAATGCGGGGTCTATTGCGACGAACCCGACGCCTCGCGAGGACGCCGGAGAGAACTCAACTTTGACAAGTTCATCGACCAACTTCTTCGGGAGGAGGAGGAGGAGGAGGAGGAGAAATTGAACGAGACACCGAAACAACAACTTTGCTATCCGAGTTTAACCGCTAATTGGCAAGTCGATAAGCAATGCGGCGCGAAAAAATGCGGAGAACGTCGTGTACCGTACACGTGCACTACAGCTTTGCAATACGCGAAAAAAATAGCCTCCTCTTCGTCGTCGTCATCGATCCTTTTCGGCGCCGGTAAAACTGAATCCGGATGGAATTCGTCTTTCTCCTGGGGCGTGAAGGAAAGGAATAACATTGCCATCGGTATCGACGGTCAAGAAGACGGCAGCGGGAGTACAGGGAGTGTCAAAATACAACTGTACGGTGAAGGCGCGTTCGCGTTGGGCAAAAAAATCACAGACGGCAAAGTATTCCTCGAAACGTTTTCTCGATTCAATCGCTTGAACGTCTTCGTGGCGAGAGAGCGGTATCCGCAACCTCTCCCGAGGCTCACCTTACAAATTGAATTCTACTTTTGGCGCGACGGAGGAGTGTTTTCCAACAACGATGCGAGTGTCATCTTCTCCTCAAACGCGCGGTTTGAGACCGCGACGAGCGACGATGGATGGCAAAGCGGCTGTTACGAGAAAGCGTTTGCGAGTTTCAAAAACGAATTTACGCGAGGCGACGGAGGAGAGTCTCTCTCGGATTTCCTCCGAAACAAAAAACAACTCTTCGAAAGCGCTGACACGGTAACGATTAAAGTCGCCGTTCGCAACGCGTCTAGAAAATCGCCCATCGTTTTCTACGTCGGCTCTGTAGCGTTTGTCGCGTGAGAAAATGTTTTAATACAACAACAACACTCTTAAAATGTATAAAGTACACACGCACGCGCGAGCGGGAACGTCGTCACGCCACAACCCCGCCTGCTTTCTTCGCCGCCACGGCCGCCCCGAATAACTTCCCCACATCCAAAGGTACTCCAGTCATGGCATAAATCAGCGCAAACCCGCCAAACATATACGCGATCGTCCCGACCACGTTCACCGAAAACACCGTCAATCCAAACGCGTACGATTTTTTGTTCCCTGGGACATACTTTTGGAAAAACTCAACCAACGTATCCGTCTTGGGACTTATCGCGACGCTAAACGCGAACCTCGCCGGACGCACGACGTTTTGTATCATCCACAACCCAAAGTAAGAGCTCGCAAAAACCTTTAAGGATTCCGAAGAGGTCACCGGTGACTGCCCGGTCGCTTTGATCGACGTGTACGTCGCCACGAGTAAACTGGACACGTAGAAGAGGTTGGAGACGAATCCGTAGGAAAGCAAACACGCGGAGCCTAAACTCGCGATGGTTTTTTTATCGATCTTCGCGGAACGTTTCCACCAATCTCTGAGAGATTGGAAGGAAAGCGAAAAGCTCTGCGTCGTGGTTTTTTGTATTCTTCTTCTTCTTCTTCTCGATCGCTCTGGTCGTCGTCTGTCTTCGCGAGCATCGAGTCGGAACGAAGACGTTTTCCCTAACGAGAATCTCGAGCTCATCATCATCATCATCGAAGTCGAGGAGGAGGAGGGAACAACTTTGAGGGAAGAACGCCGTCGTCGTCGTCGTCTGCTCGAAAAAGAAGAGGAGCTCGTCGCAGAAGTCGTGGCGTGAAGGACGAGTCTCGACATGTTGTGTGTTTTTGTGTTTCTTCTCTCGTACTGCTTGGAAAATAAAAAATGAAGAGAAAAAATTGAAGAAAACAATTAAACGCGGATGCTCGCTCGCGCGAACATCGTCGTCGTCGCCGTCACCGGTGGCTTGCGAGCGCGCTTTCTCCTTTGCTGAGTATTTCTCGACGTTTTTTTTCCCGCGGCGTTCTTCGCGTCGTCGGCCTCTTCCGGAGGAGGATCCGGCAGATCCGCTCCAGGGACGGTCAGTCCGAGAGCGGACGCGTTTTGAACCGGTTTCCAGTTGACTTGGAGGTGGTTTTCGGTCGATTCGTGTAAAAGAGCCTCGGCTAAGCGCCAACCCGATCGCATTGCAGTTTCTACGCTTGGCGATTGATCGTCGGTAGTGAGCCAATCGCCGCACACGCCGACGGAGGCATTAGCGTCGAACAGGTACTCGTTGTTGGCTACCGTTAATCCGTTTGCTGCGCCCCATAGTTGCATTTTGGAGAAAACGACGTTGTTGCTGATCACGTTCGGAGCTATGCCTAAAGTCTTTTCCAACTCTGTTACTAAATCTAATTGGACTTTATCCGCGAACGCCGCGGGAATTGCTTCTTGCGGGCACTTGTTTCGTTTACCGTATACAGGCGTCGACAAAAGCGTAATCTCTCGGATGGAATTCATCTCATCCTTCTTCTTTTTCTTCAACGTATTGTTCCCAATATACGCCAAACTCTCGTTTTCTATCACGTGCGCGCCATCAAACGCGTCCAACTTTTGCATCGTGTCTTCGTCTAAATTCCCAATCGCAACGTTAGCGGACCAAATACTGCTCAAGACCAACTCTCGTTTCTTATACAGAGCCTCTCTCGTCTTGATACCAAAGCTCGCTTTCAGCGCGCTCAAAATCTTGGGACTTTCGTTCTTCTTTTCCGCGTTATTATTCACTGCCGTTTTCATCAAATTAAACGCGCACTTACCGTTATGCGCGATGACGACGAAATCGTATTCTCCCAACTCTCTGTAATTTTTCCGCGATCGATCCTGCGTATTCGCTAAGAGCCACGTGTTGCTGTTGGTTTTTTGCATCGATCCAACCCACTGAGGGCGTTCTATTCTGTTCTTCCTATCGCTCGCGACATCTAAAACGGACTCCTCCAAATGTTTGATAAACGCTCGAAATCCATCTTTCGACGCGTATCTCACGAGTTCGTCCTCAAATCGACGAAAAACGTAATGCTGCTGTTTATCTTCTTCTCTCATTAAAATCCCGTATCGGCTCAAATCATCGATCGCGTACAACTCTCCTCTCTTCGTTGCCTCTCGACAGTACTCGGCAAACTCTGTTTTGTTGTCTTTCACCGAGAAATACTGCGCCGCGTGATCAAACTCATATCCGCTTTGTTTATCCATTCGCGAAGAAATTCTTCCTCCACACGTGCGGTTTCCGGTATCAAAGACGACGATGGAATCGATGCTCGACTCGGACTCGGCCGCTAATCGCTGCGCACAGGCGAGGCCAGAGACACCTCCACCGATGATGGCGATTTTTTTGCCCATTTATAGTGTACCGATGATGATGCTGGTCGTGTGTTGTGTTGTGACGACTTACGGTGGTTAGAAAAGGGGAAGAGACTGAAGAGACTTCTCGTACGCGGACGATTGATGAGTGCGTTTCCTCACCTTCGTATTCTTCGTTCTCGTTTTCATCCTCGCGGTCGTCGTCGCAAAATGAAATGCTCTCTAATAAAGTGTGCTTCGTGAATACTACATCGCGTTTTTTACGTGCGTTCTGTTCTTCCTAGTCTACTGCGTATCTGCGCTCTAATTTTATTCTCCAACGCTCTCCTCCTCCTTCTCTTCCTCTTCTTCTCGTCGCCACCGTTCTCTCTGGTCTTCCTCTTTCAACGTCTCCGCGACAATTCGGGCGACGTTATGATCGAACCCTCTGCGTTGCAACCACGCGAAAAGTCGTCGGGTTTTCGCCTCGGAATCGTCCTTTAAATATCGCGCGGACGCTCCCGAAACCCACTGCTTTCGAGCCGAGGCGAAGAGTTCGCTCGCGCGTTTCCCGACCACCGCGCTTTCGTCCTCACCTTCCGCTCCAGAGACGCTCACGTCGGATTCGTGCGTAAACCGCAAAACCTCGCTGTTGTTATTCGTAGTACCGTCATCGTACACTCCGCTGCACGCGTCTTCGTAATCCCTGCACGCGTTCAGCAACTCCTCCCTGAGCGACCGCTCCCAATCCGCGTACACCTTCCACAACCCGTCCTCGACGTCGTTCTCATCTACCCCTCTCCTCTTCAACTCACTCGCTACTTTCCACTTATTCCACCTCGATTGTCTCCATTTCATTCTCGCCCACTGTTCGCTGTATAACTTGTCCGAATGTAATCCTAACCGTTCGATTTCCTCCAGCGCTTCTCGCGCGTCTTCCACCTCGTACCCTTTGTCTTCCACCAATTTTAGTTCCAATTCTTTCTTCGTCCGAGGTTTCGCCGCGAGAAACCTTAACGCTTGCGATTTCGCCTTATCGATCGCAGTTTCCCGGAATCTTCCGTCCGGTTGTTTTTGCTCGCGCGAAGAACCGTCGTCGTCGTTCGAAGAAGAGTTAGAAATCTCTCGAAGCGCGGAGTGTAAAGCGTCTTTTCTCGTTCTCTTTTCCCTTTTGTTTTTGTCGCGAGAAGACGAAGGATTTTCCTCACCAACAACCTCACCAACGCCAGCAACAACGAACCCCCGGTTTTGACGACGATGATAAATACATCGGTTGCGCTTCGATTTCGTCGCCAGAAGATTGAGCAGTCGACCAAAACGCGGAAGAGGTCGGAAGGCAAAGAGCATTAAATTGGAAATTTTAAATATCTGCCCTTTAAGCGTGTTGTGAGGAATTCAGAAGCTTGGGAAAAAGAAATCAAAAATGTGAGCACGCGCGCGACCGAACGACTGCTTCTCAAGCGCCAGAAGAAGAAGATTAAGAAGAAGAAGAAAAAGAAGAGCAGAAGAGAGAAAAGAAAACGCACTTATATATACGATTGGTTGTTTGACGTGTGTGTTGTTAAATGAATATGAATTAAAAGTACACATATAAATATGATCGTATGATGAAATTTAGTCCTTGGAAGCGAACCAGGTGGACGGCTTCAACCAACGCTTCTCCTTGGCGACGAGCGACGCTTGAAACTCTCTCGCCTCGCGAGTGGCTTCCTCGCGGGAAATGGTCGCGCCCTTGGCTTTGGCTAACTTTGCCGACGCGGCTCGTTCGGAGCTCGATTTTGGTTTGCACGAGTTGATCGGTCCGTCGTCCACGGAGTCGCACGTGAATTTGGCTTGGAAGGCGTAGGACTCGTAGGTGACGTTGTTCTCGCGAGCGCCGTCTTGGACGTTCCACATGGAGATGTCGTTGTCCATGCCTTTGTCTA